>Ga0075030_100003459_pt1 | contig 14323 bp, 10 predicted proteins | sample LitLauG_LLR_2012_FD_71393 | JGI IMG/M metagenome (GOLD analysis project Ga0075030, IMG submission 71393) | Freshwater sediment microbial communities from Pennsylvania, USA - Little Laurel Run_MetaG_LLR_2012 | ecosystem: Environmental > Aquatic > Freshwater > Creek > Sediment | place: USA... | reverse complement strand
GCCAAGCCGTGCAACTCGTTCACGGCCGGCGTCGCGAGTTGGCTGTCGCAGATGTGATCGGCCTGCTGAAAAGATTTAGCCATCACCAATGGCTGCACGTGATTGACCTGGACGCTGCAATGGGCAAAGGCGACAACCGCGAGTTGGTTCGCGAGCTCTGCGTCCACGCCAGACGCGAATACGGAATGAAAGTACGCATGGGCGGGGGAATCCGCACGGTGCGCCGGGCTAAACAACTCACACAACTCGGAGTCGCGCAAATCATCGTCGGCAGTGCGGCGTTTCACGACGCCCGCCCAAACGTGTCGTTCTTAAAGCGGCTCGCCACACGCGTGCCGAAAAAAAAGATCCTTATTGCCTTGGACACAGCCAAGGGAAAAATCGTAGTTCATGGCTGGCGGACTTCCCTTCCCATTTCGCCAAGAGAGGTAATGAGCCAACTGGAGCCCTACTGCGGAGGATTTCTCTGCACCGATGTGGACCGCGAAGGCACCATGACGGGCGTGAATCTCAAGTGGTTCCGCGAATTGCGCGAAACCACGCACCTGCCGATCATCGCGGCGGGCGGAATTTCCTCGCGGCTCGAAATTCGTGCGCTCGAGAAACTGGGCATGGATGCCGCCGTCGGCATGGCTTTGTACAAGAATCGCGTTCGCTGAAATCTCCAGTCCTCGCTACCCGCTCTTTCCGCCGCGCCGCCTTTGCAGTACGATAATTGAAATGCAAATCGTCCGCCGCCTGGTTTTTCTTTTTTGCCTCTCCACGGCTACTGCGCTGGCGCAAGCGCCAAACGCGCTATTGCCTTTCGAGCTCAAGCTTATTGGCCCAAACATCTGGGCGGCCATTGACGACGCCAAAGGCGATGCCGGCGCGAACGCGGGCTTCGTGGTGGGCGACGATGGCGTCGCCGTGATTGACACTTTCGAGAACGAGGCCGCCGCCAAAGCCCTTCTGGTGCAAATTCGCAGCTTGACGCATCAACCCATCAAATTTGTCATCAACACGCACTATCATCTCGATCACGTTGCCGGAAATCAGGTCTTCGCCCAGCAGGGTGCGGTGATCGTGGGCCATCACAGCGTGCGTGCCTGGATTCACTCCGAAAATCTGAAATTCTTCGGCGACAAAATCACCCCGGAAGAAAAGTCCATGGTGGCCAACCTGCTCGCCCCGGAAGTCACCTACGATTCAGGGGTAACGCTCTTTCTCGGCACTCGCCGCATCGAAGTCAACTACATGCAAGGGCACACCGGCGGCGATTCGGTGGTCTCCATACCAGATGCCGGGGTGGTGTTCTGTGGCGACCTGTTCTGGAAGAAGACGCTGCCCAACCTGATTGATGCCACGATCTCCGATTGGGTGGCGACTCTGGCGCAGTTCACTGACCAGCCCAAGGAATACATGACCAATTCTGGTCTGCAGCGCGCGCAGGTGTTTGTACCCGGGCACGGCGAAGTCGGAAACGTCGAAGACGTCGCGGACTTTCAGGGATATCTTGTGTGGCTGCGCGGCGCAGTCCAAAAGGCCGCGGATGCCGGCAAACAGGGTGACGCGCTGCTCGCTGCGGTGATGCCAGGCATCACCGCGAAATATGGCAGTTGGGCATTTTTTCAGGACTTCTCGCGCTCCGACATTCTGGACATGGGCGCGGAACTTAAAGGCACAAAACGCGTTCCTCCTCGTGAGAAAAAGTGAGGCTTCATGCTAGTTTCTTTCCGTTCCTGCGGCCCGAAAGATCACGCGGTGCTGTTGCGCCTGGTGATCGCCTACAACCAATTTGAAAAGATCCGCGTGCACCGAAAATCCCTCAGCCAGGGGCTTGACGTGCTGCTGCGCAATCCCTCGCAAGGGAAAATGTGGCTGATGGAATGCCAGAAAAAGCCGGTCGGATACGCGCTGCTGACCTATAACTTTGAACTGGAATATGGCGGAGCCGAAGGCGTGCTGCGGGATTTGTTCGTGGAGAAACGCTATCGCAACCAGGGGATCGGTTCACTGGCGCTTTATGAAATCGAGGATTACTGCCGCGAGCGCGGCATGCGCGCGTTCCAACTGCAGCTCCCTCGCAGCAACAAGTCCGCGGAAAAGTTCTATCGCAAGGCTGGCTTTCGAGAACTGGCGCGCCGCGTGATGTTTCTGGAAGTGCGGCCGGAGGAAGTTGTTCAGGCGCGGCGGCTTAGCGCAAGTAAGCGTCGGTAATATACTGCTGCACCATGCGCTGCGTGTTGAAGAACGAGCCGTTGATGGCGATCGCATGCCGCATCACGTCCAGATAGCGCTCGCGGTTCCCGTAATACAGCGGCAGAATCACACCTTCGAGTTTCGCGTACAAACTTTCCGCATCCAGCGCGTTGTCCACCGGCGTTTCCGGCCCAGGCTCCCCGCGATGAGTCTCTCCGATGGACCAACCGGTGACTCCTTCGATGTTTCCTTCGACCCACCAACCGTCCAGAATGCTGAGGCTTGGCACTCCATTCAGCGCGGCCTTCATGCCGCTGGTGCCTGATGCTTCCAACGGATATTGCGGCGTGTTCAACCACAAATCGCCGCCGGAGGTGAGCTTGCCACCCAGATCCAGGTTGTAATCGTCCAGAAAAACGATGGTGACCGCCTTCTTGAGCGCCTTTTTAGCCTTGAAAATTTTCTTTATGATCTCTTTACCGCCACCGTCGCGCGGGTGCGCCTTGCCCGCATAAATGATCTGAAAGGCGCCGGCATTTTTGGCGATCTGCCGCAAACGGTCCAGATCGCTCAGGATCAAATCTGCGCGCTTGTAACCTGTGGCGCGCCGCGCAAACCCAATTGTGAACGCCTGCGGGTCGAGTTTCAGGCCGGTCTTCTTGCGCACGGTCTCCAGCAGATCGTGCTTTGCCAGTAGATGCGCCGCCCATACTTCTTCCGGCGGCAATCCCAACGCGCCGCGCAGGCTGTAATTGTCCTCGCGCCACGACGGAATCATGCGGTCGAACAGTTCCCGAAACGCCGGGCAGGCCCACGTGGCGGCATGCACACCGTTCGTGATGGCCTCGATCGGTACATTCGGAAACATTTTTCGCGATACTTCGCCGTGCAATTTGGCGACCCCATTCACAAAATTGCTCAGGCTGAGCGCTAGATAGGTCATATTGACCGACGCCCCGCGCTTGGCGGCCTCTTCCATATCCGGGTAATTCTGTTCCACCTGCAGGACGCTGCGAACCAAATCAGCGGAAGAAGCATCCTTCACGTCGAAAAAGCGAGTCTGGTCCGGGAAAAGCCGCGTCATGTATTCGACGGGAAATTTATCGTGGCCGGCAGGCACCGGCGTATGCGTGGTGAACACGCATTTACTGCGCACTTTCTCGATGTCCTCGCTCTTGACCGAACCACGCCCCGCGCGCCGCGCCTCTTCACCCAACAATTCCAGCGTCAGCAATGCCGCGTGTCCTTCGTTCATGTGGTAGCGCATCAGTTCCGTGTGGCCCAGCGCCCGCAGCATCCGTACGCCGCCTACCCCCAGGATCACTTCCTGAGACAGGCGATAATAAGGATCTCCTCCGTATAACTGGCCGGTCAGCGCGCGATCCCGCGCGTCATTCGATTCCAGATCCGCGTCCAGAAAATAAACAGGGATTTCATAGCCCCGAACTCCCTTAACCGAGTAGCGCCAGGCCCGCAACTCCACTTTGCGGCTTTCCAGGGTGACCGCCACGCGGGGTTCTTCTTCCTTCAGGTACTTCGAGACTTCCCACTCCACTTCCTCTTCCGTCTGCGCGCCCTCTTCGGACAGTCGCTGCCGAAAATATCCTTTGCGATAAAGCAAAGAAACCGCCACCATCGGCAGCCGGATATCGGCCGCCGCCCGGATGGTGTCTCCCGCCAATACTCCCAAGCCCCCGCTATAGGTCGGTATCTGATTTTCCAGGGCAATTTCCATCGAGAAGTAAGCGACAAATCGCTTGGGTGGCTGGGTCACGTTCGCCATCGTTCCGGGGTCTCCGTGCGGCGCGTTCAGATGCGCCGCCACATGTTCAGGATTGAGTTCAGTGTTACTCATATTTTCAGGGATGCGCGCCTCTCAGGCAAGGCAGGCGTTTTCCTCAAGCCCCTGCTAATCACCTGCCGGTGCTTCTTGTCATTGTCCTTTATAATGCTTTGCCATGAGCATGGTTCTAGACGGAATCCGGGTCGTCGAACTTTCCGAAGCGCTCGCAGGTCCCTATTGCGCCATGCTGCTGGGGGATTTCGGCGCGGACGTCATTAAAGTGGAACGCAACGCGGGCGGCGATCAATCCCGCAGTTGGGGTCCCCCCTTTGTGGGCACGGAGTCTGCCTATTATCTCGCCACCAACCGGAATAAGCGATCCATCACGCTGAATTACGACCATCCCCTCGGCAATGAAATTTTACAGCGTTTGCTGGCCACGGCGGACGTTTTTATCTGCAACCAGCCATCACTTCTTTCGCTGCAAAAGCGGAGGATTGATCCACAAACTCTGAGGGCCAGGCAACCTCGCCTGGTCTATTGCGCGATTTCGGGTTACGGCTTCACCGGACCCAATGCAGAGCGCCCCGGCTACGACATCCTGGCGCAGGCCGAAGCCGGCGTGATGAGCTTCACGGGCGACCCGGACAGCGGCCCGATGCGCTTCCCCATCGCCATCGCCGATATGACCACGGGCATGTATGCAGCCATGGGCATCCTGGGCGCGCTGTTCGCACGAGAGCGTTCAGGGCAGGGCGACTATTTGGACATGGCGCTGTTCGATTCGCAACTGACCTGGCTGGCGAACATCGGCAGTAATTACCTAAACGCGGGCGTCTCTCCCGTGCGTTGGGGAAACGCACATCCCAGCATTGTGCCTTACCAGCTCTTTCAGGGCAGCGACGCGCGGTATTTCGTGGTGGGAGTTGGAACAAATGAACAGTGGTTGCGACTGATAAAGCTGCTGGGAGTTGAAGATCTTGGCAACGACCCACGATTTGAGAACAATCCCACACGAATCAAGAATCGCGAGCAACTGATTCCGTTGCTACAGCGCCGATTTGATGAGCGGACTAGTGAGCAGTGGCTTGAACTACTCAAACGCGCCGACATTCCGGCCGCTGCTATCCAAACCGTTGGAGAAGCACTGAGTGATCCACAGACGAAGGCACGGGGACTTGTGGTAGAGATCGAACACCCTACCCTGCAAATGGCGCGAAGCATCGCCAACCCCATCCGCTACACTGAGCGGCCTGTGCTTTACCGGCTGCCTCCTCCGCTGCTGGGCGAGCACGTCCGGCCAATACTCGGCGAACTAAAATATACCGATGAAGAAGTGGCAGCAGCAATGCTTGAGGCGTGTCTCCCCCGAGCGGCCCTCCGTGTGTGAACTAGCCCATCTTCGTTCTTGACGAAATTACTACTTTGGCACACACTTCGGCACCCAACCCCGCGGGCGCACCGCCGACGCGCTCGTCGTAATCAAGCGTTCGTGAACAGGTGTCCCATGCAGCATGCTTTGCAGACGCCCCAGCGGGTGGAATATCGAAACTTTAATCTCTGCCCTCATTGCGAGCTGCTGGGTCGCGACCCTCTTCTCGTGCGTATGTCCGAAGGTACGCCCATGATTTCGCGCTCGGATGGGAAAAGTTTTCATATTGTGCTCGCCGATCGCCCGCTTCCCTACCCTGCCGAACGTCAATCGGCGCGTACCAGCAATCTATCGCTCTACTTCTGGTACTGCTCTGGCGATAGGAAGGACGCCGTGCGAAGCTCTCTGGTGCTCGTGCCGGCGGAAATGAGTAGAGAAGGCAAAATCTATCCCGAGATCGAATATGTCGCCGACCTTCTCTCCGAAAAACTTCTGCAGCGGCGGGAACTCGCAGTCCTCTACAATTTTCAAGGCAACTTCCTCCACGAACTAAGCTACTAAGTGAAGAAACGCCTGCAGTCCGGCGCACACGGTAAGGTTTCGCCGGCCGACGTTTTGCCTGTAGTCTGGTGCAAGATGGCTATCCAAGGGTATCCTTCAGTCTTCGGGTCCCCGGTAATGGTTCGCTCGAACCGCCCATGCAACGAAAAGTGCCACAACTCGACGGTGTCCGTGGTGTCGCCATACTCGTCGTCTTGGCGCACAACCTCCATGGATTTTACACGCCTCCCCTTTCTTACCTCACTACGTACGGATGGATGGGCGTCGACCTGTTTTTTGTTCTTTCCGGCTTCCTGATTACGGGGATCCTGCTCGATACCAAACCTTCAGGCGATTATTTCCGGAATTTCTATGCGCGCCGCTGCCTGCGTATCTGGCCGCTCTACTACGTCGTTCTGGTCCTGATGCTCGTGGTCATTCCTCACATTGCGCCGCAGGCGGGGACAGAGATTCTTGGCAGATCGCATCCCTGGTGGTCGTACCCATTTTTTCTTCAGAATTTCTTCGTGGGAGTGCCGTCGGGGGGCGTCGGCCCATTGGGAGTCTCCTGGTCCTTGGCCGTTGAGGAGTTGTTCTACGCCTTCTGGCCCCTGTTTGTGCGCTTCCTGCCGGTGCGCCGACTTGAGTTTGGCGCCTGGACCGTTTGTTTGCTTTCCCCACTGCTGCGCTTATATTTCGTTTCCCATGGTTGGCTCATCTACACCAACCCGTTCTGCCGCTTAGATGGTTTGATGGCTGGCGGCTTGCTGGCGATCTTGATTCGCAAATCCGATTTTCTACCGGGAAGGTACATTTCTCGAGCATCGTTGGCCCTGCTCATTGCTGGCCCGCTTGCGGTTGTCTCTGAATATTTCGATGCCCGATGGTTGACCTTTTCTCTCGCAGTTGTCGCTTCCGCGGGATTTGTGTATCTGGCCCAATTCTCCCGGTGGAATTGGGTGCAGGCAGTACTCTCCAATCGCGGCCTGATGTTCAGCGGCACCATCAGTTATGGCTTGTATCTGCTGCACAAGCTTCCCGAAGATGTTTTGAAATTTGTCGGCCTGCAAGCGGCTCACCCGCTGGCAACTTTCTGGGCTTCGGTAATAACCTCTTATATCCTCGCCACAACTTCGTGGTATTTAATGGAAAAGCCCATCCTGAAGCTGAAACGATTCTTCGAAAGCAATTCCGCGAGCCTTGATAAATCCAGCCTGCCAGTGCCGCAGACCAGTGGTTCGCAAACTTCCTGAAGCCCATTCCTTCCGAGTTCAGTCAGCTCCCACGGTCTTCCAGGCGCGCTCTTGAGAGCTTCGTTCGATTGCTTCACACAGCAGCATCTCTTCATGACCTGTTTCAAATGTTGGAAACGAACGCGAGGCCTTCCAATCGCCGGCGGCGATGTACTCATAAAAATCTCGAAATAGCTGCACGAACGTGTCTGGATACCCTTCCGCGTGCCCGCCGGGATAAACCGCGTAACGCTGCGATCTCGCACTCATCAGTGCCGGATCTTTCGGCAACACATCGCTGGCCTCATTCCGGCGGCCAATCCACAACGAGTTGGGTTCCTCGGAATTCCAGCTCAAAGAGCCCTCGGTCCCGTCGATTTCGTACCACAGGCGCGCTTTCCGCCCCGCGCTCACTTGTGACACAGTCATCACGCCGCGCAAATCGCCTTCCAGGTGGAACAACACCGAAGCGTAATCGTCCGTCGTGATTGGCACGGAATCCACTTCCGCCGAAGCCGCCTTCTGAAACGTTTCCACGCGCCCCCGAGGACGCTGCCGCACAGGAACCACCGTCGCCAGGTCCGCGCAGAGATCGGTCACTTTTCGGCCGATAATCCACGTGACCAGATCCAGCCAATGCGTCCCGATGTCAGACACTGCGCGCGGTTGCCCACCCAGTTTGGGGTCCAGCCGCCAGTTCCAATCCGAAGGATACAGGAGCCAGTCCTGCAGAAAACTCCCATGGACAAGTTTAGGCTGGCCGATCGCACCCTTTTCCACGAGAGCGCGCGCTTCCTGACAGAGCGGGTAGTAACGCAGGTTGTAGGCAACGCTGGTAACTCTGCCAGATTCCTTTGCGATCGAAACCAGCAATTCCGATTCGCGAGAATCCATCGTCAACGGCTTCTCGCAGAGGACGTGTTTCCCCGCGCGCAGCAGACGGCTGGCCTCCTCAAAATGCAGGAAATTCGGGGTACAGAGATGAACCACATCCACGGTTGAATCCCCGGCCAATTCTTCCAAGGAAGCGTAGGCGCGCGACAATCCAAGAGATGTGCAAGCCGCGGCCGTGGTTTCGCTCGTGCTCCCCATCGCCCCGCAAATCGTGACGCCCAGTCGACGCAGCGCTTCTACATGTGCCCTGCCGACAAATCCAAGACCTATCACCGCAGCCTTCAGCTTCATTGGCTCGCTCCTGATCTTCTCGGTGGAAGATCCACATCACCCGCAGAAGAAAGGATTATAGGAAACATTTGTAGAAAGAAGAATGGCCGTCTGCCGCGAGCCAGCAGCACTCGAATCCACAATCGTTCCTTGCGTTCCCTTACTCAACCCAATAACCCTTTCCTTTGCATGCGAAAGTGGCCCCAATCACACCCAGCGCGCCGCTAGGTCACCACTCGCTGGCGAGGCTGGCCACATTCTCCTGTTCTTTTGTGCGCGTATTTCTTAAGGCGGGCTGAAGTTCCGCAGTTTTCCACGACGCTTCAAAAGCTAGCGGGTCGGGCCGCCGACCGCAGAGACCACTCCGCAGGTTGCCTGGGTCTGATCATCCACTCTGCGGGTTCCGGGGCAGGTCATGTGCGCTTCGAATTCGGCGTTGAAGCCGTCGTATTCGTATCGAAAATCGCCCATCTCGTCAGTGCTTGATTTCCTGACTAGATGCTTCCTCAGCGGTACCGATGGGGTTTGGGGTTTTACTTGCCTGGTTACCACTTGCAGGCTGCTGCTGCCAACCTCCACCGAGTGCCCGGTATAGTTGCACAAGGCTTTGGTACTCCGTGCCGCGCGCCTGCGCCAATGTCAGTTCGGCTGAAAAAAGGGACCGCTGGCCGTCCAAGACCTCGAGATACGTTGTGGTACCGCCTTTGTAGCGCATATTTGACAAACGAACAGACTCCTGGAGATCCGCCACCGTATCCTCCTGCCGAACCCGGACCTGGTGGAATTTCTGATAGCCAATCAGCGCATCGGATACATCACCAAACGCCCGTTGTATCGTTTGCCGATAAGCGATCAATGCCTGCTGATTCTCAGATTTTGCGAACCGCAAATTCCCGGTTAGTGCTCCCCCCGTGAAAATAGGCTGGCTCACTTGAGCGCCGTAGGCCCAGATTCCGAGCTGCGAACTCATCAGGCCAGAAAAAGCGCTGCTTCGCCCGAAAGCGCCGCCTCCGGAACCCGTCAGAGAAATTTGCGGAAAGAATTGTGCTTTGGCCACTCCGATTTCGGCGTTCGAGGCGACCAGAGTTTGCTCGGCCTCGCGGATATCGGGCCGGCGTTCTATCAGAGCCGAAGGTAGGCCAGGCGGCACTTCGGGGGGAAGAGGCTGCTCCACCAGCGGGCGTCCGCGTGGCACGGCGTGCGGGTACTCACCCAACAGAATGCTGATGGCGTTTTCTTCCTGCGCGATCTGCCGCTCCAAGTCAGGGATAGTGGCGTTCGCGGAATCAAGAACTTGCTGGGCCTGTAACACATCGAGCTTCGTGGCCACACCGTGCTCCACACGAAACTTGGTCAGCCTTACCGAGTCTTCCTGGGTCTTCACGGTCTCGTTCGTGATCTGGAGCTGCAGGTCAAGCTCCAGGAGCGCAAAATAATCGCTCGCCACGTCGCTGACCAACGTCAATATGACCGTCTGCTTGGCATCTTCGGTAGCAAGGAGTTGGGCGCGTGACGCTTCCGTCGCGCGACGCAGCTTGCCGAACAAGTCCAATTGAAAAGCCGCGTCGGCCGTCAACGTCAGAAAGTTATACTTGGTCTGAAAGTTATGTTCTTTCCCTCCGCTGAAATTTCCATTCCCCGCGACCTGGGGGAACAGACTCGAACGCGTTACCGCGACCTGCGCGCGTGCCGCGTTGATGCGCTCAGTCGCAAGTTGCAGGTCGTAATTCTGCTTCAGTGCCGTGCGGACGAGTTCCTGAAGTTGCGGGTCTTGAAAAACCTGCCACCAAGGAAGATCCGCATACGAAGCGGCTTGAGCCTGAACCTGCGGATTTTCGCTCAAGTCCCGAATGGCCGTTGGAGGTTGTACCGCAGGCCGGTGATAGTCCGGGCCAACCATGCATCCCGCCAGAATGCCCGAGCTAAGCATAGCCATTACACATGAGCTTAGTTTCCTCATACGTCGCTCCGCCCGCCGGCCGCTCGCAGCTTCATCGCAGTGGCTCATCTCAATCCCCCGGTGCCGGAGAAGGCGTAGCCGGCAACGCGCCCGAAGCATGCTCCTTTTCCGCACCTGACCATTTCTCCACCAGATAGAAAATCGCAGGAACGAAAAAGATTCCAATCAAGCTGGCGGCAAGCATGCCTCCGATCACCGTGGTACCCATGATTTGCCGGGCAACCGCTCCAGCGCCACTCGCCGTCCAAAGCGGCACGCATCCCAGAATGAATGCGAACGACGTCATCAGAATGGGCCTTAGGCGGAGCCTGGCTCCTTCCAAAGCCGCATCCGCCAACGGCTTTCCGCTTTCAAACTGTTCCTTGGCGAACTCCACGATCAAAATCGCGTTCTTCGCCGCCAAGCCGATCAGCATGACCAGTCCAATTTGCGAATAGATGTCACTTTCGATTTGCACCATGTAAGGCGGCAGGAACATTTGTTGGAAGAATCGTCGCAAAAACAGTATTGCGAACGCGCCGAAAACCGCTACGGGTGTGCTCAAGAGCACGCTGAATGGCAGCGTCCAACTTTCGTACAGCGCCGCCAGAATCAGAAACACAAACAGCAGCGACAATCCAAAGATCGCTGCCGGCGGCACACCTTGCCTCGCTTTTTGTTCCTGGAACGACATGCCCGAATAGTCGAAACCCATCTCGCGCGGCATGGTCTGCCTGAAAACTTCTTCCAGTGCTGCCGTGGCCTGGTCCGCGCTGTAGCCGGGCGCTGCACTTCCATTCAACTGCGCGGACCGATACTCGTTGAACCGCAGCATAAATTCCGGCCCCATGCTCGGCTTGATATTTACCAGTGTCGAGAGCGGGACGTTCTCGCCCTTGTTGTTGCGCACGTAAAACTGGCCGACGTTTTCCGGCCGTGCTCGGTCCTCGCCTTCCGCTTCGATGTACACCTGCCACTGCCGGCCAAAACGGTTGAAATAGTTGATGAAATACCCGCCCATGAACGACTGGATCGTGTGGTACACGTCGTTAAGGGATACCCCTTGCTTCAGCACCTTATCCCGATCCACCTGTACAAACTGTTGTGGCACGCTGGCCAGGAAAGTCGTACTCAGGCTCGCGATTTCCGGCCGCTTGCGCGCTGCTTCCATAAATGTGGCCAGATTCTTCGCGAGGAACTGAATTTCACTCCCCGATCGATCTTCTAAGATAAACGTGAACCCGCCCGCTGTACCTACACCTGGAATTGCCGGCGGGGAAAATCCGAACGCCACCGCTGCGGGCAGCTTGCTCAACTGCTGGTTCAGGTGCGCCTTCAAAGCTTGAAATTGCTCGGCGCGGGTGGTGCGCTCGTCCCAGGGCTTGAAGGTGACGAAGAATGTCGAGTTATAAGTCGTCCGCACAAAACTCAGCAAACTGAAGCCCACGAAACACGTCACGTGCTCCACCCCGGGCGTATCCATCAGGATTTTTTCTACGTCCTTAGAAACAGCCGTCGTTCGCTCCAACGAAGATCCATTGGGAAGCTGCACGTTGACATACGCATAGCCTTGGTCCTCGTCAGGTAGAAAACTCGAAGGGACCCGGTTGGCAAAAAAGCCCGCCGCCACGGCGAATACCAGAAGCAAAACCACGACCACCCCGGTCTTCTTCACCAAAACAGCGCTCCACCCGACATACCCCTCAGTGGCCCTTTCAAACATGCGATTGAACCAATCAAAAAACCGCCGCAGCAATCCGTGGCTTTCTTCCTTCGGCTTGAGCAGCAAGGCCGCGAGCGCAGGACTCAGCGTCAGCGCGTTGAACGCGGAAAGCAGCACGGAGATCGCAATCGTCACTGCGAACTGCTGGTAGAGTTTTCCGGTAATTCCCGGAATGAAAGCCGTTGGCACAAAAACAGCAGAAAGCACCAGTGCGATACCAACCACAGGGCCGGAAAGTTCCTCCATCGCTTTCAGGGCCGCATCCTTCGGCGTCATACCCTCCTCAATGTGACGCTCTACGCCTTCCACCACCACGATCGCGTCGTCGACCACCAATCCGATCGCCAGCACCAGTCCAAATAACGACAACGTGTTGATGGAAAAACCGAATATCGGGAAAAGTACAAATGTCCCCACCAGCGACACAGGCACAGCCAGCAGCGGAATCAAGGTTGCCCGCCACCCTTGCAGAAAAATGTAGACAACCAGGATCACCAGAGCGAGCGCAATCAACAGCGTGACAACGATCTCCTTCATCCCTTCCGTCACAGATCTAGTTGTATCGAGCGCCACTACGTAATCCAGGTCCTCCGGAAAGCGCTGTTTCATCTGCGTCATCAGCTTATTGACTCCGGCCGCCGCGTCCACGGCGTTTGAGCCCGGCAGTTGATAGGTCGCAATGATCGCGCTGTTCTTCGCGTTATAGCGGCCGGCGATACTGTAGTCTTGCGAGCCCAACTCGATACGCGCCACATCGCGCACCCGCACCGTACCTCCGTCCGGCGTCTCGCGCACCACGATTTGTCCGAACTCTTCCGGTGACACCAGCCGGCCTTGTGCCAGGACCGAATACGTAAATTCCTGTCCCTTGGGTGCCGGCTCGCCGCCAGCTTTCCCCGCTGGATTCACCGTATTTTGCGCTTGTATGGCGCTGACAATCTCCGGCACCGTCACGCCGAGTTTTGCCAACTGGTCTGGCTTTACCCAAAGCCGCATGGCGTACTGCCCGGCGCCGAACACCTGCACGTTCCCGATTCCCGGCGACCGCAGAATCGGGTCCACCAGATTGATATAGGCGTAGTTCGCCAGAAACGTGGCGTCATAAGTTCCATGCGGCGAGTAAATCGCAGTCAACGTCAGCGGAGCAGTGACCGACTTCCGAACCGTAACTCCATAATTCGTGACGTCCACGGGAAGCTGCGAAGCCGCCAACGTTTCACGGCTCTGAGCCAGCACATAATCCGTATTCGGATCGGTCTTCGCGTCGAAGTCCACAATCAAGCTGGTCGTGGAGTTGCCCGTGGCGTTCAGGGAATACATATAGTTCATGTTGTCTACGCCGTTCATCTGCTGCTCAATCGGCGTGGCCACTGCTTGTTCGAGAGTTTGTGCGTCCGCACCAACGTAGGTCGCCAGCACCTGAATCTCTGGGGGAACGATGCTGGGAAACTGCGCCACGGGCAATCCGAGTATCGTGATGGCACCGACAATCACCATCACGATCGAAATCACCATGGCCACGATCGGGCGATTGATGAAGAACTTTGACATACGCTCACCTTTCCTTGGTGTCTGCCGCAAACGGCTTCGGATTCACCTGCGCGCCCGCACGCACTTTCTGTACGCCTTCGGCGACTACGCGTTCGCCCGGCTTCAGTCCTTCCGCAATAACCCACTCGGCGCCCACCCGGTCGCCCACTTTGACCGTCCGGATGTTGACTTTATTTTGGTCGTCCACTACCGCGACTTGATAGCCGCCTTGCAATTCCGTCACCGAGCGCTGCGGCACAAGCAGCGCACCTTGTTGCAGCCGGATAACCGCCCGAACTTTGCCGTATCCTCCCGGCCTCAATATATTTCCAGGATTCGGAAATAGTCCGGCAAGCCGGATGGCTCCCGTGCCCACATTCACCTGTCGGTCCGCAAAATAAAATTCACCTTCGTGAACATATGTCTTACCGTCAGCCAGAATGAGTTGCAGGTGCAGGTTCTTGTCTGCCGCCAGTCGCGCACTCTCTGTTGGAAAGCGCTCTCTCCAGGCCAGGTATTGCGGCTCACCAACCGTAAAGTAGACTTTGATGGGATCCACTGTGGAAACCGAGGTGACCGGCCCGCTGCTAAGGTTCACCAGCGCGCCCACCTGAAGTTGCGCCTGCCCCGCAATGCCGTCGATGGGAGCTACCAGCCGCGTGAAATCCAGATTGATCTTGGCAGTTTCGACGGCGGCCTCCGCTGACTTGATCTGTGCCTTGGCAGTTTCAACGGTCGCCTGGGCGGCCAAGTTGTTTTGAACGGCATTGTCCAGGTCCTGTTGACTGGCGGCTTGTTCCTTCGCCAACGGGGTATAGCGATTCACGTCAAGTTCCGTTCGCTTCTGCACGGCCTCTGC
>Ga0075030_100003456_pt1 | contig 14330 bp, 8 predicted proteins | sample LitLauG_LLR_2012_FD_71393 | JGI IMG/M metagenome (GOLD analysis project Ga0075030, IMG submission 71393) | Freshwater sediment microbial communities from Pennsylvania, USA - Little Laurel Run_MetaG_LLR_2012 | ecosystem: Environmental > Aquatic > Freshwater > Creek > Sediment | place: USA... | reverse complement strand
CAGGGCGCGCAGGTTCTCGCGCTCCTTGCGTTCTTCGTCGGAGTAAAAACGTGCCTTCTCGAACTCGTGATTCGCGATGGCGTTCTCCATGCGATGCACGATGAACTTGATGCGCTTCTGGACTTCGGTCAGCTCTTCGGGGAGCGAGGTCTGGCGCAGCTTGACTCGTGCGCCGGCTTCGTCGACCAGGTCGATGGCCTTATCCGGCAGGAAACGGTCCGGGATGTAGCGGTTCGAGTGCGACACCGCGAAGTTGATGGCCTCGTCCGTGTAGGTGACGGCGTGGAACTTCTCGTACCGATCTTTGATCCCGAACAGAATCTTGATCGCGTCAGTCTCATTCGGAGGCGGAACCTTCACCGCCTGGAAGCGGCGCTCGAGCGAACGATCCTTCTCGATCGACTTGCGATATTCACCCGGGGTCGTGGCGCCGATGCACTGAATCTCGCCGCGGGATAAGGCGGGCTTCAGGATGTTAGCCGCATCCAGCGAGCCTTCGGCTGATCCGGCTCCGACCAGAGTGTGCAGTTCATCGATGAAGATGATGGAATTTTGCGACTCCATCAACTCTTTCATGATTGTTTTCAGGCGCTCTTCGAACTGGCCGCGGTACTTGGTGCCGGCTACGATTAGGGAAAGATCGAGCGCCAGGATTCTCTTATCCGCAAGGAACGACGGGACTTCGCCGTCGGCGATGCGCTGAGCCAAGCCTTCGACGATGGCGGTCTTCCCGACTCCCGGCTCGCCGATTAGAACAGGATTGTTTTTCGTGCGGCGGCACAAAATCTGGATGACGCGGTCGACCTCTCCCTCACGCCCGACCAGCGGGTCGAGCTGGCTATCCATGGCCGCCTGCGTCAAATCACGCGAAAATTCCGCCAAAAGCGAGCTTTCACGCTGCCGCTGCGGCTGAGCTTTCTCCTGAGTGGTCCGCGCCAACTCTTCCCGAATTGTTGAGAGTCGTAGTCCGCGTTCGTGCAGGATCTCCGCGGCAAAGCACTTCTCCTCCCGCAACAGCCCTAACAATAGATGTTCAGTGCCGATGTGCCGGTGGGACAACCGCTCGGCCTCTTCCGCCGCATACGCCAGAACTCGTTTGCATTCATTGCTTAGCGGCAAGTCGACTGAGGTCGAGACCTTCTCGCGAATCGTGGTGTGTCCCTCGATCTGCTTGCGGATCGATTCGACCGAGGCATGCGAGCGCAGGAAACGGTTGGTGAGGGCCTTGTCTTCACGAAGCAGTCCCAGAAGAAGGTGCTCGGTCTCGATATAGGGAGACCCGAACTGGCTGGCCTCGTAGCGTGCGAAAAAGATGACGCGCCTGGCTTTCTCCGTATAGCGTTCAAACATAATGCCCTTCCCCTTTGACCTTCCTGGGTGGGGAGCATGGCTCCCGACCCCGCTGAAAGCCGGACCGAAGTCCGCAATCTGGTCCTACCTTATTACTACATTATGCAATCAAGAGGCCACGAAACCCAAGCTGAGAAACCGGGCGCCATGTCTTTGATCACGTTACCGAAGGAATCCAATGGATCCCCCCTCGGTTATACCGCAAAGCCAATCCCTTGCACTTTGTCTAACTTATCTTGCCTTCATCTCCCAGGGGCTAAAGCCCCAGTGATTCTAACGCTAACGCGGCCCTGCAGGGCCGCTCTTTCACGTCACTTCTCACCACGGTAGGGCCACCCCACCTCACTTCGTTCCACCTCGCTTCTCAGCGCGGCGGCGAGGCCCGCTTTGCCACAACTTCAGGCCGGGAGCGACTCCGGCGAAATCTCCTCCACCCGCCCTCGCTGCAACCGCAACACACGGTGACACCGTTTGGCAAATGACAAATTATGCGTAGCGATGAGGGAGGTGAGTTGGTGCTCGCGATGTAGTCGCGCAATCAATGCAAAAACGGCTTCCGCAGTCTGTCCGTCCAAGTCCCCCGTGGGCTCATCGGCGAGCAAAAGCTTGGGACCGGTGATGAGCGCACGGGCCAGAGCGACTCTTTGCTGCTCACCGCCCGAAAGCTCACCCGAGCGATGATGCGAGCGCTGCTCCAGTCCGACCTCACGCAACCAGCGTGAAGCTAGCGGTTCTGCCTGTTGCCACGTCTGCCCTCGAAGTAACAGCGGCATGGCGACGTTCTCGGCCGCCGTGAACTCCGGCAGCAGATAGTGAAACTGCCATACGAAGCCGGTCTCGCGATTTCGAAAGTCTGCAGCTTCGTCGTGGGACAACGAATTCAATCGCAAGTTGGCGCAGTATACGTCACCTGCGGAAGCACGATCAAGAGCGCTCAGGATGTGCAACAAAGTACTCTTCCCCGCGCCGGATTCTCCCACAATAGCGAGCATCTCTCCTTGCTTCACGTCAAACGACAGATTCTCAAAGAGCACCAGATCCGACTCGCCGGACCGGAAAACCTTCTTCAAACCTTCGACTTTAAGCATTCGATCGTTAGTGGTTAGATGCATGGCGCCTGGCTTTCGTTCCAAGTGGCAGCTGGAGCACAAGTTGACAGATCTGAACCCACATTCCGGACCGTATTTATCGCCTCGATCATTACGAACATATCTTGGGCCCGTCTTCCTTCATGTGATGAGAATCACTACAGTTAATGTAGGGGCGGACGCCTCGTCCGCCCCGCGCCCCGGAGCGAGGCGAAGGGGCGCGTGAGGGAGCTACGGATGCCTGAAGGATACGCATTGCACTTCGCGCAACCCCGGACGAGGCGTCCGGGGCTACATTAACCTTATTCATAACGCAGAGCCTCGGCTGGCAGAATACGGGAAGCTGACCATGACGGGTAGAGCGTCGCCACGAACGAGATCAGAAGCGTGAAAACGGCGACCCATAGGCCGTCCACCACGCGAGGAGCGAAGGGGACGTAGTCGATCGAGTACACCTCGGGCGAGAGCGAGATCACGTGGTAATGCCCGCCGGCATAGGCAAGAGCATATCCAGCAACGAGGCCGATCACGGTGCCGACCACCCCGATCAGGACTCCCTGCGCGATAAACACGTTCCGGACCTGCCTGCGTCGCGTGCCCATCGAAATCAGAACGGCGATGTCCTTGGTCTTCTCCATCACCATCATGATCAGGCTGATCAAGATGTTGAGGGCAGCCACAAAGACGATCAGGCCGATGGTGATAAAAGTTACCAGGCGCTCGGTCTTGAGCGCCTTGAACAGAGCGCTGTTCTGCCTCAGCGCGTTGGTTGCCATAAATCCTGACCCGGCGGCATTCTCGATCTCGCGGGCAACGGCGTCAGCCTTGTCGAGGTCATCGATCTTGAACTCCAGCACAGAGATGAGATCGCCAAGCCCGAACAGGCGCTGAGCATCGGAGAGACGGGTGAAGGCCCAAGTTGAATCGTAGTCGAAGAATCCAGAATTGAAGATGCCTACAACGCGGAAGCGGGTGTATTTCGGGACAGTCCCGAAGGGAGTCAACTCGCCCTGTGGGCTGACGACCTGAACTACGGAGCCGACGGTCGCGCCCAGATTGTCAGCCATGTCTTTGCCGAGCACGATGGGCGGCATAGCAGCGACGCGCTGCCTCACCCCCTCCAGCGAATCGGGAAACTGGTCGGGTTGTGTGGAGCGGGCGCCCTCGCCCGCTGCTTTTGACTCTGGTTGTGTAGGGGCGACCGCCTCGCCTGCCCTAGGCGAAGTCGAAGGGTCCGCCCTCGCCGAAGGTGATCCGGCGGAGGTTGCGTCTGCCTCCAGGGGCGCAGCCGATCCTTGCGTGACCGAGTTCAGCAGATCCCCAACCTGCCGTTCGTACTTGGGGATCATCCCCTTGAGCACCGCTCCCCGGGCCCGAGGACCGCGCGAAATCAGAACTTGTTCAAAGATCGCAGGCGCCGCTGCCACCACATGTGGCTGATGCGAGAGCCGCTCCATGAGTGAGGGCCAGCCTTTAATCCCGTCATCGGCAATCCGCTGCAGGCTGATATGCGAGGTCGAGCCGAGCAGTCGCTGCTGCAGGTCCTGGCGGAATCCGTTGTTGATGGCGAGAGCGACGACCAGCGAGGCGACTCCGGCGGCAACTCCAGCGATGGAGATACCCGTGATGATGCCGATGAAGGCCTGCCGCCGTTTGGCGCGCAAGTATCGCGAAGCGATAAAGAGCTCGAATCTCATCGAGAGGTCCCTCGCTTCGCTCGGGATTTCGGCTGCGGGCTCCCGCTTCGCGCACGCCCGCAAAACGCCTCAACCTGGCGCCGTTTGGCGCGAAGATAGCGGCTCGCGATGAAAAGTTCGAAGCGCATGAAAGTGGGCGTCGGACCACAGACCTCGGACCTCAGCCAAGTCGGACTATGGGCAGTATAGCGGGGACTTTGCGTCTATAGGCCGTGAACTCCGCTCCGAATCTTTTTCCCAACTCTGCGTCCTCCATGTGGATCATCACCGCACCGGTAACAACCGCAAACGCCGTTAGCACCCAGCAGACGAGCAATCCGGTGCCAAGGCTCCAGGCCAGCATCTCGCAGAGATGTGCCAGGTAAACCGGATGCCGCACGCGGGCACGAATGCCGGTAGTCACCAGGCGGTCGTGGTCATGATTGGACCGCACTTCGGGCAGACCCCCGAGTTGGGCGAGGGTGAAGTGGGCGCCGGAGCGGAGATATAGAAAGATGCCGGTGGCAAAAAGCAATCCTGCGGGAATCCAAGCCCAGACCGTGGAATAGATCGCGACATTTCGCCAGTGGCCCGTGATCGCTCCAATCCCGATCCACATTGTGATCCATGCCGGCACCAAAACACGAAATGGCGAACGCACGCGCGCCCGCCAGCGGTGGGCACGCGGGTGAACCATCAGCCAGAACGAAGGGATGGTGGAATAGACCACGCAGGCTAGCCAGCCCACAGTGCGCACAAACTGCATAGGCTGATTTTACAGGTCAGGTTCGTGTGGGGCGGACGCCCTCGTCCGCCCCGCGAGCGGAGCGAGCGTGCCGTGCAAGGCCACGTCGGTTGACGCGCCAGTTGCTACCGGTCAAGCCCGCATTGCGCGCTGCGCGCGCAACCCCGGACGAAGGCGTCCGGGGCTACACAAGATCCCCCGGTCACTACCCGATTTCCAGAAGTGCTGCCATAATGGAAAAATGGGGCGTATTTTCCTGAACGAAAATTGGCTTCCGAAATCTGTCCTCGTGCTGAGGACTTATGACCGTCACAAGTTTCTGCTCGACCTGGTCGCTGGCGTAACCGTCGGACTCGTCGCGCTGCCGCTGGCGATGGCCTTCGCCATTGCCTCGGGACTTACGCCGCAGGCGGGCATTTACTGCGCCATCGTCACCGGATTCCTGATCTCCGCACTCGGCGGCTCGAAGACGCAGATCGGTGGGCCCACTGGCGCCTTCGTCGTCGTCGTGGCGGGCATCGTCGCAGCGCACGGCGTGGACGGACTGTTCATGTGCACCGTGATGGCCGGACTGCTGCTCGTCATCATGGGACTGACCGGACTCGGCACTGCCGTGAAATTCATCCCCAGGCCCGTCGTAATCGGATTCACGAATGGAATTGCGGTGCTGATTGCCAGCACTCAAGTCAAAGATTTCTTCGGGCTGCACCTCGACAAAGTCCCCGGCGTCTTCTGGCAACGGATGGAGGAGCTGGCCCGCAGCTTCCACACGCTATCGTTCGAAGCAACCGCGCTGGCGATGTTCACATTGCTGACGCTGATCATCTGCCGCAGCCTGTCGGCGCGCATTCCCGGACCGATCGTCGCGCTGCTGCTGGCTACTTCCGCCGTTTATTTCTTCAAGCTTCCAGTGGAAACCATCGGAACTCGATTTATCGGTGGAATTCCAAGCGGTCTGCCGCACCTGCAGATTCCGAAGTTCCGCACCGATCTCATCCACGGTCTGCTCGGCCCCGCGTTCACGGTAGCAATGCTGGGAGCGATTGAGTCATTGATGTCGGCGGTAGTTTCGGATCGTATGAGCAATGACCGGCACAATCCCAACGTTGAACTCATGGCGCAGGGCGTGGCCAACGTCTTCTCGCCCATGTTCGGAGGACTGCCGGCGACGGGAGCCATCGCTCGCACCGCAACCAACATCCGCTCGGGCGCGCAATCGCCGGTGGCGGGGATCATCCACGCGCTGACGCTGACGTGCATCCTGCTGTTCGCGGCGCCTCTGGTCAGCTATGTGCCCATGGCGGCGCTCGCGGGAATTCTTATGGTTGTCGCCTACAACATGGGTGAATGGCGTGAGATTCCGCAACTGCTGAAGCTGACGAAGACGGATATCAGCATATGGCTGGTGACGTTTGCCCTGACCGTCTTCGCCGATCTGACCGTCGCGGTCGAAGCGGGGATGATTTTGGCGGCCCTGCTGTTCATCAGCCGTGTGGCCGCGACCACGACTGTTTCGCAGGTCACAGATGACTACGTCGAAGACGGACGCGTGCACATCCTGCAGGACAAAGATATTCCCTACTACGCCACGATCTTCCGCATTCACGGCCCATTCTTGTTCGGCGGGACCGACAAGATTTCGGCAGTGACCGACAATCTGCACAAGCTGCCTCCGGTCGTGATCCTACGGCTGCGTAATATGACTGCCCTCGACGCCACCGGCCTGTTCGCGATCGAAGAGGTCGCCAGGGAACTGCATGCCAGCAAGCGCACGTTGATCCTTTGCGGAGCGCGCGAACAGCCTTCCCAGTTGATTCATCAGGCGGAGTTTGCCGAGGTGATCGGCGAAGAAAACATCTGTGACAACGTGCAGGAGGCGCTGCGCCGCGCGGAGGAAGTCTACGAGCGACTGGAAGCGAAGTTCGTCCGGGCGCCGTCATAAGAAATCCCACGCGCGCAGAACAACAGATTGTGTAGGGGCGGACGCCCTCGTCCGCCCCGCGAGCGGAGCGAGCGTGCCGGGCACGGCCGCGTCGGTCGACACGCCAGTTCGCCACTGGTCACGCCCTCATTGCGCTTTGCGCGCAACCCCGGACGAGGCGTCCGCGGCTACATGAATTCCTAGAAGCGGAACACGTACGACGCCTTCACGAAGAACTGACGGCTGTCATTGATGTAGCCATTGCGTGTGGTCAGGATCGCGCCCGTCACAGGATCGACCGCCAGGTTGCGATCCAGATTCTCCAGATCGCTGTTGTAACCCACGTAGATTGCTGTCCCCGGATGGATGAGATACGTGATCAGGAAATCGGTGTTGAAGTTCTTGGTGCGAGACAGCGAACTGATGGCCGGATTCGACAACACCGCGTTGTATTGCAGGATCAGGCGAGCAGAGAGATTGCGCGTGAACTGATAATTCCCCTTGCTGCGGATGATGTGATTGGTCACCGCGGTGAGATGGGCATCGCGCTCGCGAATGTGTTCGAGCAGGTAGGCGTTATCGATGCGCAGGCGGCCCGCGGCGTGGAACGTAAGAGTGAAATTACCCTGATCCTCGTGGCCAATCGTGGGCGCCTGGCCCGTGGCAGGGTTAAAATTCACCCCGACGCCGGAAACGAAGAACGCAGTCAGGTCGAACTGCTTGAACCAGCTGGTCCCGCCCTCAATGCCCCAGAACGGTTGGGGATACGCCGTCACCCGCGACAGCGTGCTGTAGTCGATCGGGCGCAGGCGTACGTCGTCATATCCATATGGATGAAAGTTGACATAGGTGCCGCTCGTCATGTCCACGCGGAAGCCGGGATAGAGGAAGTAGTCGAGGGCCGTACCGCTGTGGTCCCAGATGTTGAACTGCTGGAGCGTCGGACCATACGAGATGAGGAACTTGCCTTCCGGCCGCCAGTAGTAGCTGGCTTTCACGATTTGTTCTCGGAGGTCCACGCGGTTGACGAATCCGGTCTGGGTTTCGAAGTTGGGACTGAAGTCGAGATATTGCGACTGAATGTTGAGCTTGCGTCCGGTCCGTTCGAGATCGAGCTGGTAACCGAGTCCGTCGACTCGCGGCGTTCCGGCAATAACATCGAAAGTGGAACTGCTCACGGCCTGCCCCTGCAAGCGCCAGTGCGAATCGAGCTTTAGGTTTGCGTCAATGCCTCCGACCCGGTTGAATCCCCCGGCGAATTCGCGGTCAGTGTAGATTGCCCCAATCGTTGATTGATCAAGAATGTCGCGGCTCACGCGCGCAATGGTGTAGGTTGCACGATCACGTGCGTGTGGATCTGTGGGAGGCAACGCCTCCCCCGGGGCGCGATCGTCGCTGGCAAGAAGCCCCACGGCCCACGGTCCCGATTTCCCTGTGAGCCGCAGGCCAAACTCCGGATGCCCTATGTCGCGTGTGAAGACCAGGTTGATGGGGCTGGTGAAGTAGTTGCTGTTCTCGAGAAAGAACGGCCGCTTCTCAGGGAAGAACACAGCGAAGCGCTGGTTGACGGTGATCTGCGGCTGATCGGATTCGACCTGGCTGAAATCCGGATTGATAGTCGCGTCAAGCACGAAGCTGTCGTGCAGGATGAACTTGGCATCGAGGCCGATTTCAGGCTGAAGCGTGCGGTTCTCAAAGAACGGACGGGTCGGATCGCGATCATCAATGTCCCGGTAGCCCTGTAGCAGCCCATAGGGAATGAGCTGAATGTTGTGCGCCGGCGAGATGTGATCGATGCCGGTTGCGGTCGCGGCTTGATTAAATCGTCCCTGGATGCGATTGGAGATGCGCGGCCAGAACAGGTTTTCGTTGGTGCGCGGAATACTGCGGTTCAGGATGATCCGCCACTGCTGAGGATCGGTTTTGGGAAAACGCAGGCTCTTGAACGGGATTGCCATCAGCAACATGTAACCCTGGTTGGTCAGCCGTCCTTCGGAGTTCCACACCGTATCAAACGATGGATCGAAACCACTGTAATCGGCGGGGAGTCCGTTACCGATCGAGCCTTCGGTCCAAAGCGCATCCCATTGAATGCCCAACGGATTGGCCGCAAATGCGTATCCGCGACGGGCATCGTCAAAAGTGTCGATCATGATCTCGGCCGAGTCGTCGGAGAAGATGTCTTCGCGGCGAGTCATGCGCGCGCGGATCTTGTCGGGTTCCTTGTCCCAGCAGATGAAGACGGCGTACAGGTTGTGGTCGTCGTAGGCCAGATACACGTCGGTGTCTTGCGTGGGCTGCGCGCCGTCGGCCGGCTCACGTGCGATGAAGCCGCTGACCTTTAACATGTGTTCGGACACTCCGCCTGCGGGCCGCATATCTTCGAAATCGGCGAGCTTGGGCGGTCGCTCGATGCGGGGGATCTGTATTGCAGGCGGCGCGGCAGACGCGCTGGGCGCCAGAAGCAAAGCCGCCAGCGAGACGAACACTGATTTGAGAGCTAGATTCCCGAGGCTCACGAGGTGACGAAGCATTCTACATGTTGGGCGCGCCACTGAAATTGATCAGGAATTGACAGAGTAATGCCCCAGCGCCTTTGCTGAGTTGGACGAGAAGCACAGAAAACGGATAGCAAGCGTATCGGTCAGTGCTTGAAGATAACCTGGGCTGCCTGAATGATCCGTTGCAGGCAGGGTATCAACAGAAAAAAGTATACGAATACGCGTCGCATGTCGTGGTGCGACGTTTCACGGCGAGCAATTCCACATTCTGCCCCGCGGATGTGCCACAATCAGTCTTTCTCCTAAACTGTTGCAGCGGGTCGCGCTCCTCCGATGATTATCAACCACGCCGAACGTGCGCATAACCACAATTGGGAACTCGACCCGGTCATCCGGTCGCTGCTGGATACGGACTTCTACAAACTGCTGATGCTGCAGTTCATCTGGAAGCATTTTCCTAACACGCAGGTGGAGTTCTCGCTCTTCAACCGGCATCCCGCCGTGCGCATCGCCGATATGATTCACATCGAAGAGTTCAAGGTCCAGCTACAACACGTGCGCGGGCTGCGCTTCCGAAAGTCGGAACTGGTGTGGCTGGCTGGCAACACGTTCTACGGGCGGCGCGGAATTTTCCAGCCGGCGTTCCTGGAGTGGCTGGAAAAGGATTTTCGCTTGTCCGACTATCAGTTCCGCGTTCGTGACGGCCAGATCGACTTGACGTTTGACGGACCCTGGACCGCGACCACGATGTGGGAGTTGTATGCGCTGGCAATTCTCGACGAGTTGAAGACGCGCGCGCAATTGAAGACGCTGAGCGAGTTCGGGCTCGACATTCTGTACGCACGGGCCAAGACAAAGCTGTGGGGCAAGATTGAGCGGCTGCGCGGGGTGCCCGGATTGAGTGTGGCTGACTTCGGAACCCGCAGGCGGCACAGCTTTCTGTGGCAAGAATACGTTGTCGTAGCCATGGCCGCCAATCTCGACGGCAATTTCATTGGCACCTCGAACGCCTTTTTTGCCCACAAGCACGACCTGGAAGCGATTGGGACCAATGCCCACGAGATTCCGATGGTCATGGCCGCATTGGCGAAAGATGATGTTGAGCTGAAAGCATCGCAATACAAGATGCTCGAACTCTGGCAGCAGACGTACGAGGGCGCGTTGCGGGTCATGCTCCCGGATACGTTTGGAACCACGCAGTTTCTGGCTACTGCGCCGGATTGGGTAGCGGACTGGACCGGGCAGCGCGTCGACAGCAAAGATCCCTACGTTGCGGGCGATGAGTACATCCAATGGCTCAAGACCCGAGGACGCGATCCGCGGGAGAAGCTTCTGATCGCTTCCGACACTCTCGATGTGGATCAGATTCTCGGCCTGCACGCGTATTTTGCCGGAATGATAGCGAAGGGAGTTGTTCCCGGCGATTTTCGCCTTGCCGCCGACTTTCTCGATCGGAACAAATGGACAGAGGATCGTCGGATTCGCTTTAGTGCAGGTTGGGGAACCTTGCTGACCAATGATTTTCGCGGATGTAACCCGAACGACGGAGGTGGGTTTGATCCCATCGGTCTTATCTGCAAGGTGTCGAGCGTTGAGGGACGACCTGCAGTGAAACTTTCCGACAACTATTCGAAGGCGCTTGGACCGCCTCCGGAGATTGAGCGTTACCGCAGAGTATTTGGAACGGCCGGCATCGCGAATGCGCCACTGGTAGCGTGAGCAGACATGTAGCCCCGGACGCCTCGTCCGGGGTGCGAAGCGCGCAATGAGGGCGCTCGATAGGAAGCAAGAGGCCAAGATAACGACACTGTAGGCACGCGTCGCTTCGCTCCGCGGGGCGAACCCTTCGACTTCGCTCAGGGAAAGCTGCGTCCACCCCTACACAACCTCCAGGACATGTCCTTTCGGTTTCGGCCGTAACTTGTGGGTGAACAACCTCCGTGCCACGATCAACCGGGGCATGCATGAAGATCCTGCTGGTTGAAGACTCTTATCTCGAGCGGACCAAACTCGGCTGCTTCTTGACCGATTGGGGGTTTGACTACGTCGCCGTGGGAAGCGGAACCGAAGCCGTAAAACTGCTCGAGTCCACCGACCCGCCCGACCTCGCTCTACTGGACTGGCTCCTGCCCGGGATGGATGGCATTGACGTTTTGCGGCGCATCCGCAAGCTCAGCCATGGAACCTACGTCTACACCGTGATGCTCACGGCGAAAAGCCATAAGCAGGACCGCATTAAGGCTATGGAAGCTGGCGCCGACGATTACCTGTCGAAGCCGGTCGATCCGCCGGAGTTGCGGTCGCGCATTATGGTCGGAAAGAGGATTCTGGAACTGCAGCAGTCATTGCGCTTCGCCGCGACTCATGATTTTCTGACCACCCTGCTCAACCGGTCAGAAATCCTGGCGACGCTGGAGCGGGAAGTCTCCCGCGGAGCACGCGATGAAAAGCCCGCAAGCATCATCCTGGCAGACATCGATCACTTCAAACGAGTCAACGATACGCTCGGCCACGCGGCCGGAGATGAGGTTCTGAAGGAAGTCGCGCGCCGCCTGAAAGTGGACTTGAGGCCCTACGACCTCGTGGGCCGCTACGGCGGCGAGGAATTTCTGCTGATTCTGCCGGGCTGCAACCTCACCAACGGCTCCAGGCGCGCCGACGACATTCGAAAACTCGTCGCCGGGCAACCCATCAAAACACCCGCCGGTGCGGCTTCGGCCACGATCAGCATGGGCGTCACCGCTACCGACGCCTCGCGCTACTGCACGCCGGCCGAGTTCCTGCAGGAGGCCGATGTCAGTCTGTACGCGGCCAAGAAGAACGGCAGAAACCGGGTAGAGATTTTCGTTCCGGCCGCAAAGTCCACCAGCGCGGGCCAAAGCTAGCCCTCGCGTTACCACATCCAATCCATTCTGTGTCACATTAGACGTTCATGCCTCCGATTGCCGAAGCGAGGGCGGGACGTGCCGCCTTTTCCCATCCGGGATTCTTGCTCTTCCAGATTGCCCGATTTTTGATTGTTTCAGCCGTGGAGATGCAGGCGGTGGCCGTGGGTTGGCAGGTTTATGAGATCACCAAGCGGCCGCTCGATCTTGGATACGTAGGACTGGCGCAGTTCCTGCCCGGGATACTGCTGTTCCCGATCTCCGGACACGCTTCGGATCGGTTCGAGCGGCGCAATGTGCTGTCGGCGTGCTATGCGGGATATGCCTTGTGTTTCGCTCTTTTGCTGGTGCTGAGCCGGCGGGGCGTTTCGTCCATTGCGTCGATCTACGTCGTGCTTGTCATGATCGGAGTCGTGCGTTCTTTCAACGGACCCGCCAGCCGATCGATCCTGCCGCAGCTTGTTCCCCAGGAGCACTTTGCGAACGCCGTCGCCTGGAACGCAACCGTCTTTCAAGCAGCAACGATCCTCGGTCCATCATTCGGAGGAATCGTCTATGCGGCATTCCGCGGGCCGTCAGCGGTTTACGCCATTGCGATGGTAACCGCTCTGGCAGCAACGACTTCGACCTTCCGAATCCGGCCTGAAGTCAAGGCGCGGCCGCGAGAGCCCATGAGCCTGAAAACGCTCTCTGCAGGATTGCATTTCATCTGGGGCAAGAAACTGATTCTCGGCGCGATCTCGCTGGACCTGTTCGCGGTAATGCTGGGCGGTGCTGTGGCTCTGCTTCCGGTTTACGCGCGGGAGATCCTGCATACCGGGCCTTGGGGACTAGGTCTGCTGCGCACGGCTCCCGGAGTAGGCGCGGCGCTGATGGCGATCGTGCTGGCACATTGGCCGTTGCGCGGAAACGCGGGGCCGAAACTGCTCTGGGCCGTGGCTGGATTCGGCGTGTTTACGATCATCTTTGGACTATCGCGCAGCCTGACGCTATCGCTGATTGCGCTGGTGCTGCTTGGCGCAAGCGACATGATCAGCGTCATCATTCGCGCGACGCTGACCCTGTTGGCGACCCCCGACCAGATGCGGGGCAGAGTGACTGCCGTGGACATGATCTTCATCGGCACCTCGAACGAGTTTGGACAGTTCGAGTCCGGGGTCACGGCACAGTGGTTTGGAACCGTGCCGGCGGTCGTGCTGGGAGGAGTGGGAACCCTGGTGGTGATTGCGTTGTGGGCCTGGTGGTTTCCAGAGCTTCGACAAGCCGGCGAACTTCATACGCTCACCACCGAGAGTGAATCGACTACTGCTGATCCGGCTTAAGAACTTTCACCACAGAGGGCACGGAGGAATACGGAGGGGCGCATTTCCGGTTTTTTTCAACTTCAGTTTCTCACGCACTTGCTGACGACTAACGACCGCCCCGTGCCGTAGAATGTCGGTTTCATTCCCCAACGAGGAATCGGATTGATCGAGCGCTACTTCCGTCTCAAAGAAAACCAGACCACGCTTCGCGCAGAGTTTCTGGGCGGGCTGACGACCTTCGTCACCATGGCTTACATCGTGGTCGTGAACCCGCAGATTCTCTCCAAGGCCGGAATGCCCGTCGAGGGAGTCGTGTTCGCCACCTGCATTTCGTCTGCCGTTGCAACGCTGGTGATGGGGCTTTACGCGAATTATCCCATTGCGCTCGCGCCGGGCATGTCGCTGAATGCGTACTTCACTTATTCGGTGTGCCTGGGGATGCATGTGCCCTGGCGGACTGCCCTCGGAGTGATTTTCTTCTCGGGGGCCTTCTTCCTCATTCTGACCGTCAGCCGCGTGCGGGAAAAGATTGTGAACGGGATTCCCGACTGTCTGAAACACTCGACCGCGGGCGGGATCGGAATGTTCATTGCCTTCGTCGGACTGCGCAATGCAAATCTGGTGGTAGCGAATCCTGCGACGTTCGTCAGCCTGGGAAGCTTTGCAAATCGCGAGGCGCAGCTGGCCTGCGTGGGCCTTGCCATCATACTGATCCTGATGACGCGGAAGATCACGGGTGCAATTCTGATCGGCGTAGTCGCTACGACCTTGCTCGGCATCTTCCGGGGGATGGCAACATGGCCGGCGCATATTCTTTCTCTGCCTCATCCGTCGGCAACGTGGCTGCAACTGGATTTGCG
>Ga0075030_100003455_pt1 | contig 14331 bp, 11 predicted proteins | sample LitLauG_LLR_2012_FD_71393 | JGI IMG/M metagenome (GOLD analysis project Ga0075030, IMG submission 71393) | Freshwater sediment microbial communities from Pennsylvania, USA - Little Laurel Run_MetaG_LLR_2012 | ecosystem: Environmental > Aquatic > Freshwater > Creek > Sediment | place: USA... | reverse complement strand
AGATGGCAGCGTTGCACGTCGGCGATTTGATCAAAGCTGTCGACGGCAAGACGGTACGAACGCCGATGGAGTTGGCAGCCGAACTTTCCGATCGAACCGGCAAGGTGCGCATCACGATTATGCGCGGCGATTTTGCCACCGAGACGACGCTGCTCTTAAACACTCATTAGCAATCAGGAATCTGGGCACGGTGCGTCTTAGCCGTGCCCGGACGAACCATCAGCGCACGAAAGGATAGATTTCGTCCGCGATCCAATAGTTTGCCAGCAATGCGGCAAAGAGAGTTCCCACCAGCCACAGACCCAAGCGACCGCGCTGCCACCATTCAGCCGTAAATGACCATGCTTGCGCGGGAATATCCACGAGGTAGGCCGCGCAATAGCACGCGTTGGCAACCAATGCCAGCACGATCAGTAGCAGCAATGCTTGCAGGTGGAATGCAGGTCGGAAATGGGGCCAAGTTCCTAAGAGCCACACGAGCACGACGCCCGCTAGCGCGACGTTGTAGAAGATGCGCCTTCGCTCCCAGTAGCGGATTGCGTTTCGCAGATGGCTTCGCGGCTGAGTAGAAGCGGATTGAACTTCGCCTTGTGATTCCATGGGAAGCTCCTGAGACAAGGGAACTGGCGCGCCCGGAGAGATTCGAACTCCCGACCTACAGCTCCGGAGGCTGCCGCTCTATCCAGCTGAGCTACGGGCGCGCGGTGATCTGTTGAGTTTACAACCTTCTTCAAATCGGGTCCATTCACCGGGCCATCAGAAACCGACTACTCGATTCTCTAGCAGCCATCGACTTTCCAGAAATGTTCGCTCTGGTAGTCGAGCCGCAGCAGGCGATTGCGCGGATCATGCCGCTTCCCGCATTTGGGGCAGGGAATGAAGCTGCGAATGTGCATCCCACGACGGTCGTAGTCTTCGGCCACTGCAAAGCTCGTGCCGCAACTGCACGGGATCAGGAACATGCGGACTCTTTGCTCGGCTTCTGGTTTCTTGAGTGTGGCTCGTTTCATCATTAAACATCCAAGGGTCGCTTTTGACGGTCGGCTTGCCGAGACGCCCGACTGGAAGGGCAAAGCCCCGTCACTACACTGGTCGGTCAGCCTTCCGCCGCCACCAACGAGCCCTTCTTCTTCCGCTGGTTTGACTGCAGAACCTTCTTCCTCAGGCGCAGCGATTTCGGTGTCACTTCGACAAATTCGTCATCGGCAATGAACTCGATGGCCTGTTCGAGGTTGAGGTTGCGGTAGGGAACCAGCCGGATCGCCTCATCGGCGGTGGAGGCGCGCATATTCGTCAGTTTCTTTTCACGCACGGCGTTCACGTCAAGATCGGTATCTTTCGCGTTCTCGCCGACGAGCATCCCTTCGTAAAGCTCAATGCCAGGGCCAACAAAAAGCTCTCCACGCTCCTGCAATCCCCAGAGCGCATAGGCGGTCGAAGTGCCGGGACGGTCAGCGATCAACACGCCGGTCGGGCGGTGCGGGATTTCTCCCTGCCACTCGATGTATCCGGCAAACAGCGCGTTCATGACGATGGTGCCGCGCGTGTCGGTGAGCAGCGTGCTGCGCAGGCCAATCAGCCCGCGGCTCGGAACGCGGAATTCGACGCGCACGCGACCGTAGCCATGATTGTGCATGTTGGCGACTTCGCCTTTGCGCGAACCGACGTGCTCCATGACCACGCCGACAAATTCTTCGGGAATATCGACGGTGAGGTGCTCGACCGGTTCCATCAGCTTGCCATCGATGTGTCTGGTAACAATCTCGGGCTTACCGACCATCAACTCGTAGCCTTCACGGCGCATCATCTCGATCAGAATCGAAAGCTGCAACTCACCGCGGCCAAGCACCTTGAACGAGTCGGTGCTGCCTGTCTCTTCCATGCGTAGCGAGACGTTGGTGAGCAGCTCTTTTTCCAGGCGCTCGCGCAGGTTCCGCGAGGTGACGTAGCTGCCTTCGCGTCCACAAAACGGAGACGTGTTGATGGTGAACAGCATGGCAATGGTCGGCTCGTCGATGACGATCGGCGGCAGCGGCGAAGGATTCTCCGCGTTCGTAATCGTCTCGCCAATCGTGATGCCCTCGACGCCGGCAACGGCGATGATGTCACCCAGAGAGGTTTCCGTGATGTCGGTGCGCTTCAGGCCGGAGAAGCTGAAGAGCTTTGTGATCTTTGTCTTGTGAAACGACCCGTCACGCTTGGCAATGGCCACGTCTTCGCCGGTTTTCATTGTTCCAGAGAAAACGCGTGCGATGGCGAGACGTCCGAGGTAGTCGCTGTAATCGAGATTCGCGACCAGGATCTGCAACGGGCCATCCTTGTCTCCCTGCGGCGCGGGAATCGTCTCGACAATCGCGTCAAACAACGGTCGCAGATCTTCGCCATGCGCGCCCTGATGCACGGCAGCGGTGCCTGCCTTGGCATTGGTATAAAGAACAGGGAAATCGAGCTGGTCTTCCTTGGCGTCGAGGTCAATGAAGAGGTCGTAAACCTCATTCAGGACTTCCTGCGGACGCGCGTCCGGGCGGTCAATCTTATTAATAACGAGAATCGGCTTCAGATGAGCTTCGAGCGCCTTGCTGAGCACGTAACGAGTCTGGGGCAGGGGGCCTTCGCTGGCGTCCACCAGCAGCATGACGCCATCGACCATCTTGAGCGCGCGCTCCACTTCGCCGCCGAAATCGGAGTGGCCGGGCGTGTCGACGATATTGATCTTTACTCCGCCATAAAACACGGCGGTGTTCTTGGCAAGAATGGTGATGCCGCGCTCGCGTTCGAGGTCGTTCGAATCCATGACGCGCTCGGCGACGGTCTCGTTGTCGCGGAAAGTGCCGCTCTGGCGAAGCATGGCGTCAACCAGCGTGGTCTTGCCGTGGTCCACGTGGGCAATGATGGCGATGTTGCGAATACTTGAATTCAGATCGAAAACCTTTCAGGGTGCAGATTGGGGCTTGGTGACTGGCTTTCCTCGCCGCTCCTCCGTTTTAAAGGGAACGGTCCTTCAGGGGCTAAAGCCCGCATTTCTTGCGGGTCCTGAACGGCACGGCTGAAGCCGTGCCCTACCCAAAAGTCCACTTTTTAAAACTAGCTCTACTACTACTTTACTATGGCGGAGCGATTCAGTGTGGGTAGCGCCCGGCGTCGAGCCGCCGGGACGGCGACGCTGCTTCAGATCGCTTCAGAGAACCTTCAGACCGTCTCCATGGACGATCCGGCCGACCTGCCGCAATATCACAGGCATGATTTCCTCTTCAGTGGCGGAGAGTTGAAATCGACTTATCACGGAGGTGATTTCATGAACCGAGCCATCCTATCCTGCAAGAGGTTTGCCTGGATTGCAGTACTGTCAGGCGCGATCGTCACGAGCTTTTCTACTCCCGTCTATGCCCAACAGGAAGTTGACCCAACGTGGTACAACCCCTGGGCCCCGGCAACGACCTCTGTTCAGCATGACCAACAGGCGGTAGCCCACAAGCGCCATGCGGCGAAGGTGACGCCCGTGTCGTCGACGAAGCGCACGGCGAAAGCGAACGAGAAGCATTCGGCGAACCGGCCGCGACCGTCGTGACGTGCAGCGCGAACCTTGATCGACTTTTCGTACGGACGGGAGCGGAACGGCATCGAGGAGGCGGCCGGCAAGAGCAACGCGGGTAGTAACGTGAGACACTGATCTCCCTGAAAACTCCCGCTCGATGGTCGGCGCAAATATGAACGCCTCCAGTTCGCTCCCGCAACGAAAAGTCTTCGGCCGTCTTTCGATCCTTGCTGGAAACGCATTGCAGATCGTCGGAATCGCCGCCGCCTTTGGCGCTCTCGCGGTGGCGCGGTCCCCCTCGCAACCTGCCGTCGTTGCCTCGATCATGATGATTGCCGCCTGGGTTCTCCTCTATTTCTTCTGCCACGGCATTGCACATTGGGCAGTCGGCCGAGTTCTCGGCATTCGTTTTGCCTTCTACACCATTGGAGGAACCGGCAATCCTGCGGGCTATCCTGCCGGCATGCGTTGGGTATTCGAGCATCTCCCATTTTTTGGCGTGCAGACGGACAAAGCGTCGATGCAGAAAGCCAGCCCGATGGCGAAGGCCATCATGTGGTCGGCGGGTGTGACGTCGTCGGCGGTAGTACCGACCCTCAGCACCGTTTGTGCCTGGAGAGCGGGCATCCCCGGCAGCAAGTTTTTTCTGATCTTCGCGGTGTTCTGGGCCATTGGGACGCTATCGAGCAATTGGAGAAGCCAGACCGGAGACTATGCCAAAGCCAGACGGGCTCTTCATCCATAGCAGCTTGCGCATTGAACAGAAATGGCCGAATTCCAGCGCGGAGATTACGGAGATATTTGAAATATTGCTGGCTCAGAACGTTTAAGACGATTGTTAAACAAGGCGCGCAATCACGTAGACTGACAGCGTCCCTACAATCCTCGTGCCTCGAATCGATCGTTCATTCCGCTACAAATCGTTCCTCCTGTTGCTAGGGATTACGTTCTTGTGGTGGCAACCTGCTCCGGCTCAAGAGCCCGATCAACAAAGCGTCCCGCCGGACGCTCCCAGTTCCAGCGTGACCAGCACGAAAGGCTTCTTCGCCCGCTGGGCTGAGTTCTATCGGCAGGACTGGGCGCCTCCGCCCGCTGCTTCCGCGCCTGCTGCTTCGGTTCCGGCGCGCCGCGGATTGCCTTCGCCTTTAGATTCGCCGCCGTTTCCGAACTCGGATTGGTCGTATGGCGGATCGCCCGTCATCGGCGAGCCGGATACGAACAGCTATCCGCTGATGACGGCGCTCAACGGTGCGCGCAGCCGCAGCAAGCTCTATGGATGGGTCGAGCCGACCCTGAACTTCAGCACCTCGCGCGACACCAACAGCCCGGAAGCAAACGATGTGTTCTCCAATCGTTTTCAGATGAACCAGTTTGTGTTGTACGCCGAGCGCCTGCCCGATTCGGTGCAGCGCGATCATGTCGATTGGGGATACCACCTGACCGCTCTTTACGGCACGGACTATCGCTTCACCACTGCAAAAGGCTACGGGGCCAACCAACTGCTCAACGATCATCATCAGTATGGATTTGATCCGACGCTCGAGTACATCGACATTTATTTTCCGAAGATTGCCCAGGGAATGAATCTGCGAATGGGCCGCTACATTTCGGTTCCGGGCATTGAGGCTCAGTTGGCTCCGAACAACTACATCTTCAGCCACTCGCTCCTGTACGCGATTGATCCGTTTACTGATACGGGGGTGATCGCAACCGTGAAGCTGAATGATCAATGGCTGGTTCAAGTGGGGATTGGCGGTAGTCACGACGTCGCCCCGTGGGTGTCCGATGCCAAGCCTTCGGGGACGTTCTGCGTGAGCTATACAACGAAGTCGGCGAACGACAATATTTACTTCTGCGCCAACGGTATCAACAGCGGAAAGTACGCTTACAACAATCTGCAGCAATACGATGCGACCTGGTACCACCGGTTTTCGAAGACGGTGCACATGGCCACCGAGACCTGGTTCATGTATGAGCGGGACGTGCCTGCGCTGGGCGGCAATATCAAGCCAGAACTCGGCGCAAATGCTGCGTACTGCATGGCTGGGGCGCAACTCTGCACCGCGCCGGAATACGCGGTCGTGAACTTTCTGCAGAAGGAGCTGTCACCGCACGATTTCCTATCGTTTCGCAGCGATTTTCTCGACGACAAGCGAGGGCAACGAACGGGCTATGCGACCAAGTATTCAGAGAACGCGATTACGTGGTGCCATTGGATTGGGAGCACGGTGCAGCTGCGTCCGGAGCTGCGCTTCGAGCGCGCGTGGGACCAGAGGGCTTATGACAATGGACGCAAGCGGAATCAGTTGACTGTGGCCAGCGATCTGATTTTTCACTTTTGACGCGCTCATCACGATTTGGTGCGAGGCCGATTCGCCATGATCTCGGCTACCTTGCGACTCTCCGGATTGTCGCTCTTGCGGAGTTCGGTGATTACATTCTCGTAGTTTCTCCGATCGCGATTCTGGCTTAGCTTGAAGCTCGCCTGGACTTCATCGACGGCAATTTCGAAACCGACGATTCCGTTGATCTGCGATGCGAGAAAATCTGGTGGCAAGCCGTCGACCGTATAGCGAGTCTCCGCCTCGACGTGGCCTTCGTAGCGGTCGACGAGATCCTTCATGAGGGCGTGGAGTTCCGCGGGTTCGGTCACGATGCGCGGCTTGCCGTAAACGTGGACCGCGATGTAGTTCCAGGTCGGCACGTTGATGTGGTCATACCACCGCGGGGAGATGTAGGAATGGGGGCCGGCAAAGATGACCAGCAAGCGCTCGCCTTGCTCGAAAAGTTGCCAATGCTGATTGGCTCTTGCCATGTGTCCTTGAAGCTTAGCGGTGCCATCGGCGGATTCGACCAGCCGCAGAGGAGCGTGAGTGGCGGTTGGGAGACCGTCGCGGCAGCTCACGATTGTGGCAAAGCTGTTCTCTTCGATCACTTGCCGGATGGCGGGCCAATTGGTTTCGTGGAAGAGCTTGGGAATGTACATAGTCTCTCGTCAATGTTATGGCACGCAGCCGATTACAGAATACGATGTTGATCGGTGATCGAAGGGAAAATAGTTGGCGAAACGACGAGGAGGCAGGTCCGGGCAGAGAACGCTTGCGCTCTTTCTGAACCTTGCTATAATCGCGCAAGCTTTTTGACTGCTCATGCCTAAAGGGACAACAATGACAATGAACCGGAAGCGAGTTCTAACTGTCGTCATCACGTTTGCGTTGCTGGCCTTGCCGGTAGTCGCGGCCCCGCCGGAGGACAAATCCGCAGGTGACACTGCCATCGCCGAGAAGTTGATTGCGGCGTGGAATTCCCACAGTCCGGACAAAATGGTCCCCCTGTTCACCGACGACATTTTCTACGAGGACGTTGCCTTCGGCGAGATTAGCCATGGCAGCGCGGAACTGCGTAAGTTCGCCGCTTCTGAATTTGAAGGCGTCCCCGATCTTGACCTCAAGCTGGTGCGTGCTAGTGTTCACGGCGGTCATGGGACGGTCGAATGGATGTTCAGCGGTACCGATAAGGACGTATTCAAGACGGGCAAAAAATTCTCCGTGCGGGGCGTGAGCGTGATCGACGTGCGCGACGGCAAGATTTCGCGCTGCCTGGATTTCTATGATGTGGCTGGAATCATGCGCGAGGTCGGCGTATTGCCAGCCAAGTGATCTTCAAGCCACAATTTCGGGAAGGATGTTTATGACACCAACGCCAGCAGACCGAGATTCGGCGCAGCTTGAAGCGCTCGGATACGACTCCAAGTTTGATCGATCCATGAGCCTGTGGTCGAACTTCGCGCTCGGCTTCACTTACCTGTCGCCAGTCGTCGGCGTTTACACGGTTTTCGCTTTTGCCATCGCCACGGGCGGTCCACCGATGTTCTGGAGCTATTTGTTTGTCGGGCTGGGACAGCTTTTGGTGGCCATCGTGTTCGGCGAGATTGTGTCGCAGTTTCCGATTGCGGGCGGTCTCTATCCGTGGGCGCGTCGACTGGTGGGGAAGCGTTGGGCGTGGATGGCAGGCTGGGTGTACCTGTGGGCTTTGTTCACAACGATTGCGGCGGTGGCCGTCGGCGGAGCTCCTTATGTAGCGCAGTTGTTTGGCATTAAGGTAGGCCAGGCGGGAGAGGTCGCGATTGCGGTCGTGATGATTGTTGGGACTACGGCTTTGAACGTCAGCGGCACCAAGCTGCTGGCGCGGGTGGCGATGTTCGGATTTATTTGCGAACTGCTGGGCGCGATTGTGGTGGGAAGTTATCTGCTCATCGTGGCCCGTCACCAGAACTTCAGCGTCCTGTTCCACGGTTTTGGACTGGGCACCAATGGACATTATTTGCCGGCGTTCCTGGCGTCGAGCGTGGCGGCGATGTTCTGTTACTACGGCTTTGAAGCCTGCGGAGATATGGCTGAAGAAACGCCGGACGCGAGCCGGGCCATTCCCAAAGCCATGCGCATGACCATCTATATTGGCGGGTTCGCTGCCATGCTGGTATGCCTGGCGCTGGTGTTGGCGATCCCTGATTTGAACGCCGCGATCTCAGGACGCGATGCCGATCCAGTGACGACGACTCTGCGAGCCGCGGTGGGTGAGGTCGGACTGCGGGCGGTGATTGCGGTGGTGATGGTTTCGTTCTTCTCGTGCCTGATCAGTCTGGAGGCGGCGACCAGTCGCTTGTTGTTCAGCTACGGCCGCGACCGCATGATCTTTGGCGGCGCCCAGCTCAGCACGCTATCCCCCCGCACGAACGTTCCGTTGGTTGCACTGCTGGCGGCGGGAGCGGTACCGGCCGTGATCGCGATCGCTGGTTTGTTCCTGGAAGAGATGATCAAGACGATCATCGTGTTTGGCTCGGCGGGAATTTACGTTGCCTTCCAGATGATTGTTTTGGGGGCCCTGGTGGCGCGCGCCAAGGGGTGGAAGCCGAGCGGCGCGTTTCGTCTGGGAGTTTGGGCGTGGCCGGTCAACCTGGCGGCGCTCGCCTACGGTGTTCTCGCGATCGTGAATATGGTATGGCCACGGACGCCGCAGGATCCGTGGTATCGCAACTACGGGATGATTGTGGGCACGGTGGCGGTGCTGGCGACGGGATTTCTCTACGCTGTGCTGTTTCGTCCCTACGATCGCATCGATGCGCCTGAGGGCGATGCACATCTGGCGCACTTGGAAGGGGCGGTGGCAACCGAGGGGAATGTGGAGTAGTCCCTCAGGGGCTTAAGCCCCGGCTCATTTTGTCGGCCGTTCGCGGCCCTGAAGGGCCGCTCTTCCACAAGACTCTACGGCGCTGCCTTGACCTCGTTCCAGACCTGCATGTACTTGGCGCGGCGCGGAACATTCTGCAGGAAGTAGAGCCGCTGCTGGTACGTGTCCACTTCATCCAGGTGCAGACTCTTCTGTTCCTCTGGCGTCATGGACTGCGCGGCTCGGGGATTGGCCGGGGTGTAGCCGGTGACGTCGGTGACTTTCTTCTGGGTTTGCGCCTGAATCATGTACTCGATAAATTTGTAGGCCAATTCCTTGTTGTCGCTGGCGGCCGTGATCATGAGGTGATCGATCCATCCGGTGGTGTTTTCTTTGGGAATGGTCTCGCCGATGGGAAAATTGCTCTTGTGCAACTGGCTAGTCATGAGCGGCCAGCCCATGGCGATGACGATTTCGTGGTTCCGGAAAAGGCTGGTGAGTTCGTAACTAGTTGACCACGCCTTGCGAATGTTCGGCTTTAACTCCACCAATTTCTTCTTGACGGCATCGAGTTCCTGGTCGCTGAGGTTGAAAAGATGCGCCGGATCGGGCTTGTCGTAGCCGAGCACCTGCGCGGCCATGTAGACCGTGGCGAGATCGTCCCAGAGAGAAACTTTTCCTTTCAGCTTCGGATCCCACAGAACGCTCCAACTCTCAGGAGGCTGCGAGAACACTGTCGTGTCGTAAAGCATCGGGTCCGAACCCCACATGAAGGGCACGCCGTAAACGTCGCCTTTGACGCGGACGAGCGACAGCGACGTGAGCTGCGGCGAGAGCTGCCCATAGCTGGGAATATTGCCGAGGTCGAGGGGAGCGGCCAAGCCGGAAGTCGCCATCATGGTGGCCACGTCGCTGGAGGGGGAGATCACGTCGTAGCTTACGCCGCCGCCGCGCAGCTTGTTCACGAGATCATCGCTGGAGGACGTGTAAGAAACAGTCACCTTGCAGTGATTCTGTTCTTCGAAGGCTTTCACAAAGGAAGGATCAGCGTAACCTTCCCATACCAGCAAGTTGAGCGTGGCGGGCTTCTTGGCGCAGGAACCGCAAAGAATAACCAGCAGAGCAGGGAATAGCGCGAACAGCAGTTTGCGGACGAACATGATCACGTCCTTCCGGTCGGAATCTTAACCGCCCGGCGCGTTTTGGAGAACTAGAAAGTGGGCGGAGTGTTGACCCACAACAGCCAGGTTTCGGTGCGGCCGGGATTCTTCCAGTGATGGGGGGTGGCGCTCTCAAAGTAAAAACTATCGCCGCGTTTGAGATGGTACTCCTCGGAGGCTAGGGAAATCTTTAATTCTCCGCGCAAGACGAACAGAAATTCCTCGCCTTCGTGGGCGTAGGACTCGCCACTGCCGGCTTGGGGAGCGATGCGGAACAGGTGCGGCTCCATGACTTTGTTGCCCCAGGCGAGCAGTTCCATACGGACGCCGGGCCCGGCCTCGAGCACTTTGCGTTTCGCCGGGCCCACCAAACGGGTATTCAATTCCGTAGCATCGAAAAAATCGAGGATGTTGGTGCGGTAGTAGCGTGCTAGCCTGCGCAGTGTGCCGATGGAGGCGGTCATTTGCGAGCGTTCGATGGCGCTGAGGAAGCCGACAGAAATTCCGGCGGCAGCGGCAACTTCGGCGAGCCCGACGCCGCGCTGCGTGCGCAAGCGGCGGAGACGTGTGCCAATGGCAGCGGCTTCATGATTGGCGGGGGCGCTGATCTTGCCATCGCGCTTGAGCATCTGCACGATGGCCGGAGCGTTCAGCCCACGAACCTTGCGGAGGTAGCGCGCTTTCTTGAGCAGGCGAAGGTCGTCCTGGTTGTAGAGGCGATAGCGGCTTTCGGTGCGGTGCGGGCGGGTCAGCCCGAGACTCTCCCAGGCGCGGATGGCGGAGGGAGAAATCCCCACCAGACGCGCCACCTCGCCGATTTTGAGATAGACTTGTGCGTCGCCTGCCATAGTTCTGAAAGACGGTTGCGAATCTGCCTGCTAGTCGCGCGGCGGGGAACGGACTTTTCCGCTTGACATGGGGCTGCGGAGCCACTAACCTTGCGCGATTATAGCAAGGTTTGAATTGCGCGCAAGCTGATTCGGATCTGACAACTTTGCCCCCCAAGACCTGGAGGATCTGTTCCATGTTTTCGAAAACTTCCCCGATGTCCCGCTGGCTCATCGTTGTGAGCCTGTGCCTGGTTTGTTCCACTCTTCTGCTCGCCCAGGGTACTGGCGGCCGCATACTCGGCCGGGTCGCAGATTCGACCGGTGCCGTGCTGGCGGGGGTGAAAGTGACCGCCACGAATGAGGCGACGGGAGTGAGCCGCGAGACCGCGACGAACGACAGCGGCGACTATGGATTTCCCCAGGTTCCGATCGGCGTTTATACCCTGAAATTTGATCTGACGGGATTCAAGACGAACGAACGCCACGGAATCCAGGTGGAGTTGAACCAGGTGGTCACTTTCAACTCTGTTTTGGAGATTGGCCAGACGAAGGAAATCGTGGAAGTGACTTCAGAAGCCCCGCTGGTGGATACAACGAGCACACAGTTGGGCGCGATCGTGAACAACAAGTCGGTGAACGAGTTGCCGCTGAACCAGCGCGATGCCTACCAGTTCCTGCAGTTGCAGCCTGGAGTGCAATCGCAGTTGGGATCGAGCGGCGGGACTTTCTATGGCAGCGATGCGGCCGGATCGGTGTCAGTGAATGGCGGCCGCGGGCGCGCGAACAACTTCAACGTGAACGGCGGCGATGCAAATGATCAGTTTGTGAACGCGGCAGCCGTGCAGCCTTCGCCGGATGCGATCGCAGAATTCCGCGTGATCACCAACACATTCGATGCAGAATACGGCCGAAATTCGGGAGCCGTCGTCAATGTCGTGACGGCATCAGGGACCAACGCATTTCACGGAGATGTTTACGAATACTTCCGCAACAAGGTTCTCAACTCGAAAGGATTTTTTGATAGTACGAAAGCACAGTTCAATCAGAATCAGTTTGGCGGTACGTTAGGCGGTCCGATCAAGAAGGACCGGACTTTCTTTTTTGGATCGTTTGAAGCGCGACGCATCCGCGCGGGGCAGTCAAGCCCGTTAGTGAATTTGCCGACACCCCAGGAAGTTGGCGGAGATTTCAGTGGGGCCGTGACAGGCGGGTTTAATGGCGGCATCAATGACCAGTTCGTGGCCGACGCGTTGAATAGCCGGACGGATGGAACGACAACGTGCGCGCAAGCAATCGCTGCGATCCCGGGCAGTACGCCGGCTGCTGCGGGCGCAGCTTGGGCACAGATATTTCCGACGAACGTCATCCCCAGCCAGTGCATGGATCCTGTGGCGCTGAGCTTATTGCAATATCTGCCGGCGCCAACCAACGTGGCGACCAGTCAATACCAGGGAGTGCCAACCCAAGCGGACGATCAGAATCAGTTCACTTTCCGCGTGGATCACAAAATCAACGACCGTCAGAATCTGAGCGTCTACTATTATTTCACGGACGGAACCATTCACTCGCCCTTCTATAATTTCCAGGCCTCAGGCGCGAACGTCCCAGGTTTTGGCACGCTGGTGAAGCAGCGTTTTCAGCAATGGAATCCAAGCCACACCTGGACGATCAGTAATTCGCTGGTCAATGAATTCCGCGTTACTTATTTGCGGGAAGGACAACTGAACTTTCAACACCCTCAGAGCACCGGTGCCGTGTCGAGTTTCTGCAGTGGGAACGCTGCGAACTATTGCTTTAACGGAACCTCCGACTCGCCGGTGATCAATTCATTGATCTCTACCTCGGGGATTGGTCCGGGCAAGGCCGGGATCACGACCGGTCTCCCCTCGAATCGTACCGGGCTGCCGTTCGTTAACATTGGCGGCGGTTTCAATATCGGCAATGGTTGGGAAGGCGAGCTACCGCAGGTGGGAAATTCCTTCCAATTTTCCGACAATCTCAGCTGGGTCAAAGGCAGCCACACGGTGAAGTTTGGCGCCGATGTCAGACGTTCCCGCTTCGACCAGACCTTGTACTACAACGTCAGCGGAAACTTTACATTCAACAGTACAGGTAACAACGCGATCGGTGGTAATGACAACTACCCAGGCTACTTCCTGGGCCTCGCGGATAGCTATTCCCAAGGTTCCGCGCAGCGTGAGAACGTCCGCAGCACCGGCGTATATCTGTTTGCGCAGGACAGTTGGAAGGTCAAACAGAACCTGACGCTAAATTACGGGTTGCGCTGGGAACTGGACACGCCGTTGACGGATGCGCTGGGTCACGTGCAGACGTTTCGTCCGGGCCAGAACAGCACGGTTTATCCTTGCACCAGCACGCCCCTCGCATATTGTCCTACGGGACTGGTGTTTCCAGGCGACAAGGGTGTGCCGAATGGCCTGACCTCGACTTACTACAAGGCGTTTGCGCCGCGCATAGGACTAGCTTATAGCCCGAACTTCAACGGTGGTCTTCTGGGGAAGATCTTCGGCAGTAATGGCAAGACCAGCATCCGTACCGGGTGGGGGCTCTTCTATAACCCAATGGAGCAGTTGGTGCTCGAACAGTTCGGTGCCGAACCTCCCTTTGGCGCGAGCCCGAGTTTCTACAATACATTTTTCAATACCCCATTCGTCGGCCAGGCGGGCAACATTGCGCCTAACGGGTTCAACGGAATTCTATTGCCAAAAAGAGGCCAGGATCCTGGCTGGGCCAATTTGTCTCCCATCTTGCTTTATGGCGACTTTCAGCCGCACCTGCGGACGCAGTACACCGCGCAATACAACTTCAGTATTCAGCGGGAACTGACGAAAGACCTGCTGTGGCAGATCAACTACGTTGGGTCGCAGGGCCATCGCCTGTTGGCGTCGCATGATATCAACGCTGGAAATCCGCAAACGTGTCTGGATATCAATACGATTCTCGGAGCAGGAACTTGCTACTCTGCGGGTGGCGAGGATATTCCTTACCAGTTCACGTTACCTGCCGGAAGCACTCTCACGTTGCCCAACAATCAACAAATCACCGGCGCGGCGGTAACGGGAACGCCAGTCTTTCTGGCAGGAACGCGGCCCTACTCGGCCCCGAACTGCGTTACGTACGGTCCCAATGCCGGCACGAATTGCCCCACTAACGGTAGTCCAATCTTCACCAATATCTTCGCCGAGGACACAATTGCGGCGTCGGCTTACAACTCGCTCCAGACTATGTTGGAGAAAAGATTCTCCCACGGCGTGCAGTTCCAGGCCGCCTACACCTTTAGCAAGTCACTCGATTGGGCGTCGAGCTTCGAAGAGACTCTTAACCCGTTCAACTACAGGAAGAGCCGTGCACTTTCGCTATTCAACTCGGCGCAACGGTTTGTCATTAACTATGTCTGGGACATTCCGGTGCCGAAGTATAAGGGCGTCAAAGGCAAGGTTCTCGATGATTGGCAACTTTCCGGTATCACCCAGTTCCAGAGTGGATTTCCTATTCGGCTGCAAACGCAGGATGACCAAGAGCTAATCGGCAGTTTGTTCTTCCTGGGCACTGGCGCACCGCAGTTGATCGGCCCGCTCCAGACCGTGAACCCCAAGGTGCAGCGGACGTACAACAC
>Ga0075030_100003451_pt1 | contig 14339 bp, 14 predicted proteins | sample LitLauG_LLR_2012_FD_71393 | JGI IMG/M metagenome (GOLD analysis project Ga0075030, IMG submission 71393) | Freshwater sediment microbial communities from Pennsylvania, USA - Little Laurel Run_MetaG_LLR_2012 | ecosystem: Environmental > Aquatic > Freshwater > Creek > Sediment | place: USA... | reverse complement strand
GGCGGTCTTAATTTGCTGCCTGAGCCCGGTTTGCCCTTCCTGGACATCGCGGGGCTGGGTAGACCGTCGCGTCGTGGCCGGCCGCGGCCATGTGCGATCTCTCCCCGTCGAGCAAGTGAGTTCGAGCCTATCGTCGGCGGGGAAGCATTCGCGCCAGGAGATTGTCGCGCAGCACATATTGGTGGTAGATGGCTGCGGCTGAGTGCACGCCAGCCAGCGCGACAATCGTCCATCCGATCGCGGCGTGGGTCCGCCGCAGCTGATCTGCTAGCGCCTGATCGGCGGACGCCAGCGGGTCAATGCGGAAGTGATTGAACGCGGTATCACCCGTGGTGGAGACGAGCACGATCCCGACCAGGACCATCGCGGCCATTAGCGCGTATAGCCCCCTATGGGCGGCGACCGCGGCGGTTGCGAATGCGCCAGCTTTGACGCCAGGCAACGGCTTGCCCCAGGACAGCCTCCAGGTGAGGCGTCCGAGGATAAGCACGCCAAGCGCCAATCCCAATGCGACATGAAACGATCTAGCATCGGCGCGCAGCGGTCCGCGCGGCAACCAATCCAGTGTGGTTGCGCCGACCCAGAGGACGACCACCATGACGGCAGTCACCCAATGCAGAAGCATGGTCGTGGCGTCGTAGCGAGGCGGGCCGGTCTCGATCTCTTCCACGCCGATGTCCCCTGGGGCGCGTCCCTCACTTGCCTTGGAGCAAATCCAAGAACGGCGGAAATGAGAGCGCCAGGGCGCCCGCAAGCAACACGAACGAGATCAGATTGACCAGTGCGAGATTCACGGCGCGTTGGCGCCACAGCACCGACAAGATCACCCACGCGCCCACCCAGACGGCTACCGCGGCCGATGTCACGCCAGATAGCGGGCCGCTGGGGCTCCAAATTGTGAAGGCTTGCTTGGCTGCGGGAGATACGTCTCCCACCAAAGCGAATATCCCGAGCGCCAGCGCGCCAACGCCCGCGGCAAGTATGGCTGCGGCGCCTGGACCGTTTGGCGTCGACGACGGCGCGGCGGTGACGGGTGGGGACGGGCGATCCGCGCCTCGAGCATCCAGTTCGCGTGATGTTTGTGTGCTCATATCATTTGTGTCCCATGAGAACGATTTCTGGTCCGCCATGTACAGGCGCACGTGTGTCGAGCAGCTCGCCGAAGGCGCCTGAGATCGCGGTCGCCAAGAACGCCACCGCCGTGAAGCCCAACACCGCATTCCGCAGCTGGCGTTCACGCGCGAGCTGAGGCCCATATTTTATGAAGACGTATGCAACCATCGTCATGGCGATCGGCGTGAGCCAGGAAATGTGTTCCTTCCACTCCATCCCGAAATTTTGCCACTCCGCCGTTGTCGGACTGGAGAGCAGGAGGCTGCGTGGATATCCAGACAGGTCGGTCGCGCCAACCGGGGGTTGGGCGCGGTACCAAGGGTAGACCAGATAAGTCCCTGAGAGGACGGTCAGCCAAGAGAGCGCCGCCATGCTGATCAGGTAGAAGCGGAACATCTTGTTGTGCGCCGAAGATGACGGCCAATCTCCGTGGCCAACGGCGGTGGCATAGATGACGCCGATCGCGCCCGAAAACGCGAGCATGAACAAGGCGCCAAATCCCAAACCGTGCAGAATTGTTACTAGGTCCCGAACGCTAATTTCCATGCGGAAGCCTCCCGATTCCGTCCTATCAGCGCAGCCGCGCACCAGTCAGGCGCGCTCAAACACTTGCTACCTCAGGCCCAGCAATCGCCGATCCCGCCCCGAAGAATGCGGGGGCGGTTCACTCGACGCCAGGTCGAATTCGTTCGATCCGATTGCCACGGGCCGTCCGCGAACCGGTTGACTCAAATCAACTTCGCGGCTTGCGTTGATGGCGAGCGTTTGAGTCCATCGTTGCCCGCCGCAAGGGTTGGCGCCTGCACCGATTGAACGCGCCGGTCTTCGCGGTCGTCTGAGCGAGCTGGCCTCAAGAGGTGACATATTGCTAATCACGCTGGCGGCGAGGCGGGAGGGTTCGATCCGGGCGCGACACGAACCTTGTCTAATCTTGGCTAATGGCGACGGCGCTGAACCCCCTGTCTAACGGCCGAGCGTTTTTAGGGAGGTCTGATTTGGCGCATCGCCAGCTTCGAGCCGGGACCGTTTCAAAAGCGAGCATTGCCCACTGACATGCGACGCGTATTTTTGAGGCGGCGGATATTATAGCGTCCGTGCATCGCCATTGCTCGCGCGCTTTGCGCAAAAGGGTGGCATCCCCAAGAGACTCCTGGTCTTTTCGCACTAGGGATGCGTTGGACGGCGCAAAGGCGCCGCACGGATCTAAGCTCATGAGGCAGTTCCTCAAAAAGGGGGTCGAATGAATATGCGGCGCCAAGCAGAGACTTCTCGCCAATCGGTTGCTTTGTGTCGTCAAGTGCTGCCCACAGGCTTCACTCTCCCCTCGGCGGCAGATCACGCGTGGGAGGCAAGCAGCATGAAGCTCTTTGACAAGGGGGCGATCGTTTGCGCGATTGCCGCGTCGGTGCTGATTGCAGACGCAGCCCACGCGGATCCCGCGCCCGCAACGCCCGCGCCAGACAAGAGCAGCTATTCTGTGTTTAATCCAACGCCGGACAACCTGCTGCGCAGCCTCTGCACCGACCGACCGACGAAATCGACCGGCCCTTGTACGGTGGACGCTGGCCGGTGGCAGCTGGAGAGCGATATCTATAATTACACGCTTGCGCGCGGGGGCGGCGTACGCACGACGACGGAACTCTTCACCAATCCCACGCTCAAACTCGGTTTGACCGATCGATTGGATGTGGAGTTCAACATATCGCCCTATGAAAGGGTGGTCACAGACGACCACGGCGTCACCGCGCACGCCAGCGGCGTCAGCGATCTGTTTCTGCGCTTGAAATACAATTTCATCGGCGACGACGGCGGCCCCGTGGCCATTGCCCTCAGCCCCTACATCAAAGTGCCGACTGCAAACCACAATCTCGGCAATGGTTATGTCGAAGCTGGGATCATCGTGCCGGTGCAGTTTAATCTGCCGGAGAATTGGCAATTGCTATTCGACCCCGAGGTCGATGTGTTGAAGAACGCTTCCGGGAGCGGCAGACATATCAATGCGATCGCCCTTGTTAGCCTCAGCAAGCCAGTGTCGAGCACGATTACGCTGTCGGCCGAATTATGGACTGACACCAATTTCGATCCCCAAGGCGACACCACGCAATATTCGGCCGATCTTGGCGTGGCCTGGATCCCGGCCGCAGCGCCGAACCTGCAGCTTGATGGCGGCGTCAATTTCGGTCTCAACGCCAATACGCCCCGGACGCAAATCTACGTTGGGATTTCCCGCCGCTTCTAGGTCGGAGGCGGAGGAGGATGGCCCCGCTGGTCACGGCGGGGCCGTTCTGTTGGTGCACGGGCCGAAAATCGGCGAAAAGGTTCCACATTGTAGCAAGGTGTGCGGTCCGCGTTTCGGTGGACTCTGTCTGTCGCGAAACTCTAGCAACCCAGATTCGATGGGTTGGCGTTGTTAGACGCCGGCAAGGCGCGCGCCAGTACCATGCCCGGGCTGGTGTCGAACAACGCCGAAGGAACGAAACCGCGGGCTGCCGCGGGGTTATGGGGCGGTTGGCGGGACCGCGGCGCTCGCATCGCGTGGCGCGGCGATAAGGAGAGCGTAGGAAGCGGCGATGGCAATAGCAGAGCCTAACGCCCAGCCCGCCAGCACGTCGGTCGGCCAGTGCACGCCCAAATACACGCGACTAATTCCGATTGCTCCTACTAACAGTGCGGCGCAGCTGAGCAGCGTTACCCTCACGCTAAGACGTTTGGATTGGGAAGCGAGAACCGTCGCCAGGGTCAGGTACACAACCGGACTCATCATTGCGTGGCCGCTAGGGAAACTGGCTGAATAGACGAGGTCGAAGTGCGCCACCAGTTCGGGTCTAGGGCGAGCGATGAATTGTTTAAGGCCTTCAGAGGCCGCCTGAGCCAGGATTACAGACGCGGCGAACACAAGGGCTTGTCGACGCCGGCCGTGTAGGACCAACAACGCCGTCGCGAGGATTGTAACTAGTGCGAGTACAGTGAAGCCGCCGAGAGCTGTGATGTCACGCGCCGATTCCTGTACCCAGCGCGGGCCTATAGCCACCGCGGGATTGCCGGGCGCGCGGAAGGCGAGGAGCAATAATCTGTCGACCGCCCCGACGTCTCCCTCTCGCGCTTCCGCCGCGAGCGCAGCAAAGCCCCCAATCGCAGCTGTAATCGCGAGGCAGCCAAGCAGGAACCGCGTTTCAATGCGTCGCACGAGTTCGCGCAACCAAGCCTTGCTCGCCGCAGACTGAAGTAGACCGTTCATAACACCTGCCGGCAGGGGGAAACTCGCCACCTTCGCACGAATTTTGGCAAGAAGGATGAAGTGACTACCAAGAAAGTCGGCAATGAGAGCCTGGCAAGTTGGCATCCTGGAACTACATTGACCACGGCAAGTCCTTAAGTGATCAGCGTAGTCGGCGGAAATGGCGTCCGATCTCCAATAGAAGGGGGTTCAATGTCATTTTTTGGTATTGGGATGTTTAGGTGACCGGTCCGGAAATGGCCCCAAGTTTAGGCGGTTGGGCTGATGGCCGCGCCAATCTCAAAGCGCTGGTAATCGTCAACGAGAAAGCTGGCTCACTTGGCGCCGGAGATCGTGAAAGGCTGTTGTCTCAACTTAAAGCCTTGGGTGTTCACCCGATAAAGACCATGTCTGACATTCGGGAACTGGTGGAGCGGGATGCGTCTGGCGCCGATCTGGTCATTGTTCTCGGTGGCGATGGCACGGCGCGAATGGCGGCCGCAACTTTCAGCGCAGGGCCACCACTTGTGTTGCTTCCCGGCGGCACATTAAATGTATTGCCTCACGCCCTCTACGGAGCTCTTGCTTGGCCGGAAGCGCTGCAAGCTGCGCTGACGCGGGGCCGCATCGCGCGCCTCACTGGCGGCGATGCGAACGGGCGGAAATTCTTCGTCGCAGCGATGTTTGGGGCGCCGAGCTTGCTTGCTCGCGCCCGCGAATCCGCGCGGCTTGGGCGCTTAGCTGTGATGATCTATCGTCTACGTCTCGCGTTCAACCGCATGTTGTCACGCCGCCTTGCGGTGAGGCCCGCAGGAGGGGTGGCTAGCCGTGCAGAAGCGGTTGGCGTGCTCTGCCCGGCCTACAGCGGAGGAGTTGAAGGGCGATCGTTGGAATGGGTCCGCCTCGACGTCGCTCGAGTTTTGGACTTTCTGCGTGTCGGCTTGCGGTCTGTGATCGGTGGCTGGCGCGACGATCCAACGATTGCGATTTCAAATTGTTCAAGTGGCGAAATTCGCTCTATCGGCATCATTCCGGCTGTATTGGATGGCGAGCCAGTTACCTTCGTTTCAAAGGTGCGCATACGCATTCTGTCTGGTGGGCCCAAGGTGCTCATGGTCTGATTGCATGCGGATTGTGCACCTTTCTGATCTTCATTTCGGCGGTGAGGACAGCGCTGCAATCGCGGCGGTGACGCGTCACGTGAAAGCGCATCCGCCCGATCTGGTCGTCGTTTCCGGCGATCTCAGCTTTATCGGGTTGCAGAGCGAACTCGATGCGGCGTTCGCTTGGTTAGCTTCCCTTGGTCGGCCGGTGATCGCTACCCCTGGCAATCATGATGTACCCTATCATGAAGTGCTACCGCGAATTTGGCGTCCGTTCCGCCGGTATGAGACGGCTGCGGCAATGGCGGGGGCGTTCGATGCTTGGGATGCGCAAGACGTCCGTATCCTGACGATCAACACAGCCCGCGGCTGGCAGATGCGAAGCAATTGGGCGCTTGGCGCTGTATCAGAGGCGCAGCTTCGCCGTGGAACGAGCCTGTTGGGCGCAACTGCGCCGCACGCCTTAAAGATTGTCGTGACCCATCACCCGTTGATGTTTCCGCCGGATTCGCCATTGCGGGGCCAAACGCGTGGCGGCAATCGAGCTGCGCGAAAGCTCGTAGAGGCAGGTGCACAGGTATTTCTCTCTGGGCACCTGCACACCACAATGGAAACGAGAATTGCGGGACGGACGCTGTCGCTAGGGGCCGGGACCCTGTCGTTGCGCTTGCGGGGCGAAGCTGCGAGCTTCTTGGCTCTTGAATGGCAGGGGGGCGCGGTGCTCTTGCTGGAGCGCTACATTATTGTTGGCGGCGATGCGTGTAAAAGTGGCGCCGATACCCTGACGCTCGCCTGACACGCTCTTCTTGGCGCCGCGTGTGATGAGGGGTCGAACACGCAGGCCCAATTTGAAGAACCGGACCGCCTACTGAGCCGAGGCGCCTTTCAGCACGACACAATCGCCGCGCGCGGTGTGCCCCCCCGAAGCAGACTCCCCAGAATGGGGCCCTGGTCTATTGTGGCGCAGTCCGAGGCGGCCTTGGGGCTATTGCGCCTCACGCGCCTTACTCGCGATCCCCGTCGCGCCGGCCACGCCAATCGCGGCCGCGGTTCTCATCGCCTCGACCGCGATCGCCCTCACGCCACTCCTGGCGGCGCTGTTCGTTGTATTCCTCGCGACGTCCTTCGCTGTAGTAACCATCGCTGTAGCCGTCGCCGCCGTAATAGCCACGGCCGTAGTAGCCGCCGTCGTAGTAGCCGCCATCGGAGTAGCCACAGCCGTAGTCGCAGCGGTGATGGCGATGTCTCTCACTGATCGCCGCACCCAGCATGGCGCCAAGAGCGAGCCCGATCACGCCGGCGGCGACGGCGTCGCCATTTCCGCGTCTGCGGTCACTGTCATAGTATTGGTGATGACGTCCGTAGTGGCGATTATCGCGCGCATAGGCAGCGCCCGGCGCAAGGCTCGTGGCAGCAAGCGCCAAAGCCATCATCACGCCAAGGGTGCTCTTCATGAGCGCAGCTCCATTCCGGTCGCGTTCGCCGCTATGGCGTCGCTGCGGCGTCTAACTGAGCATCGGATTTGCGCCGTTCGGGCAGCCTATCCTAGTCGCTCAGCGCCGCAAAATTGGGAATAATCAATCCGGCAGTACAGGGGGCTCAACCTGGGACCTGTTTCGGTTCGAGCGGGCTTTGCGACGCAGCAAAAATATAGCGGGCATAGCAATTCTCTGAGTTTCTTGGCACAGGGGTGAGGATGGTCGACAATCAGCGTCTAAACCGCATCGGTCTGGCGACGGCGCTGGTGGCGTTAGGGGTTGCTATAACTGCAATAATTGCTCTTGTGCTGCTTCCTCACTGAACCGCGTTGTCGCGCCGACGGAAGTAGATGGTCGCGAAAATGGTGTGAGATTGGGATCTGGGAATCTTGTGCGGTTCGCGTCCGTCGAATGCCGCACGATAGGATGGCGGCGCCCAATGTTCCCGACTGACGTCTCCTCAGATTGTCCGTTCGCCTCGATAACCCGCCACCCCGGGGCGCATAACCTGCAAGATTGTCCTTTGAACGCGCGCCGCCAACCGGTATGTCCGCCGGCGCAGTAAGGTTTGTGCAGGGGCGCTTCGCGCGTACTAGCTGAGCGCTGCCTGAGCGCTGCGAGATAGCCTATCAATGGTGTGGTGAAATGCTCAATAAAGTTCCTGAAGTTACTCTCTACTTTTGGATCATAAAGGTGCTCTGCACCACGGTTGGGGAGACCGCTGCGGACTTTTTGAACGAGAGGCTTGGTCTCGGTCTCACAATCACGAGCGCCATTATGAGCATCTTGCTTATAGCCGCGCTCGTGCTCCAGTTTATGAAGAACCAATACAAGCCTGGAATTTATTGGCTCTCGGTCGTGCTCATCAGCGTCGTTGGCACGCTGATAACCGACAACCTCACCGATAATTTCGGGGTGTCGTTGCAGGTGACGACCATTGTGTTCGCCGCCGCTTTGGCGCTTGTCTTCGCAATTTGGTATGCGTTCGAAAAGACGCTCTCGATCCACTCCATCGTCACGTTCCGACGCGAGATGTTCTATTGGCTCGCGATCCTCTTCACCTTCGCGCTTGGCACCGCTGCGGGTGATCTCGCGGCGGAGAGTTTGAAACTCGGCTTTCTGACTTCGGCTTTAATATTTGGTGGCCTCATTGCGACGGTCGCGATTGTCTATTTTGGGGTCAAGAGCCTGATGGGCGCGGCGCACAAGCATATGTCCGCAAACGCTGTGTGGGCGTTCTGGATTGCTTACATACTTACGCGACCCCTCGGCGCATCTATCGGGGATTACCTCTCACAGGATCGCGCTGAGGGAGGTCTCGGGCTCGGAACAACGCTCACCAGTGGCATTTTCCTGTCCGCCATTATGGCGACAGTGTTCTATCTCGCCGTGACCAAGAAGGACGTGACGCCGACGGAACTGATAAATCAAGCCGGTTAACCGCACGCCGCGTCAAAGAATTGCCCGACGCCGCCGGCCCTTCTTCTTACCCGCTTCAGACACCCTAACTGGGAATAAACATGCACACAGCCGCAATTCCCATGAAGGCTGTTGTGATCCAACCGAGGATCACCAAAGAGCGGCTGGCAACGTAGGCGCCCATCACGGATTTTTTGGAAGCCAGAAGGGTAACCACCGCCAGCAGAGGCACAGCCACTACGCCGTTGATCACCGCGCTCCAGAACAGGGCTTTCATCGGATTGATCGGCGAGTATTGGATCACCAGTGCGGCCAATACGCTGACAGCGATCACGCCATAAAAGCCGCGCGCGTCGGCCGCCTTCCGCTCAAGGCCTTCTTTCCAGCCCATGGCTTCAGCGAGCGCGTAGCCGGCAGAGCCCGCCAGCACCGGCACGCCGATCAAGCCGACGCCGAGGATGCCGAGCGTAAACAACTGGAACGCGAAGTCGCCAGCGAGCGGACGTAGTGCACTTGCCGCTTGCGCCGCTGTTTGGATGTCGGTGACGCCCGCGACGTGCAGCGTCACCCCGGTTGCCAGGATAATGAAGAATGCGGCGATGTTGGAATAGAGCATGCCGCTCCATGTATCCCACTTGATGCGGCGGAGCTCCTGTGGGGCAGCGGTGGAATCGCCGACCAGCGGCGCTGCGCCCTTGTGGCGGCCCATGTCTTCGACCTCCTCCGAGGTCTGCCAAAAGAAGAGGTAGGGGCTAATGGTTGTGCCGAACACGCCCACTACAACTGTAGCCGCCGCCGCGTTGGGCGTGAATTTCGGCCACACGGTTCTGAGCGCGACCTCACCCCACGGCACGTGGACGGTGAAAAGAACCGCAGCGTATGCCAGTAGCGAGACAGTCAGCCATTTCAAATATACGACGTAGCGATGGTAGGGGACGAGGATCTGAAGCAGCAAAGTTCCGATCACGATGACTAGCGTCATGATATGACGATCGACGCCGATGACGAGTTCGGCGGACTCGCCCATGGCGGCGACGTCGGCGGCGATGTTGAGCGTATTGGCCACGAGCAGGGCAAGGACAATCGACCGCACCACGATCGGTGGGAAAGCGGTTTTAATATTGGCGGCTAGGCCTTTGCCGGTAACCCGGCCGATGCGGGCGCACATGGACTGCACAGCGGCCATCATTGGAAACGCCAGCGGCATGGTCCACAGCATGTTGAGCCCGTACTGCGCGCCCGCCTGCGAGTAAGTTGCTATGCCGCTTGGATCGTCATCAGCGACGCCAGTGATCAAGCCAGGACCAAGCCGGGAGAGTGGATGCTCCTGCACGCGGCGCCAGAAGGATCGAGGCGGTTTCTTGCTTGGTGACGGTTTAATGACCGGTTCTTCAGGAGCGCTCATTCGGGGATGTTCCGCTGTTTCCGCATCTAGGCCGGGTAGGCATGGATGATCGCGACCAATTCTTCGGCCGCTTGGCGTCGTCGATCACCCGCCTTCGCCTAGGATCCACCATATACGCGCGGATGTGATCCTCAATCACCTCGGCAATGAACCCCTCCATTGCACCGCGGCGCGAGGTTGCCTGCTACATCACCCGCGCATGCCTCAATATCCCGGTGGCGGTGCGAAGCGGAAGCCCATGGACTCCATCCGCTGCGCCAGCTGGATTGTGCGACGATCGCCATAAGCTGCCCCGATGATTTGCAGTCCGACCGGCAGCCCGTCATTCGCCGGTCCGGCCGGGAAGACCGTTGCTGGCAACAAAGCCACTCCCGCGAGGCCCGCCCAAAAGGTCTGGTTGAAGTAGGGCACACTAGCGCCATCCACATCGATCGTACGCTGTCCTTCTGGACGGTGATCGTGCGGGAAGGCGGTCACCGGCATCACCGGCGTTATCATGAAGTCGAAGCCGTCGAAAAAGCGCCGCCAGGCCCAGCGCAATTGCACGCGCGCTTCGTTATATCGCACCCAGTCGCGCATGCGCATAGTCTGCCAACGCGCCTGCAACGCGTTAGGATCTTGAGCGCGCTCGACGAGGCGGTTATAGTCTAGGTCCGGAAGCCGCGAAGCCATGGTGGCAAGCAGGAGCGCCGAAAAGGTCTCGTGACTCTTCTGCGGATCGAAATCTGGGCGCGCCTTGTCATCGACATGCGCGCCGGCACGGCTCAACGCCTCGGCTACCTTTTGCACGCAGGCGCCGACAGATGCTGATGACGGACAAAACGGGCCAGCGTCGGCCCACACGGCGATCCGCAGCCGGCTCATCGGCTCACGCAGCGCCGGCAGGTCGATGGCAAGTCCTGGCGCGTCAATATCGTCGGGCCCCGCCATGATCTCGAGTGCGATCTCGAGATCGTAGGCTGAGCGCGCCATCGGGCCGATCACCGAAATGTCGCTCGGCGCTAAGTTGGCGTCGAGCGCGTGTCCGCGCATCGGGCAGAGGTTCCATGTCGGTTTGTGGCCGAATACGCCGCAGAAGTGCGCCGGGTTGCGGATTGAGCCGCCGATGTCGCTACCGATTTCTAGTCCGGTGAGGCCAGCTGCGAGCGCGGCCGCCGAGCCCCCCGAGGAGCCGCCGGGTGTGCGTGCCTTGTCCCAAGGATTGTTGGTCGTGCCATAGACCTCGTTGTAACTCTGGAAGTCGGCAAGTCGGATCGGCACGTTGGTCTTGGCGAACACGTTTGCGCCTGCCGCTGCGAGCCGCTTCACCGTTAGTGCCGTGGTCACACTAGCGTTGGATTTCATTTCCGGTATGCCCCAGGTCGTCGGCATGCCTTCGAATTGGTAGCTCTCTTTGATCGACATCGGCACGCCGTGCAGCGGACCAAGCGGCGCGCCCGCCAGACGCGCTCTATCGGCGGCGTCAGCGCGCTTGCGCGCGCCCTCGCGGTCCTGCACGACAATTGCGTTGATCGGCGCATTGAGTTGATCCACCCGCGTCAAGAAATGCTCAAGCGCATCGCGCGCCTTGATCTCCCCCGACCGGATGGAGGCGGCGATCGTAGCCGCCGATTGGAAATGCAAGGGTGCAGCACTCATGTCGACCTCGCGCCCGTTTGAATTAGTGTTACAGTCGCAGTCGGCGGGGTCAATGCGAGGCGAGACCAACAAAGCTGCATTGTGAGCCCGGTTTGATCGCTCCCAATTGCAGGGCTGTAGGGAGCGCACGTAATCGCTGACGCCATTGTCAGGGCCATGACGTTTGCCAACGGGAAGAAGTACGAGGCGGGCGCGCTAACCGCGCGATCAAAGCCCACTCTTCACCATTCGGCTCGGGGACGATCGCATTGCGCCGAACATGACATTGGGTCCGCCACTCTTCGAGTGCGTCGTGACACGCCAGGCGCCGCAATTTGCGCACGCGGCCCATGAGGCAACCGCCCCCTCAAACTAGGTAAGGGTCGGTCGTTTTGCCGGTCGGCAAAAGTGCGCGTGAGGAGCTGCTCAGGGCCGACGCAGGCCAAGATGTATCGTCGCCACGACCGTCCACTGGGAGCTCCGGCCGGAAGAACTCGCCTTACTGGCCACCCAATAGACGTTGCTCCAAGCTAATTTTGTTGGGTGTCGTCATGATGCTCCGGTTTGGCTTGATGATGTTGGTCACCCGTATGCGCTTGCCCTGTGTGTCGCTCACTCGACTGTCCAGGTTTTGATGCTGTTTTACCCGAGGGCTGCGGTCCAGGCGGGGCTGGAGGCGGCGGAGGCGGCGGAGGAGGAGGAGGAGAAGGCAGATGCGTCGGTGATGGGGCCGGATGTCGCTCACCCCCGGTTTGCGCTTGTCCGCCATCAGATGGAACGCGCGCGTCGGCGCTGCCGCGATGTGGCTGGGGAGGCTTCGGCGGGGTCGGATAGGCACCCCCAGCTTGCACTTGTGCATTATGGGATGGAGGATTGGCATGCGCATCCCCATGGTGCTCGTCGCGCCTTGATTCATCACCGTGCGCTGGAAGTTGTTGTTGTCCGCTGATTGCTGAAGGTGGATTCGGCGCCGTCTCCATTGCTCCGCGCCCATTTGCTCGCGACTGAACGTTCGGAGCAAGCGGGGGCGAAATAGGACGCGGCGGCGTTATCGTGCCGGCTTGGTGAAGCACAATATCCGGTCGCCGCCCTTGCTGCGCCGCGTTGTGGATTTGCGACGGGGCAATAAAGACGCTTCGCGTTGCGTTTGCGGTAGTCCCATGAGGGGCCAGTCGGGCGCCTTGAATATGGGGCGGCGTCAAAACTCCGCGTGGTTGGGTGGTTATTGCCACGCGGGATGCCTGCAAGCGGGCCGGCGGGGGCGGCGCCTCAAGCCTTAAAGGCATTGAGGTTGACGCAACAGCGCTGCCCGCTTGCAAGCTGAAACCGGACCGCGCTTCGCGTGTAGGCGCAGGAAAGTTTGTCGCCGCTATAGCGTGCGCCGACGCAAGCGCCGTGGGTGTCGCGTGAACGGCTTGCCCTTGGACTGGCGAGCCGTGTGAAAACGCGTCTGCGCGCATAACCACAGTTGCTGGAGCGTTTCGATACTCGACGACATTGTTTATGATCGTCGTATTATTGATGGTAACGCGGTTAATGACCGTTTCGCTAACGTTTGTGACATTGACACGCCGTACGTAGTCGTCACTCACGCGGTAGGTGGGCCGATAGACTTCGTTCGGCGCCAGCGGGACCCAGCCAAGCGCTGCACCCCCGCCAATGTTTAGGCTCACGCCGAAACCAGATCCGCCAATAAACGCGACGAGTGCAGGAGCATACACAGGCTCTGGCTCAGGGCGGCCCGGAACCCAGCCCCAACGGTCGCCGACGCGGGCCCAGCGCCCATAATGGAACGGAGCAAAGCCCCAGGGCGCGTCATCGACCCATGTCCATCCCCACGGCTCGACGAACGCCCAGTGACCATAGCGATAGGGCGCCCAGTCCGCGGGAACGTCGCGTGGAAACCAAACGTGACCGTACTCTGGGACGTCGGCAAAATCACCGTATTGATCAAGCTCTTCAACGCCCGTTTGGTCCAACGACATGTCTTCTCGCCAGCGCCAGCGTTCGTTGGTTTCGCGGTCGCGCGCCCAGTCGTCGATTTCCGCGTCGACCAGCGAGATTTCCTGCGGCTGGTATCCCGGGTCCAAGAGAAGAGATTGGCCATCGCCCAACGTTACGGCGCCATTTGGCGCTGGAGCGTCGGCGAGGCCTTCGAACACGCTCAGTTCGACATCGGGATACGAACCGTCGTCGCGCGGCGCCTCGACATCGATACGATATATGCCGGGTTGGTCGAGCGTTATATCGCCGCCAGGGGTCGATATGCTCACGCCGCCGCGAGGCGCTCGCCACACTCTGATGTCGATTGAGCCTTGCGACAAGGCAAGTCGGGTTTGACCATATTCCAGATCGACCACGTCGAGCTCAGTCTCTCGGTCTAACCAAGCCTCAACGGCCCCAACTTGAAGCTCGAGTCGTCCCTCATCGCCGGTCCAAAACGCTTCGCCATTAGCAACCGGGAAGTTTCGCGAGGCGCCAGTCCAAAAATCTTGCTGAGGGGGCTGAAATGAGACGTCGCCCTCAACGTAGCTGATGCGTCCCACTCTTGCAGGCGGATCTGCGTAAGCAGCGTCCGCAATTGCGCCTGTCGAGCAAGAGGCCGCCAATGCGATAGCGAAATCGCGAAACTTCATGTTGCTTCCCCGCGTGCTGACAAGGGCTGTTAGTCCCAGCCGGCTGAATTGCACCAGCCGGCTGAATTGCAGCTGAACGGATGAGAAACCAGGCAAGAGGGTCTATCGCTTCGGTAGCCTTAAAGTTCCTCAATGGGGCCGATTTCGGTGGGCTCGGGCCGATGGTCGGCGGCGGCGGTGATGAAGGTCACCAATCGAGCGGCCGGGGCCGGCAAGCTGGTCTGCCATTGACCGCAGCGAACTGCGAGCGCGCGCTCGAAGAGCGATCAAGCAGGCGACGGTCGCATCGCTTGGCTGGCGCCGGAAACCGCCGCCCGCTTGCGCCGCTGGCTCGATGTTTCGGGAATTACC
>Ga0075030_100003450_pt1 | contig 14341 bp, 13 predicted proteins | sample LitLauG_LLR_2012_FD_71393 | JGI IMG/M metagenome (GOLD analysis project Ga0075030, IMG submission 71393) | Freshwater sediment microbial communities from Pennsylvania, USA - Little Laurel Run_MetaG_LLR_2012 | ecosystem: Environmental > Aquatic > Freshwater > Creek > Sediment | place: USA... | reverse complement strand
ACTCGGAAGACCAATTCCGAACGGGGGTGACATAACTCGCTTGAGGTAGCGGGGAAGGAGCGGCAGCTTCGACTCTACGAACCGCAGGTAAGCTCCGAACGGGATCTCTCCCTCAAAGACGCAGACACTGGCCACGTTGAGCGGCATGCCCTCACGCTCGAGATGCAGAAAAACGGTGTCCCCCCAGGAGAGGCGATCACCGCGGTTGTGGTTCTGCATGACAGAACTCCTATTCAGTTGTCTGGCGCTTGCTCTGCAACTTTTGAGGGGCCCCCAGCGTCCCGCTCGGCGTGTTTTATGCGTAGTCGATCGGGTGACCCTCCAGCCAGTGCTCATCCCGGACCTTGCTCATGTTCTTGAAAGCGCTCGAAGTGACGCTCGCAGCCAGACGCCGGTTGCCCCAAACCATACCGATGCCGAAGCCGACGGCTCCTCCGAGCAAACCAAATACAAATGCTTTGCGGGGTGACGACCCATGCCCGTTGCTTGCACAGCTGCCCAGCACGCCGATGCACACTCCCAGGGCGGCGGGCTTCAAGGCATGCCGGGCCGACTCCTCAAGAAGCGGAGCGAGCCGCTCCCCGTGCAGAAACTCTCCTTCAGCGGAGCGTGCACCCTCCAGTCCAGAATCCAGAAGCTTCCGGCTGTAATCAATCGCGGATTTCGACCACTCGCTGACCTTCATCGGGCCACCTCACTGTGCTAACGATCGGGCACCGGGTTTTGAGCACTGGCCATCGCCATTAGTAAAGTGGGAATACGAAGGAGTCTGCGCCGAGGCAGAATCTTTATCCCCCTGCTCAATTGCCTGGTCACCAGACTTGTCGGGATTGCTGCAGACGCGTGACACCCACTTGGAAGCGGTCGAGCTTTCCGTGGTTCGTGCGCTGAACCATACCGCAATCTCGATCCCAGATGAGTAGACCGCTTGGAGCTGGTACAGGTCAGCTTCATGGGTCACGTTTCACCGTGACTGAAATCACACCGGAATGAGTGGAAGGAACTCGAAAAGCCAGAAGTGGCCTGCAGATTCGCGGGGCGGCAACCGTTTTTCTGAACCTTACAAGATCGCGGGAGCGTTGTGGCTCGATGGAACCAAGCCCACGCCGCCCCCGCTGCGTTCCCTGAGTCGCTCGCCTCGAAAGGCTTCGCTTCGACAGCGCACCTGCCGCTCAGGGACTACATTCCGATTTGTTGACGCGAAGCCTAGGCAATCACATACTTCCCGGTTTCGATTACTTTTTGCGCAATCGTTTGCCGCAGTGCCACCGTATTCCATGGTTCGTATTTGCACAGGCGGCGGAGGATTGCCATCTGCGACCGCAGCATGTCGCCCTCGGCGCAGGCTGCGATCACCATTCTTGCGGCGCTTTCAATTCGTTCGATTGCGCCCGCCATGTAGACGCGGGTCATGGCGACGGCTAAGGCGGCGTGCGGCTCACCGTTTCGCATGGTCAGTTTCTCGGCCCGCAGCACGGCAGACTCCATGGCGTAGGTTTCAATGACCATGTTGGCGATCGCCCCCATGATCTCCTGTTGGTCCTGGATGGCTTGCATATACTTCTGAGTGGCAACTCCGGCTGCGAACAGGCCGATCTTCTTGGCCGTAGCAACCAACCTCCGCTCGTCGGCAAGCAGACCGATGGGTCCCTCGTCCCTTACGCCAGCGAGTATTTCGTCCATCATCTTCTTGATTACCGCCATTAACGGGAGTTGGCCCGACATTGCCCGTTTCAGCAGAAAACCGGTAATGACGAGCCGGTTGATTTCGTTGGTGCCTTCGAAGATCCGGTTGATGCGGGCATCACGGTAGGCGCGCTCGGCGGGATACTCTTCGACGAACCCGTATCCGCCGTAGATCTGCACCATCTCGTCGACCACGTGATTGATGAACTCCGATCCCCAGACCTTGAGGATCGAGCACTCGATGGCATACTCGTCGATCACTTTGCGGACCTGGCTGATGTCGGTATGGCCCTCGCCGAGTTGCGCGATCGCCGTGTCCATCATGCCGACGGTGCGATAGGCCATTGCTTCGCCGGTGAAAATGCCGGCCGCCATGTTGGCCAGCTTCTCGCGGATCAGTCCGAAATCGGCGATCACCTTGCCGAAAGCTTTGCGCTGCTTGGCATAGGCCGTGGCACTCTCGATGCAGTTGCGGGCCGAGCCAACGCATCCTGCGCCCAACTTGAAGCGGCCCACGTTCAGCACGTTGAAAGCGATGTGATGCCCTTTGCCAATCTCACCGAGGACGTTTGCCACCGGAACCTGGCAGTCATTGAGGATGAGCGGACAAGTAGATGAGCCGCGAATGCCCATCTTGTGTTCTTCCGCGCCCACCGCAAAGCCGGGGAACTTGCGTTCGACGATGAAGGCCGTGAACTTATCTCCGTCCACCTTGGCAAACACGATGAACAGGTCGGCGAAACCTGCGTTGGTGATCCACATTTTTTCGCCGTTCAGGAGGTAGTGCTTGCCGTCAGGGGAGAGGCTGGCCCGGGCGCGGCAGTTGAGAGCATCCGACCCGGAGGAGGATTCGGAAAGCGCATAGGCTCCCACCGTGTCGCCGCTCGCCAAGCCGGGCAGATACTTCTTTTTCTGTTCTTCCGTTCCGAAATAGACGATGGGCAGTGTGCCAATGCAGGTGTGAGCACCCCACGTTGTGCTGAAGCCGCCGTACTTGGCGAGGCGGTCGGCGATGATGGCGGAGGTGACCTTATCCATCTCCATGCCGCCGTACTGTTCGGGAATGTCGACGCCGCTCAGTCCAAGTTCGCCTGCCTTCTTCACCAGTTCGCGATTGACGGCGAACTCCTTGTGCTCCATCTTTTCGATGTTGGGAACGACTTCTTTCGTGGCGAATTCTTCGGTCGTTTGCGCGATCAGCAAGTGCTGGTCGGTGAAATCTTCTGGAGTGAACACGTCGTCAGGCACCCGCTCCTCGATCAGGAAACTGCCGCCTGCGATCTTGGTCGTGGGCACTGCTGAAACCGTAGCCATATTTCACCTCTTCCATATCGTTGAATCAGTTCCTGGTTGCGAAGGGATTGTGCAACGCAGGTTTTCGGCCGGGAGTTAGCGGAATCTTCATTGCGCGCCTCGCCGAGAGAACAGAAGGCGTCGTCGTTGGGGCGACCGCGGATTTGTTTAAAATGTTGGCAGAAACCGGGCGGCGTACCCCTGCACCAAATCAGGGCGCGCCACCCGGGGTGGCACAGTGCCGGATGCGCGGTTACGCAGCCGGTATCGTGTCAGGCCTGTTAGACGGCGACCGCTGCCGCCGCATGCTTCTTGCCACGCACCGGCCGCTTCGCGTGGTGTACGGTCTTAACTACGTGCTTGGGTGGATTCGTCGACTTCATTAATACGTCCATCAATGACTTCTGGGCATCGACGTAACTTTGCACGCCTTCCCGCGTAAGTTCCGCCAGCGGCAGAAATGGAAATGGCGTCAGTGATTCCAGAGTCTTGCCCGCAGTTTTCAGGTTGGAGTTCATCTGCTGTCCGGCCAGATCCGCCAGTTTCTTTTGCGCATCGATGAACGACTTGGTTGCCTGCCGCGCCAGTTCGGTCAGTTCGGTATTCTTCATTTTCTTGACGGCACCATTGGTGTGTTTTCCGCCGGTGGCTTTGGCAGTCTCTTCGGCGACAACATCCAGGAACTGCTTCTGCGCTTTGACAAAGTTCTCCATGCTCTCGCGGGCCATTTCCATCAGGTGCTCGCCTTGATACACCTTGCCAGTCTTGGTGGCCTCGACCCAGGTATGGGTCTGCTTGTCGGCAATTTTCAGGAATTCCTGCTGCATGTCGATGAAAGCATCCAGGCTCCGGCGCAGCAGGTCGGTTACCGCGTGCACCGCGGGCCAATCCCCGACACGCTCTTTCACGCCGTTCATCAGCAGTTCATTCTGTTGCTGTCCCAGATCGAGCAGAATCTTCTGCCCTTCGATGAAGTTAGAGACGCCTTCCCCAGCGACTTCGCTCAGAATGGCGGTCGGAGAGTGGTGCGGGTCGGACAACTGTTGCCGCACCGCGTGCATGACGTTGGCGTTCTGCCGCATCGCTAGATCGAGCAGGATGCGTTGCGTAGTAAAGAAAGTCTGAACCCCCTGCTGTGCCCAGCCCGAGAGAAGCGAAACAAAGGACGATTCCCTGGCATGAGTCCGAGAGGATTCGTGCTCCATCACTGCCATATGAATACCTCCAAATTGCTGCATTGCAGCATCAGCTAAACTATACAAGTCCAAGGAAATCATGTCAAGATATAGTTGTTCGTTTGTGCAGAGCAACATAGGCAGGACTGACCATGAAGCCATCCACCGTCGTCATCAAGAAATATGGCAATCGCAGGCTCTACGACACCGCCGGCAGCCGCTACGTGAACCTCGACGATATTGCCCGGTTCATTCGGGAAGGCAAGGAAGTACAGATTGTGGACGCAAAAACGGGCCGCGACCTGACCAGGGTCACCCTGACCCAGATCATCACTGAAGATGCCAAGGACAAGCCGACCGGCCTGCCGCTCGAACTGCTGCGCCAGTTGATCATTGCGTCCGATGAGGTGCGGCAGGAATTCGTCATGTGGTATTTGAAGTCGGCTTTTGACACTTACGAAAAGGTGCAGGATGCTGTCCAGAGCCGCTTGACGGATGTTCAGTCGGCCATTCTTTCTCCCGTGGATACGATGAAGCGCTTCCTGGGAGCGGCAGCACCATCCCGACCCAAACCTGAGCCCGAACCGGAACTCGATACCTTGCGCAAACGAGTGGCGGAGCTGGAGGCGCGGCTCGAAAAGAACGCGACTGGGGGCCAACGCACACGGTCGCGTAGGAGTAAGCCGCTCGGCCGCCGCCAACCAAAGTAGGGCCGGCAAGATGCCGGCGCTACTTTCCAAAATGTGATTGGAGTCGACGAGAATCGCAGGTTATAATTCCGCAGCACAAACGCTTCCGCCCATTGCGCGCGCGGGGTTATGGGCATAGCGGCCGGGTCGAACTCAGGGATTTAATTGCGGCGCAAACCGAAAACTGCAACTAGTCCATCCAGGATCAGTAAACGGACAAACACTCCAGCTGCCCTCGCGGAAGCCGATACTCCACTTTGGACCGAGGCCTTGTTCGGCGCTGAGGTTCTCTTGCTGCACGCCACCCCCGTGTATTACGGCCTTGGAGTGCATCCGGGGGATGGATCCGGCGTGATCCTCATTCCCGGTTTTCTCGGCACGGATCTTTATCTGGAGGAACTCCACAGTTGGCTGGCACGCATTGGATACCGGCCATACTTCTCAGGCATCGGGATCAACGCCGAGTGCCCGAACCTGTTGATCGAGCGTCATCTGAACGAGACGATCGAACGAGCCCTCACGGAAACCGAGCGGAAAATTCATTTAATCGGCCACAGTCTGGGCGGACTGATCGCGCGTTCGCTGGCAAGCCAGCGGCCGGACGATGTCGCTTCCGTGATTACGCTGGCATCGCCTTTTCGCGGCACGGTTGCCCACCGCGCTATTCTCAACGCCGTGGAAGCGGTTCGGCTGCGAATCCTGCAGAAGAATGGCCGCGCTGTGCTCCCCGAATGCTACACCGGGCGTTGCACATGCAGTTTTCTGGACTGGCTGAAGCGCGAGGTTCCGGATTCCGTGGTCGAGACTGCCCTCTACACGCGTCATGACGGGATTGTGGACTGGCGATATTGCATGACCAATAATGACGACGTCGACTTTGAAGTCCCGTCCACCCACATCGGCATGGCGTTTAATCCCGCGGCGTACGCGATCGTCGCCGAGCGGCTGGCGATGGCTCACTCCTCTTAATGAGCGCGGCGGCCAGCCATTTCCAATACAGCGCCGATCGTCGTCTCGAGTTCCTGAGTGGGCACCTTGGGTTGCTCGAGGCGCAGCGAGGCTCTGGCGAGGCTGTTGTTCCGGACTTCGAAGCTGCCCGTGCAATTGGTCTTCAGGTAGTGCAATTGGTGAAGACTTGGCCCGGCGCCATCGATGGCCGCTTCCAGTTGCAATCCATCCGGTGAGGAACAACGAAAATTCCAGGCGAATTGGTCATGATCGTTTCTGGTTTCCCGCAGATCCCGAAATTGGCGCTCCTTCCCGTCATGCCAGAGCACTGCTTTGCGAAAGGCCAGTCCGAATGGCATGTCATACACCAACGCTTCCAGGGTGCTCGGCGGCCCGTCGCGACGGGGAAAGTAAGCGTGGGCCCACGTCCAGAGGTTGCGATGGCGGTATCCACAGTTATGCCCTTGGGTTCCGAATCCGAGAGGGTCACCCGCGAAACAACGGCCGTCCAGCACGATCTGTCCAGAGAAGAGCGCGTCGGAGTGCGGCGTTCGCGAGAAACCAATCCAGCCCTTGTCGCTCAGCGTGCAGTGAAATGTGGAGCGATAGTGCAGGTCCCAGGAGATCGTATGTCCGTCAAGCGCCAGAGCTCCCCGGCAGGAGTTCTCGTCAATTCGGTTGCTGCCGATTTGGAAGTGAAATGGATCTTCTCCCCGGGCGCTGAGGTCCAGACCTTCCGCCGGGAATCCCTGAATGAAGCTTTGCGGCTTTCCATCGGTGGGAAACCATGAGGCCCATACCTGAACCGGCATCCCCTGCGGATTTCCAGCGCAACCGCCGCGCCCATAGTTCATCAGCAAATAACGAAACCACCATGCCCCGGCGCCGTCCCCCAGCCCCAGCCGGAGAAACCAGACTTCGTAGCGGCGGCGGGCCAAGGGCGAAGAATAAACTTCGTTGAGCGTCTTCACGGACTATGGCGCGGTGAGCACGCACCTTCGACCCGATCATACTCCAGCCGCCATCGGAGGCCTTCACCCAGATTGGTCGTTCTTGCGGTGCCATTTAGCATGGGAATGTGAAGGCTCAGAAGCGATTTGGCCTGGCCCGCGCCCTTTCCAAAATGGGCTACTGTTCACGGTCGCGGGCTGCGATGCTGGTACGCGAAGGACGCGTGACTCTCAACGGGCGCATGACTCGAGATCCCGAAACTCCAGTTCAGATTGGGCGAGATCGAGTTGAAGTAGATGAAGCGGCGATTGCCGAATTGCCGAAGGTTTATCTCGTGATCAACAAGCCTCGTGGCGTGGTGACGACTGCGGCCGATGAGAAGGGACGCCAGACCGTCTACGATTTACTTGATCCGACGCTACCGTGGGCAGGGCCAGTGGGCCGGTTGGACAAGGCGAGCGAAGGGCTGTTGCTGATGACCAACGATTCGGAGTGGGCGGCGAAGATTACCGATCCCGCCAGCCACCTGGACAAGACCTACCACGTGCAGGTGGACCGCGTGGCGGACGAAGGTCTGGTGGCGAAGATCACGCGAGGTGCGACGCTCGATGGCGATCGCCTGCGGATAAAGGCGGCGCGGCTCCTGAGGTGCGGACAGAAGAACAGCTGGCTTGAGATTGTCCTGGATGAGGGAAAAAACCGGCACATTCGACGCCTGCTGGAAGCGCTGGATGTTGAAGTCCTGCGACTGGTGCGGGTGGCGGTCGGGCCCCTGGAACTGGGTGATTTGAAGAAGGGCGCGGTGAGAAAGTTGGAGTTGCGGGAGAAACAGGCGGTGGATCGTGCCCTGCGCCGCTAGACTGTCAAGTCACATCCGGCCTGGCCAAAACACTCCCCAAAAAGAACAGGCGCATGCCGATAGATGTGGGGTGAGGATGGCAACGGCATGCGCCCTATTAAGTTGTACCCAGACTAGCCTTCCAGGTTCTGGATGTCAAGATAAATCTTTTACATTCAGTCACTTAGCGGCGTAATCTAGATCACCTTTCGAATCCTTGCGCAAGTGCATGGATCACATATCCGTGTGACCTGGTGGAGCGTGCCGTCGTGCGTGGTCAGGAGGCCTTTTCGGGCGGCAAACCGCGAGTTTCGAGATACTCCTGTGCCTGGCGAAGGACTTTGCGTTCGTTGCTATAGGCCAGTTGGCGGTTTGCATCGTCCAGGGGCACCCAGAAGGCCCGTTTCACTTCGATCCGCATGTCGGGTGTCAAGTTGTCGATCTCTCCCGAGACGTAGCGCAGCAGATAGAAACTCACGACCTTGAAGACGCGTTCGCCATCTCCCCAGGTGCGCACATACACATACTTGATATCGACGAGCTTGGTGACCAGCTCGGCCACAATGCCGGTCTCTTCCTTTACTTCGCGAAGGGCGGCGGCCATCGGCTTCTCACCCGGATCGACCAGCCCCTTGGGCAGAGCCAGCACGGCGCGCGTGCGCTTGCGGGGCGACTTGGCGGGCTTCGAGCTCTCCTTCTGCGGCTCGATCAGGGCAACGTTCCAAACTCCGTCGATCTGCCGCAGCACGACTCCGCCCGCCGAGATCTCCCGCGCCATGGGCACAAGGTATCAGGAATTTTCGAGTCGCGCAGTTTCTTGCTGAATGCGCTGCCACGCCCGCTCGACATGCCGCGCCTCGGTATTCGTCTGGCTGACGCAGAAGCGCAAGGTGAACATGCCGTCGAGCCTGGTGTGGCTTAGGTAGAGGTCGCCACTGCCGTTGAGGCGGTCCATCAGTATTTGATTCGCATGGTCTCCTGAGCGCAGCCGGAAGCAGACCAGGTTGAGCATGGCGGGCGCGGCCAGCTCGAAACGCGAATCGGAGCGCACCCATTCGGCAAACCGCTGCGCCAGTCGCACGTGCTCGCGAACGTGATGCTGCAGGCCTTCGATTCCGTAGTGGCGGATCACGAACCACAGCTTGAGCGAGCGGAAGCGGCGCCCGAGCTGAATGTGCCAATCGCGATAATCGATGACCGCGCCCGATTCTGTGGCTTTGTTTCTCAGGTATTCCGGCAGCACCGACAGCGTTTGGATGAGATGCTTGCGATCGGCAACGTAGAAACAGTTACAGTCAAAGTTGGTGAACATCCATTTGTGAGGGTCGAAACAGTAGCTGTCCACGAGGTCCACACCGTCATGCGTAAAACGAAACTCGGGACAGAGAGCGGCCGTTCCGCTCATAGCAGCGTCGACGTGCAGCCAGAGCGCGTGCTCCCGGCAGATGCGGGCGATCTCGCGGACCGGGTCAATTGCGCACGAGGAAGTTGTCCCGATGGTGGCGCAAACAAAGCAGGGAATCAGCCCCGATTTCTTGTCGGCTTCGATCTGGCGCGCGAGAACATCGGAGCGCAGGGCGAAATTCTGGTCCACTTCGATCGGGCGCAGGTTGTCCGAGCCCAGGCCAACGATCTTCATGGCCTTCTCAACCGAGGAGTGGGTCTGGGTCGAACAATACGCCACCAGTTTCCCGTCGCAGCCCCGGTGATTGCTGGCGAACTGAGTGGTTCGCTCGCGGGCTGCCAGCAATGCGCAGAGGTTGGCGCTGGAAGCTGTGTCCTGAATCACGCCGCCTCCGGCGCTCGTAGAGAGAAACTTTTCCGGCAGGCCCAGGGCGGGGACGAGCCAGTCGAGTACGTGCGTTTCCAGTTCGGTGCAGGCCGGACTGGTTGACCAGAGCATGCCCTGAACGCCGAGTCCGGAGGAGAGCAGATCGCCCAGGATTGCCGGCCCCGAGGTGTTGGCGGGAAAGTAGGCATAGAAATTGGGCGATTGCCAGTGGGTGATGCCGGGAAGAATGACTCGCTCGACATCCGCGAGGATCTGCGCGAACGCTTCGCCCCTCTGCGGCGCACTGGGCGGCAGGTGCGAGCGGACTTCTCCGGGCTGAACGCGCGAAAGGACGGGAAAGCTTTCGACGCGGGCCATGTAGTCAGCGATCCAGTCGACCACGGCGTGGCCCTGTCGGCGGAACTCCTCGGGAGACATGTGGAAGGATTCAGTGTCAGGCATAGAATTTGTAATTGGTAATTTGTAATTGGTAATTTTCGAGTCGTTGCCGCATCACCAATTACAAATTACCAATCGCAAATTACAAATTCTTTCGGTCTAACCTGCCGTAGTACACGCGTGTGTTGTATTCGAATTCAACCAGGTCCTGGTGCGCGTGGGCGCAAACGATGCGATCGAGTTCGCGCATCATCGGGGCGTGGTTGGGATGACCTTCGAGAGGCGCATAGGAAGAAGATAGCAGGCGTCCGGCGGCGCTTTCGAAACCGAAGTGCTGGCGGAAGTCGAAGACGCGTTCCTGATACGGCGACGGCGCGAAGAACTCGTGGATCACGGCGGTGGTGCGCTCGTGGCGGACTTCCTTGTAATCGGTGCCGTAGGTCAGCAGGAGTTCCTCGTAGTCGCGCAGAAAAGGCGTGGTTGCCGTGCGGCGCTCGTTCCAGATCAGCACGCACCATCCAGATGGCTTCAGGATACGTGCGAACTCTCGTCGGGCACGGTCGCGGTCGAACCAGTGGGCGGCCTGCGCGGCCGTGACGAAATCCACCGATGCGGAAGGAAGGGCCGTGGCTTCGGCTGTTCCTGCGACGGACGTCAGCTTGTCATACCCGGCGAGCAGGTTGCTGCCCGCTTCCCGCATTTCCGGGTTGGGTTCGACGGCAAACACTGCATTGCCGTTTTCGAGAAGCAGCTTGGTAAAGATTCCGGTCCCCGAAGCGATGTCGGCGACTACGTGACTTGGTTGCAGTCCGCACTCGTTGCGGAGCAGATCGAGGACTCCGGGGGGATATCCGGGACGGTAGCGAACATAGTTCTCCACCCGATCCGAAAAACGTGCGGTTGGCGGCTTGCTCATTACTCCTCAGTGTAACGTGCCAGCGGGAGGCTCTGAAGGCACGATACAATCGTTTTTTTATGCCGGAAGATGGTATTCGCGGGGTAATGGAAAACGAGCTGGCGAGTGTGGGGACGGCAGCGCCGGACTTCGAACTGCCAGCGCTGGTTGGCGGCGTTAAGAAGCCGGTGCGTCTGAGCGCGTATCGCGGTCAGAGAAACGTGGTGCTGGCCTTTTATCCCTGCAACTGGCAGGAAGCGAGCGCGAAACAGTTAATTGGATATCAGAGGGAACGGTCGCGCTTGCTGGCGACCAATGCGGAAACGGTCGCGGTGACGGTCGATTCGATCATGAATACGACGACCTGGGAACGGGAAATCGGGCCATTCGATTTTCCCATCTGTGCCGATTTCTGGCCGCACGGGGGAGTTTGCGCTCGTTACGGAGTATTGCGCGCGTCCGGGCTGGACGCGGGGGCGAGTGAGCGTGCCGTGTTTGTCATCGATCGCGACGGACGAATCGCTTTCCGCAAGGTCTACGGTTCGGAAGAAGTACCGGCGATGGGAGAGATCTTTCCCTTGCTGGAAAAACTCTAGGGTAGCGCCGGCATCCTGCCGGCTGTCCCGAGGTCTCGCCCTCGGCGGCGGTCGAGGACTCCCGCTGGAGACAGCCGCCGAGGACGGCGGCGCTACCTTAGGCGGCTGGTTTCCAGTTCCTCCCAGGGGATCTGTCAGCGCAGCCAAACCGGTACTAACTCAATCCGGCCAAGGGAGATTCATGAAACTCGCATCCGGTATCGCGCTGTTCCTTGTTTTGCTGGGCTCGAACCTGCGAGCCGTGGATCACCCCAACAAGGAAGAAGGCACAGTCATCAGCGGGTTCCGGGATGTGGCCGCGGAACAGGAGATCGAGAAGCGTTTTCTGGCTGTGCCCGATCCCAAACTGGCGGAAGAGCACCTGCGCATTCTGACGCAGGCGCCGCACATCGCGGGGTCGCCGGAAGACAAAGCGACAGCCGAGTATGTGGCGAAGAAGTTTCGCGAGGCTGGCCTCGATGCCGAGATTGTCGAATACAAGGTGTGGATCAACTATCCCTCCGAAATCAATGTGGACATGACCGCGCCCGCCGGCGTCGAAATGCATGGGCCGCGACGCGAGCATGTGGACGCCGATCCGTTTCAGGATGACCCGCGAGTGGTCAACGCCTATAACGCTATGTCGCCGTCCGGAGATGCGGAAGCGGACGTGGTCTATGCGAACTACGGATCGCCCGAGGATTTTGACAAGCTGAAACACCTGGGTGTGGATGTGCTGGGCAAGATCGTCATCGTTCGCTACGGCGAGAATTTTCGCGGTGTGAAGGCGTTTGTGGCCCAGGAACGGGGCGCGGCTGGAGTCATTATCTACTCCGATCCGAAGGATGACGGCTACTATCGCGGCGATGCATATCCCAAAGGACCGTGGCGCCCGGCGAGCGGCGTACAACGCGGATCGGTCGGATACATGTTCCAGTTTCCGGGAGACCCGACCACACCGGGCGCAGCCTCGGTTCCGACTCTGCCGGAGTCGAAGCGCGTGTCACCCTCTCAATCCGAGCAGTTGCCAAAAATTCCAGTAACTCCGCTCTCCTACGCCGACGCCTCGCCGATTCTCGAGCATCTCGGCGGACCGCTGTCCCCGCGCGAATGGCAGGGTGCACTGCCGTTTACCTATCACGTGGGCCCGGGACCAGCGAAGGTACGGATGCACCTTAAGCAGGACTACCAACTGCGGACCATTTGGGATGTAATTGGCAAAGCGCGTGGGGCGACATCTCCTGATGAGTGGGTGGTCGCGGGCAATCATCGCGATGCCTGGGTCTATGGCGCGGTCGATCCGAACAGCGGAACAGCCGCGATGCTCGAGACCGTCCACGGCCTGGGCGAGTTGCTGAAGTCAGGATGGAAGCCCAGGCGGACGATCGTGATCGGAAGCTGGGATGCGGAAGAGGAAGGTCTGATCGGGTCCACGGAGTGGGGCGAGGGCCACACGCAGGAACTGGGGAAGGCTGACGCCTACTTCAATATGGATGTAGCAGTCTCGGGGACAAAGTTCGGCGCGTCGGGTGTACCCAGCCTGAAGCAGTTTATCCGCGAGATCACGAAGGCGGTTCCTTCGCCTCCGGGCGGTACGGTGTACGACGTGTGGAAAAAGACGAGCCAGCCGAAGCAGGAGAGTTTTCGCCCGCAGGAGACCAGCGCAAGCACGTATCGTCCGCCCGCAGCTAACGTGCGGGGCGATGTCCCGGTGGGCGACCTGGGCAGTGGCTCGGATTACACCGTGTTCCTGCAGCACCTGGGTGTGCCCAGCACCGATATTGGTTCGACCGGGGACTACGGCGTCTACCACTCGGTGTTCGACAATTTCGCCTGGTTCAAGAAGTTCGGCGATCCGGATTTTCGCTACGAGCAGCAGATGGCGCGCGTGTACGGACTTGAAATCGTGCGCATGGCCGGCGCCGACGTGCTTCCCTACGACTACGAGGATTACGGGAAAGAGGTCCTGGTCTATCTGGAGGGAGCCAAGTACAAGGCCAGCGACCGTTTTGGAGACAAGGTGCCGGATTTCTCCGCGGCGGTGGAGGCGGCGCGGCATCTGGAGGAGGCGGGGGCGAAGATGCTGCAGAAACAGCACAAAATGCCTCCGACTCCTGATCGCATGAATGCTGCGCTGCGAGAAGCAGAGCGGGCGCTGCTGATTCCCGAGGGGCTGCCCAACCGTCCGTGGTATCACCACGCGATTTACGCACCCGGCCAATACACGGGGTACGCAGCCGTGGTGATTCCGGGAGTGAGCGAGGCGATCGACCGGGGTGATCTTCGCCGAACTCAACAACAGATTGCCGCGTTAGCGGCTGCGCTCAACCGGGCCGTCCTGGTTCTGGAGCAATACCACTGAGCAGCATACAGACCGCGGCGCAGGTCAGCGCAATGGAGCGCCGAAGGCAGTTGGGGCTATGCCACTTGCACGGATCATCTCTCGCTCTCCTCAGTGTTCGCGAGAGCTAGCCATGGATCTGCTCGCTCGCGGATACGTGGTTGAAGTCGTGTCTCCCGATGCGATTCCGGACAACTTCGCGGACCTCGAGCTGCGGGTAGAAGCCGACCCTTCGAATGATCTGACGGCGAACGTGTCTGTGCACGATGGCCAGCATTCAAACTCATTCAATTTCGTCCATCATCTCAAGGAACCGATGGTCGACTTCGTCCGCCGTCCGCCGGAAACCGGCCCGGCAACCTACTTCCCGGACGGCTTGGTCAGCTTTAATGGCGAACCCGCTTTGTTCGACGCGATCGAGTTGCCCCCTGAAGTCGCGGAGCAGCCCATGCTACCATCGAATCAGGTACTCAAGCTCCCGGACGAGCCGCAAAAAGCGGACCGGCCGATCACGCTTCCCGAGCAGGGTCTGCCGAGCGTGAAGGAATCTGAAGAACGACATGTTCGCCGCGGAATCACCCTTATCATCCACCGCTCCCGGATCAAGCCCAAGCTTAAGGTCACACTGAAGTTCAAGCGGAAGACGAAGCCGGTGAACGTTTCCGGTGGATTGTTCTTGCGATGGGCGGCGGGCTTTGCAATCGGAATCGTGTTGGCAGTTGTGCTTGCGAGAGGCGTGCGCCGGGAGGGCGGCGCGTCCTCGGCTCAGAGTTTGCCAGT
>Ga0075030_100003448_pt1 | contig 14342 bp, 11 predicted proteins | sample LitLauG_LLR_2012_FD_71393 | JGI IMG/M metagenome (GOLD analysis project Ga0075030, IMG submission 71393) | Freshwater sediment microbial communities from Pennsylvania, USA - Little Laurel Run_MetaG_LLR_2012 | ecosystem: Environmental > Aquatic > Freshwater > Creek > Sediment | place: USA... | reverse complement strand
CTCCCGAAGTGTGTTGAGGATATGTTCCCGCTCCGCGTCTCGTAGGGTCCGGGTGGCGGCTGTGGGCGGATTCACCGGTGACGCCGCGAGCTTCAGTTCTGCCAGGGGCAGCTCCAGAGTTCCGCCGGAAGAGAGGATCACCGCTCGCTCAATGAAGTTTTGCAGCTCCCTAATATTCCCCGGCCAGCTGTATTCTCGCAGGGCGCGGATCGCCTCATCAGGAATGTTCGTGATCTTCCGGTTCATGGCTAGCGCGTACTTCTGAGTGAAGTAGCGTACCAGCAGGGGAACATCATCCGCCCGTTCCCGCAGCGGCGGAATCCTGATCGGAAAAACGTTCAAGCGATAGTAGAGGTCGGCTCGGAATTCACGTTCCTCCACCATCTTTCCCAGGTCGCGATTGGTAGCAGCTATCAATCGGACATCGGTGCGGATCGAGCGATTGCTGCCGAGCCTCTCAAATTCTTGTTCCTGCAGAACACGTAGGAGTTTCGGTTGCAGTTCGAGAGGGATGTCTCCAATCTCGTCCAGGAATAGAGTCCCTTTGTTCGCAATCTCAAAACGGCCGAGCTTCCGCGCAATGGCTCCTGTGAACGCCCCCTTCTCGTGGCCGAAGAGCTCGCTCTCCAGCAGCCCGAGTGGAATGGCGGCGCAGTTCAGCTTCACAAACGGGTTATCTCTGCGGGTACTCAGGTTGTGGATGGCCCGCGCAATCAGCTCTTTGCCGGTTCCGGTCTCGCCTTGAATGAAGACGCTGGTGTCAATGGGAGCGACCTTCTCAGCCTGTGCAAGGACATGCTTCAGCCCCGTGCTCTGCCCGAGAATCTCTTCGAAATAGCGATCGCTGCGAATTTCATTCCGCAGGTAGAGCCGCTCTTCAGCGAGGCGCTCACGTGATTCGCTTACGGCGCGGAACTCAAGGGCATTCTCGAGAGCGATGGCCACCTGGCTGGCCACCTGTCGCAAAAAGTCCGCATCCTTCTCGGTGAATCTCCCCTGGCGGCGGTCCAGCAGATGCAGCACACCCAGCGTCCGGTCCCGGCGCGCGATCGGAAGGAAACAGCCGGATTGAATTCCTTCGCCTTCGTTGATTTTCGAGGGCAGCGGCTCCAGGTCGCTGGGCGCAGTGGCATAAAGGACTGGTTGCGTGCTCTGCAGAGCTTTCCCTGGACTCGATCCGGCAATGGGGATAACCATTTCCTCGCGAAGGAATCCTCTGGTAGTGGGGAAGTCCAGGCCGTAGATGCGCAAGTGCTGATGGTTCGCCTCCGGCAGCGAAAGACATACCGCATCACATTGCATGGCCGCGCGGACGCTCCTGGGGATGGCCTTGATCAGTTCGGAGAATGCCAGGTTCGACACCACCGCGTTGTTCACGTCGAGCAGCAGTTTTAAACGGTCGCGCTCACGAACCACCTGTTGCTGAAAATCCTGGGCGTCGCTGTAGTTGAGGGCATTCTCCACCGCAACCGCCACTTGACCTGCAACAAGCTCTGGGATCTCCAGATCGCGCACATCGTAGGCGTGGGGTGACGCCGAGCCGATGTTAAAAGCGCCCAGGCGCCGACGGGGGGTGGTCAACGGCAAGCTACAAAACGACTTCACACCGTGATCGATCAGAATCCTCATGACCCGCGGTGACCGGGTTTCGCGTTCAATGTCGCCCACTACGAGCGGCTTCTGGTTCTGCCAGACCCAGGCCGAAGGCGACTCCTCCATCGAAAATTCCATGCCCGGCTGCAAAATGCCCGGCTGCCGCGTATCCAGGGTATGAAGCCGCATCACATTGCGATCGGGATCGTGCAGGAGCAGACTCAGGTAGGTGAAATTCAGGATCGAATGGAGCCTTCGGGCGAGTTCCTGAAACAGTTCTTCAAGGCTGCGGTGGGCGGCGATCGCCTTGGCAACCTCCAACACCGTGACGTAGCGGTTATCGGTCTCTTCGCTGATCTGACGAAAAGGAATTCCCATAAAGCTCCTGACACGCGCCCTTGGCGCGACTCGTCCCCCTGATTTTGCTAACCCCGGCGCGCCCCAGTCGCTTTGAGACTTAGATGAAGCGCGATGTCAATCGGTGTCGAAATTTAGACGAACGCTTTGTGCCGGAAGGTTGCGCCGCCTCGCGTCGCAGCGAAATTGACACAGTAAGCCGCTGAAATGAATGGTCGGCCCAGGGGAGTAAAGCGTTGGCACGGTGTTTGCACAAGCAAGGGAGGCAACCGCCGGACTTGGATTCTGTGACTTGAGACGTACACCAAGGCCCGAACGGCGATCATTGCGGACAAATCGAAGGCACTGATAGAGAGGTCTTATGGAGAAACGAAGGCTCGGAAACAGCAATTTGGAGATCACCCCCATCGGCATCGGGGCGTGGGCGATGGGTGGTGAAGGCTGGACGTGGAGCTGGGGTCCGCAGGACGATCGCGAGTCCATCGCCGCGATTCAAGCAGGGTTGGACCGCGGCATTAACTGGATTGACACAGCCGCAGTCTACGGGCTGGGGCATTCCGAAGAAGTGGTGGCACGGGCGCTCGAAGGCCGGAGCTCCCGGCCCTACGTGTTCACCAAGTGTGCGCTGGTGTGGAACGAAAAAGGAGAGATCAGCAACTCATTGAAAGCCGAGTCCATCCGGCGCGAGTGCGAAGCCAGCCTGCGGAGACTGCGGGTCGATGTGATCGACCTCTATCAGGTTCACTGGCCCGATCCCGGCCCTGACATCGAGGAAGGCTGGACCGAGATGGCCCGGCTGAAGGACGAGGGCAAAGTGAGGAACATCGGCGTTTCGAACTTCAATGCGCAGAAAATGAAGCGGGCGCTGAGCATTGCTCCCATCACCTCGTTGCAGCCCCCTTATTCCATTCTTAACCCCGACGTGGAAGACGAGACTCTCCCCTTCGCAAGTCGCAACCATATTGGGGTGATCGTCTATTCGCCGATGTATTCCGGCCTGCTCACAGGCGCGATGACGCGTCAGCGAATCGCCAATTTCACTGCCGACGACTGGCGGAGTCACAATGCCAACTTCCAGGAGCCCTTGCTCTCGCGCAATCTGCGGCTGGTCGAACTGCTTCGCGAGATTGGGCACCGTTATGGTCGAACCGCCGGCGAGTTGGCCATCGCCTGGACCCTGCACAACCCCGCCGTTACCGGAGCGATCGTCGGTGTGCGCAGTCCCAGACAGGTGGAAGGGATCATTGGAGCGGGAGAGTTTCGGCTCTCGACAGGCGAATATAACGAGATTCAAAGCGCGGTGCAGCAGGAGGTCGCTTAAGAGCGTCCACGCATCGCGCACAGAATCTCCACGACAGGGTGGTCGTCAATCTCGAGCGGCCTTACTCATTCAGCGAGCAGCTGCAATCCGCCGGCGGCACGTGAGCCTTAAGGAAATCAGCCGCGCGTTTGTAGGCGTCGATCTGGTTTTCGACGCGGGCGAAGCCGTGACCTTCGTTCTCGTAGACTTTGTAGTCGACCACTCCGCCGCGCTTCTTGATAGCGTCGACCACCTGTTGTGATTCGGTCTTCGGGCAACGGGGATCGTGTCCGCCGGCGAGCAGCAAGAGCGGTGCTTTCACATTGTCAATGAAGTGGATCGGCGAACGGTCCTCATAGAGCGCTTTGTTCTTTTCGGGATCGCCCATGGTGGCGAGGTCCGACTGCTGTAGCACCGGATCCTCATTCTCAATCTCGGTGAACCAGTTCACGAAGGGGACAATGGGAACGCCCGCCGCCCAGACCTCGGGGGCTTTGGTCACGCCCATCATCGTCATGTAGCCGCCGTAGCTGCCTCCCATGAGAATGAGTTTCTTGGGATCGACGTAGCCCGTCTGCTTGATCCAGTCAGCAGCGGCCAGTACATCCTGCAGATCGCCGCCGCCCATATCGAACAAGTTCGCCTGCTGGAATTCTTTGCCGTAGCCGGTCGATCCCCGGTAGTTCGGGGCGATGACGATATACCCCTGGTTCGCCACGAATTGCACGAAGCGATTAAACGAATTGACTGTCTGCGCCGTGGGGCCACCATGTACGAAGACGATCGCGGGATGCTGCGCATTGCGCGGCAGGTTATAAGGCATGTAAACGAAAGCTGAGATCGTCCATTTGCCGTCTCGGCTGGGATAGTGAACCAGGAATGGTTCGACCATGTCTTGCGGACGCACACCAGCCAGCAGCGAATGCGTGACCTGGGTCGACTTGCCGCTCGCGAGTTCATAGGTCCAGGCGTCGTTAGGCGCGGTGGGACCGTTATGGTAGTAGAGAAGCCGCAAGCCATCGCGCGAGAATGCCGATGACGATCCACCTGTCGCGTTCACACCCTTGGGTAAGGGAAGGGAAGCCGTCTTTCCGCTTGTGAGGTTGTGCAGGTAGATGTCAGTGTTGCCGTCAACGTTAGCGGTCCAGGTCACAGATTTGCCGTCCGGAGAAAATTCACCGCCGTTGATCTCCCACTTATCTTCGGTGAGCCAGGTGATTTTCTTGGTAACAATGTCGAGCAGGCCGACGTTGTCGTAGCCATTACCCGCATTCGAAGTGATCAGAACTTTCTTGCCATCGGGAGAAATTGCATTCGCAGAGTAACGCTGCTCGCCCTGATGCGGCGTCAGCAGCGTACTCTTTCCCGTCGCGACCTCCGCGACGAAAATGTTTGAGTCGGTGCCCTTGGCTTGCGCCTGCGTATAGACGATCCATTTACCGTCGTTCGACCAGATCTCACCCTCGTTGAGTTTGTCGGCGGGAGTGCCGGTCGTCAGGTGATGCACCTCGCGCATGAGCGTGTCGTACACATCGATCTCAAAGACTGACGAGGTCTTCGGTTTCACCATGTACGCCAGGTAGCGGCCATCCGGCGACCATCTGGGATGTAGTTCAGCAATCTCAGGCGTGTTGGTAAGATTGACCAGCTGCCCGGTTTTCGGCGAGACGAGGAAAATGTCCCACTGCTCGTTGCCATCGTAGTCAGACTGGAAGGCAATCCACTTCCCGTCGGGAGACCACGCCGGCGAACTCTGCCGCTGATCGCTGATGGTGAGCTGCTGCGCCCACCCGCCTTCGGCGGGAACCAGCCAGAGATTGTTGCGCCCGCTGATGTTGGAGACGAATACGATCGTCTTGCCATCTGGCGACCAATCTGTGCCGCCGACGCCGCGCGTCATGTAAAGCTTTTCAATGGACAGGTTCTTTTCCACCTGCGCGTTCGGCTTGCTGGCAATCTGCTTGGGATCGGTAACGGCGTTCGGCGCGGGCAAGGTTGCGGCGAGACTCGCAGTGCTCATAGCTACGACCATAGCAAAGAGGAAAAAAGTGCGCATGGGTTGTCCTTGAATCGAAGAATGGACAGTTTAGCAGGGAGAGCGGTCGCGAGGGCGACTGGCGCCGCTTCCGGACTGGCGAAGGCCACTTCTACACCGCGTTCTTGTGAATGTCGACCGTCGACCAGGTCTTGTCGCCGGCATGACAGATATTTTCAAGCGGACAGTCAACGCACTTGGGTCGGCGCGCAACACATAACCGGCGGCCGTGCCAGATGACCTGGTGCGAGAACAAGGTCCACTTGTCACGGGGGATGATTTTCATGAGGTCTTGTTCGATCTTGGCGGCATCCGTCTGTTTGGTGAGTTCGAAGCGGCGCGAGATGCGGGTGACATGCGTGTCCACCACCACGCCCTCATTCTTCTTGAACCAGGTTCCGAGCACGACGTTGGCCGTCTTGCGTGCCACTCCGGGCAGGGTCAGAAGCTGATCCATCTGATCAGGTACCTGGCCTCCGAACTCAGCAACGATTTTCCTGGCCGCGCCTACCACCGATTTTGACTTGTTACGGAAAAAGCCGGTGGATCGCACGTCCGGCTGAAGCTGTTCCGGGGTGAGGGCCGCAAAGTCCTGAACGGTGGGATGCTTCCTGAAGAGCTCAGGTGTGACCATGTTCACGCGCACATCCGTCGATTGCGCGGACAGGATGGTTGCTACCAGCAGCTCCCATGCGCTTTTGTGGGTGAGAGCGCAGGTGACCTCAGGATATTGCTTATCGAGGCGAGTGATGATGTCGTTGACGCGCTCAGGCGCAAGCGGATCGTAGGCCTTACGACCTTGGACGGACTGCTTCTTCGGGAACGAGACGACAAGAGACGAACTTGTTTGTCCCGGTCGCGGCGATTTTGCTTCAGCTCGTGATAAGGACTTTGTCGAGCCGCGCTTGATTTCCGTTACTTTGGAGGCCCTGCCGACCTGGCGTGTACGAGCCCCTTCGTGACGCCCGGTCTTCGCTGGTTGACGGGGAACCACACCGCGTGCCATCTACCTTGCCTCCACGAACGAAGCGTATGGTAGCAGATTGAGCAATGAAAACTCGCAGGCTAGCCGACCGGATCGCCGGTGGAAGGCGTTCGTCGGGCCGCTCAGGAATTTGGCGCCTTACACATATCCTTTTGGTAACCGGCGGGTTCGCCAAGTTTGATTGACGCCAAGATTTCAGCCCGGTAGTCTGGAGACGTTCCCCTAGGTATAAACCATGTCAGTGAAGTCAATTCAGCTCGGGCAAGTGTGGCGCAATGACAACGACGGTAAAGATTATCTGGTGACCAAGCTGTACAACGAAGTGTTTACGCAGTTCGCGCTGCTGCGGCCGGCAGGTCTGTCGGCGCCGGAGACGCCCACGGTGCGGGTAAAGGTGAGCAAGTCGGCGGAAGGCTCGACACTGCCCGGATACACATTCACGCAAGAAGGGGCATTCTAAGGCCGGCGGCTCTTGTGCGATGAAGCTCCGTTTATCCCAGGTGTCGACAAGAAACCCGTAATTCCTGAACTCTCCGCATGACCGAAAAGATACTGGCTGTAATTTTTGTGTTCATCAAGTCGGTGATTGGTGTGACCGGCTACGGCGGCGTCGCCATCCTCATGGCGATTGAGTCCGCCTGCATCCCTCTGCCCTCAGAGCTGATCATGCCCTTTGCGGGCTACCTGGTTTATGAAGGAGCGATGAAACTGTTCTGGGTGGCGACCGCCGGCGCGATCGGCTGCAATTTGGGGTCGCTGCTCGCATACGAGATTGGCTACTACGGCGGCCGGCCACTGGTTGAAAAGTACGGCCGCTGGATCCTGCTCAGCCGCCGCGAATTGGACTGGGCAGATCGTTTCTTTCTGCGCTGGGGCTACCTGGCGGTCTTCATCGCGCGTCTGCTGCCGGTGATCCGGACTTTCATCGCTTTGCCAGCTGGCATCGCGCGTATGCCACGCGGACGCTTCCACATCTACACCTTTCTTGGTTCCTGGCCCTGGTGTTTTGGGCTCGCATGGTTCGGCATGAAGCTCGGTCAGAACTGGCGCGAACTGGGCAAGTACTTCCATCAGTTCGATGCAGTGATTGGTGCGATTCTGGCCATCGGAATCATCTGGTTTGTCTGGTCGCACTGGCAGAACCGCATTCAGGCGCAGAATTAAAGAACCTATTGCTGGGGAGCCGTCATTTGTGAAAATCAACAACCAGGAAGGGAAACGCCGTGAAGAGACTGGCACTCGCGTTGTTAATCTGCACTCTTAGCCCGATGATCAGCGCAGCGCAATCTGCTCCCGCAGAGCAGGGCAAGCCGTTTGTGGTCGAGTACTACTACAAGGCCAAGTGGGGGTCGGCAGAGGAGTTCCTCAAACTGTTCAAGAAGAATCACTACCCGCTGCTGAAAAAGCAGGTTGAGATGGGGCGGATGTTGAAGGTCTGGATGGATCAGCCGCGCTATCACGCCACCGAAGACGGCCGCTGGGACTACCGAGTCACCATCGTCTTCAAGAATGCGACCCTCGCCAACGAACCATTCGATGAAGACTCCCTGAAGAAGCAGCTCTTTCCTGACCAGGAAACCTACACTCGAGAAGAGCAACGCCGCTTTGCGATCCTCGACGCTCACTGGGATGTGCCGATCAAGTCGGTAGATGTCGAAAAGTAGAACTGCATCTCACCTGGCCGTCAGGTGCAGGTACTGTCTTAAATACTGTGTTTTACGAGGTTGACCAATGCGTACAGCAAGAAGCTGTCGCATCTGAAGGCCGCTGTCGCGCTTCATTTTGCCTACTATAATTTCTGCCGTGTTCATGCTTCCTTTCGTGTCACTCCCGCATGGAAGCGGGGCTAACCGATCACGTTTGGAGAGTAGGAGAACTGCTCTCGGTGATTTAAGAAAAGCTCACCCATGCTCCGATCCCATTCCTCAGACTGTGCCCTGAGTCGGTTAATTGACTCGTCAGATAACCGACGAATCCCTTTGTCCGTACAGGTCACTATCTCCAAACCGCTAATCGTGCCCGTATTTAGTCTTTCTGCTGAGACGACAAGATGAGTGGCAAGCGGTATTAGCAATTCAACTGATCGTGGTCGGTAGTATCTCTCTGCCCAAAATATAGCCGCATTTACATTGTCTCCAGCGATGGCAATGGTTTCCATCTTTTGACAAAACGCTGACCATTTCTCATTGATTGTTGCGTACTGGAACAGAAATAGTTGAGGGACTGGATGAGCAAAAGCGATCAAGCACTGTGCATCCAGTTTCTCGCTACTCGCGTCCAAAACCTCCTTGCCCATTCGTTCAATCAGTAAGGGCCGCTCGGCCGTTTCGGTGTGAGGCAGAGCTGCAATTATCTTGTTGGAGATGTGCCGAGCAGTGTCCATACTACGTGCGCAAGAGATGGCCGCGCCTTGTTCTTGAACGATGGTAATTTTTGATGCGTTGTGCCCAAAACGGCCCCCAGCCCAATTTCTGTTCGTGAGCGCTGGCGTGTTTGTCCAACGAGTATCTCCAGCGATCAGTAGGCCATCAGTCCCGATCATCCCTACTTGGATCGTCATTGGTGGAATCCCCCTTCTACCGGGACGATTGTAGAGTTCAGGGGCCAGTTATTCACAGTTCGCCCCCGGCAACACGTTGTTTAAGATACTGCCCATGGGCCGCTTTGATCTGCGATTCACACTCGTCGAGTAAGTTAGAATCACTCGGTGGGACCTGCCATCCAGTGCCGGAATCTGCGGAAGACTTATGACGGTAAAGTCGAAGCCGTCCGCGGGCTGAACCTTGAAATCCAGACCGGGGAATGCTTCGGCCTGCTCGGACCCAACGGAGCGGGCAAGACCACCACGATCGAAATACTCGAGGGCTTGCTGGCCGCGACTTCCGGCGAAGTCACCATCCTCGGACGCAGCTGGGAGCGCAATTCCCGCGACTTGCGGGAGTTGCTGGGAATCTCGCTCCAGGAAACGCGCCTCTCGGAAAAACTCACGGTTCGCGAGACCATTGAACTCTTCTCCAGCTTCTACCGCCAGCCTCGCGAGGCGAGCGAAGTGCTGGACGACCTGCAGCTCACGGAGAAGGCCGATTCCTGGGTAGGCAAACTATCTGGTGGCCAGCGCCAGCGCCTGGCAGTGGCGACCGCGCTGGTGGGAAATCCCAAACTTCTTTTTCTCGACGAGCCGACCACCGGCTTGGATCCCCAGAGCCGGCGCCAGCTGTGGGACATCATTCGCAAGTTCCAGAAGGCGGGTGGCACGGTTCTGCTGACAACCCACTACATGGACGAAGCCGAGCGTCTTTGCGACCGGCTGGCGATCGTCGACCACGGGCAGATTATCGCCGAGGGAACGCCAACGGAACTCATCGATCGTTTGGGTGGACATCATATGGTGGAGTTCTCGGTCACCGGCGATTCCGCGGACGGCGCAGTTACGACCTGGCGTGCGCTGCCGGGAGTCGAGTCGGTGCGGCATGAAGACGGCTTTTTCTGCCTGAGCGTGAAGGAGCCGCACTTAACCATCCCCGCGCTGTTGGATGCGGTGTCGAAACGAGGCTCACAACTTTTGCACCTGACCACACGCCAGGCCAGCCTGGAAGATGTGTTTGTGAATTTGACGGGACGGCACCTGAGGGAGAATTGAGATGGCAGTATCGCAAGCGCCGGTGCATCCACAGGAATCACAAAAGCCGCCGCAGAAGCCCGGTGGCCGGCAGAACGGCCGCTGGTCAGGCTACCGGCATTTGCTGGTGGCGCGCCTGCGAGAGATGCAACGCGAGCCTGAAATTGCTTTCTGGGTCTTTGCATTTCCCATCCTGCTGGCGCTCGGTTTGGGCATCGCCTTCCGCAACAAGCCGGCGGATGTCACGTCGATCGCAATTATTGCAGGTCCCCAGGCGCAAGATACCTTGGCGATGATTCAGCGATCCCCAATGAAATCGTCGATCCGCGCGTCGGTCGCTGAAGCTCCGCAGGCGGCGACAGGTTTTCGGCTGGGAAAGTTTGATCTGGTAGTGGAGCCGATTATCGGCGGAGGGTTTCAATACCGCTACGATCCGGTGCGGCCAGAGAGCGTCTTGGCGCACATCGAAGTGGATGACGCGCTCCAGGTCGCCTCTGGACGCAAGAATCCGATCGCGACCACAACGGTAACGGCCAGCGAGCCGGGCTCACGCTACATCGATTTCCTCATTCCTGGCCTGCTGGGCATGAATGTGATGAACGCAGCCATGTGGGGTATCGGATTTGGCCTGGTGGATATGCGGCAGCGCAAGCTGCTCAAGCGATTCGTGGGAACTCCGATGCGGCGCAGCGATTTCCTGCTCGCACTGGCCAGCAGCCGCCTGATTCTGATGGTGGTGGAAGTCGGCATCCTGCTGATCTTCGGTGTGATCGCATTTCACATGCGCGTGCTGGGATCCTGGTTCACCATCGTGCTGGTAGGAGCGATTGGCGCGCTCTCGTTCGGCGGACTGGGACTGCTGACCGCCTCGCGCGCACAGAAGATCGAGAGCATCAGCGGCTTGATCAACGTGGTGATGATGCCCATGTGGATTTTCTCGGGAGTATTTTTCTCTTACGAGCGTTTTCCCGCGATGATTCAACCGTTCATCAAGGCGCTGCCGCTCACGGCCCTGAACGACGCACTGCGCGCGACCATCCTGGAGGGCGCATCGATGGCATCGCAGTCTGGACGCTTGCTGGTTTTGGCGCTGTGGGGTGGAATCTCGTTCTTGCTTGCGCTGAAGTGGTTCCGCTGGACGTAGAAAGCGGCAGTCTCGAACAGATCCGGCTGAAAACGCGATTTCTTCATCTTGCCTTGTCGTGAGCCGGACCCAAACTTCACGCCCTCGGATTCACCGTCGGCAGAAAGCGCGGCGGCTTCCGGTGCTTGGTAGCCTGTTCGTACGCGAAAGCTATTTTGATCAGCGTGGGTTCGCTCCAGGCTCTTCCGAAGAAAGAAATCCCAATCGGCAAACCGTGAATGTAACCCGCCGGCACGCTGATGCTGGGATAGCCCGCAACCGCCGCCGCGCTTGAGCTTCCACCCCCGAAGTGATCACCGGTTATCAGGTCAGTGAGCCACGCGGGTCCACCGGTCGGGCCGATCAGCGCATCGAGCTTCGACTTGTCCATGGTTGCGTCGATCCCCTCGGTGCGCGCGAGTTTGTGATTCTTCTCCACCGCGTCGAGATATTCCTTTTCGGTGAGCGGCCCTTTAGCCTCGGCCTTCAGAAGGATGTCCTGGCCGAAATAGGGCATTTCTTTCTCACGATTCTTCTCGTTGAATTCAATGATCTCCTTGAGGGTATGAACCGGAGCGCCTGGCCCAAGTCGCGCCAGGTAGGCATTGAGATCGGCCTTGAATTCGTACTGGAAGGCAAGGAATTCGCTGTCATCAAACTTGCCGTGGGTCTCGATCACGACCGGGTCAACCATGGTCGCACCCTGCTGGCTCATCACCTTGATCGCGGCCTCCAGAAGTTGATCGACTTCGTCGCTGAAGCCAAAATGCTTGCGGACAACACCGATTCGCATACCGCGCAATCCGCCGGGATCGAGAAACCGCGTGTAGTCGGCTAAGGATCTCCCTTCACTGTTGGCGCTAGCACTATCCTCAGCGTCAACTCCCGTCATCGCACCGAGCAGGGCCGCGGCATCAGCTACGGTTCGCGCCATAGGTCCGGCCCCGTCCTGGCTATGCGATATCGGTATGATTCCGGAGCGGCTAGTCAGCCCTACGGTGGGTTTGATTCCGGCCAGCCCGTTGGACGACGATGGACAAACAATAGACCCATCGGTTTCCGTACCTATAGCCGCAGCACAGAAGTTTGCTGAGGCAGCCGCGCCGGAGCCCGAGCTCGAACCGCAAGGGTTGCGATCAAGCGCGTACGGATTCTTGGTCAGGCCACCGCGGCCGCTCCAACCGCTGGTGGAATGAGTCGACCGAAAGTTGGCCCACTCGCTGAGATTGGTCTTCCCCAGAATCACGGCACCAGCCGCGCGCAGGCGTTGCACGATGAAAGCGTCTTCGCGCGGCTTGGCTCCAACCAGCGCGAGCGATCCTGCCGTTGTGCTCATGCGGTCAGCGGTGTCGATGTTGTCCTTGATCAGGATGGGGATGCCATGCATCGGACCGTGCGATCCCTTTTCTTTGCGCTCCCGGTCAAGCTTTTCCGCAATATCGAGTGCATCTGGGTTGACTTCAATCACGCTGTTGACGCTCGGGCCGTGTCTGTCCAGGGCGTCAATCCTTGCGAGATACTCTTCAGTGAGAGAACGTGCTGTGTACTTTCCTGACTTGAGGCCGTCCTGCAATTCGGCGATGGTGACCTCCTCCAGCTCAAAGGCAGGCGCGGGCGCGAGTTTCGGAGAAGGGGGAATCGCCCTTGCTGCCGCGAGAGCGGGATACATCGCCGCCCCTGCGCCGCTCACGAGTGTGGTGCGCAGAAAGCTCCTACGGCTCCGTTCGGGTTTCGGAATGTCGGGTATGCTCACGATAGGATCGCCTCCGCTACGGGATTGCGGGCTTTCGTCTTACCTTCGGGCAAGAGACGCGAATGCTACCAGTTTTCCCTGGGACGGGCCAGACCGACTTGGGAAAGCTAGCCGCAACGTGTGCAGACCCCGGCGGGCAGTGGCTCAATTTTCTGTTGTTCTATAGTAAAGTCATCCCGAAGCCCCGCGTTTTCTCCGGCGGGGCGAGGGATCTGGCGCGGAGTCTTTTCAAGTTGAGTGAGCGCACCGCGGCGGGCCGTATTGCAAAGCAGGGTATGATCGGTGATAATCTCGCGATGGTAGCAAGTTGAGCCGTTTTTCGGGCGTTTGAGCCCGCAGGCGAAATCCCGAGCTTCGCGAGGGACCTGACTTTTGTTGTGAGCGGGAGTAGTTCGGCGGTAGAACGCCAGCTTCCCAAGTTGAGCCGATTTGCGGGCGTTTGAGCCCGCCGGCGAAATCCCGAGCTTCGCGAGGGACCTGACTTTTGTTGTGAGCGGGAGTAGTTCAGCGGTAGAACGCCAGCTTCCCAAGCTGGATGTCGCCGGTTCGATCCCGGTCTCCCGCTCCAATCTCACAACAACTTAGAGAGGTGGCCGGAGTAGCTGTGTGTTCAGTTGTGTTCAGAACCTTCTGAGCTTGCATCTATTGCAGCCTCCGAACCAGCACAGGGCCGGGCTTCGGCTCACTCGTCATCACGTCATTTGCTACCGCGTTCACCAACTTGCGCACGCTCTCAGGAATGGTCTGAGTGTATTCGTTGAGCGTAGTCGTGATGTCAGTGTGGCGCAAGTGGGTCTGAACGTCTTTGGGATTTCCGAAGCCCTGGGCGTTCGTGGCAAACGTCCGCCGCAGCACCTGGAAATTTACCGGGCCGGAAATTTTGAGCGACGCTGCGACCGGATGAATGCGCCGGCGTAACCAGTTCTCCGGACGCATCGGTGTGCCGTGTTGGCTCGGAAAGATCAGGCTCTCATCGGGCGCTGTTGCGTTCTGTTCCCGCCACATCTGGAGTGCGGGCAGAAGCACATCAGGAATTACCACCGGAGCTTTGCTGCTTCTCGTCTTGGCTTTGCCCGGACGCAGTTGTCCTCGCCACGCCGTGCCCTCGACTTGGAAGTGATCTGCGCGCCATGAAGACCAACGAAGCCCGAAAATCTCCCCTGGGCGCATCGCGCAGAATGCCGCAATCATTGCCATGAGGCGATCCCTGAAGGGAAGGGACTCGATCAGCAGCCTTGCATCCGTCTTCGCGAGTACATGCTTTTCTGATTCGCGAGTTTCGGGGTTCACCAGCTTGCGTACCGGATTTTTGCCGAGTAGGTCTTGGTCTAAAGCCTCCTCGCATATCGCCTTCAGCATGGTGCGGCAGTGGTCAACGACTGTGAAGGAAAACCCCTTGCCGGCAAGATCGTTTAAGAACACCTGGCAGCTGAATTTGTCGAGCTCAGCCAGCGGTTTGCTACCGAGGCACGGAATAATGTGCTTGCTGATAGTGTACTCGTTCGTTTCGCAGGTCGACGGCGCCCACTGAGCTTTTCGCATGGGCAGAAAGCGCTCCAGCGTGAACCATTCGAGTG
>Ga0075030_100003444_pt1 | contig 14347 bp, 10 predicted proteins | sample LitLauG_LLR_2012_FD_71393 | JGI IMG/M metagenome (GOLD analysis project Ga0075030, IMG submission 71393) | Freshwater sediment microbial communities from Pennsylvania, USA - Little Laurel Run_MetaG_LLR_2012 | ecosystem: Environmental > Aquatic > Freshwater > Creek > Sediment | place: USA... | reverse complement strand
TCCCAAGCCAAACCGCCGCACCGGCATCCGAAGAAAACGTCGGACTGTAAGCCGACAAGGGAAAATATAAGCGATGCGACATCTCAACTCAGGTTCAAAACTCGGAAAGCAGCCGGCTCATCGCCGCGCGGTGCTGCGCGCACTGGTCACCAATCTATTTGAACACGGGCGGATCACCACCACGCTGACGCGCGCCAAAGCAGCGCGTCCCGTGGCGGAAAAAATGATCACCCTCGGCAAGCGCGACACGCTGCAATCGCGGCGTCAAGCGGCTTCCTACATCATGCTCCCTGCCGTCACGCAGAAGCTGTTCAGCGAGATCGCGCCCAAATTCGCGGATCGCGCCGGCGGCTATACCCGCATCATCCACGCAGGCAACCGCGTCGGCGACAACGCCAAAGTAGCCATCCTAGAGATTGTCGGCTACGAGTTCAAGCTCAAGGAAAAGCCGGAAAAGACCAAGAAGGAAGAGGCGGTCGAAGCGAAGAGTTGACGCCAGGTTTTTCAACTTAGACTCAAGAAGCCCGTTCCGGTCCGCCGGGGCGGGCTTTTGTTTTGAGTCCTCGATAATGACCGACTGGTTATAGAGCGGCTTGCACGCGGTAACCGGCTTCGCTCGAAATGTTTGTTCATTGGATGAGTCGCCGCTCTCAGTTCCTTGACCCTCAACAGATGCAGCCATAGACTTTATTCTTCCATGCCAGAAAGACGGCTGCGTGTGGGGTCTGCCCTGATCTGGAGCGCACTGGCCACAGTCGCGCTGCAAGTCCTTGTTTTAGCGATTTTGGGGACGAAGCATCCTGGCCCCGTACTTTCCCAAGCCCTGCAAGCTGTTAGCGCGCTCCTAACGGGCCTTGCCTGTGTACAGGCCGGTAGCCGCGGCTCTGCGTTTGCTCGCTCCTTCTGGCGGCTCTCGGCCCTCGCATTCTTCATTTGGTGCCTCGCCCAGACGATTGGAACCTATCATTTGTATGCGGCAACGCTGCATCCTCAGCTCGGGCCGCGCGGGATCATCCTCTATTTCTTCTCCTTTACCCCTCTTTTTGCTTCGTTGTTCCTTACCCCCAGTGCCAGGGAGCAAGAAACGCGTTGGGAGTCCTACCTCGACTTCCTCCAGATTCTCATTGTCTCGGCGGCGTTTTACTTGCTCTTTCTTCACGTTCCCTGGTGGCATTTAACGGAAACGGAATGGGTCGCCCGGCGAGCCGCCACCGTCAACTTCCGCAATCTTTTGCTCTGCGCCGGTTTCGTTCTGCGCATCCTGACCACGCGTTCGAGGCAGCATCGTCAACTCTACACAAGGGTTGGCGGGCCGATGGCCCTTTACTCCCTTGGGTTCTGGCTGGGCAAACGGGGAATCTCTTTCTGGACCGTTCGTCTGGGAAGCTGGTTCGACCTGGGGTGGACCCTCCCCTTCCTGCTGATCGTGATTCTGGCCGAGGGATGGCAAGAGCAACCGCCGGAAAAGGAAACCGGGAGAGAGCGAGGATTTGTTCCCATAGTCCTGACTTTTCTCCTCACACTCTCTCTTCCGGCCGTAGCTGCATGGCTTACTCGCTTCCGCGGGTACATTTCGGACCCCGAGGTGTATCTCCTCTGTGGGTCGGCAGGAGCCGCGATAACCTGCTTTTTTACCAGATTGGCCCTCACGCAATACCGCCAGCAGCGGACTTTCGAGCGCCTCCAGATCTCCGAACGGCGCTACCGGTCCCTCTTTGAAGGAAACGTCGCGGGTGTTTTTCGGACAGCCATGGACGGACGCTATTTGGACTGCAACGACGCGTACGCCCGCATCTATGGCTACGCTTCACGCGAGGAGGTTCTGGCAAGCAGTTCATTGGCACGATATGCGAACGCAGCAGAACGGGACGAGCGCATGGCAAAGCTCCGCCAGGAACGAATCTTCACGAACAGGGAGACTCTTCAACGGCGCAAGGACGGGAGTTCCATCTGGGTGCTCCACAATCTCGCCCTGATGAAGGATGAGCAAGGAAACGAATTTATCGAGGGCACCATCCTCGATGTCACCGAGCGCAAGAGGGCGGAAGCCGAGATTCTGGAATGGAAGAACCGCTATGAAGCCGCCGTGCTTGCCAGCAGACAGATCATCTATGATTGGGACCCCAAGACCAACCGCGTCACTTTTGGAGTCAATCTGGAAACCATCCTTGGCTATCCCCCGGAGGAGATCGGCGGGGCAAACAACAGGTGGAGGGAGCTCATCCATCCGGATGATCTGGACAGATACACGAAGGAAATGGACCGTGCCCAGGCGATTGGCACCGAGCCATTGCACATCGAATACCGCGTGCGCAAGAAAAATGGCCCCTATTATACGGTCAAGGATGAAGGCCATTACATCCTCGACGGTTCCGCGAAAACTGGCCACCTGGTTGGCTTCATTACCGATATCACCGAACAGCGCATGCTCGAAGAGCAATTGCGGCAGTCCCAGAAAATGGAAGCAGTGGGCCGGCTGGCCGGCGGTCTCGCCCATGACTTCAATAACCTGCTTACCGTGATTAAGGGCTACAGCCGCATGGTCCTGGACGATCCCCGGCGAGAAGAAAAGGTCCGGGCTAACGTCGAGCATATCGATTCCGCGGCGGAGCGAGCCGCATCCCTAACCCGGCATCTCCTGGCCTTCAGCCGGAAGCAGGTTCTTCAGCCGAAAGTGATCGACCTCAATTTGCTCATCGAGAACCTGGACAAAATGCTCCGGCGCCTGATCGGCGAGGACATTCTGGTAGTTACTGCGACTGCGGAAGCTCTCGGGTCCGTCAAGGCAGATCCCGGCCAGATCGAACAGGTCATCATGAACCTGGTTGTCAACGCCCGCGACGCCATGCCCAATGGAGGCAAGCTGACTCTGGAGACGGCCAACGTTGATCTGGACGCAGATTACGCCCGCGAACACGAAGGCGTGCGCCCGGGACGCTACGTCATGCTCGCGGTCAGCGACACTGGTTCCGGCATGGACCTTCAGACTCAGGCGCGTATCTTCGAGCCGTTTTTCACGACAAAGGAATTGGGACGGGGAACCGGGCTCGGTCTCTCTACCGTGTATGGGATCGTGAAACAGAGCGGCGGCCATATCTGGGTCTACAGCGAACTGAACCGCGGCACCACTTTCAAAATATACTTGGCGAGGGTGGATGATCCTGCGGGTAAAGTTCAACAGGTAGCGCGACCCGCCGTTCCCACTGAAGGGCATGAAACTCTCTTGTTGGTCGAGGATGACCAGCAGGTTCGGGAACTAACCCATTCCGTGCTCGTCGCTTGCGGCTACCATGTGCTTATCGCCGAAAACGGGCCGGCGGCGGTGAAGATTTGCGAGCAGCAGGGCAGCGATATCGATTTGCTGGTGACGGATGTCGTGATGCCTGGAATCAGCGGGCGCGAAGTGGCCAGCCAAGTCACGGCGCGCTGGCCTGATATCAAAGTGCTCTACATGTCGGGTTATACGGAAAACTCCATCGTTCACCATGGAGTCCTCGATAACGGCACTTTCTTCCTGGCGAAGCCCTTCACCCCTACTTCCCTTGCAAACAAGGTCCGCGAGGTATTGGATAGCGATGCCGGCTAGGCTATTCACCTCGCGCCGAACTAGGCGCGTGTTTGCTTCAAGTCGCTGCTGCTGACTCCGCGGCATTCCCCTTCCGGAAACGAAACCACACCCAAAGCGCGGCGAAAGCCGCAAAAGCGCCAATCGAGTCGAGCAGGGAATCGTACGCCGAAGCCGTGCGGCTGGCCACGAAAGCCTGGTGAATTTCGTCCAGGATCGAATATCCGGCGGCGCAGGAGAGCGCTGCGAGACCCCACGTCCAGCGCCACCCCGCTCGGCCAAGCCGAACCCCGCGGTAGAGCAACAGGCAAAACACAAAATATTCCGTGAAGTGCGCGCTCTTCCGGATGAAATAGTGGATTGTCAAAAAAAGATCTTCGGAAAGCGACGGAACCAGCCAGCGCATCACCGGCTCAAGCACCGAACCCGTGTGCTCCGCCGAAAATGTGTCCGTGGACATCGAAAAGATAACGCCTGCCCAGAGCAATGCCGGCCACCATGCGCGCAGCCAGGCAGGCACACGCGGAGTCCGCAAGCGAGCCTGAATCTCTGGTAGGTGTGGAGCAGGGCGCGGGTTGCGCCACGGCTGGATTTCCGGCACTAAGAATCGGCTCCTTCCATCTGTCTCATCAAGCTGCCACGGCTTTTTCCGCCCGGCCCCTACTCCATACGATAGTTCGGCGCTTCTTTTGTAATGATAACGTCATGAACGTGGCTCTCGCGCAATCCCGCGGCGGTCACTCGCACAAACTTGCCCTTCTCCTTGAATTCCTTCAGCGTGGCCGCTCCTACGTAGCCCATGCCGCTCTTCAATCCGCCCACGAGTTGGTCGGTCAAAGCACCCAGCGATCCCTTGTATGGCACTCGGCCCTCGACTCCCTCAGGAACGGACTTGGAGCGCTCCCCAGTGTCTTGAACCACCGCGTAGCGGTCGGATCCCGCCTCCATTGCTCCCGTTGAACCCATTCCTCGGTAGGACTTGAACGTGCGCCCTTGAAAAAGAATTGTCTCGCCCGGAGCCTCTTCGGTTCCCGCAAAAAGACTCCCGATCATCACGCATGAAGCTCCCGCCGCCAGCGCTTTCGATATATCGCCCGAATATTTGATTCCGCCGTCGGCAATAATCGCCACGTCCGTGCCCTTCGCGGCCCTTGCGGCTTCCATGATCGCAGTCAGTTGCGGCACCCCCGCACCCGTGACTACCCGCGTCGTGCAGATCGATCCCGGCCCAATCCCCACTTTCAACCCGTCGATGCCCAGCGAAATCAATTCTTTCGCTCCTTCATACGTAGCCACATTGCCGGCCACCAGTTGCATTTCCGGCAAGCGATGCCGGATCGTCTTGATCGCTTCCATCACTCGCTCGGAGTGTCCGTGCGCCGTATCAATAGCCAGCACGTCGGCCTTCGCCTTCGACATTTCCACGGCCCGCTCCAGGAAATCGCCCGTTGCGCCCACGGCCGCGCCAACGCGCAATCGTCCATGCTCATCTTTCGCCGCGCGAGGATACTCCAGCTTTTTCTGGATGTCCTTGACGGTGATCAAACCCTTCAAGTTGAAGTCCTGGTCCACCACCAGAAGCTTTTCGATGCGATGCTTTTGCAGGATGCGTTCGGCTTCTTCTAGCGTGGTGCCCACCGGCACGGTCACCAGATTTTCTTTCGTCATCACCGAGCCGACCAGTTGCGCATGATTCTTTTCGAACCGCAAGTCGCGGTTGGTCAAGATTCCCGTCAGCCGCGAGCCGCGCGTCACCGGCAGGCCGGAGATCTTGTACTTGTTCATGATTTCCAGCGCTTGCCGTAGCGTGATGTCCGGCGAAATCGTCACCGGGTCCACGATCATCCCGCTTTCCGAGCGTTTCACCCGGTCCACTTCCTCGCCTTGCCGGTCGATGGGCATGTTGCGGTGTACCAGCCCGATGCCGCCCTGTCGCGCGATGGCGATAGCCAGCCGCGATTCCGTTACCGTGTCCATGGCCGCCGAGGCCAGAGGAATGTTCACCTGCAGCTTGCGTGAAAAGAATGTCGTTGTATCCACTTCCGTCGGTAGCACCGCCGAGCGTCCCGGCAAAAGCAGCACGTCGTCAAATGTAAGACCCTCGATAATCGGACCGTCCATCATTTCCGCCTCATCTAAATAAATTGCGCGCCTGCAAACCGGCGCTCTAAAGCAGCGCAGCCCAGCGGGTGCCCGCCGGGCTGGCAAATGACTTCATTAAATTGAAAAAATCCATCACTGTGAATCTTCAATTCTAAGGGGCATTCCCATTCCGGTCAAGTTAGGCGCTCTCTAGTTTGGTATGCTCATCTTGAACCCATTTCCTGCATGCCGACCATTTTTCGGGAATTCGAGCCACATCCGCTACTCAAGAATGGCCACGCCATGACCATCGCTTCGGCTTTTTTGCCCAGGCGATTCCATCTTGCGACCGCCGAACCCAGGCTGTTTCAAGTCGATCCGGAATCCCGATTGCTCGCGCAGTGCCACTGGCAGCCTGGCAAGTGCAAGGACGCTCCGGTCCTCGTGATCGTTCACGGACTGGAAGGCTCCAGCGACGGAAACTATGTGCTGGGCATCGCGGAGAAGGCCGCGCATCGCGGCTTCCACGTCGTCCGCATGAACCAGCGGAATTGCGGCGGCACCGAGGCGTTGACGCCAACGCTATACAACTCCGGCATGAGCGCCGATTACCGCGCCATCTTCGAAGAGCTTTCGAATGTTGACGGCTTCGAACAGATCTTCTTCGCCGGCTACTCGATGGGCGGAAATCTGGTCACCAAGATGGCCGGTGAGTTTGGCGCCGCCATGCCGAAAGCTCTGCGCGGAGTCTGCGCGATATGCCCGGCGCTTGACCTTGGTGCTTGTGCCGATGCCCTTGAGCGCGCGGACAACTATTTTTACCAGCGCCATTTTGTGAAAGGCCTGATGGCGCGTTATGCGAGAAAGCACAATATGTTCCCGCAGCGCTACCCCATCGTGGGCTTGCGCCCGGTCCGAACCGTTCGTCAATTCGACGACGTCATCACCGCGCCGCAGTTCGGCTATCGCGACGCTCAGGACTATTACGACCACGTAGGTGCCAAACGTGTTGCCGCGCAGATCCGCGTCCCCACCCTCATGATCACTGCGCAGGATGATCCCTTCGTCCCCTACGCTTCCTTCTTAGCCGCCAAAATCAGTGAGAATCCCACCATCCAGTTTGTCGCGCCCCAACATGGCGGCCATTGCGGCTTTATCTCGAATCACCCCGGCCCCGAGCGCTTCTGGGCCGAACAACGCATCGTCGAATTCTGCGCCGCACTCTCGGTCTTGTAGGGCCCGCCTTCCGAGGCGGGCCGTTCTGCTTTCGACTACCCCAGCGGTTTTTCCAATGAAACCGCAAACCCTTGGGTCAAAAGCTGCGCCGGTCCATCCGCGGCAATCACCATGTCGTCTTCGCATCGCAGCCCAAACTCCCCAGGAATATAAATCCCCGGCTCATTCGAGAACGTCATCCCCGGCTCCAGCACCGTCTTGCTCCCGCGCACCAAATAAGGATGCTCGTGACCATCCAGCCCAATCCCGTGCCCCAACCGGTGCGTGAAATACTTGTAGTCCGGCCCATACCCCGCGTCGGTGATCACTTTGCGCGCCGCGTCATCCACGGTCCCCGATAGCCGTCCAGCGCGAGCCGCATCCAGCGCCGCATCCTGCGCTTTGCGTACGATCTCGTAGACGCGCGCCACTTTCTCCGACGCTTTTCCGAAGACTCCGGTGCGCGTCACGTCCGATTCGTAGCCTTCCACCGTGCATCCGCCGTCGATCAACACCACGTCGCCATCCTTTAGCTTTTGCGGCTTGATCGTGCCGTGTGGCAGCGCCGCGGACGCCCCCAGCAAGACCAGCGCTCCCCCGCGCACTCCCATCTTCGAGAAACCGCCTTCCACCAGCTTGCCGATATCCTCCTGCGACATACCCTCCTTCAATGAAGCGAACACCGCCCGAAAAACATCAAAAGTCGCATCGCAGGCCAGCCGCATCAACTCCAGTTCATGCGCCGACTTGCGTCCGCGGCAAGCAATTGTCACCGGATCAGCCGACACGCATTCAAATCCCGGCGCCGCAGCGCGCAAATGATCGAAAAACGTGAACAACGCCGTCTCTTCCACGCCGATTCTTCCGGTTCGAATCCCGCGATCCGCCAGCGCCGCCGCCGCGATTTTCGTCGGACTCTCATCCTCCTGCCATGCGCGCACTTCTGCCGCGAGATGCAACCGCTCTCGCATCCGTCCCTCTTCAAACCCAGGCACCACGACGATTGGATCGCCGGTGCGCGGGAGCACCATAGCCAGCAGTCGTTCGCTGATTCCCCATCGAATACCAGTGAAGTAGTACAGCGACGTCCCCGGAGCAACAAAGAGCGCATCGTATTTCGGCCTAAGCTCCGCCATCAGCTTCTGAGCATTCTGCAGCCGCCCCCGGAACTCCTCTGCCGTGACGGGATGTACCCGCGCCCCAAGCGGCTTGAGCCCCGAGAATGCCGGAGGCAGCGCGTTGGCGCCCTCCTCATCCTTCGCCGAAACCTGCCCATGCCCATTCACCGGTCGGGCTAGCGCCAAAGCCGAAGCTATGGCCGTACCCTTCACGAAATTCCTGCGCGACGCCTGCGAATCAAAAGTTGGTTTGTTCATGTCAGCAATGAGGTTTATCGGGGGCACGGCGCCTTGTCAAGCGCCATGAAGAATCGGAATCTGTCCGCCCGCCCCTGACTTCGAAACATGCTCGCTTCGAGCACATCCACAAACAAAACGGGGAGGCTCGTAAGAGCCCCCCCGTTTCTGCCGCTCCAGTTGTGCTCTGGATTACCAGGTCAGCTTAATGCCCAGTTCGATGTTGCGGCTACCTCCGTTAAACGCGGTCTTGTCCAGGAATGTCGGCGAGGTCACGAAAATGTAGCCGGCATTCAAGGGGTTGGTGTTCGTTGTCGAATCGAGTGCGCCGTTATTGCTGGGCAACCCGACGCTGAAGTTGGGATGGTTGAAAGTGTCGTAAGTCTCGAAGCGGAACTGCAACGTCGCGCGTTCCGTGAGCTTGTTCGTCTTGAGCAGGGACATGTTCCAGATGTTCAGTCCCGGCGAGCTGACTGTGTTCCGGCCCGCGTTCGCTTTTGCACCAACTCCCGCTTGGATGAATCGCGCTGTGGAGATCTCCGCCACATAGCCAACGGTGTTGGCTGCCGGACACGCCGCGCTGCTTGCCGTGACGATACGCGTCGCTCCGCCTGCTCCATCGTTGCACACAGGGTCGACCACCGAGGCGGTTAGCCCGACGCCCGCCGGATTCAAGATCGTGCGGTCGCCAGCAGAGTCGCCGTTGAGATTCGAGTCCACGCCCGAAAGCGGTGTCACCGGCTGGCCGGACTGTGCGAGGTATGTGCCGCTGATTTCCCACCCGTGCGCCGCTCCCCTCAGCAAGCGGTTTTCGGTTCTCACGTTTGGCAGATCGTATACCCACGTCACGGCAAGCTTCTGTGGCAGGTCAAGTACCGAGCGTCCGCGCTCGTTCGCGAAGTTATTTCCGTCTTGCGCGCGCCGCGGGTTGACGAAGCTGCTGAACAATTCGTTCGTCGAATTGTCTATGTTTTTCTCGTAAGTGTAGTTCGCTCGGAAGTACAAACCCTTTGCGAACCGGTGCATAAAGTCCACCGAGCCCGCGTGATAGATTCCCGAACCTTTCGGCGGGAAGGTGGTCATGACTCCCAGGAATCCGTCCACGGACAGAGGATTCTTAACAAACGTCTTCAACTTCGCCAGCGTATCCACTGGAGTAGGATCAGTGGCCGGCACGTCGCTTGCCTTAAAGTACGTCGGCAGCGGAGTCAGCCCGCCACCAGGGAAATTCGGATCGAAGGCCGAAGCTGAGTTCAACCGTTGTTGCACCGGCAAGCTCAAGCTCCGTGTACCCACGTAACGAACTTCAACGCTGGTGTCCTTGAACAGCTCGTGTTGCACTCCAAGAGACCAGCTGATCACCTTCGGATCCACTTGATCCGGAATAATGCTGCCGGTGGATGCACGGGCTGCCGCTTGCGTCGTCGGGGGCACGTTCACTTGCAACAAGCCTCCGCCGATCAAGAAGCCCGGTCCTTGTGTCGGCTTGCCATTGACGATCGGGCCCGAAGTGCACCATGCCGGAGGATTGCTCAACCCGCAGGTGAGGTTCGGGTTCTGTTCCGACTGCAGCTCCGGCGGCAGGCTGTTGATCGCGAAGTTGTTCGGGATCACGTCGTAGGAGATCTGCGCGCCTCCACGAACGGCCCACTTCCCGCGGCCAGTCGGATCCCAGGCAAATCCCGCATGCGGACCGAAATTGTTTGTGTCCGCTTTGGGCTTCCGGAAGATCAAGCCAAACGTTGGGTCGTTGGCGATCGAATTCAAAGCTTGCTTGGCTTCATCTCGCGGGACGCCGGAATACTCGTAGCGCAATCCCACGTTGAGAGTGAGGCGGGAAGTCACCTTCCAATCGTCTTGAGCGAACCAGTAGAAAGCATGGTAATTGTCTGCAGTGAATCCGCTTCCCGCGCCACGCAATGCGCCATTCGCGCCATCGGGAACCAGGTCGTTGATGAACGAATTGAGCGACGCATAGTCCCATTCGCCTCTGGACCGTTGCAGTACGTTTGTAGGAGCGATATAAGCACGGAATTCCGCGCCCACTTTGAACGTGTGTTTGCCTCGGATATAGGACACGTTGTCCGAACCTTGGTAAACGTTTTGCGTATAGCTCTGCGGCGCACCGCTGAACGGGCCTACGTTGCTGCCGAATGCGTCGATTTCCACGTTCGGGAAATTTGCAAACGCGGATGGAGTCGTAAACTTCGGGCCGTCCAGCCGCGAGTACGACGCGCGGAAATCGTTGATGACATGGTTGCTGATGCTCCACGCATCCGTGAAAATGACCTTTCGTCCGTCGTTGCCCGTCGAGCCGGTGAACTGCGCCTGCGGTTGCACGGGATTAACAGACGGCGCGCGGAAACGATCGTAGAGATAGCGAGTGCGAAGCTGGTGTTTTCCTAAATTCATGTCACCGTTGATCGCAAAATCATACTGGTTCGAAAAGCTCGGCGCGACTCCCGCAAACTGGCCGATGTCGATCGCTTGGCCGTTTACCAGCGTCGTCCCGGTTTTGGATGTGGCGACGGGAAACTGTTTCAGGATTGCTAACACCGCGGAGTCGGGATTCAGCGCCAAGAGTTGGCTCATCCCGTTCGCGGTCGGCATCGTGACGGTGGCGCCTTGCGATCCCAGTCCTTCGTTTTGGCGTTCAAACGCGCCATAAATGAAGAGCTTGTCTTTTAGAATTGGTCCGCCTGCGCTTCCGCCGAATCGGTTGTAGTCGAAACGGTTTTTCACATCGCCGCTTCCGGGTACAAAACCGGCCACTTCTTGGTTCGTGGCGGCGTTCAAATCGCGATTGCGGTTGTACTCCCATCCCGCGCCGTGCCAATTATTGGTGCCGGATTTTGTGACGATGTTAAATTGCCCGCCGGAAGAGTGGCCGTATTCCGCGCTGAATTGATTCGTGAGCAGGGTGAATTCCGCCACCGATTCTTGAATGACTGGTTGCGTCGGACCGTTCACGTCCAGACGGTTGTCGTCCACGCCGTCGATCGAAAATCCGTTGAAGCGCGGGCGCGTTCCCCCGATCGATCCACCGGATCCCAGCACCCCGCCCTGTTGTGTCGTCGTTCCCGGCGCGAAAACTGCAAATTCTTTTACGTCCCCTCCCAGCGTGTTCACCGGCAATTCACTAACTACGCGTCCGCTGAACGTTGCGCTCAATTCGGAAGATTCCGTCTTGACTAGTTCCGCTCCTGCTTCCACTTCCACGACCGCGGAAACTTCGCCGAGTTCCAGAGCTACTTTTGTCTCCGCCGTCGCGTTGGATTCGACGGTTACACCCTTTTGCACCGATTTCTTGAAGCCGGTCTTTTCCACTGCGATGGTGTACGTGCCGACCAGCAGGTTCGGGAAAACATACGTCCCGGCGCTGGATGCTGACGTGGAAACGGAAACACCCGTGGCTTCGTTCGTGACAGTTACCTTCGCGTCTATGATCGATGCGCCGCTGGTGTCACCCACTTCCACGCGCAAGCTGCCGTCTAAACGTTGTGCGCGTGTTACAGAAGTCTGCATAAGAAACAGAAATACTCCCAACAGCCCGATGAAAAGCCGACCTGCACTTGAACGCCAGCTTCTATGCGGAACATGACTTGTTGCTCTCTCACAATTCATCTGCGCCCCCTCAAATTGAACTCACCAAACCTGTGTCCCCAACACGCTGGCGCCTGGAAGCTCCGGAAAAAATCCTCCAGTCGCGTTGAATGGACACCAGCGTTGGTGAGAGAGAATGCAGGTTATTCGCCAATGAGGGAACGGATTAAGGTGTAATTATTTCTATGACTTACGAGCCATTTTGGCAGGCTGGTTTTCTAAAATTCGATACTTCTGGAGGGTTTAGCTGATTTAGATTCAGGTATGCATAGCGAGCACGTCGCTAGAGTTTCGCAGACTACTCGGTTCTCACCGCGAGGATTTTCTTGCCATCTACTTTGATTTCAATTCCCAGTGGAGGCCGCAAATCGGATCCGAGAGCGATGCTCCCGCGCACCCACGCTCCGCTTCCGGGAAGATTGGAAGTTTTCAGCGGGTCGAACACCGTGCGGCTGCAGGGGTTGCCGACCATAGGATGTTTTGGGTCGTGGAAGCCGTAATCCTTTTTCAGTTTGTCCAGTTCCGTGAGGTATTCCAGCTTGCAGTTGCCGTAGGGGGAGTTTTGCTCGAAGGCCCAGTAGCCGCTGGCCTGGGTCGGAGAGCCGGTCGGCAAACGAACAAGCAAGCCGGGGATGTTTTCTCCGGTAAGGCGGTTGCGAATGAAAAATTCCTTGGAGGACCATGGCTTGGCCATTTCCGTGGCGTCCGCGATCCCGGGTTCGGCATCGGTGGCGTGAGGGAGCAGAGTGCTTGGGTCGGGCGCCGGCGCAGGGACTTCGATTTGCGGCTGCTGTTCGGCGAGCGACGGCTCCGCGTGCTTGGGACGAAGGACCCAGCGCGCTCCCAGGAAAACGATGAGCAGCACGGCGAGAAGTCCAAAGACGAGTTTTACCGCGGGATTGCCGGGCGTGCGCGCGCGCGGGCCGGAAACGCCCGGGATTTGCGGCATCTCCGACTTGAAGCGATCCGATGGGGGCAGGTCGGTCATGTTGCTTCGCTCCGATTCTATACTCAAAGAGGAGAAAGTTGGCAACCGACAGTTGAAAGTTGCGAAGAAGGAAATAAGGGGTTTGGGCAGCCACAGAGCTGCAGAGGCGCAGAGCGGGTAGCCCTTCGCTTCACTCAGGGTAAAGAAGAGGGTGGCTTGTTTCTAACAAATGGTTAACCGTAATCACCACCCCTCCCCCTGTTTTTCAAAAGAGATAGGTTTTAAAGGGACTTTAAGTTGTCCTAGGATCAACACTTTTGGAAGTGTTGATTCTGCGCGGTTTATCGGAGCTTTGAGTTTAGATAAGAGTAATACTTGAGGGCCCGAGGCTGGTGCGGGAGATGGAAGGACCGCGTAGCGGGCGAGCATGGTTCCGCGCTCAGTGCTAATAAACACGCGGAAGAATAGCACACCTTAATGAAGGCGTTAAGTGTTTTGCAGCGAATGGTTGAAAATGAGGGTCGAACGGCTATTAGAGCGGCTGAATGGTTTCTGTGCGACTAAGAAATCAGGAAATGTCTCATTTGTCCCCTGGTTCCGGACGGGTGGCCCGAGCTCGAAAAACTTTTGTTTCTAAACATGAGCATGGTGGAGAGAATATCACTGCGGCACGTCTCGGGAAAGTATAGAGAGGCGGAGGGTGCCCCAGGTTCGTTGTTTGAACCTGGGTCTTGGGGTTGACGTTTCTTTTAGTGGAGTTCGCTTGGGGTTGACGTTTCTTTCCGTGAGGTTCGCTATGCCGACAGGACTGAGACGCCAGTACGGCAAAGGCCATCTGCATTTTATAACCTTCAGTTGCTATCGGCGGCTGCCGCTATTGAGGACGGCGCTCGCTCGGGATATTTTCGTGAAAGAGCTGGGGAAAGTACGAGACGATATGGGGTTTCACCTCCTCGGTTATGTGGTGATGCCGGAGCACGTTCATCTCTTGATGAGCGAGCCGCCGCAGGGAACGCCTTCGACGGTGTTGCACAAGTTAAAGCTGAGTGTGGCGCGGAAAATGCGGAAGCGCCGAAAGCCGACGTGCGCGGCACAGATGCAATGGCCTTTTGCAGAGACGGGAGAACCGCTGCGGGCGTTCTGGCAGGCGCGGTTTTACGATTTCAATGTGTACAGCGAAGGAAAGAAAAGAGAAAAGTTGAATTACATGCACGCGAATCCGGTGATTCGCGGACTGGTGAAACATCCGAGAGATTGGCGGTGGAGTAGTTGGGCGTCTTACTATCGAGGAGCGGCGGTGCCCATTGCGATCGATGTGGAAGAGTGAGAAGAGAAGGCAACCCCAAGACCCAGGTTCAAAAAACGAACCTGGGGCACCCTCCGTGTTGCTTTGAATTGTAAGCGGACTAAAGCTTCCCCGTTGGCTCGCAGGAATTGGAAAGATTCGGGATTGGTCATCGGCGCCACCTGCCGGATCAGGCGGAGGAGTGAGAAGGCAACCCCAAGACCCAGGTTCAAACGACGAACCTGGGGCACCCTCCGTGTTGCTTTGAATTGTAAGCGGACTAAAGCTTCCCCGTTGGCTCGCAGGAATTGGAA
>Ga0075030_100003443_pt1 | contig 14349 bp, 9 predicted proteins | sample LitLauG_LLR_2012_FD_71393 | JGI IMG/M metagenome (GOLD analysis project Ga0075030, IMG submission 71393) | Freshwater sediment microbial communities from Pennsylvania, USA - Little Laurel Run_MetaG_LLR_2012 | ecosystem: Environmental > Aquatic > Freshwater > Creek > Sediment | place: USA... | reverse complement strand
GCGTTGTTGTCCCGAGTCAACACGCGCAGGTTAGCCCTGGCGGCGTACATGCCGATGCGCGATCCGTTGTGGGTGCCGTAGTGCAGAACGCCGCCCCACTGCAACGCGTCCATCACTTCGGCGCGGCCGCATAAGGCAGCGACCGGCAAGCCGCAGCCCAGGGCTTTGCCGAAGGTCACAAGGTCCGGAGACAGTTTGTAGTATTCCTGGCAGCCTCCGGGAGCGATGCGGAATCCGGTCACGGTTTCATCGAGGATGAAAAGTATCCCATTAGCCTTGGCGAGGTCCTGCAAGCCTTGCAGATATCCCTTCGCCGGAGGAATCACGCCCATGTTGGCCATGATGCCCTCCGTGATAATCGCAGCGATCTGGCCGGGATGATTTTCGACCGCACGCTTCAGCACCGGCAGATCATTCCAGGGGACGACGATCGTGTCGTCGAGCGCGCTTCGATTCAGGCCGGAACTGTCGGGAATTTTCACCGGGTCACTGCGCAGTCCCAGAGAACTCACCGGCATCACATTGGAACTGACCAGCAGGTCGTCGTGCCAGCCATGGTAGTGGCCCTCGAATTTGAGAATCTTGGGTCGGCCTGTGACGCCACGCGCCAAGCGGATTGCGGCCATGATCGCCTCGGTGCCGGTATTGGCGAAGCGCACGCGCTCGGCGTTGCGCACCATGAGTTGCAGCAACTCCGCCACTTCCAACTCGACCGGAGTTGCAGTGGCGAAGTGTGCTCCCGTTGCCGCGGCTCCAGTAATGGCTTCCACGATCTCGGGATGCGCGTGGCCCAGGGGCAGAGCGCCAAACGCCATCATCCAATCGATGTACTCGTTGCCATCCACGTCGTAGATACGCGATCCACGGCCGCGCTCCATGAAGATGGGGTATTTGCCGAAGTTCGCCGGGCCGCGCGAGGAGGAACTGCTGGCCTCGATCAGCGCGCCCACCGTGCGCTGGTAGAGTTGACGTGACTCTTCTGTGTTGAAGGCCAATCGGACCTCCGGCTCTCTGGCAGCGCCCGGCAGTGGCGGCGAGACGCCGCCACCCTTCGACTTGGCTCAGGGCAAGATAGCCGCCGAGACGGCGGCGCTACCTGATTCGACCTGCAATGGTACAGCAGAACGGCGCTTCATTACCGCCAGCCGAAGCTGAGTTCCCAAAGTAACCCACTCAAAATGTCTGCAATTTTCGGGTCGCTCGCCATTCTTACTCTGAGCGGCTGCTGCCGCCATGTATCCCCCAAGACTTTCAGCGTTTCACTAGAACTGTTCGAGTGAGGGTTGAACTATGAAAATGTCGATTCTCTCAGTGGTTTTGGACATCGGGGCGGTTGTCTTTCGACGATCGCCCCTGTGCCTGCTAGCTGTTTCGGCCTTGCTTCTGACTGCGGCCCAAGCCCAGGAAAAGCCCGCGGAATCTGCTCACGCGGCAGGATGGGTAGTAATCCCCGTCGAAGAATACCGAGTGTTGCGGGCGAAAGCCTACCCGGTGGAGCGCGATCCGGAGCCGCCGCCGCTCGACGCGACACTGACGCGAGTCGATTACGACCTGCATGTCACCGGCGAGCTGGCGGCCGGACGCGCCAACCTCACGGTTGATGTTTTGAAAGATGGCTGGGTGCGCGTACCGATGCCTGCAGGACTGTTGGTTCGCGAGGCGCGGCTCGACGGCAAGATGGTGTCGCTCGTGCCGGCTCCGCAGGGAAAGGGGGGTGGACATCTCTCCGCGCTCCTTTCGCATCCGGGGCGCTGGATTCTAGAGCTCGATGTCGACGTACCCGTCACAGCGTCCACCGGCGACGAGAGCATTTCCCTTCCCTCTACGGAATCGGGTGTGACGCGTGCGTCGGTCGAACTGCCACGGCAAGGAATTGATCTGCGAGTCGACGGAGGAATCCTCTCCGAGAAGTCGGAGACATCCGGCCAAACCAAGTGGCGCGCCTATGGTCGCGGCAACGAGGCACTCACCCTTACCTGGCGCAAAAAGACCGAGGATCACCACATCGAACTCCCATTACGGATGCGGGGATCGCTCACCCAGTTGACCGGCCTCGGCGAGGATTCGACCTCCGTCTACGCAGAAGCCAGTCTCGAGATCGTGCAGGGCGCCGCCCGCGAGGCGCGAATTCAGCTTCCGGAAAAAATCACGATCAATCAGGTGTCAGGCGCGATGGTAGCCGACTGGGAGATGAAGAACGGTGAGCTTGCGATCACGTTCCTCGAGCCGGTGGAACACGGCGCGCGATTTGTGATCAACGGCGAGGCTCGGCTGCCGCGTGATGGGATTATTGACATCCCTTTGCTGAGGCTTCTCCACACGGAGCGCGACAGTGGTGGAGTCGCGGTGGAAATCCTCGGAGCCGGCGAGATCAAGGACCAGAAGGCGCTGGGACTGGAAGACGCTGACGCCAGCGATCTTGGGGAAATGATCGCGAGCCGCCAGTCACCCGCCCTGGCGGCGTTCCGCGCACGCGCCGGTGATGCCGGCGCGACCCGCACTTTGAGCGTAAATGTAGCGCGCTACGACCAGCAGGCTGTGTTGATGGCCAACATCGAAGAGGCTCGCTACGACATTCTGATGAGCGCCGATGGAAAGGAACTGGTGCAGGCCCGATATGCCGTGCGCAACAACCAGCGGAACTTCGTCAAGATCGCGCTGCCGCCGGGGGCGTCGGTATGGAGCGCGTCGTTGGGCGGAAGGCCGGCTCGTCCCGGTCAGTCACCCGATGGAAGCCTGCTTCTGCCACTCGAGAAATCCCGTGGCGGTGAGGATGCGCCTGCGTTCGTGGTCGAACTGATGTATGTCACGAAGGCATCGGCGTGGCAGGACAAGGGGAAGCAGACCGTGACGCTACCGGCGTTGGATCTTCCGATTTCGCGCACTGGCGTGCTGTTCTATTACCCGCCGATGTTCCGAGTGGCAGCGGAGCCTGGGACGTTCCGCACGCAGGAGTATCAGGGCCCGATTTCGGCCGCGCTCTCGACGGACGCTAGCGGGACTGTGGCTGGGTTTTCTGCGGGGGGCGCGGTTGGAGGCACAGTGGTAATGAACGGGCCGCCGCCAACCGCCTCTCCGCAACAGTCCGACCGCCTGGAACAGTTCTCGAAGCTGCAGAGCAATGACGACAAAGAAAAGAAAGACGCCACCCAGGCGCTGCTCGACAGTTTCAAGTCGAAGTCGATGGCAGGCAGAGTGACCGGAATTGTGCCAGTCAACATCGATTTCCCAGCGTTTGGTCCATCGATCTACCTGGTTTCCGAACTCACAAGTGAGAACCAATCCCCAGCAGCAGAACTCAGCTTCCAGCGCGACAAAAAGGGAGGAACGCGATGAAGAGCAGATTCGTTACGTCAATGTTGGTCGGATGTGTTTGTGTGATGTCCGTGTGCTGGGCGCAGGACAAATCCGCACTGCCCCTGCCCGATCCTGGCAACGTTACGCTTACGCTGGATGAATACAACAAGCTGGTTGAACGTGCCGCAAAGCCACCAAAGCAGGCAGACACAGCGCCGCTTCCCTACTCCATCAAGCATGCCGATCTGAAACTGCGGGTTGAGAACAACGGTGTGATGGGATCAGTGGACCTTGAGGGAGAAGTCTTCCACAAGGGTATCAGCAAGGTGCCGCTCACCAGCGGAATGACGATCCTCGACGCTCGCCAGAACGGAAAGGGCATTCCGTTGATTCAAGAGAATGGCGCGCACGTGGCACTCCTGCCCACAGGGGATTTTTCGATCTCGCTCGATACCGGTCTGCCCGTAAAGATCGACGCCGGGCGCGCTTCGTTCACCGTGCCAGCTCCGCTGGCTGGCAGCGTGCAGTTGAGCCTGCTGATTCCGGGCGAGCATACACTGGCCAATATCAACCCGGGAGTCATCACCAGCCGCAAGTCGGAAAACGGGCACACCGCGATTGAAGCAACCTTGGTCCCCGGACAACCGGCAAACATCTGGTGGGCAACCCGCGAAGTTGTCGCACCGGCCGCGCCTCGTGAAGTGCGCTTTCTCGCAGACTCGAAGACGCTCGTTTCCGTGAGTGAAGCGGAAATGCGAATCGCTGTTCTGGCGGATATCACCATGGTGCAGGGAGAAATCTCCTCATTCCGCGTTCAGATTCCTGAAGGCTTCGAAGTCACGGGTGTAACCGGACCGACTCTGGATTCCGCGGAAACCCAGCCGAAAGTCGTCAACGTACGCCCGGCAGGCACAAGTGAACCGGCTCATCCTTATATCGTCCTGACCGTGAGCAACCCCAGCCTGCGGAATCATCAGTTCCTGATCTCGATGGAGCGCCCGATCAACGACACAAAGGCGGACGCGCCCTTCGTCAGTTTCATAGGAGCGCAACGGGAAACCGGTGAAGTGCTCGTGGAGGGCGCTGGCACGATGGAAATTACCGCGACCGAAGGCGGCGGCCTGAAACGTATGGACGTGAAGGAAGCCAACCCGTATCTGCGGTCCCTGGCGCACTTCCCGCCGCAGGCCGCGTTCCGCTATCACCGCCAGCCGAGCGAACCACCAACGCTGGCATTGAACTGGGTACGTTTCCCGGACGGAAGCGTGCTCGCTGCCGTGGCCGAGAGCGCCGAGGTCACCACGATGGTCACTTCGGAAGGGAAGTCGCTGACAGAGGTGAAATTGACCCTGAAGAACCAGGCACAACCGTTCCTGAAAGTGTCGCTGCCGGCCGGAGCAACGATCCTCTCCGCTGAAGTCGCTGGAGAGCGCGTTAAACCCGTGCAGGGTGCGGACGGCAATCGAGTACCGCTGTTGCGACCGGGATTCCGTCCAAACGGTTCCTATACGGTGTCGTTCGTATTCATGCACTCCGGAACTCCATTCGCGAAAAAAGGCGGCGCTGACCTGAGTCTTCCGAGCATGGATATTCCCATCAGCCTGCTGAACTGGGAGGTGTTTCTGCCGGAGCGGTACAAGGTGAAGGACTTTGGGGGTGACGTGATAGCCGCCAATCGAGTGCCTGAACCCCTGCGCGAAGAACCCGTGACGCGCGGCCAGTTCCCCCGCGACCAACGGGCCTACGGCAGCTCGAACTATACGACCGCGCAAATACAGTCTCCGGCGGGACAGATGGGCGGATATGTGACTGATCAGACCGGAGCAGTCGTTTCCAATGCGCAGGTCACGATCACGTCCTCCGACAACGGAATGAGCCGCAGCACGGTAACGGACTCTACTGGACACTGGACAGTCATGGGCCTGCCTTCCGGAAACTACAGGCTCAAGCTGGACAGCCGAGGCTTCAAGACCAGCGTGAGCAACATGCGGTACGACTCTGGCCAGCCTTCGATGTTTGGAGGTGTTCTGAGTGTTGGTGCAGCGGCGGAGACCGTCGAGGTTACCGCGGAAGCCCCAATGATCACCACGTCAGAGAGCGCCCTGAGCTCTCTGCCACTCGCGGGGAGAAACTACAGCAGAGTAGCGCCAATGGCTCCGGGGGCTGTCAGCCTGAATGCTTCTGCCAACGTAATGAATCTGCAAAAGAGAGTCGCCGGCGTTCTGCCGGTGGCGATCGATGTCCCCCGGGCGGGCACCTCGTTCAGTTTCGTCCGGCCCCTTGTCCTGGATGAAGAGACCAAGGTTACCTTCAGCTACAAGAGCAGGTAAAAGGACCGATGCAGGACTGCACCTGCGATTCAACGTAACTAGCCACGAATGGCTCGCTGTTGGCATAGAATGTGGGTCGCAGGTTAGCAGCAAATGAGTAAACCCGACACATGGAAATTGTGGGAAGGACGCGTGGTCGAAGGCAAGTTTCCGCTTCGCCAATGGCTTGGCGGCTCCGACCACAGCGCAGTCTTTCTGACCGAATCCGCAGACCAGCCGTCGCAAAGAGCAGCTATCAAGTTGATCCGAGTGGAGGAGGGCAAGGCCGAGCCACAACTCTCGCGACTACAGGCTACTAGAACGCTTTCTCATCCTCACCTGATTCGCACGTTCGAGTATGGCCTTTGCCGGATGGACGGCTCACCATTTCTCTATGTGCTGATGGAGTGCGCCGACGACAATCTTTCCCAGATTCTTCCAGAACGGCCATTGGCGCCTTCAGAAGTGTCCGATTTGCTGCCTCCGGTTCTCGACGCTCTTTCCTATCTGCACGAGAATGGATTTGTTCACGGCCGCGTTAAGCCGTCGAACGTGCTTGCCGCTGGAAATCAACTCAAGCTGTCCACGGATCAGGTTGCCCCTGTGGCACAGCAGGATGGGCTGCGCAGACGCCGGGATGTTTATGACTCCCCCGAGACAGCCGCCGGAATTGTTTCGCCTGCGGGCGACATTTGGTCCGTGGGCGTGACGCTGCTCGCAGCCTTGACTCAGAGTGTGACTGCCGCCGAACAGGCTTCACCGACGAACCGCGACTTGCCCGAGACTATCCCGGACCCGTTTCGTGGGATCGTGCGGGAATGCCTGCAGCTCGATCCGAACCGTCGATGCTCGCTGAAGGAAATTCAGGCGCGCATGCAACCGGACGCACGTTCTGTGCCTGCTCCTCCCGAACCGGCACAAATCCCCGCTGGTTCCTCAACCCGCCAGCCGATGCTTGCGGTAGCAGTCGTGATCATCGTTGTGCTGGGTGTCCTACTGGGATTGTTGTATTCCCGCTCGAGCAAACCTCCAGTGCAAACGACCGCCGCAACGAAAGCGCCGGTATCCGAATCCGCGCCTGCCCCGGCAACGGCTGCTCCTAAGCTGGCGGAACCTGCGGCAAAGCCTCGAGCATCAGGGGGCGAGGTTGTACACCAGGTGATCCCTGACGTTCCCCGCAGTGCGCAGAACACCATCAGAGGCACCGTCAAGGTCGTCGTGCGAGTACAAGTGGATCCTTCCGGAAAAGTTACCGCCGCGACGTTGAAGTCGCCCGGCCCCAGCCGATACTTTGCGAATCAAGCCCTCAAAGCGGCCGAGAGATGGGAGTTCTCTGCCCCGGAACTTGGCGGACAGCCAACCGTCAGCACGTGGCTGCTTCAGTTCCGATTCAAACGAAAGTCGATCCAGGCTTCGCCGCAACGCGTGAAGGGCTAGTTCTTTCCTGCCTGTCGCAGCTTCCATAGCATCTGCCGCACCATGCCCAGCAAGACTTTCGCGTCCATGGCTTGCAGGTTGAACCGCAGCATGAGACGGCGCACTTTCTTTTCGCTCACCGCATCGTTGCCCGGCTTGACGTATCCGCTGATTTTCAGGGCCTCGTATAGCCCTTGCGTGATCTTCTCGATTTCGCCTGATGCCGCCGGTTCGGCTTCTTGGGGACTCACTTCGTCGGCAACCCTGGGCGAGAGTCCGAAAAGACATACGGCAACCGCCTGGCCCAGATTCATGGATATGTGGTGTTCATGCGTCGGAATATTCAGCAGCCAATGGCAATGTGTGAAATCTTCGTTGGTCAATCCGATTTTCTCGGAGCCGAACAAAAGAGCGACCCGGCCCGATTTCAACGCAGTGCGAATGGCGCTGCCCGACTGGTCATTGAGACGGCGCAGCGGATGCTGTAAATCCCGGTTTCGTACTGCTGTTGTTCCGACCACCAGTGAACAGTCCGCCACAGCCTCGGCCACAGAATTGAACTCCTGGGCGTTCTTGAGCAAGCCAGAGGCTCCCACGGCAGAGCGCGCCTCGCGAAAAGCAACGGCATATGGATTGACCAGACGAAGCTGCCGGGCTCCGAAGTTGCTCATGGCGCGTGCAGCCGCGCCAATATTGAGTGGATTACGCGGGCGAACCAGTACGACCACCAATTGCTCTAGTTCTAAAATTCCGGCAGGCAAGCCGTCATTCTACGACAAGGTAACTTCAGAAGGCGCTTGCACCAAAGGCAGCGCCGAAACGAACTGGGGAAAGCCCCTTGCACGCCTCTCGCCGTACTGGTTTTGACACGGTTTTGAACTTGTAAAAAGAATGTCAAAAACAGCAGCGTTACAACAGGACCATCGTCAAATCATTGTAAGCTTCAAAAAGTCGTGGCTCTTCCGGAGGGCACAAGGTTGTCCGGAAGTTTCCCCGCACAGATTGGACGGTTTTCTATGGGGAATCTCGCAACACCATTCAGTGTCGGTAGAACCGTGGCTCCAGTTCCTGCATCCAAGTCGAACGGGCGCATTCTGGTGGTCGAGGATGATCCCGCTGTTCAGAAGGCGCTCCGCCGGCTCTTCGAAACCGAGGGCTATACGGTGGAGACCCAATCGGATGGGAAGTCGGCAATGGACAGCTTCCATACGTCGCCGCCGAGCGCCGTGGTCTTGGACCTGCGTCTGCCCAAGCTCTCCGGCCGGGACGTCTGCAAGGAAATCAAGGCGATTTCGCCGGCGTTGCCCATTGTCGTCCTGAGCGCGGCCAGCGATGTTTCTGACAAAGTCCTGCTGCTCGAACTGGGGGCCGATGACTACGTCACCAAGCCCTTCAGTCCTCGAGAACTGCTGGCCCGGGTCCGTGCGGCCTTGCGCCACACCACTCGCGTGCCCGAGGCGCAGGTTGTCAGCTTTGACGACATTACGGCCGACTTCAAGAAGATGGAAGTGAAGCGCGAGGGGAAGCCGGTAGTGTTGACGGCTCAGGAATTCAAGACATTTCAGTTCCTGGTGCACAATGCCGAGCGGGTCATCAGCCGCGACGAATTGTTGAATGAGGTCTGGGGATACCAGAATTATCCTTCCACTCGGACCGTTGACAATCACATTTTGAAACTACGTCAGAAACTGGAGAAAGATCCATCGAGCCCGGTCCATTTCCGCACGGTACATGGAATGGGATATAAGTTCGTCCGTTGATCCCGTGAATCCGCCTTCCGAACCCGCATTCCATCCTTCTACCCACGCTTCGAGTCCCGCGGGCGAGGCACTTTTGCCTCGCGTACGGCTCCGCACGCGATTCCTGATATCCATGCTGGTGATCACAGCGGGGCTGACCACGACCAGCTTCCTGCTGGTGCAGCGAAGCGTGCAGACGCATGTCCGGCAGAGTATCGCCATCAGCCTTCGGGATTCTGTCTCGGCGTTTCAGGATTTTCGCCACGAACGCGAGACCATGCTGACCAACGATGTCGCTCTCATGGCGGCTCTGCCCATCACGCGCTCGATCATGAGCAATTCCGATTCGCTCACCATCCAAGATGCGTCGCGCGACGTTTGGCGCATTGCCAACTCCGATCTATTCGTGCTGGTGAATGAGAGCGGCAAGGTCGTTGCCCTGCACACCAACACTCCCGGATTCACGCGGGACGCCGCGGAGAAATATTTCCAGCAGTCGTTAGAGGAAGACCGCGGAGAAAGCAGCCACTGGTGGCTCGGTGAGCATCACCTGTATCAGACATTCATCCAGCCCATTTATCGAGGCTCGCGCACCGAAGGAACGCTGCTGGGATTCCTGGTGATCGGCTACGAAATCAACGGCCGGCTAGCCGCCGAGGTAGGCAAGGTCGCGGGCAGCCAGGTCGCTTTTTCCTGCGGAGATGAAGTCATCGCCACTACGCTGCCGCCTGCGCAGGTGCAAGGTGGAAACCTCAGGGCATTGATCACGGGTTCGCCTCAGGAAGCGCCGCACGATGTGGAGATCGGCAACGAACGCTTCCTGGCGACTTCGCTGGATTTGTCCGGCTCCCGAACCACGGTGGTTCGCCTCAGCGTCCTCGAATCTTACGATCAGGCAACAAAATTTCTGGACCAACTGAATCGCTACCTCCTGCTCCTCGGCTTGGCAGCAGTTCTGGTGGGAAGCGGACTGGTGTTCTTTATCTCACACACATTTACCAGGCCATTAGGCAGCTTGGTCGCGGGAGTTCGGGCTCTGGAAGGCGGCGACTTCCACCATCCGTTGGATCAGCGTGGAGGAGATGAGGTCGCCGAACTGACCCGCGCCTTCGAGCGCATGCGTAGCAGCCTGCTGAAAAGTCAGCGGGACTTGCTGGAATCGGAGCAATTGGCGACGATCGGCCGCATGGCGAGTTCGATTTCGCATGACCTGCGTCACTCGCTGGCTGCTATCGTGGCCAACTCTGAGTTTTTGGTTGATAGCCACCTGACGCCGGTGCAGCGGGAGGAACTCTATCAGGAAGTGCGGACGGGCGTGAACCTCATGACCGACTTGATCGACTCTCTGCTCGAGTTCGCGCGCACCCGTGAATCGTTGACTCCCGTTTTCGGAAACATTTCAGAAACCCTACAGCGGGCGGTCCAGGCAGTCCGTCTCCATCCCCGCCACCATGCGCGATCCATCGATGTGCTCTGCGGGCCTAATGTTTCAGGATGGTTTGACCAGCGCAAGCTGGAACGCGCTTTGTACAATCTGCTTCTCAACGCCTGTGAAGCGGCCCCGCCCGTCGGAGGCAAGGTCGAAGTCACGGCCGGAGAAGTCTCCGGCGCAATCACAGTCGCGGTGGCGGACAACGGGCCGGGCATCGCTGATTCCATCCGAGAGAAGCTCTTCCATCCCTTCGTGAGCTATGGGAAAGAGAACGGTACGGGTTTAGGCCTGGCGGTGGTCCAGAAGATTGTCCAGGATCATGGCGGCGAAATCTTCGTGGATCGCACGGCCGAAGGCAAAACGGTTTTTCGAATCGTGCTTCGCGGCCGCGGTCAGGACGCAGCCCGCAGTTCGCGCGATCTCGCTATAGCAACGGTTGTCCCCGCCCAGCGCGAGAATGCCAGTCAAGATTCGGTTTCGCATCCGGGAGTGTAAGGCGATCCCTTTTCGTTGAAGGCTTCCGGCTTCCGGATGAGTGCAGGAGGACGGTGTGAAGAGCCCTAGAACCTTTACGCTTCGCGAGGCCGCATTGGCGGTCGCCGCTGTGGTTTTATTTCACTCGCATAGCACGGCCCAGGAAGCACCGGCGACGGCGTCTACAAGCTCGGGTGACGCGGCAGTCCACCAGTTACAGGAGCAGGTCCGCCAGCTCCAGGCGATGGTCGAAGACATGCGCGCCGAAAATGCACAATCCCGGGTCGAGATGCGCCAGTTGCGCCAGGATTTGCAAGCTACCCGCGCTTTGTTGGAGCAGCCCGCTCCCGGTCAAGGCGCTGAGATGGCGTCCCAGCCTGTCGCGGGAAATGCGGTATCCAGGACTTCCGCAACAGCCGAAAACGGAACGCCGCTCGAGGCGCGGGTACAGAAGGTGGAAGAATCCACTTCTCTGGTCGGCTCGAAGGTCGATGAACAATATCAGACGAAAGTCGAGACCGCGTCCAAGTATCGCGCCCGTTTGCACGGCATCGTGCTGATGAATGCATTCCGCAACGTGGGTGGTTCCGACAATCTGGACTTCCCCAACTACGCGCTACCGACACCTGAGCTCGTTCCACAGGCAACAGTCGGGGCAACCCTGCGTCAGTCGGAGATCGGTCTGGAGATCTTCGGCCCCAATGTCGGAGAGGCTAAAACCTCGGCAGACGTGCAGTTTGATTTTGCCGGAGGATTCCCGGCAACCGGAAACGGCGCGAACTTTGGCATCGTCCGGCTGCAAACCGCGAGTTTGCGGCTCGACTGGGATCACACTTCAGTCGTCGCAGGGCAAGATTCTCTGTTCATTTCTCCACTCTCACCGACTTCGTTTGCATCGTTGGCTACGCCCACCTTTGCTTTTGCTGGAAATCTATGGGGTTGGACGCCCCAACTTCGCGTGGAACGCCGCTTCTCGGTGTCCGATCAGCAGACGATTACGATGCAGGCGGGAGTTCTCGATAACCTCGATTGGGAGATCAATTACGGTTCCTTTGAACGTACCGCCCAAGCCGGGGAGCTGTCGGGACAACCCGCATACGCGTTCCGAACGGCGTGGTCGCGCCCGATGCAACACCACCCTCTAACCTTCGGTGTCGCCGGATACTACGGTCGGCAGAATTGGACGTGGGGCAGGTTCGTCGATGCCTGGGCCGGCATGGCGGATTGGCAGGTGCCCATCCTTCCTCATCTTCAGGTATCGGGTGAGTTTTATCGAGGGCGTGGGATCGGCGGCCTAGGAGGTGGCATTGGGACATCCGTCGTATTCGGTGGCAGCCCCTCTGTGCCGTATAGCCCGCTCCGCGGTGTCGACACAGCGGGAGGATGGACACAACTCAAGTTTCAGCTGACTCCGAAGCTCGAACTGAATGGTGCGGTTTCAGAAGATGACGCGTTTACAAGCAATATCCGCGGATTTGCCACCGACCAGAACAATTCCGGCTTGATCTTGGGAAGGAACCGTGGAGCGCTCGGCAACCTGGTCTTCCGGCCTCGCTCTGACCTCATTTTGTCGGCGGAGCTCAGACGTCTTCGGACCTTTCCCGTCTATAGCACCAGCAGTTCCACTAACCAAGTCAACCTTTCATTCGGGATACTGTTTTGAAGCTACGATCGATCCATTTCGCCGCACCACTTAGTTCCCTGCTCCTGCTGATCGGCGGCGTAGAGGGTCAAGAGTCTTTGCGTGCACACCTGGAACTCACGAAGGCCGGACACCGATTGAAAGACCCGTCCAAGGCGGTTATCTGGCTGACTCCGGTGGGTGCCGAAGTACTGCCGCCACCACAGACACGAATCCCTCAACTGGTTCAGAAGAACAAAAGCTTCCAGCCTTCACTCCTGGTGATACCCGCGGGCGGTAAGGTGGAATTTCCGAACCATGATCCGTTCTTCCACAATGTGTTCTCCCTGTTTGAGGGCAAGCGCTTCGACCTCGGACTGTATGAGAGCGGAACCACGCGCTTCGTTCAATTCGACAAACCGGGAATCTCGTTTATCTTTTGCAACATTCATGCGGAGATGAGCGCCGTCGTGATCGCCGTGGCCACGCCTTATTACGCGATCTCCGACACACACGGTGAGGTGACCATCCCTGACGTCCCTCCGGGGCGTTATCAGCTGCAGATATTTCATTCGGCGGTTGCGCCCGATGCGCTCCGGGCGATGACCCGAGAGATCACCGTTGCTCCGGGACAAACGAGTCTAGGTAGTTACACGCTGACTGAATCGGACGTCGCGGTTGCGCACAAGAACAAATATGGACGCGATTACGACAGACCCGAACCGGACAGCCCTGCTTATGCAAGGCCGTAAGGAAACAACGTTTCAAAGTTTCAACGCTTTGGAAGTGAGGCAAGCTTCCCCTCACTTCGCGACTTGAAATTCGGTTGCAGAGAAAAGGCGTGCCGTTTAGCACGCCTTTCTCGCCTCTATCGTTCCCTTCGTTTTACGTCAACTTGCTATCGCACGTCTAGTGGTGACCGGAATGCCCGCCACCGCCAGAGTGACCGCTACCTCCGCCGCTCGAGTGACCTCCGCCACCTCCGCCACCGAAGTGGCCTCCCCCGCCGCTCGGCGCGTGACCGCCGCCGCTTGGTGCTGGCCGGGAGCCACCGCCGCCATAACTCGGCCGCGAGTAGCTCGGCGCTCCGCGGGATCCACCGTAGCTGGGCGCGCTATAACCTCGCGGATATCCGCCTCCCCCATACGACGGACCACGTACGATCGGCTGATGCATATCCAGCTGCGGGCGTGACGATCCTCGACCGTAGCCATCTGAGTAGCCGTGCTGTCCGCTCGAACTGGGAGCCGTCCGATTCCAATAGCCGCCACCGCTGCTGCTCGTTCCCCCACGAGACACTTCACTTCGCGATGGAGGAGTAAACGGACGGAAGCCGCCACGATTCTCAGCGGGAGCTGCCTGGCTTGTGCCACGCAGCGGCTCCGGTCGCGACGCGCTGCTATTGCTGCCAACCGGGCGGTTGTTTCCGCTGGGTGGCGTAAAAGGACGGAAGCCGCCCCGATTCGCCGTCTGCGCGCTTTGGTTCGGCGTGTTCCGGCTGCCAAAGCTACCCGCCTCCCGATTCGTGATTCCCGCACTTGGCCTCTGCGCGGTTCCAACCGCGCTCGGGCCACGTCCGGTGAATTCACCGTTCGAGCGTCCGCCCGCCGGAACCGCACCAACATGGCTCTGCTGCATCGTCTGCCGCAGGCTCGCGGTCTGTTGCTGGAACGACGCCGGTCGCGCAATGTTGTTATGCGACCCGAAGAAGTGCTGGGCGCCGCCGTCGCGAATCGTCGCCGGTGATGCCGCACGTCCGCTTGCCGACAAGCTTGCCCGCGACGGAACCACCGGCAGGTTGCCCGCCATCATCCGGGCTCCGCGCAGCTGTTCGGGCCGGGCTGCAACCGCGCTAACCCTTCCCGCTCCAAAGTGGCCGGCATTGACCGTCGACATCGCGCGGCCAACGTGCACGTCGTGCAGATTCGCGAGGTTCGAGAACCGCATGCCGTTGTGCAGCGGCCGGAACCCGCCGTAGCGACCTCCACCCCATCCACCCCGGCCTACCCAGCCAAAGCGGCCGCGATATCCGCCCCACCACGGATGGAACCAGTCGCAAGG
>Ga0075030_100003442_pt1 | contig 14350 bp, 16 predicted proteins | sample LitLauG_LLR_2012_FD_71393 | JGI IMG/M metagenome (GOLD analysis project Ga0075030, IMG submission 71393) | Freshwater sediment microbial communities from Pennsylvania, USA - Little Laurel Run_MetaG_LLR_2012 | ecosystem: Environmental > Aquatic > Freshwater > Creek > Sediment | place: USA... | reverse complement strand
CCAAGAACCTGCCGAACTATCTGGGATGGAGAAGAGCTCTTGAAGCATGGGGCGACCAAGCCACCCCCCAAAACTGGCTCCTCGGCGCCATCGGAATGGGCCCATACCAACAGCCAACGCCTATAAGAGCCACAATTCTACGAGTCAGCGGTAACAATGGGTTTCTTGCTCGATCAAAGATGCCGCGCCGCGCGGCGTTGGAAATAACCAGAGCGATCGCGATAAGGTCAGGGCTGGCGCGTCGCAGCTGGGCCGCGAGCTTCGACAGCGGCGAAAAATTCGCCGACGCTGCATCCATTTGACGCCCTCCGCTTCGCCGCCGGCATGGTTTATTTTTCGTAAACGCCTTGGCGCTAGGTTTGCGTTTCAGGAGGCCGAATGTTCGCGATTGCCGAAAAAGCTACTCTTTCCCTGCGCGCCCCGGCGGCGCCCGTCGCGCGGTTCGCAGCGCTGCTGATCGCCGCCGCGCTCGCCCTGCTGCTCGCGATGCATATGCATCCCGCCGTCGCAAAGGCCTTGCCAAAGCCGAATGCGCAGGCATTCCAGAATTTCGTCGCGGACCTCTGGCCGCTCGCGCAGGCGCGCGGCGTCTCTCGCGCGACGTTCGATACCGCCTTCCAGGGCGTCAGCTTCGATCCGAAGATCGTCGCTCACACCAACGTCCAGGCCGAGTTCGTCAAGCCGATCTGGGTCTATCTGGCCAGTGCGGTTTCCCCGTCGCGGATCGAGCGCGGGCAGGGCAAGGCGGAGGCCGAGCGCACGTGGCTCAACAAGGCAAAATCGGCGTATGGCGTCGATCCCTCGGTGGTGATGGGCATTTGGGGGTTGGAGACGGATTTTGGCGGATTCGCCGGTTCCGACAATGTGATCAAAGCGCTTGCCAGCCTCGCCTTCGTGCATTATCGCGGCGACTATTTTCGCGACGAACTGCTTGCCGCTCTGGCCATTCTGGAGGAAGGCGACATCGGCGCGCGCGACATGCGCGGCTCGTGGGCGGGCGCGATGGGCCAGACCCAGTTCATGCCGTCGAGCTTCAATAATTACGCCGTCGACTTCGACGGCGACGGACGCCGCGATATCTGGACCAGCGCGCCCGACGCGATCGGCTCGACCGCCAATTATCTCGCCAAGCACGACTGGGTCGCCGGGGAAACCTGGGGCATGGAAGTCAGGCTTCCGGAAGGGTTCGAACTGACGGACGCGGATTCTTCGCGTCTGTCGCCGTTCAGCGCCTTCGCCGCGCGCGGGGTTGTGCGCGCCGACGGCCGCGCGCTGCCCGGCTCGGGCGAGGCGCAGCTGCTCATGCCGGCCGGCCTCAAGGGACCGGTGTTTCTGGTGACCGCCAACTTCAAGGCGATCAAGAGCTACAACAATTCCACGTCCTACGCGCTGGGCGTCGCCCTGCTTGGAGATCGGATCATGGGGGGAGGCGGCCTGGTCGCGGCCTGGCCGCGCGAGCGCCCGCTGAATGCGGCCCAAATGCGCGAAGTGCAGACGCGCCTGAAAAAATTGGGTTATGATGTCGGCAAGATCGACGGTCAGATCGGCGAGTCGGTGCGTGCGGCGGTGCGGTCCTACCAGCAAAAGGCGGGGCTCGTCCCTGACGGCTATCCGACGCTCGCCCTGCTGACGCGATTGAAGCGTTAGCGCAAGGACACGAAGGCGCATTGACCCCATCGCCTGACGCCAGATTGACTCCTCGGCGACGCGCTGCTCGGCGCGGGGCGGTGGCTGGTTTGCTGGTCTGGGCCATTTCTGGCGTAGCGGCGTTCGCCGGCAGCGACGCACCGGCCGATCCCGCTTCGACGACGCCCATCGACGCCAGGAAAATTCGCACCGCTGCGGCGGATTTCGTTCCAGCGTCGCAGGCGCGCACGCCGAGCGCTCCCGGCGGCGTGCCGATGGAAGCATCGTTCTTCATCGATGCGATTGGCGACAGCCTCGCGGTGCTCGCGGCCGAGGGGCTCACCCAAGCCTATGCGGACAAACCAGACATCGCCGTATCCGGGCGTGCGCGCGAGTCTTCCGGATTGGTGCGCGACGACTACTATGATTGGATCAAGGCGGCGCGCGATCTGGCGAATGGCAAGGACAGGGTCGACTTCGTCGTCGTGCTGCTGGGCATCAACGATATCCAGCCCCTGCGCGACGGCGCGGCGAGCTGCGATCCGCTGACCGACAAATGGCGTGAAATCTACGGTCAGCGAATCGAAAAGCTGGTCGAGACTTTCCAGCTCGCCCATATTGCCGTCGCCTGGGTTGGACTGCCGCCGATGCGCAGCGAGAGATTCAACGCCCAGGCGGTCAAGCTCAACGAGCTTTACAAAGAGAGAGCGGAAAAGGCGGGCGGGCGGTATATCGACATCTGGGACGCATTCGCCGACCAGAACGGCCAATACGATGCTTTCGGTCCCGACGTGAGCGGACAGACGGTCAAATTGCGCGGAGTGGACGGCATACACTTTACCAAGGCTGGTTCGCGTAAGTTGGCGCAATTTCTCGACGCCGAGATCAAGCGCGCCTACGAGAAGTCGAAGCCCTCGTCCGATATTGCGACATTGCCGCCCGATATCGAGCAGGCGGCGATCGACATCAACGCGCAGATTCGACGCGAGATGGGCGTTGGGGCGCCGTCGGGCGCTCCTGTCGCCTCGACGCCGCGGAAGCCGCCGGCCGGCCCGATCCAGTCGTTGACAGGCCAGCCGATCTCGCCCGGCGGCGCGCTGCTTACGCGCGCCACCGTGCAGCGCGAGCCGCCCGAGATCGAAGACGTTCTGGCGCGCGGAGTCCCGGTCGATCCAAAGCCCGGCCGCGCCGATGATTTCTCCTGGCCGCGACACTGACCGTCCGGTCGCCGCCATTCTTGTCCGGCCAGAGCCGCCGTGCTAGGCGACCGCCTGCGAAACAATGATTGATCGTGCAAAGCTTGAAGGGCGGGCGATAGAAATGGCCGAACAAGGAAATGGCGGGGCGAGCGCGGACGCGAGCAAGGCGCCCAGATTGTCCGTTCTCGTACAATATTCGAAGGACTTGTCCTTCGAAAATCCTAATGCCCCGCGCACCCTCGCTCCGCAGCAACCGGGGGCCAATATTTCCGTTCAGATCAACGTGAACGCCCGACAAGTCGGGCCGACCGACTATGAAGTCACGTTGCTGCTCGAAGGCGGGGCCGGCGAGGGTCAGAACGTCATGTTCAAGTTCGAACTCAACTACGCCGGGGTGTTTCGCGTCGAGAATATCCCCGCCGAGCAGATCCAACCGGCAGTGATGATCGAAGGGCCGCGGCTGCTCTTTCCGTTCGCGCGGCAGATCATCGCCGATGCGGTGCGCAATGGCGGCTTTCCCCCGCTGTATATCGACCCGATCGATTTCCACGCGCTGTTCCTACAGCGCATGGCGGCCGCGGCGCCTGCGCAAGGCACGGCTTGATCAGGCGGTCAGCGAAACGGTTCCAGCCAACAGATATTGGCTCCAAAGCGCGCCGGCGCCGAGCGTAGCAATGTGCGCGCCGTGCGCCAGCAGTTCGTCCTCGCCGATCTCCGGGGCGAGGGGAGTGGGCCTCTCCTTGCTGACTCCGGCCATGGCGGCGGCGCGGCGCATGCGCTCACTGGACGAAAATATCAGCGAGCGCTGACGGCCGCCAACCAGTTCGCCATAGACCTCGACGAGGATCTCCGCATCGAGGAGCGCGCCATGCCGGACGCGGCGCGAGCGGTCGATGCGATAGCGGTCGCACAAGGCGTCAAGGCTATTGGGAAGACCGGGGTGCTTGCGCCGCGCCAAAGCGAGCGTGTCGACCACTCGCTCGAAAGAAATCGCCTCCCGCCCCATCCTCATCAATTCCGCATTGAGGAAGCGAATGTCGAATTCGGCATTGTGAATGACCAGCCGGTCCTCGCCGATAAAGGCGAGGAACTCCGGGGCGATCTGCGAAAATAATGGTTTGTCCTTCAAAAATGCGGTGGAATGGCCATGCACGCGAAATGCGTCGTCAGGCACGTCGCGCTCTGGATTGACGAGGACGTGAAACACCGTGCCGGTGGCGATCTGGTTGATCATTTCAACCCCGCCGATTTCGACAAGCCGATGCCCGTCGGCGGGACTCAGTCCGGTTGTCTCGGTGTCGAGAACGATTTCGCGCATCCGTTAGGGGCTCCGGCCGGTCATGCACGCGGTGCAGCGCAAAAGGTCACGCGCCTGATTGTTTGTCGCCCCAAGCGCGCCGCGTGTGTCGATAACATAGTGCGCCCGCCGGCGCTTCTCCGCATCAGGCGTCTGACGCGCGAGCAAGGACTGAAAGCGCTCCAGCGTCATTCCAGGCCGTGACAACGCGCGAGCTTGCTGCACTTGCGCAGGGGCGCTGACGACGACGACAACATCAACGCTGCGCTCCATGCCGGTTTCCATCAGCAAAGGCGAATCGACGACAACGCGCCGGGCGCGCGTAGCCGCGGCGCGCTCCACGAACGCCCGCTTCGCCGCCTCGACCATGGGATGGACGATGGCCTCAAGCCGCGTCATCGCGCGTTCATCGCCAAGCACGTAACCGGCCAGTTTGCGCCGGTCGACCGCGCCGCCCTGGAGAACGCCGGGAAATTCCGCCTCGATCCGAACGGCGTCAGGGCTGGCGTAGAACTCATGCACCGCGCTATCCGAATCGAAAACCGGAATGCCGAGCGCCGCGAACATCGCGCCCACCGTGGATTTGCCCATCGCGATCGATCCCGTCAAGCCGATGAGGATCATTCCGCGGATCTCTTGTGGACGCCGAGAATGTCCGCCTCGATCAACGCCCGCAGCTCCGGCGTGACTTGCGGACGCACGCCGAACCATCGCTCGAATCCCGGCACAGCCTGATGCAACAGCATGCCAAGGCCATCCACAGTTTTCAGGCCACGAGCAGCGGCGGCGGCGAGCAGCGGCGTGCGCAACGGAACATAGACCAGATCGACCACGATCCCATGCGCCGGCAGTCCCGCCAATTCGAGCGACAGCGCGGGCTGGCCCTGCATTCCGAGTGAACTGGCGTTGACGAGGAGGTCCGCGCCGGCAAGCAGCGACGGCAGCGTTTCAAACGACGCGGCCTCCACACCGCTGGCAAATCGACTCGCGAGATTGACCGCGCGTTCAAGCGTGCGGTTGGCCAGCGTAATCGAAGCGACCCCACGCGAGCGCAATGCCGCGACGATCGCCCGCGCCGCGCCGCCTGCGCCAATAACGATGGCGCGGCGGATTTGCGTCGACCAGCCCGGCGCCCGGTCGTCGAGGTTGGCGAGAAATCCGGCGATGTCGGTGTTGTCGCCGCGGAGTTCGCCCCCCTCGCGCCACAGCGTGTTGACGGCGCCGACGGCGCGCGCGTCGTCGCTGAGCCGGTCGCAGGCGGCGCAGGCGATCTCCTTAAACGGGATCGTAATGTTGGCGCCCGCCAGCTCGCCGCCGCGGATGCGTTGCGCAAAGGCGGCGAAGCCATCGGGCGGCACGGCGATTTTTTCGTAAGACCCGGCAAGCCCGAGCGACTTTAGCCAGTAGCCGTGGATCAACGGCGAGCGCGAATGGGCGATCGGCCAGCCGGCGACACCGGCGCGCGGGGCGCCGGTCACAGGCGGACGAACCCGGCGCCCCGCAACCAGGCGAGGAGGCGAAGCAGCGGCAGGCCGACGATCGTCGCATGGTCGCCGGATATTTTTTCAAACAGGTGCACGCCAAGACCTTCAATCTGATAGCCGCCGACGCTTGAGAGAACGTCCGGGCCGACAATGTCGAAATAGCGCGCGATTGCCGAATCGTCGAGCTTGCGCATGGTCATCGAAGCGCTGTCCTCGGCCTCGAATAATGTTACGCGATCGCGGGCGACGCAAATGGCGGAGGTGAGCTTATGGGTCTGGCCCGCAAGCCGCTTCATCTGAGCTCGCGCCGCCTCGATCGTCGACGACTGGTGGAGCGCCTCGCCATGCAACGTCAAGATCTGATCCGCGCCCAGACAAAGCTCACCGCGGCGACGCGCGCTGGTTTCGACCGCTTTGGCGCGCGCCAGAATGCTGGCGATCTTTTCGGGAGCGCCGCCCTCGCGAAGAAAGGCCTGCTCAATGCCACGCTCGTCGATTTCTGCGGGCGCGACGTCGACAGGAATGCCCGCCGCTTCAAGCAACTGGCGACGACCGGCGCTTTTTGAGGCGAGGACAGGCCGCGATCCCACCCAGATCGATTGTTTGGTCATTCGTGCGCCGGGCCGCTCCTGGAAAATACGCAGTGGACGATCGTCGAAATCAAGCCTGGGCGATAAATTTCAGCCGATGCTCCTTATACAGGTCGATGATCGCCGCGGCGGTCTCCTCGATCGAACGCTTTGTCACGTCAATGACAGGCCAGCCGCGCTCGGCGAACAAGCGGCGCGAGTGCGCAACCTCCTCGGCCACCGCCACGCGATCGACATAGGGTGTCTGCTGATCAGCGCTGAGCGCCAGCAGCCGGTTCTGCCGGATCTGGACGATGCGCTCCGGCGATGCGAGCAGCCCGACGACAAGCGGATGGTGCACCGTATCGAGCGCGCGAGGCGGCGGCACGCCGGGCACCAATGGGATATTGGCGGTCTTGAAGCCGCGGTTGGCGAGATAGATGCTCGTCGGCGTTTTCGAAGTGCGGCTGACGCCAAGCAGCAGGATCTCCGCCTGCTCGAGATTCTCGGGCGCCTGGCCGTCATCATGCATCATGGTGAAATTGAGCGCGTCGATACGGCGGAAATAGTCGACGTTGAGCATGTGCTGCGCGCCCGCGCGGGGCGTGGAGCTCAGACCTAGATAGGACTGGAACAGGGTCAGAATCGGATTCAGCACGGAAAGACATGGCGATCCCGACGTTTCGCAACTCGCCTCCAGCCGCTTGGAGAGATCCGGATCGACCAGAGTGAAAAGCACGATGCCCGGCGCATCTTCGATCTCGCTGATGACTCGGTCGAGCTGCGAATGGGTGCGGATCAGCGGGTAAACGTGCTCAATCGACGCAACGCCCTGATACTGGGCCGCCGCCGCGCGCGACGCGGCAATCAGTGTCTCTCCGGTCGAATCCGACACGAGATGAAGATGAAAATAGCTGCGCCCCAATCGACTATCCCTTTGCCGCCGCAAGAGTCCTTATAACCGCGGTGTGGCGCTGTGGACAGGTGTGGAGAAGTCGGCCTCCAGGGACGCGCGCCAAGCCGTCGACCCTGAGCAGGTTTTTCGCTCCACAGGGCTGACCGTCCTGACAAATTAACCCTCTGTTAGCCATGAGACCGGGAATTACGGGGAGGAGCAACGCTCATCCACATCCTGGACGCCGCGCCAGGGTTTGAAATGGTTAACAAAGTCTTAAGATGTCCACATCGCGCGGAAGCCCTTAAAATGATCGCGAAAACATCTCTGAATTGGATCGGCCTGAGGATAATTTGCTCTTCCCTCAATTGGCACGCAAAGAAATAAAAACAGAAGATTCTTCTCTAATTTGTTTTATGAAGGGGCGCTTCACTCGGCACTCGAAGGTAAGGGCAGATATGCTGGATTTGTGGATCAAGGCCCTGCACGTCATGGCAGTCATCGCCTGGATGGCGGGCCTGTTCTATCTGCCGAGGCTGTTCGTCTATCATGTCGAGGCGCCCATCGGGTCAGTTCAGTCGGAAACCTTCAAGACGATGGAGCGGCGGCTCCTCAAGGCAATCATCAATCCTTCGATGATCGTCGTCTGGCTGACCGGCCCCTATCTCGCCTGGAGCATGGGATATCTCCATAGTCCCTGGCTGCATGCCAAGCTGGCGCTCGTTGTCGTGATGTCAGCCCTGCACGGTTACCTCGCGAGCGTCGTCAAAACATTCGCCGCCGATCGCAACACGCGACCTGGCAGTTTCTACCGCATCGTCAACGAGATCCCGACCGTCCTGATGGCGCTCATCGTTATTCTGGTCATCGTCAAACCTTTCTGAGGGCTTCATCGGTGGCCGAATTCAAGCTCTATTGCTTCGGGGAATCGGGCAACGCCTTCAAAGCAGCGTTCATGCTGTCGGCGTGCGGCTGCGCGTGGGAACCCATCCCGGTTGATTTCTTCAATGGCGAAACGCGTGGCGCTCCGTATCGCGAAAGCGTCAATGAAATGGGCGAAGTTCCAGTGCTTCTGCACAAGGATCGGAAGATCGCTCAGTCGGGCGCCATTTTAACCTATCTCGCGGATCTGACCGGACGCTACGGTGGGAGGGATAAGGACGAGCGACTGCAGGCGTTGTCGTGGATTCTGTTCGACAATCATAAATTCACCGGCTATCTCGCGACGCTGCGTTTTCTTGTGGCCATGGCGGCAACCGGGGAGTCGCCGGTAACCCAGTTCTTACGCCAGAGACTGTTAAATGCCGCGACGATCGTCGAGAAGCATCTGACGTCCCGCCGGTTCATGGTCGCAGATGAACCGACCATCGCGGATTTCTCGCTCTGCGGCTATTTGTTCCATCCGGAGGCGTATGGCGTCGACTGGGCTCAATTTACTGCAATCGGCGCCTGGCTCGACAGGCTCGCCGAGTTGCCGGGATGGAAGCCGCCCTATGAAATGATCGCCAAGGCGCCGGCCAGACGATCATGACGTCGAATTGGCCATTGAAAGATGCGGCGAAGGCGACTATGGTCCGCGCCTCACCTCACGCGGGCGCTTTAGAGACCAGCGGATTTTTTCTCCGCCAACGCACCCAGGTCCATTAAAGCAGCGGCTCTGTATCCGAGTTTCCGCCTATCCCGTCTTCTCCATTCGCCTCACTGCGCTGCCGCGCTTGCAGCTTTTCCAAGGACCCCTGATGCGGGAAATAAAACTTAAAGACCTCAAGCAGAAATCGCCGACCGAACTGCTCGCCTTCGCCGAGGAAAACGAGGTTGAAGGCGCCTCGATCATGCGCAAGCAGGAATTGATGTTCGCCATCCTCAAGCAACTGGCGAGCATGGACGTTGAAATTATCGGCGAAGGCGTCGTCGAAATCCTGCAGGATGGTTTCGCGTTCCTGCGCTCCGCCGACGCCAACTACCTGCCCGGCCCCGATGACATTTATGTTTCTCCCTCGCAGATCCGCCGTCTCAGCCTGCGCACCGGCGATACCGTCGAAGGTGTTATCCGCAGTCCGAAGGAGGGCGAGCGCTATTTCGCTCTGCTGAAGGTCAACCTGATCAATTTCGAGGACCCCGAGAAGACGCGCCACAAAGTGCATTTCGATAATCTGACGCCGCTCTATCCTGACCGGCGCTTGCGGCTTGAAATCGATGATCCCACGCGTAAGGACTTATCATCGCGGGTCATCGACATTGTCTCGCCGATCGGGATGGGTCAGCGCGCGCTGATCGTCGCGCCGCCGCGCACCGGCAAGACCGTGCTGTTGCAAAACATCGCGCAGTCGGTGACCGCCAATCACCCTGAGTGCTATCTGATCGTGCTGTTGATCGACGAGCGCCCCGAGGAAGTCACGGACATGCAGCGCTCGGTCAAGGGCGAGGTTGTGTCGTCGACGTTTGACGAACCTGCGGTGCGCCACGTCCAGGTCGCCGAGATGGTCATCGAAAAGGCAAAGCGTCTGGTCGAACACGGCCGCGATGTCGTGATCCTGCTCGATTCGATCACCCGGCTCGGCCGCGCCTACAACACGGTCGTCCCCTCGTCGGGCAAAGTGCTGACCGGCGGCGTCGACGCCAACGCGCTACAGCGTCCCAAACGCTTCTTTGGTGCGGCCCGCAATATCGAAGAGGGCGGCTCGCTGACGATCATCGCCACCGCGCTGATCGATACGGGCTCGCGCATGGACGAAGTGATTTTCGAGGAGTTCAAAGGCACCGGCAATTCGGAAATCATTCTCGACCGCAAGGTCGCCGACAAGCGCACGTTCCCCTCGATGGACATCACGCGGTCGGGCACGCGCAAGGAAGAGCTGCTTGTCCCCGCCGACATCCTCAAGAAAATGTACGTGTTGCGCCGCATCCTCAATCCGATGGGTACGGTCGATGCGATCGAATTCCTGCTCGGCAAACTGCGCGAGACCAAGTCGAATGCGGGCTTCTTCGAATCCATGAATACGTAAGGGAGGCGCTCGCCGTCCTTCGAGACGCGGCCTATGGCCGCTCCTCAGGATGAGGGTCTCACCTTTTTGACATCCCCTAAGCCCTCATCCTGAGGAGCCGCGAAGCGGCGTCTCGAAGGACGAGGCGACGAGCGTGAGAGGGCCGTTGTGTCAGAACCTGTCGCCCAGACGCTCGCGCGGCTTCGCGTCGAGATCGACCGGATCGATGCTTCGATGCATGCGCTGTTGATGGAGCGCGGGCGCATTATCGACGAACTGATCGCGGTCAAGGCGCGTCAAGGCGGCGGCTCCGCGTTCAGACCGGCACGCGAGGCTTCGATGATGCGCGCGATCGCCGAGCGCCACAAAGGATTGCTCCCGCTCGACACGGTCGAGGGCATCTGGCGCATCATCATCTCGACCTTCACCTATGTTCAGGCGAACTATTCCGTGCATGTCGATCTGTCGCATGGGGAGGCGACGATCCGCGATTCCGCGCGCTTTCATTTCGGCTTCACGGTCCCTTGTGTGCCGCATAACAGCGCCGCTGGCGTCATCGGCGCGGTGGCGCGCAGCTCCGGCGATCTTGGCATGTTTGCGATCAATGGCGGCGCAGGGGCGGCGGCCTGGTGGATGCAACTCGCGTCAACGGACGCGCCCAAGATCATTGCGCGGCTTCCATTCGTCGAGCGGCCCGACCATCCCGCGGGAATGCCGGTGTTCGTTATCGCCAATCCGCTGAGCGACGGCGCGGCCCGCGATGTCGTGATCGACGCGGTCAGCCTCGACCGCTGGCGCGGCGGCTATCCTGAGGCGGTTGGCGCGCTGGGCGGCCAGATTATCGGCAATGCGGCGGAGGGCGCGGGACTGTCGCTGTTGATCGCCCGCCCCGGAGCGGTGCATGTCGACATTCTCCACGACGCGTTGCATAAGGCGGGCGCTCGCGACCTGCGGATCGCCGAAGTCGGCGCCCATGCCGCGCGGTTCGAGGCGCCGGCGCGCTGAAGTCTTGATTTGCGATTGGAGTAGACGCGCGATGTCCGCGATGGAACCGATGCGCCCGCAGGCCCGCCCCGCTGTGCTGGCAATCGAAGCCTACGTACCCGGGAAAAGCGGGGCGAGCGGGCTCAACAAGGTCCACAAGCTTTCGTCGAACGAATCCCCGCTCGGGCCCTCGCCCAAGGCGATCGAGGCGTTTCGCGCCGCCGCCGGGTCGCTCGCGCTCTATCCCGATGGTTCGGCGACGCGGCTGCGCGAAGCGATCGGGCGACGCTATGGCCTCGACCCCTCGCAGATCATTTGCGGCAACGGCTCGGATGACATTCTGCACCTGATCGCCGAAGCCTATCTCGAGGCGGGTGACGAAGGCCTCTACAGCCAGTATGGATTTCTCGAATATCCCATCGTCATCCGCGCCGCCGGCGCAATGCCGGTCGTCGCCAGGGAGTCCGCGATGGTCGCCGACGTCGATGCGCTGCTGGGCGCGCTGACGGCGCGCACCAAGGTCGTCTTCCTCGCCAACCCAAACAATCCCACAGGCGCCTATTTGAGCTTCGCCGAGGTCAAGCGTCTGCATGCGGGCCTGCCGCCGCATGTGCTTTTGGTGCTTGACGCGGCCTATGCCGAATATGTTCTGCGCAACGACTATGCCGCGGGGATTGAGCTGGTCGCGACCTCGGACAATGTCGTGATGGCGCGGACGTTTTCCAAGATTTACGGCCTGGCGAGCCTGCGTCTCGGCTGGGCTTACGCGCCGGCGCATGTGATCGACGCGCTCAACCGCATTCGCGGTCCCTTCAACGTCAATGGCGCGGCGATCGAGGCAGGCGTGGCGGCGCTGGCCGATACCGCGCATATCGACCAGGCAGTCGCGCATAACGAGCGATGGCTGCCAAGGCTGACCCGCGAAATCGCCGCGCTGGGCATTCGCGTCGCCCCCAGCGTCGGGAATTTTCTGTTGTTGCAATTTCCCGCCGAGCCCGGCCGAAGCGCCGCGGACGCTGATCGCTTCCTGTCGCAGCGCGGCTATATCCTTCGCGCAGTTGGGGCCTATGGGCTGCCCGATTGTCTGCGGCTGACGATCGGACTGGACGAAGCCAATGAGGGTGTTGTCGGGGAACTCGGGAACTTCATGCGGGGTGGAAGCCGTGCCTGACGGAATGGGCGCTCCGCTCACCGCGCCGTTGGTCGAGCGATTGGCGATTATCGGGATGGGGTTAATCGGGTCCTCGATTGCGCGCGCCGCACGACGCAGCAATGCCGCGGCCAAGATTGTCGCCTACGATTGGCAGCCGGAGGTGCAGAATCGAGTTCGTGAGCTCGCGCTGGCCGATGAAATCGGTGCAAGCGCGGAGGCGGCTGTGCGAGGCGCCGATCTGGTGATTCTCTGCGTCCCCATCGGCGCGAACGGAGAAGTAGCGCGCAAGATTGCGCCCGGTTTGAAGCCGGGAGCCATCGTTACGGACGTCGGGTCGGTCAAATCCGCGGTCGAGGCGGCGATTGCCCCGCATATCCCAGCATCCGTTCATCTGATCCCGGCGCATCCGGTGGCGGGAACCGAGCAGTCGGGTCCGGACGCCGGCTTCGCCAGCCTGTTCCTGCATCGCTGGTGCATTCTCACGCCGCCCGAGGGCGCCGACCCCGACGCAATCGAGCGGGTCCGCGCGTTCTGGCAAGCGCTCGGGTCGAACGTCGAGACGATGACGGCCGCCCATCATGATCTTGTGCTGGCGATCACCAGCCATTTGCCGCATCTGATCGCCTACAATATTGTCGGCACCGCCGCCGATCTCGAAGATACACTGCGCGCGGAAGTGATAAAGTTCTCGGCGGGTGGGTTCCGTGACTTCACCCGCATCGCCGCTTCCGATCCGACGATGTGGCGCGACGTGTTCCTGCACAACAAGGAGGCGGTGCTGGAGATGCTGGGGCGCTTCAATGAGGATCTCTCGGCGCTGCAGCGGATGATCCGCCGCGGCGATGGCGATGGGCTGTTCGATCTCTTCACGCGCACCCGCGCAATCCGCATGGGTATTGTCGCGCTCGGGCAAGAGACTGCGGCGCCAGATTTTGGCCGCGCGCGCGAAGATGCGCCGCAAGGCGGCTGACAGTGTCCATCGCAACCAGCGGCGATGATTTCTGGGTGTTTGGCTATGGTTCGCTGATGTGGCGGCCCGGCTTCGCATTCGTCGAACAGCGTCGTGCTTTGGTGCGAGGCTGGCGGCGTAGTCTTTGCGTTTATTCGCATATCTATCGCGGCACGCCGGAGCGCCCCGGACTTGTACTCGGGCTGGACCGCGGAGGCTCTTGCTACGGTGTGGCGTTTCGCGTCGCGCGCCCGGAATGGCCGGCGACGCTGACGTATTTGCGCGAGCGCGAACTGGTTACGGACGTCTATCGAGAGCGTCAGGTCAAGCTGGACTTTGGCTCAGACGAAGGCGACACGGGCTTGACCTATGTTGCCGACCGCGCCCACGCCCAATATGCCGGTCGCCTTGAGCGACGCCGCCTTCTCGAGCTCGTATGCGGATCAAGCGGTCAGGCCGGCGCAAATGCCGACTATGTCCTGAATACCCAGGCGCATCTGGCGGCGCTTGGCATTCACGATGCCGGGCTCGAATGGCTCGCGGCCCAGTTGTGTCGCCAGGGAGCGAATGCGGGGGCGGCGACAGGTCGTTAATCGCCGAAGAGCGCTCGTCCGGCGATTCCGCCAGCAGATGAACGTGAAACTCGATTCGGCGCCGCGACGTTGCAACAGCTGCGCGGGCTCGATCGAGCACTGGTTCGGGGAAAGCGCCGGTGTCCTCGATGAAAAGAATGCTCCTGGCACCGTCCTCCTCAACAGCCGCGCCGACGAGCACCGCGTGCTCATAGGCGGGACAGGCCTGGCTTGAATAGACCGAGAACATGTATCTGCGGCCGGACGCGCCACGCCACAAACGGAACCGCCCGGCAAAACGCTCGCCCGCGAGAATAGACAGCGGCTCGCTTTCGGGTTCGCTGAGATGGAGGGGTAACGTCTCCTCCGCCATGGGGAACGGCTCGGCCGCGCGGTCATCATCAAAAAAACGGAAAATCTGGCCATCGGAAGCGAGCATCAGAACCACCTGTGCAAGAGCGAGATGAGAACAAACATAGAACATTGTTTGATTCAAGTCAAGCGACCTTCCGCAAGGGCCACGGCCCTGAACTCGGGTTAACGGGGCTATCGGAAGGTTGACGAGTCGGATTCAAGCGATGGATGCGTTGGAGGCATTCATGTTTGGGGACGACCGGCCGCGACTTCGCGTCCTTCTC
>Ga0075030_100003440_pt1 | contig 14352 bp, 21 predicted proteins | sample LitLauG_LLR_2012_FD_71393 | JGI IMG/M metagenome (GOLD analysis project Ga0075030, IMG submission 71393) | Freshwater sediment microbial communities from Pennsylvania, USA - Little Laurel Run_MetaG_LLR_2012 | ecosystem: Environmental > Aquatic > Freshwater > Creek > Sediment | place: USA... | reverse complement strand
ATTACCTGTTCGAGGAGTCGGAGGCCCAACTCATTCGCAACATGGGCACCATCGGCATCGACCTTCGGCCGGCGGTTTCCGCTGGGCTGCTGCGCGTCGAGCCGGTTCGGCCGACGACGCACGGGCTCGAGATGCATCTGGCTCGAATGATCCAAGTATTTAAGCAGTACAAGCCGGATCTCGTGGTCGTGGATCCGCTATCGGCCCTGCTGTCGAGCGGTACGTCCAGGCAAGCGCACCTCATGGTGCTGCGGCTGATTGATTTTCTCAAGTCGGCGGGCGCGACGACGCTCTATCTCGCTGTGCAGGGAGAGGATAACAAGACCGAACTCAACATCTCATCCCTGATGGATACTTGGATTTCGGTTACCAACCTCCGTCGCGAGAAGGATCTCGAGCGACGAATATACATCGTCAAATCGCGCGGCATGCCCCATTCGGCCGATGTCCGAGTGCTCAGCCTCGGAGCGGATGGCGTCCACGTCAGTGAGCAAAGGGACGCGTCATGATGTCGGCTCGCGAAGCTATGGCACAAGACTGTGAGGAGTGGTGGGGCCTGCGTCTCTATGTGGCCGGGCAGACCAGCAAATCGCGCCGCGCTATCGACAACCTCAGACGCATCTGCGGGAAGCATCTTAACGGCCGCTATTCTATCGAGGTGATCGATCTAATTGAACAGCCGCAGCTTGGGGCCGGCGACCAGATTTTGGCGCTGCCGACGTTGGTGCGCCGCTTGCCGGAGCCGATCAAGAAAATCATCGGCGACCTCTCCAACGAGGAACGGATGTTGATGGGCCTGGACATCAAATCGAGGGCGCCGTCGTGACCAATGAGACACCCGACACACGCGGTGCCGCTCCGTCGGCAACCACACCTCAAAACAAGTCCGAATATGTGCTGCGGCTCTACATCACCGGCACAACACCGCGATCCGCGAATGCTATCCGGAACGTGCGCAAGATTTGCGAATCACACTTGCAGGGGCGTTATGATCTGGAGGTGATCGACATCTCGCAGCGTCCAGAGCTGGCGGAAGGCGAGCAGATCATCGCTGCGCCGACGCTGATCAAGAAGCTGCCGCTGCCGCTGCAGCGCTTCTTTGGCGATATGTCGCACACCAAGAACATCCTGATCGGCCTCGACCTACGCGAGGCTGCCGACGACCTCGCAAGCAGAAAAACGTCGTGAGTCATGACAATTGCCAGAGCCAGGGACGACCGCAGTCTTCACGCCGAGAACGCAGAACTTCGCGCCAAGCTGGCCGAGGCGGAGGACCTCCTGCGCGCCATCCGCAGTGGCGATCTCGATGCGCTGTTGGTCGAGAGCGATTCTGGCCCGCGTGTCTTCACTTTGCAGGGCTTGGATGCGGAATCAAGCCGCATGCGCGGGGAGATGCTTGAGTGCGTCAGCGACGCTGTCATCACCCTCGACCGCGATGAGATAGTTACATTTGCCAATTTGGCCGCGCAACGGCTTTTCGGTCTTGGGGCCTCAAGTGCGCTCGGCAAGCGTTTGTCAGAGGTTGCAGAGTTGCAACTCCTTGGGAGTCTAATGGATGACCGCGACTCTGGGGTGAGCGAACGGCGTGTGGAAACAATGTTCATCGGGGCTGATGGTGATCAGCACGCGCTCGAAGCCACAATCACCGATGCTCGCGCGAGCACCGCTGAGAGAGGCGGGGTGCTAGCCATTTTTCGTGACATTTCCGCCCGCAAGCGGGCAGAGGCGGCGCTTGAGGCAACAAACCGGCAGTTGGAGTCTTTGCTAAGCCACGCCCCGCTGGGCATGGCGTACTTCGACCGGCATCACCGCTACGTGCGGATCAACGAGGATCTTGCCGCGATCAACGGCATCCCGGTCGCCGATCACATCGGCCGTACGATCGAGGAACTGCTGCCCGTCAACGCCGACAAGGTCGTTTCGGTGCTCGACCGGATTTTCGACACCGGGGAAGCGGTCGGTGACCTCGAGGTTATGGGCGGGACGCCGCGTGAGTCTGGTGACAACCGGTACTGGCGTACCGGCTTTTATCCCGTCCTGGACGCGGGGGGCGCAGTGGCTTTGGTCGGTACATGGGTCGCCGAGATCACCGAGCGGAAGCGCGTTGAGGAGGCGGTGCGCGAGAATGAGGCCCGGCTGCGGGCTTTTCTCGAGCATGGCGCTGTCATTGCCTGGCTGAAGGACGAAGACGGCAGGCATTTGTTTCTTAGCCCCAACTTCGAGCGGCGTTTCGGCGTGCGTCTTGAGGATTGGAAAGGCAAAACTGACTTCGAATTGTGGCCCCATGCAATTGCAGAACAGTTCCAGCAGAACCACCGCGCCGTTCTGGCCGCCGAGGCGCCGATCGAAGTAATCGAATCTGCGCCGAACGCCGATGGTACCATCTCCTTTTGGTTGTATAATAAATTCACCGTTCGGGATGCGGCCGGCAAACGATACGTCGGTGGCTTGGGTGTCGACATCACCGAACGCAAGTTGGCCGAGGCTGCCCAGCGCGAGACCGAGGAGCGCCTGCGCCTTGCGACCGACGCCGCCGGTATCGGCATCTGGGTGTTGGATCCAGAGCAAGACCGTATCGTCTGGGAGAATGACTGGCCAAACAAGTTGTTGCGTCTCGGGGCGGACGATAAGCCGATCACCGTCGCGGGATTCGGGGCCGAGTTCGTGCATCCCGACGACCGATCGGCGTTCGCTCAGACCGTCGCAAGCGCGCGGCAGGGCGGTGCGGCGTTCATTTTCGAGGGCCGATTCCGATGCACGGACGGACAGATCCGCTGGGTGCAGTTGAGAGGCAAGCAGGTTCCATTGGAAGGGGTGACAAAGGCGCGCCTACTTGGCGCAGCCCGGGACATTACCGAGCGTAAACAGCAAGAGGATCACATACAGCTGCTCTTGCGGGAGGTCACTCATCGGGCCAAGAACATGTTGAGCGTCGTGCAGGCTATCGCGCGCTACACGGCCACATCATCCCCTGGTGATTTCGTCGAGCGCTTCTCCCAGCGCATTCAGGCACTCGCGGCAAGTCTCGATTTGCTGGTCAGCAGCAACTGGCAAGGCGCCGACCTCGATGCTCTCGTGCGCTGCCAACTCGCGCACTTCAAAGACCTGCTCGAGACCCGGATTGAGGTGCGGGGCGAGCCGCTGCAAATATCGTCAGCGGCAGCTCAGACGCTCGGCATGGCCTTGCATGAGCTTGCCACCAATGCCGCCAAGTACGGCGCGCTGGCCAAAGCGACGGGGCGCGTCGCGATCGCGTGGGGCACGACGAGGTCAGGCCGCGGCGACGAGCGATTTACTATTAGTTGGACCGAGCGCGGTGGCCCACCTGTCACAGTACCGGCACGACGTGGGTTCGGGACGGCGGTGATCGACGGCATGGCCAAGATCGGGCTCAACGCCGAAGTGCAGGTGAATTTTTTACCGGCCGGATTTGAATGGCATCTGGACTGTTCAGTTGATCAAATGCGAGGTGCGGGCAGCTATGGGCGGTGATGAGCGATGTCGGATGCCGGGGATTTCATTTCAATCGCGTGTGTCAGGAATGTGGAAGATGTTCTTTATTGGCATTCCACAATGTCGTTATGCTCGCGGACACCAACTATGATTGCTATTCTTGAGTCAGAACACCGTGAGATCGTCGGCCTGCAAAGGCGGCGATCAGCAAAGCATGAACCCGATGGTTAAATGGATTTCTTTGTTGACCAGGCTCCTCGGTGTTCTCGCACTCAGCAGAGTTGCCGCAGTTAATCTGGTTGAAAACGATGAGCGACAACATCAATAGAAGTATATTCCATAGTAATTGCCGCGGTCAACGGCCTGCTGCCCAACAGCGCCAGTCGTTTCATGGGTTATTCGTAACATTTCTAGCGCCACCGACGATATGCTGGACGTTGCCCAGCTTTGCACCGACGCCGTCGGCTTGCAACTTGACGTCATTACCCGCTTTTCCACCTGCATCGCTGGTGCTGCCCTTCGCTTGACTGGCAGCACCAGCGAGCCGGTCGTTGTCCATCTCATCCAGCGCCGGTGTAGCTGTAGCTCGGCAGGCTGGCCAACTGATCTTTCGTTGCGCCCGGCATCATGATTCTATCCCCGGCGAAGTGTAGCCGATCATAGGGAATCTTTACGAGCTTGCTACCGACGCCCAGGAAGCCGCCAACCGACAACACAACACCGGTGACATCATGGTTCTGGTTCATCAGCAACTCATCGACGCTGCCAATTTTTTGCTTCTGGTCATTATAGACCGAGCTGCCAATCACTTTGCTCGCGCGCATCTGTTGATCAGCCGTCACATAGGTCGGGCTCGAACTCCGTTGCATGTCAGCCGTGGCGCGGGCCGGCGGTTTTGTCGGCGAAGTAATGGTCGTTGGCGTAGTGGTTGTCGTGGATGGAGAAGTTGATTGGGCCCCGACAGGCGACGCTATAAGTGACGACAGCGCAATCACTGCCGGGATTGAATAACGGTAGAACATCGTGTGCCTCCTTTTTGTAGTCATGCAGTGAATTATAAATGCACGCGCAAGGGATAAGTTCCCGCGATCGACACAATCGTCACCTAAATCGTCGATAGCTTGGTTTACCTGAGAGGCTGTCACTGTGGCTGGTAAATGTCGTTTTATATAAGCTTCCTGGAAAGGGAGCAGCCCGCCACACCATCGTGGCACGGCGGGCTCGTTCAGGTAAAGAGTCTGGGGAGACTCTGTATTGACGTCGCAAAGGCGAGTAAGATACCCAAGCAGCCTAGCCTAACGCCTCGGCCATAAGTATATAATGTATTTACTCGCCTGTTGGTCCCATAATTGGCAACACGATTACCGATCTGGTGATCCTTGCTGCGCGGCCTCTAGGCCTTAGTCGTTCAAGCGATCGGCCGAGGGGTTGTTCGACGAACTGCTGCGCGCCGCTCGCGACGGCCCAGGCGGAGATGGCATATGTGTGTCTGGGTTAGTCCACGGTGGCTTACCCAAGTTGACTTGGTTGGGGCTAGTCGTGGCCCCGGTTATGGCTCCTGCGCCGCCACCAACCAGGGCGCCTATCGCCATCCCGGGCGGCCCGGCCAATGCGCCAATACCAGCTCCGGTGGCCGCGCCGGCGGCAGTCCCTCCGGTGGTGCGTTCCTGCGGTGTTGTGCCACAAGCGGCCAACGCGTTCAACGCGCCGATCGCTATTATTATCAGTGCTTTTCGCGTCACGAGATTTCTCTAACCTCCGTTGCGTATTATATTTTAAAGTCAGGTCTGCCAAATTTTTTCTGGTGTGACAGAGTGATGGTCTGAGCAACCGCCGTCGGGATCCAGCATGTAGCCATTCCCTTGGGCCTGCAGCAGGCACGGTTCACGTGGGTTCGGCTCTATCTTCTGCCGCAAGCGATAAATGTGCGTTTGAAGCGTATGTGTCGTGATTGCGGAATTGTATCCCCAAACTTCATTCAGCAGTTCCTGCCGCCCAACGGGCCGTTTACCGGCGCGATGGAGGACTTTCAGCAGTAACACTTCTTTGTTCGTCAAACGAATGCGAGAATTCTTCGTCGTGTGCTGCATCAGCTTTGCGGCCGGCCGGAAGATATAGTTCCCGACTGTGAAGACAGCGTCTTCGCTATTCTCGAAAGTGCGGAGTTGCGTCCTAATCCGAGCGAGCAGCTCGTTCATTCGAATTGGTTTAGCAACAAAATCATTCGCGCCGGCGTCAAGGCTGCGAACGACATCCGTCTCCTCATCCGAGTCGCTCAGCATAATGATTGGCATCTTGTGGCCGACCCGGCGCAGCTTCGCGCAATAGTCGCGCCCATCGCCGTCAGGCAGACGGATATCCAGTACGACCGTGTCGAACCAAGCCCGCTCGGAGAGAAGGGATTCATCCGCCTCACCCAGGGTTGCAACGCCGACGGCCCGGAATTTTCCTTCTTCGGCGAAGCATTCGGCCAACGTGTAGCGCAGCGCGTTGTCGTCATCGACTATCAGGATTGGTCTTTCCATCTCGCCTCCACCACGATATTCAGTCGACTTTTTAGTGTGTGCAGTCGCATCAATTCATTGACGAGGATTTTGTTCCATTCATCGGGAAAAAATGTGGCAATTTGCCATCGCGTTATCGTGACTGGTGAGAGCTGAATGCAGAAGGGAACTATATGCCGGTTACAGTTGCCGCGTAGCCCCCAACCGGCGTAAGTCCTCAATACACCCATCGACAATCTCTCGCGCCGGACGTCGCGAATTGAATTCCCGCCAACGTCTTTCGTTTCATTCGTTGGGCGCGCGGCCGGCGGCATTGGAGGAATCCAATTTAGTCCAAGATAGCCACGGTAAGCATGGCCGTTGCCTCGGCAGCCATCGCGACGTTGTCACCCAGCCAAATCCATTCAGCACTGAGCCGATCGAGAATGGCTCCACCAGCGATCGCCTGTTGACCGTCAGCATGACCATCGCTGTTACCGGCTTCGCGATCACGCTATTCGGTACGACGTTCCAAAGGCGCGCTTCACGAGGTCGAGCGACATCAGATTAATGGTGGCGCCCACGGCGGTCGCCACGGCAATCACACAGCAGAACGTTTTGCCTCATGTGGTGCCTTTGCAAGACCCACTGTCCACTGCATCGTCTCGCTAGGCACGTATGCAGCGATCCTGTCAGCAAGGGCAACGCGAGAATGCTTGTTACGATGATACCCGGCGCAAACATTGCGAACGCGAGCCGCCCGGCCACCGGGCGAAGTGCTTCGACGGTTTCCGCGGATGTCTGGATACTGGTATCGCCGTTGGAATTCAGCGAGGCCGTTGTCGTGATCATTATCAACTATGCGAACAGGATGAAAGTCGCGTTGCCCGCATACTGAACCCGGTCGCGGCCCGCAGTTTCGGGCGCGACAGGCCCCGCAATGCGCGGCGGCGGCGCAAGTTTACTAGCAATTTTGTTGCGTCGTAGCATCGTGATCCGGCGGCTGCCGTTGTGGCAACGGCTAGACGGCACATAGATTACCTCGGAGCGTGGTGGGAACCTGAACGACGGTTTGACGTTAGGACTGTGCAAGCCTGGCAGCCTGCCCGTAATGGGTGATGGTGCCACAGAATTGTTCATTGTCTGACTTGCTGAACCACAGATGACCGGGGACCTGACATGGATGAACCAGCCAGCAAATCGATGCCTCGACAGCCATTCCTCAGCGATGTGAGAACATTGCGTGACCGTGCGCGACAGCACATGATGGAAGGCGCGGTCACTGCCACCTACGATGGAAATACAGAACAGGCTTGCGAGATCTTGAACCAGGCCTTGGCTACCGAAATCGTTTGCGTACTTCGTTACAAGCGGCACTATTTCATGACGAAAGGTGTGAATTCCAGGTCGGTGAAGGAGGAGTTCCTTGAACATGCGGCTGAGGAACAAGATCACGCTGACCGGATCGCGGAACGTATCGTCCAACTTGGGGGTGCACCGAACTTCTCGCCGGAAGGATTGGTCTCACGAAGCCACTCGGAATATGTCGAAGGCGAGACGTTGATGGATATGATCCGAGAAGACTTGGTGGCCGAGCGTGTCGCGATCGATAGTTATCGGGAAATCGCTGCTTATTTTGCGCCGTTCGACACCACTACGCGTCGCTTGATCGAGGATATACAGGCATCCGAGGAGGAGCACGCAGATGACCTGACTGAGCTTCTGGCAAGCTTTCCGGAGGAAGCATCCACCCAGAGTTCCCAATCACCAAGCAACGGGACATCACATCCATGAACAGTATCATCTACATTGTCGGCTTTGTCGTGGTCGTCGTCGCGGTTCTGAGCTTTTTCGGCCTTCGCTGATTCTCGCCGGACGTGCGGGGCCGCGGCCTGTTGACCAGCGCGCCTGGACTTAGGCCCGGCGCATTGAAACCATCAGACTACCAACGGAAAGGAAGTGCATGACAGAGGATCTCGCGGGCCAAAGGATCGCCGTGCTCGCCACCGACGGGTTCGAATACGCCGAATTAGCTGAACCTGTGGCCGCACTGCAGGGCGCAGGCGCAGAGACGGTCGTTGTTTCGAAACAGGGCGGATTGATCCGGGGATACAACCATAGTGTCAAGGTCGGCTTGGTCGCGGTGCAGGCGACCCTGCATGACGCCAGACCCGATGATTTCAACGGTCTTGTGCTACCCGGAGGGGTCGCGAACCCGGATGCGTTGCGCATGGACCGAGAGGCCGTGGCGTTTGTTTCAGCCTTCGTCCAGGCCGGCAAGCCGATCGCCGCAATCTGCCATGCGCCCTGGATGCTGATCGAGGCCGGCGCGGTCCGCGGCAAGCGATTGACTTCGTGGCCCTCTCTAAAGACCGATCTCACCAACGCGGGCGCCCACTGGGAAGACCGGGCGGTGGTGGTTGATGGCCGCCTCGTAACCTCCCGCAATCCGGGTGATATTCCGGTGTTTAATCGTCAGATCATAAAGTCATTCGCCGAGGCGGCGTGACGGGCACTTTAACGCCGCAGGGCGGGCACTTATCGGGGACACTAACGCGAGACCGGCGCGGAGCTATCAGGGAATAGGCGCGGGCGCAAAACGTATCGTAAAAACATCAAAATTCTCCTGTTGGGTTCAAAGTGGCTTCAGGAGGTCATGCGAATGAGGCCTTCGTGCCGGATCAGGATCGGCTTGCAGTTGCGGTGTTCCTCTGGTTTCGGGCTGCGTCCAACACTGATCACCGTCGCCGGGGCTGGGCGACCAAACTTTTTCCTGCTTACGCACTTTCCCCGGCTCTTCAGACATAGCGCATATCATGAACATTGAGGTCAGGCAGGCGCGCAGCAATGGCTCGCAACAAGGTGCGACTTCAGAAACGTCTGAATGAGGCGGTCTATGGCACTGAGGAGAAATGCCGCGCGGAGATGATCGCGTCGCGATGGCCGAATGGCTTTGAATGCTCAGTCCGCGGCGGGCGGGTCTGTAGCGCGGTGGGGACCGGGAGTTGTTTCGATGCACCACCTGTCGCCGCCAGATCTAGCCAATCGCAGGTTGGGTCTTCGCCTTGGCGTGACTCAGACCACTGCCTGTATGATCGAGCATAAGCTGGCGCAGAGGACGACGGGGCACGACGCCAGTAAATAGTTAAGCGGTCGTATCGAACTGGACGACGCCTATCCCGATGGAGAACATTCCGGTGGAAAGCGAAGTCGCGGTGCGGGCGGCAAGACGCCATTCGTCGCCGGGGTCGAAACCACGGCGTAGGGCAAGCGGGCAAGCTTTGCCACGCGCAGCCTTGATCCAGGGTGCGCAGTTGTCAGCGATGGCATGGCTTGTTTCGATGCCGGATATTCACATCAAGTCGTCAAGACCGGCTCAGGTGCAGTCGCCACGCGCACGCCCGCCTTCAAATGGGTCAATAAAGCGCTTGGCAATAACAAAGCTGCCATCGTTGGAACTTACCGATCGAGCAGAAGCATGTTCCGCGCGACCTCCCCAAATTCCGAATAGCGCTTCAGACGACGATACGGCGTCAGTGCCATGATGCGGCGGCTCCGCTTGGCTGGCGTAGGGACTACGCCGATGCCTTACCGGCAGCTTTAACTGGACGAAGTTTATGCATGACCAGAAAAAAATTACTTGCAAAAATGGGCTGAGAAAGATGCGTAGGCAGAGCCACTACTGCCCACCCGCATGACAAAATTCACGCTGATGAAAAGGTCGTATGCCCCACTAAGCAACCATGCGATGCTCGCGGTAGGGTCACGCCCGAACCCGCTGGTGAAGCGGGCCTAAACGGTCCGACGTACAGCCGATGCACGGCGATGGAGCCGTCGACGTTTGATTCATCTGGCGCACATCAAGTTTGAACGGGTCGACCTCCACTTTCATTGCGTTCGTGGATGCTGAGTGGACATGGGGCGGCGCTGTCACGCCGCCCCAGCCCGTTCAGTCGTGCTTACCGTGGCTGGCCCGGCCGCCCTCGTGCCCCGCTTCGGAAGCGCGTTCGTGGTCGGTTGCGAAGTTGCCGCCGCCGCGGCTGCCGCCGCGGGCCTCTTTGTCATCGCCCGATCCGCCATGGCTAGCCTTGCCGCCTTTGTCATCGCTCGATCCGCCGTGGCTGGCCTTGCCGCCCTGGCGACCGGCTTCGGAGGCAAGCTCGTGGTCAGTCGAGAAGCTGCGCTTTTCGTCGGGTACGCTTGACCCGCCCTTCGACGCAATCTCCCGCTGCTTGTCCTTATCCATCGAAGCAAAACCGCGGTCACTGCTGGATGAATGCTGTTTCTCTTCCGCCATAAATCCTCCTGTGCGGTGTTGTCGCCCGCGCCCCTTACGCGGTCGTCCCTTAAAACCAGCCAGAGCCACGAAGGTTGCATCAACCCAGGAGACATCCGACGATCTTGGCTTTCGCCAGTGTGTCGGCGCGGAGCGGTGTGTGTTGGAGTTGGCTGGCTATATCGGCAATTTTTTTGATGGCCCGGGCGGGCTGCGTCAACTGGTCGTAGATGGTTTCGAGAAAGGGACGACAATTTGAGTTAGGGCCATCAGTAGACGGGATTAGGCCGTTGTCGCCAGCCCGTTGACCTCGGCCCATGCGGTGAATATTTTGTTGCGGGCGATACGAAACTGGCAGGCAATGCCTTGGTCGGAGCGGAGGGCGACAACGTCAGCAACCTGATCATGGAGGCAAAGCAACAGGTGGACATGCCGGTGTCCTTTGTATTTCTTCATGATGCGCTCTCGTCGTCCGGTCGGTTGGCGGGAATTCTCCGCCCGGTTGCCAGTGCTTTTTCCGATCGAAGTGGATTGGCGAAGGCGCTCGCCCCTGCCTCTTCAGCAGCTAGCGGAACAGGCGTTTAGCGGCCTTCTCATCGCGCCGGCTCTGGGCGAGGACATCGAGAACAAACTCATGCTGGTCTGCTGGGCGCCGGAGCCAGTGCTTCTCGCCGGCGATGGCGATGACGACCTCGCCGAGGTGCCATTTGTCGCCGCGCCGCGCGGCGATCCGGTTGACGATGTTCAGTTCCGCGACCTGGTCTTCCAGCTGACGCAACGTCTATCTGACCCGCCCCTGAGGTGGCGCCGAGCGGGCCATCGCGATCACTTTGGCTTCGATCGCCCAGTCGAAGATAGGCTTCCTGGCCGAATTGGGAGAACGTTTCGGGGTCAATGCTGACTAGACGCCGTCTTTGACAAGATGCCGACGAACCAGCGCGATGGTGACAAGGGCGTTACCCAGCGCGTCCGCGATCTGACTGTCGCTCCTAGTTTCGCCAACGTCTGAGGGATCGGTCGTCGACACTGGGGGGCGGGTTAAATTGCGGGCGAGTGCTTGCTGCCGCGGAGGAGCGTCTCCAGCTAATCCCGCATTTCCAGGCTGATCTTCACGACATATTTATTTACGGCGATCTCTTTCGCGGCCGCGAATCGTGTCCGTCATTATTTGGTAACGTAATCGATTTGAGCATTAACCCTATAGACGTGATCTGCTAGCTTGGGACCCGTTCAACGAACGCCATCAAGGCCAGTGTCCACATGTACCGCACCGACGGGCTGGCGGCATTGATTTTCTGTTTTGTGGCCTTCACCGCTGCACCTGACCATTTCGCTGGAACAGGCTTCAAAACCCTTGCACACATGGTCCGTCCACAATATTGCTACCGGATTGCTGCGGCGGCATCCTTTCACTCCCCAGATGTGCGGCCTGTTGTCGGATTGCGTCTGAGGCCATTGCCCTAAGGTTCTTTACCTACAGCAGGCAGAAAGGCGCTTGTTTTTTAATTCTACCGCGCGCAGCCTGGGAATAGTTCTAACAATATCGTCCAAGCAGGGGATGTTGCACCCGTGGATCCGCAACCGGCCCAGAGCCGCCAACCTATTTCCACGGTTGCGCCTGACATAACCGCCGCGTACTACGCGGCGCTTGTGGACTCGTCTGTCGATGCGATAGTTACTAAAACACCTGACGGCGTTATTCTGACTTGGAACGCCGCAGCCGAGCGCATGTTCGGCTACCAGGCGGAGGAAATGATCGGGCAGCCCATCATCCGCCTGTTCCCTCCCGAGCTTGCGGCGGAGGAGGAACGCATCCTCGACCGCCTCCGGCGGGGGGAGCGCATCGAGCGCTATGAAACCGTGCGGATCACGAAGGATGGCCGCCGTCTCAACGTGGGACTGACAATTTCGCCGATTCATGACGAGTCGGGCAGGATCGTCGCGGCATCGAAGATCATCCGCGACCTTTCCGAACGCAAACGCACCGAAAGGCAGTTCGAGCTTCTGGCCGACCTGATGCCGGCGATGTGCTGGATGGCGGATGCCGAGGGCTCGATATTCTGGTATAATCACCGTTGGTATGACTACACCGGTAGTACGTTCGAGCAGATGGAGGGATGGGGCTGGCAATTGGTCCACGATCCCGAGACGTTGCCGAAAGTAATGGAGCAGTGGCAAGGCAGCATCGAGACCGGCGAGCCTTTTGAAATGACCTTCCCGTTGAAGGGCGCGGACGGAACGTTCCGTCAATTCCTGACGCGGGTGGCGCCGCTGCGGGAAACGGACGGCCGGGTTTACCGTTGGCTGGGGGTCAATACCGATATCACGGAGGAGCGCAGGTCGTCGGAATTGCGGGAACAGTTCATGGCGGTGCTCGGGCACGACCTCCGCAACCCGCTGAACGCGATCGCATCGGGACTGAGGTTGCTGCGGAGGACGCTCCTCAACGAGCGCACCGTTCTGCTGGCCGACATGATGCAGGACAGCGTCACCCGGATGGCGGCGTTGATCGATGACGTGATGGACTTCGCGCGCGGCCGCCTCGGCGGTGGTCTGGCGCTGAACCGCGCCCCCGAAACCTTGGAACCGGTGCTGCGGGAGGTTATCGCGGAGCTGATCGCCGCCAACCCGGATCGCTTTGTGGAAACGGATTTCGCCTTGCAGCGGCCGGTCGATTGCGACCGATGGCGGATCGCACAGCTTTTCTCGAATCTTCTTGGTAACGCCCTGACCTACGGTTCCGTCGACCGGCCCGTTCGCGTCCGGGCCGTCAGCGGCGCGAAGGGCTTCGAGCTTTCGGTCGCCAATAAGGGCCACCCGATACCTCCGACCGATCTGCCGCGCCTTTTCCAGCCCTTCTATCGTGGCGCGGTGCGGCCCAGCCGAAAGGGCTTGGGTCTCGGTCTCTACATCGCACACGAAATCGCGAGGTCGCATGGCGGCACGTTGAAGGTAGCGTCAACGCGGGAGGAAACCCGCTTCACGTTCTGCATGCCAAGGATCTGAACGGGCGGATTCCACACTCCGAATAGCTAACGCTTCTGGAACGTACCCCACTGGCACTCGGATGTGCACCACCGCGACCGGAAATCCGCCCGCCGCCTAGCCAGGGACACTGATCAGGCGAGGGCAATCTGGGCAGTTACAAATCAACTTCTAGTAAGTTGTGGCAGCGCGGAAACCAATTTGAAGGGTCGGCGTTCCTAGTTCGCATAGGAGGAATTCGATCAGGAGGTAGTATGCGCATCGCAATAATTTGTCTCACAGCCCTCGCCCTGGTGTCCGGCTGCGGTCGCACAGCGGGAACACGGGCCGTCACGGGTGGCCTTCTCGGCGCCGGTGGGGGTGCGATAGTTGGGGGCGCGACCGGACTGGGAGCTGGCACGGGCGCACTTATCGGTGGGGCCGGCGGGGCCGGCGCGGGCGCTCTCACAGCCCATCATTGATAAGGCTTGGAATTTGCAAGCCGGATAGGGGTCGCCAACTACGACACCGGTCTTGAGGATTAGTTCAATGCCGCGTGTCCAATAGGGTGGAACACTTACAGCATCGCGCTAACGATCGATGTCTCGCGAGCAAACCGGAACGACAAGAAAACCATTTTTTCGACTCTCCGATTGCTCCCTGGTCGGGGCTTGCGGAGTCCGGCGTCCAAGACCTCGGCTACCGCGGTCCGCGGTTGGCCGGGGCCGGTGGGAAGTTCGGCATAACCGTCGAAGCAATTGCCGCGGCCGCGACGGACGGTTCGTCCTCGTCGTCATTTACCGGGTGGTCGAACGATTTTTTTTCGCGTGGCTCAGTTGCTACCAGCGGTTGAACATTATCTTCGGGCGTTCGAAAGACTACTTTGTCGGATTCGCTGTGATTGCTTTCATCTCCATCCTCGCCAGGCGTCTGACGCGCCTCGTCACCGGGGATCTGAGCCCGTGACATTTACTAACTGATACTTACCACACGCGAGGACGAACCGGAGACCGGAGGGGCGTGTAGCGCGACAATGTAGACCGCGATTCCATCTTCTATACCCTGCTCAGGTCAGAACCCGAAAATCCTTGGGCGAGATGATACGGAAGTTATCCGTTACCTGATCACAATAGGTGCCCCACTTTCTGGGCACCTCCTCGCGCAGAAAGGTCAGTA
>Ga0075030_100003439_pt1 | contig 14353 bp, 17 predicted proteins | sample LitLauG_LLR_2012_FD_71393 | JGI IMG/M metagenome (GOLD analysis project Ga0075030, IMG submission 71393) | Freshwater sediment microbial communities from Pennsylvania, USA - Little Laurel Run_MetaG_LLR_2012 | ecosystem: Environmental > Aquatic > Freshwater > Creek > Sediment | place: USA... | reverse complement strand
CCATGCCGTGTCGGTCGCCAGGCGGCTCCGCCATTATTTGCGGCGCTTGAGGGCGGCGAAGCGCCGATAAGCCGGCCCAAACCGAGAACGTTCCGCTGCGGCGCCGGTGCGCCGCGCGCCGCCACGAATTGGCCGGCGATCGCTGCCCTGGCGCACCGATCGCCGCGGCCGTGGCGGCGCTACCTTGCCGGCGTCGGCTGCCGCGGCGCGGCCGGGCGATCGGCGCTGCGCCGGTGCGGCCCGGCGGGCGCGTCGCGCCGCGCCGCCCATCGAGGACATGGACATGGACCTAGCAGGCATCAACAACCAGATCGCCAGCCGGATCACCGACCTGCAAGCCGGCCGCGGCGCCGGTGCGGCGACCAGCGTCGGCGCTACCGGCGGCGGCGCGGCCGGCTTCGATTTTGCCGCCACGCTCGATTCGGCCTTGAAGGCGGTCAGCCGCAGCCAGGCCGATGCGGGCGAGCTGCAGAAGCAGTTCCAGCTCGAGAACCCGAACGTCAGCCTGGAACAGACGATGGTCGCGATGAACACATCGGCCTTGAATTTCTCGGCCGCCGTGCAGGTCCGCAACCGGCTGGTGCAGGCCTACGACCAGATCATGAACATGCAGGTCTAGGGCCGGATCCGGCAGCTCCGGCGACCCGCGCTCCTTGCTGCAGGCGGCGACGGGCGCGCGGCCCGGCCGCTCAGAATCCCAGGCTGGCCAGCAGGTCGTCGACGCCGGCCTGGTCGGTCACCACGTCCGTGCGCTGGCCCGCGTCGACCACCGGCCCTTCGAGCCGCGCCGGCTCGATGCGCCGGCGCTGCTCGGGCGGCGTGGCGTCGATCAGCAGGTGCACCAGCTGTTCCTCGAGCTCCTGCGACAGCGCGACCACCTTGCGGATGACCTGTCCGGTCAGGTCGTGGAAGTCCTGCGCCATCATGATCTCGGTGAGGATGGCGTTGGTCTGCACCGCCTGCTCGTCGATCGAGCGCAGGAAGCTGCGCGTGTCGCCGATCAGCTCGCAGCCGGCCGGCGTCGCGCGCTCGGCGCCGCCGTCGGCATAGAGCGCGACCGCTGCCCAGCGCGACTCCAGGCCCTTGGCGCCGCCGGCCAGCATGTCCTGGACGGTGCGCGCCCGGTCGACCGCGTTGAGCACCTTCTCCGCCGCCTCGCCGGTGACGCGGGCGATGTAGGCCAGGCGGTCGCGCGCATCCGGCAGGTGATCGCGCGCGTCGGCCAGCGATTCGTGCAGGCCCAGCTCGCGCAGGGCGTTGTGCAGCGTGCGCGTGAGGTGGCCGATGCGCTGGTACAGCTCGGTGTTGCCGCCGCCGGCGCCGTGCGCTTCGTCGTCGGCCGCGCCGCCGGGGCCGGCTGGCGCGGGGCGGAAGTTCGCCGGGTCGCCCCAGACGTCCATCGCCGGTGCCGGCGGCGCCGTCTGGGCGACCGCCTGCTCGATCGGGTGCTGGGTGAATCCGTCGCTGTGGCCCATGTCGCTTCCGTCGCTCAGGCGTGCTGCTTCATGATCTTCTGCACCTTCTCTTCGAGCGTCGCCTTGGTGAAGGGCTTCACGATGTAGCCGTTGGCGCCGTTCTGCGCCGCGTTGACGATGTCTTCCTTCTTCGCCTCGGCGGTCACCATCAGGAAGGGCAGCCCCTTGAGCGTCTCGTCGGCGCGCACCTGCTTGAGGAGAGCGAAGCCGTCCATGTTGGGCATGTTGATGTCCGAGACGACGAAGTCGAATTTCGTCGCGCGCAGCATGCTCAGCGCGGCGACGCCGTCCTCGGCCTCCTCGGCATTGGCGTAGCCGATCTCCTTGAGCAGGTTGCGGATGATCCGCCGCATCGTGGAAAAGTCGTCGACGATCAGAAATCTCGGCTCGCTGCTCATGCTTGCTCCTGCTCTGCTGTCCGGATTCCGGGGCGATCGGCCCCGGCGTCCCGCGTCCCGGCGCGGGCGCGCCGCCGCGCGGCGGCGCCGGCGCACACCCGGCGATTCCGATTTTCCGGTGCCGCCGCCCCGGCCGAAGCGGCGAAAAGACGGGAGAATTCCGCCGCGCCGCGCCGGCCGGGCCGTCCGCTCATGGTGCCGGCGCGGCGAGGATCGGGTTCTCCGCCCCGGGCGCCGCGCCCGGGTCGCGCGGTTCCTCGAGCGACTTGCCCAGGCTTTCGGCGTCGCCGGCCTCGATCTCGCCGCGCGCCTGCTGCATGCGCTCCTCGGCCAACTTGTTCAGGACAATGATCGAGATCCGCCGGTTCAGCGGATTCATCGGATTGTCCTTGTCGAGCAGGCTCGAATCGGCCAGGCCGACGACGCGCGCGATCTTCGCGGCGTCGATGCCGCCGGCGATCAGTTCGCGGCGCGAGGCGTTGGCGCGGTCGGCCGAGAGCTCCCAGTTCGAATACGCCTTGTCGCCGGCCGCGTACTGCGCCGAGTCGGTGTGGCCGGTGAGCACGATCTTGCTCTCGACCTCGTTGAGCACCTTGCCGAACTCGCGCAGGATGTCGCGCATGTAATCCTTGACGTGGGCGCTGCCGATGTCGAACATCGGCCGGTTGAAGTCGTCGACGATCTGGATGCGCAGACCGTCGGGGGTGATCTCGACCCGGATCTGGTCCTTGAACTGCACCATCTTCGGGCTGGCGCTGATCGCCGCGTTGAGCACCCGGGCCAGCTCCTCCATGCGCGCGCGCTCCTTCTTCTGGATCTCGTTGCGCCGGTGCTTGCGGCTTTGCACCTCGCCGCGCTTGACCGCCCCGGCGGCCCGCGTCAGGTCCTCGCCGCCGCCGGTGACCACCGAATTGGAGTCGCCCGAACCGTCGCCGCCCGACAGCGAGACCTGCAGCGGCGACTGGAAGTACTCCGAGATCCCCTTGAGGTCGCCCTTGGTGGTCGAGCCGAGCAGCCACATCAGGAGGAAGAAGGCCATCATCGCGGTGACGAAGTCGGCGTAGGCGATCTTCCAGGCCGCGCCGTGCGCGCCGTGGCCGCCCTTCTTCACGCGCTTGATGACGATGGTCGACTTGGCCTTTTCGCCGCCCGCGCTCATGCCGGTCCCCCGCCGCGCGCCGCCTCAGCGCTTCTGCTTGACATGCTTTTCCAGCTCGAGGAAGGTCGGCCGCTCGGTCGAGTAGAGGATCTTGCGGCCGAATTCCACGGCCAGCGCCGGCGCATAGCCCTGCAGGTTGGCCAGCAGCGTGGCCTTGACGCAGTTGAGCTCCTTGGTGGCCTCGTCGACCTTCTGTTCGAGCACGCCGGCCAGCGGACCGATGAAGCCGTAGGACAGCAGGATCCCGAGGAAGGTGCCGACCAGGGCCGCGGCGATCATCTCGCCCAGCACCGCCGGCGGCTTGCCGACCGAGGCCATGGTCTTCACCACGCCCATGACCGCGGCCACGATGCCGAAGGCCGGCAGGCCGTCGCCCGCCTTCTGCAGGGCATGCGACGGGCCCATGGCCTCGTGGTGGTGGGTCTCGATCTCCTGTTCCATCAGGCTTTCGATCTCGAAGGGATTCATGTTGCCCGAGACCATCATGCGCAGGTAGTCGGTGATGAACTCGATCAGATGGTGGTCGGCCGCGATCAGCGGGTGCTTCTGGAACAGCGCGCTCTTGTGCGGATCCTCGATGTCCGACTCGACGGCCATCATGCCTTCCTTGCGGATCTTGGTCAGGATGTCGAACAGCAGCGCCATGAGCGCGAGATAGCGCGCCTTGGTGTACTTGGAGCCCTGCAGCAGCTTGGGCAGCGCCTTGAGCGTCGCCCCCAGCACCTTGGGCGAATTGGACGTGATGAAGGCGCCCGCCGCCGCGCCGCCGATGGTCAGCAGCTCGATCGGCTGCATGAGCACCTGGAAGCTGCCGCCCTCCAGGGCGTAGCCGCCGAACACCGCGCCCAGCACGATCACATAACCGATGATGACGAACATGCTGCTCGACCCCTACCTCGTCGCCGCGCGTGCCGGCGCAGACCCGCCCGTCCTCGCCCGCCGCGGAGGGATGGTGTGCCTGCTCCGTTTCGGCATTCCCCCGGCCGGACTTGAACTCCGGTCGCCGCGGCCCGGCGGGCCCTGCCCGGAAAAGCGCGAATACGGCGGCGTGCGCCGGCCAATTCCCCGGATCCGGCACGGCGCGCAGCGGCGCAGGGCGTGCTGGCGTGGCGGGCGAGGTCGGGGCCCCGGTATGCTCTCGTTCGATGGCGTGCACGAGCGGGCGGTTGCGGCGGGTCTTGCCGGACCGGCCGAATTCGACCGCGGCATCCGCGACCTGCAAAGAGCCGCCGGGCCCGACGGCGTCTTCTGCTACACCTTCTTCAAGGGCGTGGGCGACAAGCCGCACGATGCGTGATCGTCGGGGAAGACGCGGCGGCGTGGGCGCCCCGCCTTGCCGGCAACGAGGGCCCAGGCGATGACCGCCATTCCGAGCTGGGCCGAGGTGGCACGCGCCCGATGGACCAACGACGGCCGGTCACGGCCGGCCTTCGCCCTCGCACCCGGGCCGGGGCAGGAGTCCGTCTGGGACTATCCTCGCCCGCCCTTGATCGTGTCCGACCCGCGCGAAGTGATGGTCCGGTGGCGCGGGCGCGTGGTTGCGCGGACCCGGCAGGCACTGCGCGTGCTGGAAACCGCGCACCCGCCGACCTTCTACCTCCCGCTTGCCGACACCGATCGAGCGCTGCTGCGCGCGGCGGCGGGCCGTTCCTACTGCGAGTGGAAGGGGCGGGCGCGCTACGGGTCGCTGGTCGATGGCGAGCAGACACTCGAACGCATCGCCTGGAGCTATCCGGCACCGCTGGCCGGTGCCGAGGTCTTGCACGACCGTGTCGCGTTTCATGCGCGCGGCCTGGACTGCACCGTCGGCGGGGTAGCGGTGCAGCCGCAACCCGGCGGTTTCTATGGCGGCTGGATCACACCCGAGCTGGTCGGACCGTTCAAGGGGGCGGCGGGCAGCGAGGGCTGGTAAGCGTCTGCCGATGGCGGTCGAGGTTGCGGCGGCGCGCGAGCGCGACCTGCCGGCACCGGGGCACAGCCGGTCGATCCGACATGGGCGGCGGGGCGGCCGGCGCCGACCGGCGAGCAAAAAAAGACCCGGACGAACCGGGTCGAGGTCGGAGGAGAAACGGAAAAGGAATGTCGGCGTCGTGCCGGCCGGGCAAGCCCGGGGTCGCCTGTGGAGGGTCAGGCGGCCTCGGTCTCTTCCTCGGCGCGGACGCTGCCGCGGCCCTTGCCGGCGCGTGCCGGCGGCTCGCACAGGCCGCAGATGTAGTTCTTGGTCAGCTCGTAGGTATGGGTCACGAACTTGCCGTTGCAGCGGCAGCAGGGGGTCAGCGTCACCATGCCCGCGTCGACGAACTTCACCAGGCGCCAGGCCCGCGTCACCGAGAGCAGCGGATCGAGGTTCTGCGCCTTGATCTGCTCGATGTACAGCTCGTAGGCCTTGATGATCGCGTCGATCTCCTCGAGTTCCGTCGTCTTGTTCAGGTACTCGTAGATGTTCAGGAACAGCGAGGAGTGGATGTTCGGCTGCCAGGTCATGAACCAGTCGGTGGAGAACGGCAGCATGCCGCGCGCCGGCGATTCGCCCTGGACTTCCTTGTACAGGCGCAGCAGGCGCTCGTAGGAAAGGTCGGTCTCCGACTCCAGTACCTGCAGCCGGGCACCCAGCTTGATCAGCGCGATGGCGCGCTGGATCTGCCGGCTTTCGGTAACGATGCTCTTGATGCGCATGGCGATCCCCGGGATGCGAAGGTTAGTTGGCTTCGGCGAAGTGGCCGGCCATGACGATGTTGGCGTGCAGGCCGGCGACGGCGGCCCCCGGAGCGAGCTTGGCGCGCGAATGGCTGGTCAGCAGGTTCCAGACCACGTCATCGTCGAATCGAAATCGCAGGATCAGCTGGTTGCTCCCGGCGATCTTCATCAGCTGGGCGGGCGTCAGCGTCTCGACGATGCCGGCGACCTCGTCCGACACGCCCAGGCGGTAGCGGGCCTGTGCCTTGTCGGCGCGGATCATGTGTTGCGCCAGGACCAGATAGGCGAGGTTGACTTCCCGGACTTCCTGCAGCAGTTGTTCGTTGATGACGGCGCCGTTGCTCATGACTGACTTCCTCCAGTTGAGGGCCTTTGAAGGCCCGGATTGCGTTGCGAAGTGATGCCATTTTGGGTTTCGCGTCGGCAGCGCGGTAGCGGGAATACGCCAAATCCCGCGTCAGCGCGCCGGCCGTGGCGGTGTAGGAATTCGCCCTACAGGTTTTTTCCCATGGTCGGCTTTTCCGGATGGCCGTCGAATTGGCGGGCGGGAACCCTAAAGTTCCGCGCTTCGGCGCCGTAAGGGAGGCTGCAAGACCATTTCCTCCCCCGCCTCGCGCGCTGCGTCGACTCCCCGTCACCAGCGCGCATTTTTTTTGCGGGGGTAGGGAAGCCGGTGGGTAGACCCTCCCCTGGACGGGCGGGTACCCATCCCCCGGCGCAAGCAGGCGGCGGGCCGCTCGCCGCAGCGCCTGCGCCCGGGGCCGGTGGCGGGTCAATCGGCGAATTGCGCCGCAAAAGGCCGGTTATTGCGCCGATCGATCGCGCCCGCAGGACTTGACGAATTCCCGCCTTTCCTAAAGTTCGCGTGCCGCGGCACCGATAAGGCTTCCAACACGACGCGCATTGCGGTTCCACGAAATCGGTGGCCGGACGGCGCGGCGCGGTGGAACCGGTAGGCGCCTCTCTCGACGTGGTGGCAGCCGCCTGGGTAACAGGTTGAACCAGCCTCGAATTCGGGCTGCCCTCTCAGAGAAACGAAAGGAACGAACATGTCTTTGGTTGTCAACACCAACGTGATGTCGCTGGTCGCACAGACCAACCTCAACAACACGCAGAACAAGCTGAACAACGCGATCACCCAGCTGTCGTCCGGCCTGCGCATCAACAGCGCCATGGACGATCCGGCGGGCCTGCAGATCGCCACCGCGATGCAATCGCAGGTCAACGGCATGAACCAGGGCGTGATCAATGCCAATGCCGCGATCTCGATGGCACAGGTCGCCGACGGCGCCCTGGGCTCCGTGACCAACATGCTGCAGCAGATGCGCACCCTGGCGGTCGAGGCGGCCAACGGCACGAACACCGGTTCGGGCGATGCCAACCTGCAGGCCGAGTTCACGCAGCTCGCCACGCAGATCAACAACACCCTGGGCAACACGCAGTTCAACGGCATCTCGGTCTTCTCGATGGCCTCCGGCGGCATCACCTACCAGGTCGGCGCCAACACCGGGGATACCGTCGTGGTCGCCTCGAACACCCTGGCCACCGACACCAACATCTCGAACCTGGCGGTGAGCGGCACGGTGAACATCTCCACGGTGGGCGGGGCCAATTCGGCGCTGAGCGCGATCGACACGGCGCTCAACGACGTGAACACCTCGCGCGCCAGCAACGGCGCCTACCAGATCCAGTTCCAGCAGATCGTGTCCTCGACGCAGATCAATTCGCAGAACACCGCGGCGGCGGTCTCGCAGATCATGGATACGAACTACGCCCAGGCGACGTCCAACCTGACGCAGGCGCAGATCGTGCAACAGGCCGGCACGGCCATGCTGTCGCAGGCCAATGCGATCCCGCAGGGCGTGCTGAGCCTGCTCAGCAAGCTGCCGTAAGCAGGCGCTCGCGCGCCGCTCGGCGCCGGGTCCCGCGGGGGTCCGGGGGCGCAAGCCTCCGGACCCCTTTTCCATTTCCGGCCGGCGGCCCCTCGCGTGTTTGCGTCCCGCTCGCCGGCGGCGGTGTGGATCGCCCGCCGGCGCCCTCAAGGGCGTGCCGTTCCTGCCGACATTCCCTTCGTACACCGGAGAACCGCAAGGCGGCCAACCGAAGGGAGCAGATCATGGCAGACGTGCAACCCGCAACCCCGCTTGCCGGCGGGCCGGCCGCCGCAGCGGCCGGCGCCGAGGGCGCCGCGGTCGTCCACGGCGCCGAGCGCGGCGTCGCAGCCAGAGCGGCGCTGGACGCCGCCCGAACGAAGGTCGCCGGCGCGCCGCCCGACCCCGGCCTGGACCACGCCGCGGCGGTCGTTCCGCCCAGTCGCGACCAGGTCGCATCGGCGGTCAAGGATGCCAACCAGGCGCTGACCGCAAGTGGGACCCAATTGGTCTTCGTCTTCGACGATCAGCTGCACCACATGGCGGTCAAACTGCTCGACGTGCAGACCCAGAAGGTCGTGCAGCAGATTCCCGGCCAGGCCATGCCGGCCAAGGCGAGCGCGCTCGCTGCGGCGCCCGGTGCGGGCGCGCTGGTCGATACCAAGGCCTGAACGCCGCCGCCCGCACCGACCGACCTCCATCGAAGAGCCCGCCATGACCACGTCCTCGACCACCGCGAATTCGGCCCTGACCAGCATCCTCAACGGCCTGTCCAACAGCAGCAACGCGTCGAGCTCGACCTCCGGCCCGCTGATCACGACCGGCCAGATCAACGTCGGCCAGCTCGTATCGGAACTCATGCTGGTGCAGTCGCAGCCGCTGTTCCAGGTGCAGGCCCAGGAGGCGGGCGTCAAATCGACACTGAGCGCCTACGGCCAGGAGCAGAGCGCGCTGTCGACCTTGCAGTCCGCCGCCGCCGCCCTGGCGCTGCCTTCGGCCTTCCAGGCGTCCAGCGCCACCGTGACCGGCAGCGGCGTCGCGGCGACGGTCACCGGCAGCCCGGTCAACGCGAGCTACTCGGTCTCGGTCACCAACCTGGCCCAGGCGCAGTCCGATGCCTTCGCCGCCGTCGCCAGCGCGACCACCCCGTTGACCGACGCCGGCGGCAATGCCGCTTCGGGCACGCTCACCATCACCCAGGGCACGCAGACCCTCTCCGTTGCCATCGGCTCGACCAACAACACGCTCGCCGGGATCGCCTCGGCGATCAACAGCGCCTCCAACGGTGCGGTCAATGCATCGGTGGTGACCAGCGCCAACGGCTCGGCCCAGCTGGTCATCGCCTCGGCCAATACCGGCGCGGCCAACGGCTTCACGGTCGCGGCCACCGACACGACGGGCAGCGCGCTCTCCGGCCTGGTCGCCGGCATGACCCAGACCCAGCCGGCCAAGGACGCCGTGTTCTCGGTCAACGGCCTGAGCGTCACCTCGGCGTCGAACACCGTGACCAGCGCGATCAGCGGCGTGACGCTGAACCTGGCTCAGGCCGGCACGACGACCCAGGTGCAGATCGGCACCGATCCGACCGCCGTGACCAAATCGGTGAACGACTTCATCACGGCCTACAACTCGGTGATCTCGCTCACCAATACGCTGACCAGCTACAACTCCACGACGAAGACCGGCTCGGTCCTCACCGGGGACACGGCGACCCGCACCATCGTCGGCACGCTGCAGGGCATCCTGGGCAGCCAGTGGAGCACGACCGGCACCGGCCCGAACTGGCTGGCCCAGGTCGGCGTGGCGTTCAATTCCGACGGCACGCTCAAGCTCGATGCGACCCAGTTCCAGGCCGCGCTGAACGCCAACCCGGGCGCGGTCCAGGCGCTGTTCACGACGGCGACCGGTACCGGGGCGCAGCAGGGCTTCGCCGTGCAGGTGAGCAATACCGTCGAGCAGATCCTGGGCAGCAAGGGCGCGCTGGGCGCGGCGCAGCAGAGCCTGCAGTCGCAGGTCTCGTACATGGACAACCAGCAGGCCTCGATGCAGGCCGAGCTGGCGCAGACCCAGGCCAGCCTGACCCAGCAGTACAGCGCGCTCAATGCCGAGGTGGCCGCGGCGCAGGCGCAGCAGGCATCGCTCGCCGGCGAACTGGCCAACCTGCCTGGCTGAGGCATTGCCGGGCGCGCCAATTCCGGACTTGCCGCCGCTCAATCTCCCGCGCACCCTGCCGATAATCTTTTCGTGGTCGGTGCACATCCGGGAGGCGAAATTGAGTGCGTATGGTGCGAAGGCATATGGCAAGCTGGCGTTGGAAACGGACATCATCAATGCGGAGCCGCATCGCCTGGTGCTGAAGCTGTTCGATGGGGCACTGCTGCAGATCCAGCGCGGGCGCCACTTCATGGTCGAGCGCCGGGTCGCCGAGAAGGGCGCCGCCATCGGCCACGCCATCGAGATCGTCGATTCGGGCTTGCGCGTCAGCGTCGATCCCTCGCATGATCCGGTGTTCGCCGGCCGCCTCGTCTCGCTCTACCACTACATCGTCATGCGGCTGCTGCAGGGCAATCTGCGCGACGACCTGGCGGCGCTCGACGAAGCGGCCAAGCTGCTGGGCGATCTGCGCGGCGCCTGGATCCAGATCGCTCCGGTCAAGGCCGGGGCCGCTGCCGCGGCCCGGCCGGCCGACGCCTTTCCCGCCTGATCGACAGCCGGGCGGCACGCGATGAAGCACAAGGTCGAACACCCCGACGAGGGCCTCGTCGGGACGCCGCGCGCAGCCCGCGCCCGGCCGCTGATCGAGCACTACGAGCGCATCGCCGAGGCCAGCCATCGCATGGTGGCCGCCGCCGATGCGGGCGACTGGACCCTGGTCGAGGACATCGGCCTGCAGTGTGTCGGGCTCGTCGCCACCCTCAAGGAGGCGGCACGCGCCGAGGCGCTGGGCGCGGCCGAACGCGAGCGCCGCCTCCAGCTGCTGCGCGGGATCCTGCGCGACGACGCGCGGATCCGGGCTTGCGCCGAGCCCTGGTTGCGCAACCTGGAGCAGTTTTTGTCCTAAACTGCACCCTACGGTGGGGGCTAACGGAGGGTCCCCTCGAGGAGCGCAACGTGGCGCTGCAGATCCCACCGCTGGGCAACGATGGCCTGAGCCATCCCGATTGGGGTGGCGCGCCGCTGCCGGGCCGCTTGTCGGTCGCCGCGGGCCGGCTGGCCGACACCCTCGCCCTCCTCGAGGGCGCTGCGGCGCCCGACCCCGCCGTTCTCGAAGGCCTGCGCCGCCTCGGCGCGCGCGGCGCGGCGGCCGATCTTCTCGTCGCCGCCGATCACCGCTCGATCCTGTTGCTGCTCGATGGCCGGCGCGTCCCGCTCGGCGCGGCCGCGCGCGACGCCGTTCTGGCGCTGCTCGAACGCCGGCTCGAACCCCGCGGCGCTGCGGCGCCGGTGGCCGATGCAGCCGACGCGGCCCGATCGCCGGTCGATCCGGCCGATGCGGCGCGCGCCGCGGCGATCCAAGCCCTGGTCGGGCGGGCGCGCTCGCAAGGCGCCGGCGCGCTGCCACGTGCCACGGCGCCGGCCCAGCAGGCCTGGGCGCTGCAGCGGCCGCTGCTCGCCGGGGCCGATCCCGACCCGGCGGCCGCGCTGGCCGCGGCGGTCGAGTCGAGCGGCCTGTTCCTCGAGGCCCACGTGGCCCAGTGGCTCGACGGCGCGCGCACCCTGGACCAGCTGCGCGACGAGCAGGCGGCGCCGGCGGCCGGCACGGCCGGCGAACCGCGCGCCGCGGCGCAGCTCGATGCCCTGCAGCGCCAGGCGATCGCCCTGAGCGGCGAGGCCTGGTCCGGCCAGCCCGTCCAGTGGCTCATCGAGCGTGCAGGCGGGCGCCATCGCGATGCGCCGGACCCGGGCCACGAGACGGGCCTGTTCCAGGCCACCGTGCGGCTCGATCTGCGCCACCTCGGCGGCCTGCAGGCGCGCATCCGCGTCGTCGAGGGGACGGTCGGCGTGCAGATCGAGGCCGAGCACCCCGGGAGCTTCGCCGCCGCCATGCCGCGCCTGGCCGACGCGCTCGACGCGCGCGGCCTGCAGGTCGTCGCGCTCGGCCTCGAGGCGGCCGCGCCGCCGGACCTGCCGTGAGTGCACCGCGCGACCTTGCCGATCCGGCACGGCGTGCCGTCGCCCTGGCCTATGGCGAGCGGGATGCGGCCGATGGCCTGGCGCCGCGCGTCGTCGCGCGCGGCCAGGCTCTGCTGGCCGACGCCATCATCGAGCGGGCGCGTGCCGCCGGCATCGCGATCCACGAGTCGCGCGAGCTGGTCAGTGCGCTCATGGGCTTCGACCTCGACCAGCGCATCCCGCCGGCGCTGTACGTCGCGGTCGCCGAGGTGCTGGCCTGGGCCTGGCGCCTGGAGCAAGGGCTGGACGGGCGCGCTGCGCCCGTCGGCCGCGGCGGCGATGCGCCGTCGGCGGGGCCGGCGTGATCTGCCTGACCATGATCGTGCGCGACGAGGCGCGCAGCCTGGCGCGCTGCCTGCGCAGCGCCGCCGCCCATGTCGACGAGCTGCTGGTGATCGATACGGGGTCGACCGACGCGACGCCCGAGATCGCCGCGGCCCATGGCGCGCGGGTCGAGCGTTTTCCATGGTGCGACGATTTTGCCGCCGCCCGCAACCATGCGCTGGCGCGGACCGATGCCCCATGGCGCCTGGTGCTCGATGCCGACGAGTGGATCATCGAGGGCGGGGCCTGCCTGCGCGAACTGGCGCGGCCGGACGCCGCGCCCTTCGTGGGCCAGCTGACCATCCTCGAGGCGGCCGACGATCCGCAGGCCCAGCCGCTGCCGCCGCTGCACGTCTCGCGCTTCCTGCCGCGCGGCCTGCGCTTTGCCGGCCGGATCCATGAACAGATCGTGCACGCCTTGCCGCTGCGCCGCCTGCCCCTGGTGCTGGGCCACGACGGCTACCAGCCGGCCCAGCGCGCGCGCAAGAGCGAACGCAATGAGCGGCTGCTGCACCGCGCCCTGAACGAGACGCCGGACAGCGCCTACCTGCATTACCAGCTGGGCCGCGAGCTCGAGATCGACGGGCGCCATGGCGCGGCGGCCGAGGCCTACGGCCGGGCCTGCGCGCTGCTGGCCTGGCCGCCGCCGCACGCCGACGATGCGGCGGCGCTGCAGCGGCGCCATGCCTGGCTGCACGATCTGGTCGTGCGCCGGCTGTTCTGCCTGAAGCGGGCGCGTCACTTCGACGCCGCATGGGTCGAGGCGCAGGCGCAAGCCGGGTACTGGCGCCATTCGCCGGACTTTCATTTCGCGCTGGGCGACCTGCTGCTCGACCACGCGCTGGCCGAACCGTCGCGCGCCGCCGAACTGCTGCCGCGGATCGAGGCCAGCTGGCTGCGCTGCCTGGAGATCGGCGAGACGCCGGACCTCGAAGGTGCGATCGCCGGCCGCGGCAGCCGGCTGGCTGCGCACAACCTCGCGGTATTCCATGAATTGCTGGGCAATGCCCCGCGTGCCGCGCAGTTCCGCGCCCTGGAGCAAGGCTCCGCGGCCGGTGCCGCGACGGATTGACCTCCGGCGAACCGCCTTATCGCGCTGCCGCGGCTGCACCGCGCTGCTAGGATCTTCGCTGTTTCCGGATGGAGCGGCGCCATGGCGGCCGCCGGCGCATGAAACCCCTGACCATCGGCTTCGTCGCCGACCACTATCTTGGCTGGATGGGCGGTGCCCAGTTCCTCGCCAACCTGCTCGGCGGCATCGATTCGGTCGCCGCCGGCCAGCAGGTGCGCCTCGAGGTGCTGGTCAGCGCCGCGGCACTCGGTCCGGCGGCCGACGGCCAGCCGGGCGACGTGCTGCCGGTGCCGACCGCCGGACTGCGCGCCACCGGCCCGCTGCAATGCCTGCTCGAGAGCACGCGCCTGCAGCGGCTGGTCTTCTATCGCGATCTGCGCCGCGCGGTCGGCTCGCTGGCGATCCAGGTCATCGGCCCCACGTCGATCAACCTGGGCGCCGATTTTCCCGTGCCCTGGTTCGCCTATATCACCGACTTCCAGCACCAGTACCTGCCGCGCTTCTTCGCCGCAGCCGAGCGCCTGCAGCGCGACGCCATGTTCCGCAACCTGATCGAGAACGCGCACGGGGTCTTCGTCAATTCCGGCACGGTGGTCGCCGACATCGAGCGCTTCTATCCGGCGCCGGCGCGCGCCAAGCCCGTGCTGCGCCTGCCGCTCTCCTTGCCGCGCCTGGAACCCGTGGCGAACCTGGACCTGGTGGCCGCCACCTACGGCATCGAAAAGCCCTACTTCCTCAGCTGCAGCCAGCGCTGGATGCACAAGCAGCATCCGCTGATCCTGCGGGCCTACGCCGCGCTCCTCGCGCAGCACCCGGACTGGCCGCTCGAGCTCGTGTTCACGGGCGACACCGGTGAATACCGCAACCCCGACTACACGCGCCAGGTGGCCGAGCTGACCGAGTCGCTCGGGCTGGCGCAGCGCGTGCGCGTGCTCGGGCTCATCCCGCGCGACCATCAGCTCGCGCTGATCCGCTCGGCGCTGGCCGTGGTCCAGGCCAGCCTGTTCGAGGGCGGACCGGGGGCCAGCGGGACGCTCGAGGCGGCGCTCTTCGGCACGCGCATCATCGCTTCGGACATCGGGCCGAATCGCGAGCTGCCTTTCGGGCGGATCCGTCACTTTCCGGCGGAGTCGGCCGACGACCTGTCGCGCTGCATGGGCGACGTGGTGGCCGCCGCGGCGGCC
>Ga0075030_100003438_pt1 | contig 14356 bp, 9 predicted proteins | sample LitLauG_LLR_2012_FD_71393 | JGI IMG/M metagenome (GOLD analysis project Ga0075030, IMG submission 71393) | Freshwater sediment microbial communities from Pennsylvania, USA - Little Laurel Run_MetaG_LLR_2012 | ecosystem: Environmental > Aquatic > Freshwater > Creek > Sediment | place: USA... | reverse complement strand
GGCCCCGCCTCGCGGCGAGTGTGATTTCAACCCTTGCGCTTCGCTAACCCTTCGTCTCCATCAGACTGGGTAGAGGACTTTCACCTCCTAGCTGTTGAACATGCTTGGCACACCAAAAGGAAGAGACGGCGACGAATCGCCGTCTCTTTCCATGGGCCGAACTTGCCCGAGTTAGAAGTTCACGCGGAGCGCAAGTTGCAGGTTGCGCCCGCCGACCGTTGTCCCGCTGATCGAGGTCGCGTTCGTGTAGGGGGTGCCGGCGCCGGCAGAATTGCCAAGGTTGGTGCTTGGATTGCCGAAGCTGGCGTGATTGAACACGTTTTGCGCATCGGCGCGAAACTCGACCTTGATTCCCTCTCGCCAAGGAACAGTGAATGACTTGGCAGCTGACATGGCGAATACGTTGAGACCCGGCCCATAGAGGCTGTTCCTTCTGACGTTGCCGAAGGTTCCATCGGCGGGCCGCAGGAAGGCTTGCGGATTGTACCAGTCGTTGATGCTCTGGTTGGACGGCTTCCAGCTGACGCCAGGATTCCGGTTCGGAAACACCGAGCCCGCTTGCGTGTAGTTGGGTGAATCTGCGTAAACGGTGAAGGGGTTTCCGGTCTGGAGAACGACAGTGCCGGAAACCTGCCAGCCGCCCACCAGGGCGTCCATCGCTTGGTTACCGCTCAGGAACTGCTTGCCTTTGCCGAACGGGAGTTGATACACCGCATAGCCCTTGAAGGCATGGCGGACATCAAAGTTGGAGTTGCTGTAGTTGGCTGAGGGATTATTGGCAATCTGATAAGGCTGTTCGCCGGCACGGCTTCCCCACCCCGAGGAATCCAGGTCAGAGAGGAAGTGCGACCACACGTAGTTGAAGCTCATGCTCACGCCGTTGCTCATACGTTTTGTGATCGACGCCTGCAGCGAGTTGTAGTTGGAAATCGCATTGTTGGTGCTGCCGCCGATGCCCTGGAAGTTCGGATAGGGACGATTCGCCTGATCATTCCCAGGGTGGGCCAAACTCAACGGCACCTGGTTCAGGTCAGTCGGGAAAGCAAGGTTATAGCCGTGGCTTCCGACGTACGCGAGTTGAACCATCATGTTGGTCATTACCTGGCGCTCGGCCGAGAAGTTCCACTGATAAATCTTCGGAACCGGAGTGTGGTACTGGGTGTAGCCGGCTCCCTGGCCGTTGAACCGGGTTGGATCCTGAGAAGCCGCGGTGAAGGGAAGTGCCGTGGCGGAAACCGTAGGCGGGCCGGAAAGAGGCGTAATTTGGTTGCCATTGCCCCCCAGCAGCGCTACCGGAGTGATGCCGTTGCTGCTATCGGCCAAACCTCCCGAAGAACTGACGGAACCGCCCATGCCGCCGCCATAGGTATCAAGGCTCCAGTTATAGGCATAGAGCCCGAAGCCGCCACGAATGGTGGTATTGGGTCGCATCGCCCAGGAAAACCCAACGCGCGGCAGGAATGTGTTATAGACGTTCGCCTGCAGCGACGTCCGCCCATTGGCATGGGTTTCCCCGAACCAATAAGCGCCCAGAGTGTTGGTAGCGGGGTTGTTGACCGTAGGATCAAACGTGTCAATGTTGTTGGTGATTTCGTTCCAGCCATGGTTGATCTGGTAGCGCAAGCCAAGGTTGAGGGTCAGGTTTGGACGGAGTTTGAAATCGTCCTGAACGAACATCTGCGGGCTTTTCAGGCGCCCCCCGTATTCGGGACTGACACTTGCGCTCCAATTGTTGATGTAGCCCAACAGGAAATCCGCATACTCGAAACCGGTTCCGGCTTTCGGGCTGGCAATGTGGGTTACTGGATCCTCCACCCATTCCTGGGTGTACTGGCCTGAGTACTGCATGGTTCCCGCGTTGACATTGCCCCACGCGGTGGAATCGTCCCGGTACATCAGCAACTCACCGCCGAAGTGCAGAATGTGTTTGCCGCGGATCATAGTCACGACATCCGAGAAATCGAAAACGTGTTCCTTGTAGACCGCGTTGGTACCGGGAGTGAGCCAGCTATAGGGATAGCTGCCGGTGGTTTCCATGCCCGGAAAGTCGTCTGCCTTGGCAAACTGCCAACCCAGTTGGGAGGCATACCCGTGCTTCAGGGAGCCATCGGCAAAAAAGTTTAGCTGAGAAGTGTAGCCGACTCTGGCCTCGTTCACCATGGTGGGACTAATGTTCCATACGTCGGTGACCTGGGCGTTGTTGTTGTCTACATCGCCATTCTGGCAACCGACGGGGCATGCAGAGATTGAGCTAATGCCCGGGTATATGAAGTCGGCCTGCGTGTCCGACATCGATATCCGATTCTTTGCGGTCACGTCGTAATCCAATCGGCCGAAAAATCGTCGAGCTGGGTTAGAACTCAACAGGCCGTAGTGCCAATTGTTGGTCGGCTCTCCCTCGCTGCCGATAGTCGGATTCCCGACAGGGGTGAGACCAGCCTTGTGACTGGCGGCCGTGGGATAGAACTTCTGAAAGTTGGCGGCCACTTTGTCGAACAACGCTGCCGGAATTGCATTTGTCCCATACTCACTGGCAAAGCTGCGCCGCACTGGGTAAGGATTGCCGGCCCCATCAGTTGCGATGGTTTGTGTGGTCGGATCGTACAGCGTCTGCAGTCCGGCGGCGGTGAAGTCTCCGCCGATCATCGCGTCAGTAGGCAGGCTATCGTAACCTGAAGAGTTGCCATGGTTCACGATCTGGTCGTAATTGAAGTAGAAGAACATCTTGTTCTTCAAAATCGGGCCGCCAATAGCGCCGCCGAAGTTGTTGTAACGCAGGAAGGGGATTGGCCCCAGCTCGGCTTTCGTGTGACCAAACCCATAGGGGTATGCCGTCAAAGCATCGTTTTGCAAGAAATCATAGGCCGTCCCGTGAAACCGGTTGGTGCCACCCTTGCTGACCTGATTGAAGATGATTCCGCCGATGCCATATTGCGCCGAAAATGACGATGTATTCACCTGCAACTCGCTGACGTTCTCGAAGGTCTCGGGATTGGCATTCTGGCTATGAGAGAGCGTCGTGGAGGCTCCATCCGCGAGAATGTTGCTGTAGGGAAGGTTGCCGTTGACCGCGACCTCCTGGCCAGGATTCGACGAACCTTGGGATCCGTTAACGGTGCCGGCGGCTCCCGGCAACAGGATCATGAAGTTTTCCCAGTCCTGGGTGACCTGGGGCAACCTGTCCATCGACTTCGAGTCGAAGGTGGTGCTCTGTTCGCTGGTCTCGGTTTGCAGCAGGGCTACATCCGTAGTCACTTCGATGGTTTGCGTGGCCGCGCCGACTTTCAATTCGCCGTTGACCGTCGTGAATCCGACCACCAGCGTGATCGGGCCGCGGACCAATTTCTCAAAACCTTCCATCGTAAACGCGACCGTGTAGTTGCCCGTTACGATGGAATCGGTGTCATACAGGCCAGACGAGTTAGTGGTGAAATCCTTCGACACGCCCGTGTCGACGTTCGTGACCGTGACCTTCACCCCAGCAATCAGCGCCCCCGTAGGGTCAGTTACGCTGCCGCGGATGTCGCCGGCGTTTGTGCTCTGCCCAATGCATACCCCGCTTCCAAAAGCCAGAAAAAGAGGCAGGACCCATCGCTGCAAGTTCGTCATGGAACCTCCAGAATTGTCTACTGTGTTAACCGTTCCATCGTTGCCAGCTGGAGCTGAGACCCTTCAGCCGGAGAGACCGCCAAATATCCAAGGCTCGACTGGGAAGCCCCTCCCCTGGCCGCTATCGGCTTCGCATACACGCGAGGGGTGTAATGCAAACGTACTAAACGTACTAATAGAAAGCAGCTAGGGGGAGAGTGTCAATACTACTTTCGTACAGCCAGACTACTCTTCGTACAACTCGGATTACCTTCGCCCTTACAGCTACGCGTTCTAGCGCAGGTTCATCCCATTAGTCAAGAAAGATAATTCCGCGTTGCAGGGCAACAGTGGCGGCCTGGGTGCGGTCCTTCACATTGAGTTTTTCCAGCACGTGACTCACATGCAGCTTCACCGTGACTTCGGCGATATTGAGTTCGCCGGCGATTTCCTTGTTCCCCAGTCCCCTCGCCACCATTCGCAGAACTTCCACTTCGCGGGCGCTCAAGGATCGATGGGAGCGGCGCTCGGCCAGGTGCGAAGCCACGATCGGATCGACGTACTGACGCCCTTGAGAAACTTCACGCACGGAGCGAAGCAGTTCCTCGCGAATGATGCTCTTGACGACGTAGCCGCGGGCGCCGGCCTGCAGAGCGCGATAAATCTCTTCTTCGCCGGAGTGCGTGGAGAGCATGAGGATGTGGGCATCGGGGAATTCGTGAAGGATCGCCGCCGTACACTCGGTGCCGCTCATTCCCGGCAGCCGAAGGTCCATCATCACCAGGTTGGGACGGTGTTTCCGATAAGCTTCGAGCGCGGCATTGCCGCTACCCGCCTCGGCCACCACTTCCATGTCCGGTTCCACGTTCAAAGACGCGGACAGGCCCATGCGGACCATGAAGTGATCGTCAACCACCAGAATACGTATTGGTTTTGAGTTCCTCATCGATCGCTTCCGCGGGTTGGACGGGAACCTCGACGGCAATGCGGGTTCCGCGTCCAGGCTCGCTTTCGACCCTCAAGTGGCTGCCCATCGATTGCGCCCGTTCGCGCATATCGAGGAGTCCGAAATGCCCGGCGGGGGACGATTGCCCGGCAGCAAAACCCTGTCCGTCATCGCTCACGGTGAGACACACGCTGGCCGACGCGTACCGCAGCTCGATGGACACCTGCCGGGCTTTGCCGTGTTTCAAGGCGTTGGCGACGGCTTCCTGCCCGATGCGGAGCAGATTCATCTCCACCGGACCAGGCAGACGCACGGGGCTGCCCTGGATCTTGAAGTCGACCTTGGTTGGTTCGCAGGAGAGGAGGGGCTCGACGATCTGCGTCAAGGCAGAGACCAGATCCCCATCTTGCAGCAGTTGGCAGCGCAAATCCCACACCGAACGGCGGGCTTCCACCATGCTGTGGCGGCTCATGTCGCGAGCCGTTTCGAGCGCGTGTTGGGCCACGCCCGGCGCCTGCTGAAAGCAATCGACCGCCAGATCCAGTTGCATGGTAATCCCAGCCAGTTCCTGTTCCAGGGTGTCGTGAAGTTCGCGCGCAATCCGGTTGCGCTCTTCTAGCACGGCGCTGCTTCTCAACTTCTGGCGAATCAGGCCCATCTGCTCCCGCAGTCTCCGCCCCAGCAATACGACCCAAACCATGACAGCCAGTAGAACTCCCGCGGTGAGGCCCAGCACCCAGAGAGTGTGACTTGAATTCCACCACGAGGGCGTCGTGAGTACGACCACATCCTGGGGCACGCGCAGCAGCATGCGAAACGACTGCGGAGTCTGCCACAGCCCTCCGCTGCGGACCAGGCAAATGCCGGTGACGCGTACCTCGCTGTTCAGCGGGATCGATTGCAACCGCTCCGCAACCACTCCCGGGGGCACGGTCGCATCGAAGAATATCCCGCCGCGCTGCAACATGAGCCGGAGGCCATCCGGTTGGGCATCGCGGTTCAGCAGTTTCGCATCGGTGGTTACGACCGCACCGTCGAATTGCTCCCATGGTATTTCGAGGCTCAACTTCACCGGTTCCGGCGCAGTCTCGTGGCCCAATTTGTGAAACCCCGCGTCCTCCAGGATCGGCGCCGATTCCCCCATGGCGGGAAACCCACGCACGTCGACGAGATCGCCGATCTGGAGCAGCGAGCCTTCATGCGTGAGCACGCGCAGTCCCTTTCCCTGGCTCTGCAGAAACAGCGCATTTCCCGGCTGCTGGTAGCCTACGATGCCGCGCACTCGCACCCGGTGCCTGCCCTCGGCCGGCGAAAACCGCAGCAATTCCGACAGGGGAACCTCGGTGGCGGCGGCTTCGACCTGGATGAAGCTCAGGCGAGGAACATAGAACAGAATGCCTGTGAGTTGCCGGTTGGCGTTGTACAGGCTGCCGCACACGCCTTCAATCAGGACCTCGCTGTCAACCCACGAAGAAAAATCCTGTTCGTGGGGAATCGGCACTCGAACGTTGAACTCACCCCCTTCCGACGCGACCCGCATGGCCAGTGCGGACTCCCGCCAGGAACTTCGGTCGACAGCCGCGGATCGCACAATGCCCCGCACCTGAGCCCACTGACTGTCTTGTTGCCCCTTGGCGAGTTCGGATAGTGGGAATAGTTGCCCCTTGGGCAGTATTCCTTTACCCAGCACTCGCGACTTTGTCTCGCGAACTACGGGCGCAAACTTTCCCGGCCCGGTTATCCCTTCGATCTCGACGATCTGGCTGAGCAGGTGGGGATACCTGGGAGAGATGCTGCCCTCCACGTAAATGCCGGCCGTCGCATCCTGAACAAAGAAGTCGGGCGCCGGAGCATCCATCGTGATCACCCCTCGAAGCAGCACCGGATAGCCCAGCGCGGCCTCCTCCGGACTCAAACGGCGTATCTGATCGGCATGAGTGAGAGTCAGAAGTGGCTTCGCAGCCGGCGCAAACTGCGCTCGCGCTCCGGCGCCCAGCGCCCCGGCGACCAGGACCGAAAGCGCCAGTCTTCTCAGCCCCGGCACAAAGCTCCCGCCGATCGTACGTGCTCGCATGATTCCTTTCGCCACCGACACGAACTGTAAGCTCAAACTGAGGGCTACTCGCAAAAGCGGCCACAGCTCCGCGCTCGCATTAGGGTAGCCCAAACCAGCGGCGGGGGGAAGGCCAGGCCCTGGTCTTCCCTGGTCTTCTACGCGCGGACCACCGACGTAACAAGTTCAAAGTTGGATCGTGAAGAAAAACGGTCACGAGATTTGACATGCATGAGATTCTTGTCGGCGGCGTTCCGGTACGGAATAACTCGCGGGCGAGAGGCAGGCATGTTGGAAAGCGGACCGATGATTGTTTCCGATCTTCGAGCTGCCCTACTAAATCGTGGGCGTGCGACGGCCCGAACTTTCCGGCTTTCGCTGGTTGGGATTTCCTGCGTTCTACTGAGCAGCTGTCCCGGACCGGGAGAAATTGCACCCAGCACTTCGGCCGGACCGGTCGTGCAGATCGTCGAAACCACCGGTGACCAGGGGATGCTGCTGCAAGCCCAGCCGAGCGTCTCTTTCGCAACCGGCGGAAATTCCAGTGGCCCCGTCATCACCGTAGATAACACCACCCAGTATCAGCAAATGGATGGATTCGGCGGCTCCCTGACCGATTCCTCCGCCTGGTTGATATGGAACAAGCTCAGCGTTGGGCAGCAGTCGACGTTGATGCAGGAGCTCTTCAGTCCGGGCGGTGGCATCGGTATCAGTTTTCTGCGCCAGCCTATGGGCGCAAGCGACTTCTCCTCCAGTGGCAACTATAGTTACGACGACCTGCCCCCGGGGCAGACCGACCCCAACCTCACCAACTTCTCCATCACGCACGACGCCCCTTACATCATTCCTCTGGTCAAGCAGGCACGCGCCATCAATCCGAACATCAAAGTGGTCGCGCTGCCGTGGAGTCCGCCGGCCTGGATGAAATCAAGCGGAACGATGAATGGCGGGAACATGAACCCGGCTTACTTCCCAAGCCTGGCGATGTATTTCGTCGATTTCGTGCAGGCTTACCAGCAGCAGGGCATCCCCATTTATGCCCTGTCCGTACAGAACGAGCCGCTCTACTCGACGACCGGATACCCGTCGGAATCTTTGGCTGCGAGCGACGAATCGACCTTCATCGCAAGCAATCTCGGACCCGCCCTGAGCGCGGCCGGTCTCGGCAACGTCAAGATCCTCGCCTACGAACACAATTGGGACAACACTGCCTATCCGGAGACGGTGCTTGGCAGTCCCGCGGCGCCGTTTGTTGCCGGCAGTTCGTTTCACTGTTACGCGGGCGATCCCAGCGCGCAATCGATCGTGGAAACAGCATTTCCGGCCAAGGACATCTGGTTCACAGAATGCTCGGGCATCACCTCGAGCGCGTTTCCTGGCGACCTGGTGTGGAATGCCGAGCACTTGCTGATCGGCGCTACGCGCAACTGGGCCCGGAGCGTCTCCCTTTGGAATCTGGCTCTCGATCAGAACTCCGGCCCTAAGAACGGGACCTGCTCCAACTGCCGGGGAGTGGTGACGATCGACGATAGTGTTTCCCCGGCCAACGTCACGTTCAACGTGGAGTATTACGTCCTGGGGCATGTGGGGAAGTTTGTCCTGCCGGGCGCGCACCGGATCGGTTCGAACACGTTCGGCGCCGGCAGCATCGAAGATGTCGCTTTTCAGAATCCTGACGGATCCATAGTCCTGCTGGTCCTGAACTCGGCGAGCAGCGCCGGAACCTTCACCGTAAGTTTCACGGGCCAGTCATTCCACTACACCCTGCCTGCGGGAGCTCTTGCCACCTTCAGCTGGAAGTAGTTTGCGCCCCAGGTAATGCGTCAACCGTGAACTTCGCCGCCATTGGCGTCATTTTTTCCAATGGTGACGATAAGAAATATCTATTGGACCGAGCCCCTCCCCCAATTTATTTTCGCCCATTGACGGAATTCAATCCGTTGGCTTTGGGGATCCTTTTGCCAAGCAGCTCATTCGGGAATGCTGGTTTCCCAGGCCAACCTGCTATCCCGGAACAGCCCGTGACCAAGGAGCATGCACAGATGACAAAGCGAGCAGAGAGGCACTCTCTGCATCGAGGGTTGGCGTCAGCTACATCCACGATCGTCCTGGCCGCCGCCGTGCTCCTCGGATTAGCCACCGGGAGTTTCGCCGACGACGGCCCGAAACCCGATCCTGCCGGCACCGCCACCGGAGACAAGACGACCGCGGTCGACGCTGCCGGCAATCCGTTTGTCGTGGCCGAACCCACCGACAAGTCCGCGCCGGATTACGCCAAGAACAAGAAAGACTTTGACGACTATCAGGCGCAGGCAGCCAAGGAACCGCTGGCGGCGAAACTGGCCGACACTGTGGGCCACGTCCGGATCGCCACCAACTTCGCGTGGACCCTCAACACTGGATATCTGGTCCTTTTCATGCAAGCGGGCTTTGCCCTGCTCACTTGTGGGCTGGTGCGAAAGAAAAACGCCGCCCATCTGATGATGCTGAACTTTGCCGCGTACGTGTTCGCCTTTCTCGCCTACTACGCGGTCGGATACGCGTTCCAGTTCGGTGCCATCGCCATCAACGCGGCGCCCGTCAATTTGGGAGGGACGCCAACCCTCAATCAGTTCTTGATCGGGCACGGCCAGTGGGGATTCGTGGGGGGCAAGGGCTTTTTCCTGGTCGGGCCTGCCTATGATGCGGGCAGCAACTGTCTGACGTTGTTTGAAGTTGTGTTCATGGAGACGGCCGGCTACATCATCGTGGGCGCAATCTGCGAGCGCATCAGTTTTTGGGCTTTTCTGTTGTGCGAACTTTTCATCGGCGGGATTCTCTATCCCATCTCAGGTTGCTGGACCTGGGGCGGCGGCTGGATGTCGCAGCTGGGATCGACCGTGAACCTCGGCCACGGCTACGTCGACTTCGCCGGATCCACGGTCGTTCACGCGGTGGGCGGCTTCTGCGCGATGGCTCTGGCGATCATCCTCGGACCGCGTCTTGGGAAGTTCGGACCGGGTGGCAAGATTCGCGTCTTTCCCGCTCACAACGTGGTGTACGTCGTGACTGGGACGTTCATTCTCTTGTTTGGATGGATGGGGTTCAACCCGGGCTCGACGCTGGGGGCAACCGATCTGCGCATCTCCGTGGTCGCGGTGAATACCAATCTGGCAGCTGTCGCCGGGTCAGCCACCGCGATGCTCGTCTGGTATTTTCTGTTCGGCAAGCCCGATATCACCATGGCGTGTAACGGCATGCTGGCTGGATTAGTCGCGATCACCGCCCCGTGCGCTTTTGTATCGCCGACCTCATCGGTCATCATCGGAATTCTTGCCGGCGCCTTGGTGTGCGGTGGGGTTCTCTTCAACGAGCGAGTGCTCCGCATCGACGATCCCTGCGGCGCCGTTTCCGTACACGGGTTCTGCGGTTGGCTGGGAGCCGTCAGCGTCGGCATATTTGCCGATGGAACGTATGGCGCCGGATGGAATGGCGTGGGCACGACGAGCTATTTAGGTCACGCCGGACAGGGCGTCACCGGCCTCATTCACGGCGACACCCGCCAGTTCTGGTGCCAGCTCATGGGCGCGACCCTCTATGCGATCTGGGCGTTCGGCGCCACCTTCGCCGTCTTCGCCGTGGTCAATAAAGTGAAGAGCATGCGGGTCGCCCCGGAATCGGAAGAAGAAGGCCTCGACGTCCCCGAGTTCGGCATGCCCGGCTATCCGGAGGACGCCGTCGTCACAGGTTCTTACTGATCAAGAACGCAAGAACGAAGGAACGCGATTCCACCCTTGCTGGGAGGCATACGGTTCGGCTGACGAGACGAGGCCAAGAATCGCTCGAACCGTTTTGCTGAGGATTCCTCACCCATCATGAAGAAAAGCGTCTGGAGAGCGCTGGTTGAGATAGCGTTCATCGTGTTTCTGTTTTACGCCAATCTTCTGATGGGAGAGTTTGAACGCTCTGGCATGGGCAGGACGAAAGGTCTGGCATGGGCGATCCGGGATGTATTTACGTTGGCCAACTTCGGGCTGGCCATCGTGGCTGCGCTGGTGGCATACGTTCTCTTTGAATTTCTTCGAAAGCTGTTCTAATCGGAACGATCACTGCAATTCTGGCAGGGCCCACGCAAACAGGACGCCGCCGCTGCTGGTCAGCACGTACTGACGGCCGTCGAGGTCATAGGTAATCGGGGAACTCACGATGTGCGCTCCCGACCCCGCGTGCCAGAGGGTTTTGCCGTCGCGCGAATCCAGGGCCAGGAAGTTGCCCAGAGCGTCGCCGGTGAAGGTGAGCCCTGAGTCGGTCGTCAGCACTCCCGCACCCGATCCTTCCGGGCCAAGTTCATGACTCCAGCGAATTTTTCCCGTCTGGTAATCGATGGCCTCGATCACACCTTTGCCCCAAACGTCGTAATCCGCTCCCGCCCAGCCGTAGACTCCATCTGCCGGTTTGGCAAAGTAGATGCTCCAACTGGGATGTGCGTCGACCATGAATAGTCCATTCTTTGGGTCGAAGCTCGGTGAACGGTAATTGGTCATGCCGCCCTCGTCGGGGGCGATCAGGCGTCCGTCGGGAGCGGGTTCCTTGGCGGGATTGGGAAGCGGCCGGCCTTCCGCATCGACTCCAAGGGACCAGTTCACCGGCCCAAACGGCGCAGTCAGCAGGTTCTTCCCGTTGGTGCGGTCGAGGACAAAGAAATAGCCGTTGCGCGAAGTCTGCATGAGCATCTTCTTCGGCTCGCCGTGAAAATCCCCGTCGACCAGCACCGGAGTCTCCACCGCATCCCAGTCGTGAGTATCGTGCGGAGAGACCTGAAACGCCCAAACCAGTTTGCCGGTGTTGGGATTCAAGGCAACGATCGAGCAGGTGTAGAGATCATCGCCCGGCCGCGTTGAACCGTTGAGTACCGGGGTAGGGTTTCCGGTTCCCCAGTAGACCAGATTGAGATCGGGATCGTAGGTTCCCGTCATCCAGGTCATTCCGCCCGTGGTCTGGTTCGGAGTTCCCGCGGGCGGAGTGGAATCCCACTGCCATTGGGTCGTACCGGTCTCGGGATCGATCGAACGGATATAGCCGGTCAAGTTATCGAAGTCTCCCGAGACGCCGACGAGCACGTGGTTCCCGACCACCAGCGGCGCCATGGTGGTCCAGTAACCCTTAGTGACATCCGCAACCGTCACGTTCCAGCGCACGGTTCCATCTTTGGCGTTGAGCGACAACAGGTGGGCGTCGGGTGACAGAAAATACAGGTATCCCTTGTACATCCCCACGCCGCGATGGCCGATGTGCAAGCCCTTGTTCGGGGGATAAGTGTAGTGCCAGATCTGGTGGCCGGAACGGGCATCGACCGCCCAAATGTTGTCGGGAACGGTGAAGTACAAAATGCCGTCAACCAACAGCGGCGAGGACTTGATTTGCGCAGTCTGGCTGGTCTGGAAGGCCCACGCCAAGGTCAGGTTCTTTACGTTCTGCGGCGTGATTTGATCGAGGGCACTGTGCCGTCTGCCGGAGTAGTCGCCGTGATATCCCGGCCAACTATCCGCCGGAGGATGCACGAGCACTTGCTCCTCCGCCCCCTGGCCCCGCAGCGTGCCCGAGCCGGCGAGCACAAGACCCATGGCTAGGAGAATCGGCAATGAAGCCTTCGGAAACTTCATCATCAATTGGGCTTTCTCCCGGTTGAGATCGAGTTGAACTCAGCTGCTAGCGCAAAGTTTGCAGGTATGCCATCAGATTGTGGACGTCCGCGTCGGTGTACTTCGGGAACTGCTCGACATGGGCGTCAACCCGGGCGTCAACCTTATATTGCACATCGCGAGTGCGCCAGGATCGATAGGCGCCCCCGGCGTCGATGAGCCCCACCGTAAACTCGTCGAGATATTCCAGCCTGCCGGTAATGGACTGGCCGGAAATAACCGTGACTGTGACTTTCGATTTCGAACCCCTCGGATACAGCATCTGCTCCTCGAGTTCGAGGCCCTGGTATCGCGACGCGATCCCGGCGAGATCTCCGGTCGGCGAGTGGCAGGCCGCGCAGGCGACCGCGAAATACTGCTTGCCGGCTTCTACGTTTCCGGTCTGGAGATCGGAGACGTCCACGCCCTTGCGCCCACCCTTTCTGCGCGGGGCGTTGTCGCGCTGGGTGTGGATGAACGCCACCAGGGTCTCGATCTGCAGGTCCGACAGCGGAAAGGGCGGCATGCCCTTCTCCGGGCGCCCCTCGCGAACGAGGGGACCGATTTTGTCTCCGCCAACATCCGCGGCCACCACCCTCGATCGGGTGAGATCGGGCCCGCTCTCTCCGCCCCCCGCGTCCCGGCCGTGGCAGAAGGAGCAGTCTTGCCGGAACAGCGCGCTCCCTTTGTTCACCGCGTCTTCAGAATACGTTTTCGGCGCAGTCGTCGGTGGTTTCGCGGTCGGCGCGTTTGGGGCGGGGCCCTGAGCTGCCGACAGCCCCCAAAACACGAGCCACAGGCCGATCATCAGCACGACCCAACGCAAGTTTGGAAAAGGAAGATTCATTTCCGCGGTTCTCACCGGGTGCCGTCACCCGCCATTATGGCCGAGGATGCGAGGTCGTACTGCCTTCGGTCATGCCCAGCACCCATTTGATGGCTTCGAAGTACATTTTACGGATGTCAGGGTCACTCCACGCCTCCTGGGTGTGGCCCAGCGTGGAATAAAATACGCGGCCCTTCCCATACATTTTGTCCCACGCCACGGCGAAGTCGTGATCCTCCCGGTGAATGCGCGGATTGTTAGCATAGTTGAGCTTCGCCGGGTCGAGGCTGAGCAAAACGTTGACCTTCGCGCGCGACCACTCTTTCGCCTGATAGATCTCATCATACTTAACAAAGGCTTTTGGAAAGTGACGTACGGCCGGAAAGTTCGGGTCTTCGTTGATGATCGGTGCGTTGAACGTGGACCAGGGATGCTGGTCGAACCACCCGCCAATCATCTCTCCGTACTCCGGCCACTTGTAGTTGGTATCGAGGGCGGCATGAACCCCGACGAAGCCTTTCCCGTCGTCGCGTATGCACGAGAGCATATCTTTCTTCTGGCTGTCATCGAGGTCCAGCTCGCCGGTCGTACTGACAAACACCAGGGCATCGAAGTAGTCGAGATTTTTCGAGTTTCTTCCCAGGTCCTTCTTGGTGATCAGCTCGGTATCGGTACGCAGGATCGCATCCCAAAGACCGCTTTCGCGGCCCAGGTTGTAAATCGCAACCATGCCATCGGAGACGGAGTCATGCTCGAATCCCTTGGTCTGAGAGATCACGAGAATGTGCTTCAGGCGGATCTGCTTCTCATGCGGTGGCGGCGGAACTAACGGATCGACGGCGGGCTGAGTCTGCGCCGCAGTGAAGGCCGGCAAGAGGGACAGCACGGCGAACAACAGCAGCACCATTCGAGGTTGACGCAAGTGACCTCCCATGGGCATCCGAGGGCTCGATGGACGCCGTCCCCTGGATGCCATCGAGCACAAAGTTAACACAATGCGCAGCCGCGGCAGGGTTGGCGTTCGCCGAGCTTCGCCCTCATGCCCGGTTTGCCATTAATCTGTTTGCACTATTGAGCGATCGGGGTTGTGCGTCTAACTTGTCCGCACTTGTGGGATGTTCCTATTGCTGATTTCAGCGGGGAGATCAAAATGAAACCTGTCACTGCCGGAAAGCTCAGTCTCGTCTGCGCGCTGCTCATGGCTGCTCTGGCCGCGGGCGCCGATCGAGGCAAGCCCATCTCGGTGAAGGGCTACGTCCTTGACTCGGCGTGCGCATTCACCA
>Ga0075030_100003437_pt1 | contig 14356 bp, 7 predicted proteins | sample LitLauG_LLR_2012_FD_71393 | JGI IMG/M metagenome (GOLD analysis project Ga0075030, IMG submission 71393) | Freshwater sediment microbial communities from Pennsylvania, USA - Little Laurel Run_MetaG_LLR_2012 | ecosystem: Environmental > Aquatic > Freshwater > Creek > Sediment | place: USA... | reverse complement strand
GGAGAACATCCCGCGCCTGGCCACGGACCTGCTGCCCAAGTCGCTCTTTTACGCTCACGCGCGGAATGAAGGCGTGACGGCGCACTTCAATGCGATCTCAAGCATTCTTACGGGGAACTGGCAGCGCGTCGACGATTGGGGAAAACTGGCTCCGACCACTCCAACGATTTTTGAGCAGTTCCGCAAATCTCTCAAGTCTGATGCCGGCAACACGTGGGTCGTAGCCAGCAACAAGGCACTCACCAACCTGATCGGCGCAAGCTCGGACCGCGGCTTCGGGCCGGCTTACGGCGCGAACGTGGTTTTTCCCAAGCAGCTCATGCTTACCGCGGTCGCTGAGTCGCTGCGAAGCGGGCGAAGCGCGAACATGGCCGATCGTGCAAAGGTTGCGGCCGAGCTCGAAAGTGTGATGGAAGGCAGCAATTACGAGGGGCTTGGGTGGAATGTTTTCGACGCCGCCGACCGGCTCGATCCCCGCGTGCACGAAACATTGCAGAGCGCCATTGCAGAGTTTGTGCGCGGCGGCGGTCCAACCTCCGGCGACGAGCTAACGTTCTTCATGACTCGGGAAGTGATGCGCAGATTTGCGCCGCAGGTCCTTGTGGTCGCGTTCTCCGATGTGGAGGCGGCACACTTCGGCTCGTATTCACTTCACCTTTCCGGCATCAAGACTGCGGATCGGCTCACTTGGCAGCTTTGGCAAGAGGTAGAGTCGAATCCCGACTACCGGGGGAAGACAACGATGGTTGTGCTTCCCGAGTTCGGCCGAGACCCCGACGGATCTTCGACCAACGGATTCTTCAACCATCGCGCCAATGTCGACTCGACGCGAGACACATGGATGATGACACTGGGATCGGCTGTCGATCGGCCGAACATTATTGAGCGGCCGATTCGTCACGTCGACCTTTGTCCTACACTCGCGGATCTTCTTGGATGCCCGCCCATTGAGTCACAGGGCGGACTGCTGGGGGAGTTTCGCGTCTAGCATTTGCCATGCTTCTCGCGACAGGCGTGGAGTTGGCCGAACGATGGATTCAGGATGCAGGAACGAGGCAAATTTCCAACGAAGATTCAGGACGTACTCGACAGAGGCGTCATCGCGCGGCTGCCCCTTACCTTTTTGCCCTTTGTGAATCAGCAGCTACGGGAATGGGATCACCTGTTCCCCAACGAGAGGCAGTCAGTCGAGCGGCTTCTGCTCTACGTCGACGGCATGAGCAAGGAACAATCGGACGGGGTTTTTCGCCCAGTAGTGCAACTCGAAGAGCAGATGGGCGTCCGCAATTGGAAGCAGTTCTCGAAGACCGAACAGACCATCCAGAACTCGTCGCAGCTGGCGGCTAGTGGATACTTTCAAGACTGGCGCCGTGCCGTTCAGGCCGTTTTCGATGCCGCCGATGCGCACGCGATCAAGAACGAGGCTGGCAGTCGAACAGGTAACCGCCTGGTGCTGCTCGACATTCCGCATCCCTTATCGGTCGACCCGGTTAGTCCGTGGCGCAGATGGCATGACCTCGGAAAACCGGTTCGGCTCGATCTTGACGGGACGGGGAGGGTCACGACCGCCTTCGAGTATCTTCTTGGCGACGATGAAGGGAGCACATCGAATGGACTGTTGACTATTGCTCGGAACCGCGCCAACTCGCCGCCGGCCGATGTTTGGGTGGTCGATGCTGCGAAGACACTGCCGGAGTCCATCCTTGCCCACTCATCCGTGTCTGGCTTATCTTCGCCCGTCCTTTTGAACTATGGAAGGCTCGATGCGCTGCGACAGAGTTTCTCGCACGAGATGAACACCATGCGCAAGGACCTCGCCGATGCCGACGCGGTCTTCGACCATCTGCGCAGTGTTGACGTTGTGCCGAAGTGCCCGCCAGAGGTTGCCGCCGACTCGGCTATCAGTGAGTTTGTGCGAGCGCTTTACCTTACGGGAAACGGCGCTGTCATTTTTGGCAACTCGTTTGTGGAGTGGGCGTCTTCCGAGGCATTTCGGCGCGCGAGGCCAACGTTTCTTGCGGCAAGATTCGGAATTCGCAGCAAGCCCAAGCCGTTCACCGGCGTCGCGGTCTTCGACGACCCCGACAAGATCAATCCGCTGCCCCCTGAGAACGACCTGCCGGGCAGCAGCAGGGATGCACAGATGCTTGCCCTGTATGTGTGGCTGGCCGCGGCCCGCTATGCCGAGTACCAATCCTCGACGCTCTGCGTTTGCCTGGCCGAAAGCCTCTCCGAGGCATACATCGTTGCCCCCAAGGGGTTCACGTTCCGGCAGAGCGAAAAACCGGTGCAATTGGAAGAACTCCGCCGCGATCTCTCGGAGTGGATCGCGTAAGTTGCTCCAGCGCTGAAATTGTCACAATCGAGCCGTCTTGCGAAGGCAGCGTTTTTGCCTAGCGCTGAACCCTACGCAAGACGACCGGAATGCCCGAAGGGATGCGAGAAGGGATGTTGAACGACGGGTCCGATCCATCCGGGGGCGGGCCGACTGCCGGGACAGGCCCCGTCTGCTGCTTGGGGATGCGCGACAGCCAGCGGCTGAGATCAATGGTTCGCGTCAGCTCAAGCTGGTCCCCTTTGAGCGTTCCAGAAAAGGCGCTGTTGCCGACCTTGAAGGAAACGCCTTGGCCACTGACCTTGCCCTCTTCGATCGGAACGGCTGCATCGCTGCCGCCAAAGAAACCGCCGCCCATACCTTCCACGCTTCCCGTAAGGGTGCTTCCATCCTGACTCAGGGTGAACACACTGGTGCCGTCACCTACCAGGAATGCCATCATGCCGGTTGCGCCGGGTGCTCCAGGCGCAGGCCTCCACAGGCCAGTGATGCCTGAACCAACGGGGGCCTTCCGCTGCCAAACGGCGACTTGGGGGCGCAGGGTCACGGCATTTGAGGCAATGGTGACGCTAGCCGACGAAAGCCCAGGAGAGACGGCTTCAACGGTGATCTTCCCAGCTGCCTTGGTTGTCTGCACGATGCCCATGCAGAGACCGGAAAAGGCCTTTCGGGAAGTGCCCTTGTCGGATTCCTGGTCGGTGGGGTCACCATTACCGACACCGATTAGCTTTCCTTCGCCGGAGACTTTGAAGGTGACCAGGTTATCAGTGATCGGCGCCATGCGGCCTTGCGCATCCTGCACTTCGACAGCGAAGAATGCCACATCTTCGCCATCCGCCGAAACTTCGCTTCGGTCCGCAGTCATTACGAGTTTCGCGGCGGGGCCGGTGGTTTCACGTTTTGCAGTTTTGACGAGCTTGCCGTCTTTGAATCCCCGCGCCTCGATGGCTCCGGGAGCATATTTGACGTTCCACGCGACGTGCGAGTCCCTCTTCACATCCTTCGTACCCAGACTCTGGCCATTGAGCAGCAGTTCCACCTTGTCCAGATTCGAGTGAGCCCAGACCGCGATCTCCTTTCCTTCGTATCCCGGCCAATTCCAGTGCGGGAACAGGTGCAAAACCTGTTGTTCGGTCCACCAGGATTGGTAGTAGTAGAACGAGTCCTTGGGAAAGCCGCAGGTATCGATGATGCCGTACTGGGAGCTGATGTTGGGCCACCCGTTCGGCGAGGGCTCTCCGCGGTAGTCGAACCCGGTCCAGACGAAGCCTCCGGAAAGCCACGGCCGCGCATTGCAGAAACTCCACCAGCCTTCGGCGGAGGCGCGGCCGGTGGTTGTGTAAGGATCGTAGGAGCCGACATAGCCTTTACTGGAATCGGTGATGTAAATTCCGCGCGTGCCGACGGCGCTGACGGTCTCCGTTCCAATGACGGGCCGCTCAGGATGGGCCTTGTGGAAGGCTTCGGCCTCGGGGTCCATGTAGTTGTAGCCGACTACGTCGCATACTGCCAGGCCACCAGTTCCAATGGCTCCGGTGGGTGCGATCGAGACGGGCCGTGAGCCGTCGAGCTCGGTCGCGAGCGATTTCATCGCGGTCAGAATAAGCGTTCCCTTCGGTCCGTTCGCCTGGCCTTCCTCATTTCCCATCGACCACATGAAAACGCTGGGACGGTTGCGGTCGCGCCGAATTAAATTGGCAAACTGGCTGAGTCCCTCGGGATTTGAAGACATCATGCGCGTCTCATCGAAGACCAACATTCCCAATTCGTCGCAAGCGTCGAGCAACTCCGGTGTGGGAGGATTATGCGAGGTGCGCAGCGAGTTGCAACCCATTTCCTTCAACTTTCGGATCCGGAAGTATTGCACTGCGTCGGGCAGAGCCGCGCCCAGACCGGCGTGGTCCTGGTGATTGCAGGTTCCCTTCAGCTTCACCGGCCTGTCGTTCAGGAAAAATCCTCTTTCGGAGTCGAACCGGATAGAGCGAATGCCGAACGGGGTCGCGTAGCGGTCCACAACCTCGCCTGCGGACTTCACCTCGGTCACCAGCTCATAGAGGTTTCTCTCTTCAAGGGACCAGAGCTGCGGCTGCTTAACCGGGATCTTCTGTTCCCAAGCGTGCACGGCGCCTGCCGCGATGGAGACCGAGTCTGTAACTGCCTTGCCCACTTCCTTGCCCGCGGGATCCTGAATTGACGAGACCACGCGCGCACTCTTCTCTTCCTTGCCGCGGTTCTCCAGTTCCGTCCTGATCGTGAGCACAGCCTCGCCCGGCCGCACCTCCGAAGTCACAAGGGTTCCCCATTGCTTGACATGGACCGGATTGGTTTTCACCAGCCAGACGTGGCGGTAGATCCCGGCGCCCTCATAAAACCAGCCATCGCTCGAAGTGGCATCGACACGAACCAGCAGGACGTTCCTACCTCCGGGGTTCGCAAATTCGGTCACGTCGAAGCTGAACGGATCGTATCCTCCGCTGTGACGTCCGATGTAAAAGCCGTTGAAGACGACCATCGTTTCCCGGTATGAGCCATCGAATTCGAGCGTGATGCGTTTATCCGCATCGGTGACGGGAAGCTCGAAGATCCGGCGATACCAGCCAACGCTCGTGGCCGGATAGGTCCGCCCCAGGGGGTAAAAGCCTTTGCTCTGGAGCGCGGGATCGTTCTGGAAAGGAAGTTCGACGGCCCAGTCGTGGGGCAGATCCACGCTTTGCCAATCGGAATCGTCGTATGCAACGTTTCCGGCAGGAAGAAAGTTCCCCGTTTTCTGAAAACTGCCTGTTCTGCCACTGCCGAAGCCAAAGTCCTTGGCCGGGTCGTTGGCGTCTCCGAAGTGGAAGCGCCAACCGAAATCGAGCAGCAGACGTTCGCGTCCAGCACCGGAAGTCGAGAGATCGCGTCCTGCTGTGGTGGAAAGCGGACCAGAAGTCTCTGCCATCGCCTGGGTCGCGGCCCCGATCGGAATTATTCCGTGAGCGGCTGCTGCGGCTGGCGCCAACATGCTGGTTTTCAACAGGTCGCGGCGTGATAGCGTTTTCATTTCTGCCTCCTATTTTGAACCCTGAGAACCGAGCGCCCCTGAAACCCTTGGGCACACCCCTAGGTTGTTACTCGGAATCCTGAGACAGGCAAGTATACACCCCGCCGGTACGCGTGACGGACATTCTAAAGCCAGGAACAGCGCCTACCAGGTGTAGCCGGTAGCCGCTTCTACGTTTCTCACCAACAATCCTCCGCGCTCCTCCACCGCAGGAAGGAGAACAGCCTCGGATGGGTAATCGAAAAACGCCTGAGGGTTCGGGAATAGGGTAACGGCTGGATGGTGATCCTTTGACCAGAACATGCATGAAAACCATCAAGGACGTTCGTTCCTGACTCTGGTTTTGGCGAAGTCGAACTTCTCAATGTGTCGATTTTCAGGGGACTTCCGCAAGGGAGGGAAATCGCTTCGCTTAACGGGAGTGAACTTCTTGCGCACTTGGGCGCCCGACGCCAGCCTGGGAGTCCTTGCTGCAGCGACAAGGGCGGGTTTAGTATTGGCGCAACGAATGAGACGCATAATTTTCTTCGTTCTGTTTGCGACGGTGGTTCTTCCAGCCGCGCCGCCAAAGCATGCTACAGTGGCGCAACTTGAACAGAGGCTGACTGCGGCGTGCGCCACTCACAAGCCGGATGCGGACATTGCACGTCAAATCACCGACATCGAATTATCTGAACGACTAACCGAAGATACTCTCGAGCGCCTTAAGAAAGACTTGAATCTTGGGCCCCAGTCAGTGTTGGCAATGCAATTGCTTGCCGATCAGTCGGCGTTCCTTGAACCATCAGCCAGCGAGTTTCCGCAGAAAGCCGCTCCCGATGCAGCAACTCAAGAGCAAATGGTGAATGCTGCACGAAACTACGTGGCGCAAACTTTGCCGCACTTGCCGAACTTTCTGGCTACCCGAACCATCAATAGATACGACAACAGCCCTTTTGCTTTGAAGAAAGGCGAGTGGCCGGTTCGTGCGGGAATGCACCTGGTGGACACTTCGAGCCGAGAGATTTCTGTGCGCGACGAACGTGAGAATCAGCCACCCACACAAGGGTCAGCAGTATGGCAGCAGCAACTTGGATTAATTTCAGGTGGCGAGTTCGGAACCACTCTGGGCATGATCCTGACGGACACGATTCAGGGCAGGATCGATTGGAGCCACTGGGAGGATGGAGCAGCAACTCCGGTGGCAGTATTCCGCTATACGGTTCCGAGCAGCGCATCGCACTTTGAGTTGATTAGCAGCCTTCAAAGGGAGGCGGCCGTGGAGGGCTTCGCAGCGCCGAGCGGCGGCCGCGGCATCGCGAGCATTGAAACGCGAACCAATGCCGATCCATCGCGCATTTCAATCCTTCATATGAGACCTGCTTATCACGGGTTTATTTGGGTAGATCCCGATACAGGGACCGTTCTTCGCACCAGTATGGAGGCGGAGCTGAAAGACAGCGATCCATTCAGGCGCGCGGCAATTCTGGTGAGTTATGGCTCGGTCCAGATCGGCGATGCAAGGTTTATCTGCCCGGTGCGCAGCCTGGCGCTCTCAATGGCCTCGGCCAGCTCTCATGGAACTTCGGACGATGCGCCGACCCAGTGGCTGAACGAGACGCTTTTCATCGGCTACCGGCGGTTTGCTTCAACGACCCGCGTGATCCCCGATTCGCCGCTGCAGTGAGAGTGAAGATTCAGCCGATGGGAATATGAGTCTCTATTTCTTGACCTTTTCCTGCCGGGGCATGAAGTATCCGCGGCGCGCATTCAAATCGAATCCTTCTCGACCCAGCTTGACCTTCAAACGGTGATACGTGCCATCCGGCTTTACGCTGTCGAGCGAGAGCTCAAGGATGTACACAGTTTGCGGCGCCTCCGTCAACGACTTGAAGCCTTCATCCAGATTATTGCTGTTGTGAAAGAATGTGCCGCCTGTTCCGTCGGCAAGAGACTCCATTGCACCTTCGGCGAGCGACATCTCTGATCGATTGTATTCGGACTGTTGCTGCACGCTACCCCCTGTGCGATTTGAACTTGAGAGATTGGGGCTTTTTAAGCTGGCGTCGGGTTCCGCATTGTACAAACCGCGAGCGTCCAGGGCGCTGATCGTCACATTGGATTGTGCCGCGAGGTCCAGGAGCCGGGATTCTGCAGTCAACGACTCATGCTCGATAGGAAGGAAGCCGGGCGATACCAGGATGAGAATGCGTTGTCCCGGCAGATTGGCTAATGCGCGCACAAAGGCCGAGAGGGCGGCATAGGTCATTTGAGCGTCCTGCCGACCAAGATTCAGCACCCGGTTCGTTGCGGAGACCACCTCGTTCTCGCCGACGTTCTGTTGGTGCACCGGATCCATGCCCGGACTGCAATCTATGACCTGGCGAAATGCGTCCTGAAATGCCGGGCCATCGTGGCTGTGCTCATTCTCGATTTGGACAGCCTGATAGTAACCGATATTCGGACAATCATGGGTATCGGCTCTATACACGTTATGTATTTGCAGGTCCATGAGCGACTCCTGCAACTTCGCACGATCTCGCGTCAGACCGCTGTTGGTCTTCCCAGAGAGAGAGAGGATGGCCGCAATATCGGACGAGCCCAAAACTCCTTCGAGCACTTTGGCCCCTGCCTTTTGTACGCGCGCAAGATCCCCAGCCTCCAAATGCATGTCGTCAAAAACAAAAACAACGAATCGTGCTGCAGCGGCGGAGGGTTGCGGAGCAGGAGTGTCGGCAGGTGAAGGCCGCGACTGGCTCTCCTTATTTTTGATTGCTTCGGTCGAGCCGCGGAGTGAAACCGAGAATCCGGAGACGGTTCGCAGCTTGCCATTGTCAAAGACCTGGAATTCTTCCTTCTTTAAGTCATCTACCATGCGGCCCTGCTTGTCGCGAACCACAACGGGCACCAGGACTCTATCCACGTTCACCTGAAAACTTGGGGCGGTCTCTTCGACCTGCTTCGCCTGCTGAGCGGCGGAGAGCACTGTGGGAAGAACGAGGGAACTCAGGGTCAAAAGCGTTTTCAGAGAACTTGAAATGCGCACGGCGAACCCTCTTCTTGAATCTACTGGCGGATTGGATAGCTTTGATCTTTCCGGGGCTCGAAAACGAAGATTCTCGGCCGGCAGCCACGGACATTCTTTAGAGCAACTGGCATGCACCATCGCAAATCCTCCGCTCTCTTGATCAAACGGCAGGCTTAGAAAAACAGGGTCCAGTTGGCGACGACATTGAGTGCATTTGGAACCCGCGGTGTAATTGCCGGCCCGTCGACGTAGCTCAATCCCAGGCTCAGGTAGTTGCCGGGTGAAGCACGAAGGGAGTAGCTGCCGGTGACAGTCGTTCCAGCCCTCCACACTGTCTTGCTTTCGGAGACGAGATGGTCAGTAAAAATTTTGCTGTAGCCGGTACGGGATGCAACTACGGAAAGAACGTCGTCGGGACGTGACCGAACCGGCGCCTCCTTGTAGAGTCTTGCCTCGTAATAGCGGGCGTATGGATTCATCGTTACCGGCACAGTCATGAAAGATCCACCTGCGTAGAGCCCCTGTTTTGGATGCTCCCGGCCTGACTGAAGCAATTGATAGTCCATGAGGGCGTATGCGCAGTAATTGCCTGACTCCGACTGACCAGTGGCCTCGTTCCTGTATGGCGTGGTGTTGTAGATATAGCCGGCGCGAAACCACACCCCGCGCGCATCGGCGCTTGCTGCACGAAGGTAGCCTCCTTCATTGATCAGGACTAATTTGTCACCGTGCGGAATGAACCGGAAGCCGGTGTGATTTCTTGCGATTTCGGCCGGTCCCCCGGTTGGATCGATGCTCCGTTGGGCGGCAGTCTTGATGTAGGTATTCTCGGGCCCGCGAATCCGAACGTTGAACGAAGGCGCCGTCAGTGGGAAGTACGACATGCCAGCTTCGTAGGGCAATACGGCATAGACGCCCTGTGCGCCAGTCGCGGTGGATCCTCCAACAAAGAGACCAACGAAATTCATGTTGTTCGCAATGTACCCCGCCTTCAACTCCACGCGGTCCTCTCCGAATGCCTTGTAGAAGTAGAGAGCCCACAACTGAACCGACTTTGGGCCTGCAGGATTCCAACTTGCCCAGTTCCATACCCCGCCCAAGTAAAACTGTGCATGCTTCAAATGCAGTTGATGAAGATCTGCTGCGAGGATTGGCTGCACGAATGAACCCTCAAAACTGCGTTGGCCAACATAGACCTGATCATCGGCAGGCACAGGAGCCCGAAGGATGTTCTGCGTGTACTGAATCCCTGAAATCACACGGAAGGCAACGCCCCTGCTCAAGAGCGCCCGTCGAAATCCGGATTTAATGTCGATCACGCTGTCGGAAAATGGCGGCATGGCGGCATCTCCTCCGAGGTAATTCAGGTCCTCAATGGATCGCGCGGCAGTTGTTGTGGAATCAGAACGGCCCTGACTTGAGTTCTTATCTTGTGCGTTGCTGAATAATCCGCCACACAGCAAGAGCGCAGCTATGAGCATTCTCCTGATTCTTCGGCTGCTTCTATTCTTCATTTCTCTTACACCTACATTCTTTCTCGTAGCTATACTGCGTTCAGTCCAGTAGCGTAGGTCTCAATGAGTCTAGATTTAAAATATACTGCCCACCCCCAGTTTTTACGATCTGATGCACACGGCAGTTTCCGGGATGCTGATTGGCGGAACGCCTATTGCCAAGGTTGCCAGAATTGCAGGTTGGAGCGCGTCCACGATGGTGCTCAGGGCGAAGCCCCTTGCGGCCATCTGCGCTAAGGCCACAATTGAAATGGTAGAACACAGCTAACTATCCTCCGTGGTCGAACTTACAGAGCGACGACGAAGGCGGCTACCGGAAAAGCCTGGGAGCGAAGTCGTTCAAATCGCGCCGCCAAGTTAGCCATTCGTGGGCTGTACCGGGGGAAGAAAAGTAAACGTATTTGATTCCGGCTTGATCTAGCATCGCCCGAAAAGCGCCTATAGCTCCCGGAAAAGGATTGGGTTCCTGCGTTCCCATTCCGAGCCAAAGAAGCTTGACCTTGTCATTGAAGGCAGTTCCCTCCTTGAAAACTCCATTGAAAGCAGTCGCGGGGTCCAGTGCTTGAATGCTCAGTCCGTTCATTGTGCCGCTGAATCCGCCCATATATGCGAATGAATCCAAGTGGCCAGTCGCAAGGTGTAATGCCTGGTTGGCTCCCATCGAGAGGCCGGCCATGGCGCGGTGCTCGCGACCGGGAATGGTCCGGAAGGTCGAGTCAATCATCGGGATGACTTCTTTGATCATCACATCTTCGAAAGCACTGAAATCACCAGCGCGTGCCGCTGGTGGTCCGAACGGCCCCGTTGGCACGGATGCATAGCCGTTGTCCATCACGATGATCATGGGCACGGCCTTCTTTTCAAAGATCAGATTGTCCAGAATCAGGTTGGCGTGACCCTGCACTATCCATCCAGTTTCGTCCTCGCCTGAGCCGTGCTGGAGATAAAGCACCGGATAGCGCGCGCTAATGTTGGCATCGTAGTCGGGAGGCGTGTAGACGAAGCAGCGTCGCCACTGGCCCGTGATCTTCGAATGGTAGGCTCGGATGCGGACGTCGCCGTGCGGCACGTCCTTCGCGAGGTAGTAGCTCACGCCATCCTCAGGCACCTCGATTCCGCTCGTGTCTTTGCCGGTGCCGAAGAACGTATGGCTGCCTGGGTCGTTCATGCGGACGCCGTCCGCGTCAAGCGCGTAGTAGTGAAAGCCTTCAACCAGAGGGGGCGTGGTCACGCTCCACACGCCGTCTGCGTCCCGCGTCATCGGGAATTTCTTTCCGGAGATATCTACGTCAACCGACTGAGCGGACGGCGATTTGAACTGAAACGCCACGCTGTGGTCCGGCAAGACGCGCGGAAACGTCGCGCCCATCACATTGGTCGTGGCAGGTTTCGCGTCTTCAACCGCTGAGACGCGCATGCCTTCCGCAGAACGGCGCCATGCGAAGTAGGCATCCAGCGCTTTCAACCCTTCCGGATTGGGAACGGGTCCTGTGTGGGGCGTGCCGGCAAAATACATCAGTTCAGGATGCTGGTCGCTGAAGGCCGGCCACGCGGGCATGCCCTTCCCGTTGGGATCGCCGTACTTGGCGAAATTTGTCCAGTAGGTGGCCATCGCTTCCGAGATCGCAAAGTCGGTTGCGCTCGGCTTCCCCGATGACCCTCCAGTCACGTGCCCGAAGACATACTCAACTTCCATGCCGTGCGGCGAACCGTGCCCGGCTTGCGGCGAATCCGCCGGGTAGTCTGGATGCTGATCGAAGTAATAGTAGAAGACCTTGGCTTTGCCCAAGCTCGATTGCAGCTGTGCCCAGATCCAGGTGTGCCAACCGAAAGCCGAATCCCGAGCCAGGTCGCGTGCGGTCTTGGGCACGGACTTGTCGCCGGTTGGGTAGGCCTTGAGCATGCTGTCGGCGAAGGAATCGTAGCGCCTGTGCACGCCTTCGATATACGCCTTGGGTGCGCTTTCATGGGAGAAGCTTGCGCCTTCATCTGAGTTGTATCCGATGAGGACCGGAATGTCGTTGAATTTCTTTCCTTCGTAGAGGGTGTACTGATCCGATGGAATGACCCAGCCGTCGATATTCGGCCACGCCATGCCCCGCGTGGCGGCCAGCACTTTTTCAGCTGGAAGTTTGCGCAACTCCGCCACCGATGCGGCTCCCGCGTTGATGGCGAATGCCAGGCCATCTAACTCCGCTATCGCAAGCGGTCGCATATTCTCGCCCGGCATACCCCCGGCACGGGGAGGACCGAAGGAGCCGCCGCTTTCTGAAATGGCGCCTTCGAAGAGGCCTTTCGCCAGAGGCGAGGCGCACAACTGGCTCACGGCGATGCCTCCGGCCGACTCGCCGAAGATGGTGACCTTGGTCGGATCACCGCCAAAGGCTGCAATGTTCTTCTTGATCCATTGCAGAGCGGCTATCATATCCAGCAGTCCGTAGTTGCCGGAGACATGCTGCGGCGACTCTGCGCTCAACTCAGGATGCGCCAGGAACCCAAGTGCCCCCACCCGATATGCGATGCTGACCAGCACGACCCCCTTTTGAGCCAGGAATTCGCCACTGTAGGTCGGGACCGAAGTGCCCCCGACGGCAAAGCCTCCGCCGTAGATCCACACCAGCACGGGGACTCGAGCGGAGGATGACTTTGCCGGTGTCCAGACATTCAGGTAGAGGCAGTCCTCACTCGTCGTTATTGACGGAATGCTCTGCACGCATTGCGGCGCGAACGTATCCGCGGGGCGCACACCGCTCCACTTGGCCGCGGGTTGCGGAGGACGCCAGCGCAGATCTCCAACGGGTGGGGCTGCGAACGGGACGCCGCGGTATACGGTCAGTCCAGCTTCTCTGGTGCCCTGCAACGAACCCTGCTCGACCTTCGCAATGGTGGTTGAGGCCAAACTGATACACGGCACAACCGCGATGGCGATTGCGAGTAGAACGGATTTCATTGTCGAGGTCCTTCCTTGGCTTGGAGCGCCGTACGTCCCATTTATTCAGATAAGATTCGCACGAACTTGTGGGTCTCATGCCGTCAATATGGTCTTTGGTTTTCTGTGATGCCGGGCCATGTGTCGGTCCGGAAGGGGACGGCGGGCAGCCCGGCGCCGTTATACAAGGTTGCGGCCGGATTGGATTGCCACGCGTATCGGACCTCTTGCGGTTTGGGAACTTCTGGCGAGGAGACAACCACAGTGTCCCCTTCGATGTGGGCATCCGCCCAGTGCCACTTGTGGTCATCGCCAGCGACAGAAAACTCCTCCAGCTTTCCACCCTTCACCGCGAGGCCGCCGTCGGTATGCGAGAAGTGTATCCGGATGGCGCCCTTGAGTCTGTCGGCTAACACAAACGTCGGTCCTGCGTAGGCCACTTTTTTTCCGTAGTGGTTTGCCAGCGCGCACAGGGCCAGCCGCTCGCCAACCGGCTGCTTGTCTGCGGCATGGATGTTGTCCGCGTCGCCCGTGTCAATGGTTTCGGCCAGGCAGGAGTTGGGGATCGTGGCGGCCGCAATGGCCTGCGATTCCCGCGTCTCAGTCCATTCGTCTCCCTCAACCGGAACAGCGCTGTGTGGTTTGAAGGCTGGGAGGCCGACGATGTAGAACGGGAAATCACCCTGCCCAAAGAGCCGGCGCCAATCGGCGGCCATGGCCGGCAAGAGTTTCCGGTACTGGTAGCCGCGCGGTGAGTTTTGCTCGCCCTGGTACCAGAGTGCGCCTGTAATCGCCAGTGGCGCCACCGGCCTGAGCATACCCTCATAGAGCACTGTCGGCATCACTGGCCAGTTCTCATAGGCAATGGGAAGTGGATGCGGCGGACGTGCGTCTACGCTTACCTTGCCCTTCCATTCGCCGGCCAGCGGGATGCTGCTCTTGTCTCCCAGCGCGAGGTGCAGTTCTTCGGGCTTGCCCAGGAATCCGCCATCGGGCTTTGTCTTTAGAATCCGGATGGCAATTGTGTTACGTCCCGGCTTGAGGACAGCGTTGAGAAAGTAGAGGCGCGGATTCTCAACCCAGGCACTGCCACCGACCTCTTTCCCATTGACGTACACAGTGTCCATGCGCTCGATGGAGCCCAGGAAAAGCATCATTCTCCCGCCCGGCAGCGGGTCCGGCAGCACAACCTCTTTGCGGAACCAGACCAGGGCGGGTTCAGTGGGTACGCCCAACTCGACAAAGCCCCCGGGAATTGTCACCGTCTTCCAGTCCGAGTCGTTCAGCTCCGGGCTTTCCCATTTGCCCTTCTTCCCGAGGTCGTACTCGTCGTACCAGTGCATCACATAATTGCCGTACTCTGGCGCGCCGGAGTCAGCCAGGCTTTTCACCTCGGCCAGCGGAACATCGAAGTCGTGGAGGGGGCGCAGCGCCTGAGCACTTGTCCAGGCTTCGGCCGGAGTTCCGCCCACGCTGTCCACCACCAGGCCAAGTGGCACCTGCGTCTCGTGCTGCACCTTGCGCGCAAAGT
>Ga0075030_100003434_pt1 | contig 14358 bp, 19 predicted proteins | sample LitLauG_LLR_2012_FD_71393 | JGI IMG/M metagenome (GOLD analysis project Ga0075030, IMG submission 71393) | Freshwater sediment microbial communities from Pennsylvania, USA - Little Laurel Run_MetaG_LLR_2012 | ecosystem: Environmental > Aquatic > Freshwater > Creek > Sediment | place: USA... | reverse complement strand
CCCCAAGAAGTCGCCGACGGTGGGATTAAACTGCGCGAGCGCTATTTTCATTCCCGGACTGTAGGATACGGAGGGAACCTGCAGATTGCAAACGCCGGCGCTCCAAAATGTGACGAGTTCACCGACAATTTGTCTTCAACTCCTCCGGTCGGGATTTTTGGCGACCAAGCTGGCGATTCCTACTCCCGCGCGCAATTCTCGGTAAAACACAACACGCAGCTCCGGGAAAGCTTCTCGGAGTTCGCCGGTTTCGAGAAGATATGCCGGATTCCGCGGGCCGCCCGAAAACTCCATCTGTGCTTTCGTGAAAGTTTCCATCAGCAGGACGCCATCCGGGCGAAGAGCGCGGACCATTTGGGGAAAAAGAGAGCGCTGCAGATACTGCACACACAAGATCAAATCGTAACAGCGTTCCGGAAGTTGAGCTTTCTCCAGATTGATTTGAACCAACTCAAGGCCGCCATGCAAATGCCGACTGGCCGCGTGAAAACCATCCCTGCGTTTCCAAGGCACCTGCTGGCTGCGAGCGCGAGTTTCCAGGATATCCAGGCCAACGCCGGAGTAGTCCGCCGCCGTAACATGCTGGCCTCGCGCTGCGAGGAACAAGCAGTGCCTTCCGGTGCCGCAGGCGATATCCAGCGCCGGCCCGCTTGGCAGCAGCGGCAGCAGTTCGCGGACTATGCTAGCTGGCTCAGAAGGTGGCGCCTCGGCCGCGAGCCTGTGTTTGGCATCCCATTCGGATTGGCTATGTAGCATAAAAAAGGCTCCTGAACTTACCGCTCAGGAGCCCAGAGAATGGTTCTGAAAGCGCAAAGCGCTTCCCTGTTCGCAACTAGACGCTGAAGGAACTGCCGCAACCACAGGTGCTCTTCACGTTGGGATTGTTGAACTTGAATCCGGCGCCTTCAATCGTTTCGATGTAATCGATTTCAATGCCGTCCAGATACATGGAACTCATCTGGTCCACAGCTACCTTCAGACCATCAAACTCGAAAACCTGGTCCGCTTCGCTGGTCTGATTCTCAAACGCCATGTGGTATTGGAAACCGGAACACCCGCCGCCCACAACAGCCACGCGTAGCGCGACCGGCACCGGGCTTTGCATGCTCATGATTTCCTTGACCTTGGTACTTGCAACGGGCGTCAAATTGATCATAAATCCTCTTGGCCTCCGCTCGCGGGCGCACCCGCGAAGCTGTCTACATTTACAGTATAACAGAACTCGCAAACGGCGATGCAAGCCCCTGTTCCTGCCATGAAACGTCCCTTATTACCGCATTTCGACAAGCTTGGGCGCTTCGCTTACAATAGGATGCGATGATCAAGCACAAAGTTACTCTCATCCCCGGAGAAGGAATTGGCCCGGAAGTGGCCGCCGCGACGTGCCGCATTCTGGAAGCCACGGGCGTCAAGTTCGAGTGGGAAGAAATCGCCGGACGCTCCGACAGCTCTGCCGACCAGGGAAAAAGCGTCAACCAGGCAGCCGTGGAATCTGTGCGCCGGAATCGCGTTGCGCTCAAGGGTCCCATGGCCACGGCCATTGCTGGAGGCGCACCCAGCGTAAACGTAGCGCTGCGCAGAACGCTTGAACTCTACGCCAATTTGCGCCCAGTCAAAAACATGCCGGGCGTCAAATCGCACTTTGAAAAAGTGGACCTCATCCTCGTTCGCGAGAATACCGAAGATTTGTATTCCGGGCTGGAGCACGAGGTCGTCCCCGGAGTGGTCGAAAGCCTGAAAATCATCACCGAAAAAGCATCCACGCGGATCGCGAAATTCGCCTTTGAATATGCCAAGCGCCACGGCCGGAAGAAGATTCACGCCATTCATAAGGCCAACATCATGAAGCTTTCGGACGGTTTGTTCCTTCGATCGGTCCGCGCGGTGGCGGAGCAATTCCCTGCCATTGAGTACAAGGAAATGATCGTTGATAACGCCTGCATGCAGATCGTGATGGATCCACTGCAGTTTGACATGCTCTTGCTGCCCAATCTCTATGGCGACGTCATGAGCGATCTGGCGGCGGGGCTGGTCGGCGGGCTAGGTGTGGTGCCCAGCGCCAACATCGGTGACCAATGCGCGATGTTCGAAGCCGTGCATGGCACGGCACCCGATATCGCGGGCAAAGGATTCGCCAATCCAACGGCTCTGCTGATGAGCAGCGCCCTGATGCTCGACTACCTGGGGGAACAAACCGCCGCAGGGAGCATCCAGAGCGCCCTCGAAAAGGTCTATCGCCAGGCAAAACACACGACCCGGGACGTTGGCGGAAAGGCTGGCACCGAGGAATTCGCTGACGCGGTCATCGCCGTTCTCAACCAGAAGTAGTTCCCTACCCCTCGGCCAAAAAGTACTAGCAGTTCCAAATCGTTTAAATGCTTGTATTTCCAGCGAGTTCGTGACACCATTTTCGCCGTTGCACCTCGAGTGTCCCCTCCAGGTGGATTTATGCAAAGAACCCGCTATCCAGAGCGCCGGCGTACCACGCGTTTGTCCCTTCAGATCCCTCTGACGGTGCGCTGCCGCCTGCCCGAAGGCGAAACCATCGACCTCAAGGCCTCCACTTACATCGTGACGGCCCACGGCGCCTTGGTGCTGATGGATACTCCATTGATTCCGGGCCAGACCGTGAAAGTCTTCAACGAGCACACTGCCAAGTCTGTGGAGTGCGTCGTAACTTCGTTGCGGGAAAAGCGAGACCGGCGATTCGTAGGGATGGCCTTCGTCAATCCCAGCGTGGATTTCTGGCACATCGTGTTCCCCAAGTCTGGCACCCGCCAGGCTGTCCGCTCTTCCGTAACGGGGGCGCTTGTGCCGCCGGGCTTCCGGCAGGATAATTCTCCACAATTCTAGCGGGATTTTTCGCGGTTGCAGCCGTTCATCTTTAGACGTTCTTCACTGCATAAATCTGATAGACCATGAAATACACGATCACGCCTGTAACGCAAACGTAGAACCATAGCGGCAGGGTCCATCGTGCGATCAGCCGGTGCTTGTCGAATTTCTCCATCCAGGCGCGACGGAGTGTTACCAGAATCATCGGCACAATTACAATCGCCAAGACGGTATGCGAGAGCAGTAGCGCGAAGTAAACCGGCCGGATCCAGCCCTGTCCTTGGAAGAGTACAACTTGCTTTACGCGGAGGTGGTAAGTCACATAGGACACGAGGAAGACGGCGGAAACCGAGAACGCGGAAACCATCAATTTCTTGTGTACTTGCATCTTTCCCGCTCGGATTGCGGCATAGCCGCCGGCGAGAAGGAATGCGCTGGTGGCATTGAGAGTGGCATTCAGAGCCGGTTGCGAAAACATGAATGTGAGTCTGCCCTTTCTCGAATCGGCTGTTCTTGAAACTGTTCGATCAGCGTGGGAGCTTGTCGTAGACCATCAAGCCCAGCAACAGCGGAATGTGCAAAACGGTTGCGTGCATGAGCCACTTGGCGCGCATGTTTGTCTTATTGCTGGCGGCCCACAGGCACACTTGCACCAAAGCGGTGCACGTGACGAGCGCGCCGAAGAAATACACTACTCCAGCCAATCCCAGAATCGCGGGCAACAGGCTCACACCAACGAGCGCGACTGCGTACAAAATGATCTGCCGGAATGTTCGCGTGCCATCGCGGTCGACCACCGGCAGCATCAGGATTCCCGCGCGGGCGTAGTCTTCGCGGTACATCCAGGCAATGGCGTGGAAGTGCGGGAACTGCCACAGAAACAGAATTCCAAAGAGCAGCCACGCGCCGCGATCTAACGAACCGGTCGCCGCCACCCACCCGATCATTGGCGGAATCGCACCCGGAAAAGCGCCGACAAACGTCGCCCACACGGTCCGTTTCTTCAGCGGCGTGTAAGCCAGCAAATAGCTGAGGCAAGTTGCGATGCCCAGGCCCGAGGCAAGCGCCCCGGCCGCCAAATACAGATCTGCGGCTCCAGCAATGGCCAGCGCAACGCCAAAGATCAATGCTTCCCGTGGTTGCAGCACCCCACTCGGCAGCGGCCGCAGAGCCGTCCGCCGCATGTAGCGGTCAGTGTCGCGCTCGATGTAGTGATTCAGGGCCGCCGTGCCCCCGGCGATCAACATAGTGCCGAAAACCGCGTGCAACATGTGCAGCCATTCAATGGGGCCGCGCGCCCCCATGTAATAGCCTGCCGCAGTCGTCATCAACACGAGGAAGGAGACGTCCGGCTTCGTGAGAGAGACGTAGCCGTTGGCACGCGCTGAAAGGGTAAGTTCCGTGGTGCGGATCGTGCTCATTCGGCAGTCACCTGCCCGGGCGCCGTCGCGGCAACTTCCCTTCCGCACGGTACCAACCGGTAGCACGTGAGAACTACGAGCACGGAAAACGCAAAGAGGACCGCGCCTACAACGGTGTGGATCACCGTCAGCGTCACCATCACGGGCATGGGCTGCGGCGCATCCGCGGTGGTTAGCCTTGACCAATAGGCCGCCAGGCCAAGGAGGAATTGTGTCCCGAAAATCGCGTGCAGCAGGATGCGCGCTTTGGACAACTCCCGCGACTTCTCAAATCGTTTACGTAGCGCGACCGCCGTCCAAATCACCATTCCGAGCACCAGCATTGCTCCCGCCATATGCGGCCAAATCGGAATGTCCTTGTGACGAAACCCCGCACCCAGAATCACCTGCAGGTAAATGACGCCGGCATTTAGAATCGTCAATGTATGAATCGAAGGACTCCCACTGTCCTCGAGTTGCGGCCTTTCGGAAACCCACCACTTGCTGGTGAACACCGCAATCCCAAGCACCGCGCCAAAAACGATTTGCGCAAAGCAGGCATGAATCACGGGCAGCCAGTAATGCAGTAGCCGTATGACCACCTGTCCGCCAAGCACTGCCTGCACCACGACTCCAAGTACGGCGACAAACCCGAGCCACCGCAGCCATACCCGGCTGTCCTTTAGCCAGAGCAGCACCGCCAGGATAAGAACGAAAATCCCCAAACCGCCTGCTACAGCGCGATGGGAAAACTCAAACAGGTCGCCGCCTCGCAGCGACGATAACGGGGGAACCAGCGTCCCGTGGGAAGTCGGCCAGTCCGTCACAGAAAGTGCGGCATCCTTGGAGGTGACCAGCGCCCCGGCAACGAATAGCAGGACGGTCCAGAACACAACGAAAACAGAAAACCTGTGCACGCCCGGATTGTAAGTGGAAGTCATTCGCCCCAGTCCGAGGCGGATTATACCTTTAACCCGCTGTGGACGAAAGCTGCGTGGACGGCGTGCCAGCACCGAATCCCACGGCGCGCAAGACGAGGTCTTTCAGCGCGGCAATGAAGAGTGGCGAATCACCGACGGCTGGCATCATGCGAAACCGTTCGATGCCCAGCTTTTCCGCTTCTTCCCGGGCTTCGATGTTGATTTCATGCAGCGTTTCGATGTGTTCGGTGACGAACGAAATGGGCACGATGAGCATTTCCTTCACGCCTTCGTGGCCCAGCCGTTCGATCGTGCCAGTAAGCGGCGGCTGCAGCCACTTCGCAGGGCCCACCCGGCTCTGGTAGCACAGCAAATGTGTTTGCGGCCAGCCGGGGTATTGCTTCGCGCCGAGTTCGCATGCCAGACGCACCGTTTCCTCAATCTGCTTCGGGTACGGATCACCCTTCTCGACCAGGCTCATCGGTAGGCCATGTGCGCTGAACACCAGGTGAATTCGCGAACTGTCTGGGAATTGCCGCAGCACCGATCCAATTCGCTGGACCAGCGCCTGAATATACAGTGGATGGTCGTGAAAACTATCAATGGTGCGTTCCGGTGGCTTCCCAGTAGGCTGTTCCCACTTTGCTTCATCCGCGACGCGGCGCCATTCCTTCATGCTGCTCAATGTCGTGGCGTAGGAATAGTGCGGGTACAGCGGCAACAATACGATCTCGTCCAGCGGACCGGCTTTCCGCAGCGTATCCACGGCTTCCGTCGTGAACGGTCGCCAGTAACGCATCGCGGTAACCGCGACAGGATCCATGAATGGCGAGACGGCCTCCACCAAACGCAATCGCTGCCGTTCGGTGAGCGTTCCAATCGGCGACCGCTTGCCGATTTCGGCGTATTTGCCAGCCACAGGGACGCATCGGCGCGAAGAAATGAGCTTCGCAATCGGGCGGCGGAGCAGTCCGAAGGGTCCGAGCGGAATAATATCGGGATCCAGAAACAAGTTCAGCAGAAACGGTTCAACGGCCTCCAGCGAATCCGGCCCACCGAGCTGAAACAGCACGATCCCGACTCGTTTCTTCCCTGCCAATCTACTTGCCCCGATTCAAGCTATTCTTCAATTGCTCGATCTGTCCGCGCAACGCATTCATCCGCTGCGCCACCGAGATGTAGTACACAAAGAAAATGGCCCAACCGGCCAGATACGCTGCCAGCACGCTATCCAGATTTTTCATCGTACCTCCGCCTCTCTTCGCAATTCTTCGACGCTGGCGCGCATAGCCTCCAGCTTGTACCGCCCGTTCAAAAGCAAAATCAGAAGTCCCGTAAAAGCGGCCCACACCAGCAAGTACGAAACCCGCATCCGCGGATCGAGGCCGGAGCCTGGTCCGCCGAGAATCACCGGCTGCGGATGCTGCGTGCGCCACCACCGAATCGAGAAATAAACCAGCGGCACGTCCAGAAAAGCAAAAATTCCGAAGAGCGAACTAAAAAGCGCCCTCTTGTCCGGCTCTTCGAGCATCGTGCGCAGCAGCAAGTACGCGGTATACAGCAGCCAAAGAACGAAAGTGAGCGTCAATCGCGCGTCCCAGGTCCACCAGATTCCCCACACGGGATGCGCCCAGATCGGTCCGGTAACCAGTACGACCGAAATAAATGCCAAGCCCACTTCTGCAGCAGACACGCCCAGCCAATCCCACTTCGCTTCGCGCGTAAATACGTACCGCAGATTGGCGTAAAAACAGATTCCCAGCGCAATGAAGGAACTGAACGCGCTAGGAAGGTGCAGGTAGAAAATCTTCTGGATCGGGCCCATCGTCTTCTCGATCGGCGCGTAATGAAAGGCCAAGTAAGCCGTAAAGGCAATCGCCACAAACAAAACCACGGCCCCAAGAATCGTTTTGATCATCGGGAGCCTCCTTCGCGCTGAGCACTTCCCTGCAACTGAAATTGCATAGCCTTCACTCCTCCAGCAAATATTCGCCGAAAAGCCATAGCGCCGTCAAAAACACGACGTCAAATCCGGCCAGAAATCCGAGCCAGTCCACGCGCAACTGCGGATTCTCGGAAAGCAGGGCGGCCGTCGCCTCTGTGCTGGCGATCAAGACCGGCGTCAGCAGCGGCAGCAGAAGGACCGGCAGCATGAGTTCCCGCATTCGCGCCTGCGCCGAAATCGCCGAAAACGCCGTCCCCGGAATCGCCACACCCAGGCTGCCAAGAAAGAAAACGAGGATAAGCTGGGGAAGTACGGCCAGAATGTGAACATTGTACAGAACCGCGAAAATCGGCAGCATCAGCATTTCCGTCAACAACAGAAAAACCGCGCTGGCGGTAAGTTTTGCCAGAAAAATCGCAAACGGATCGCTCACCGACAATCGCAAAGCGCTAAGCGTATCGTTGTTCTGCTCCCGCAAGAAACCCGGCTGCAGCATCAGCGAAGCCGCAAATAAAAACGTCAGCCAAAGCAGGCCGGGGCCGAAGCGCCGCGACTCAGTGACCGACGGGTCAAAGGTGAAACTGAAGAGCACCACGATCGTGAGGATGAAGACCACCGTCGTGGTAAGCAGTTCGCGCGAACGGAACTCCGTGCGGAGTTCCTTGCTAAGCAGCACGGCCGAATTGGAGAGCAGGGCCATTCAAGCGTTCGCAAAGGCCAGGATTGACCGAAAGTTCGCGCCAGTGCGGGTGTCAGCGACCACCGCTCCAGCATCCAACCGGATGGCGCGCGTCGCCAAGTTTGAGACTTCCGACTCGCCGTGCAGGCTCATTAGCAGGGTGCGGCCCGAGTCTCGCAGCCCGCGCAGCGTCTCCGCAAACCAGGTCACTCCCTGCGGATCAAGTCCCGTCGCCGGCTCGTCGAGCAAAATCACGGCGGGTTCATTCAAAAGCGCGCGCGCAATGGCGACGCGCTGCCGCATCCCGCGAGAAAACGTGCGCACCAATGACTTCCGGCGATCTTCGAGGCCGACTTCCTTGAGCAATTTGTCCGCACGGGCAGCGGGGTCTGCAATCCGCTGCAATTTTGCAAAGAGCAAAAGGTTCTCTTCCGCCGTCAACTCGTCATAAACCATCGTAGCGTGAGCCACGAAACCGGCCGCAGGCAACGTCTCGCCATTCGCGCCGCTGCTCACGAAGCTCACCGTGCCGGACGATGGCCGCGAGAGGCGAGCCGCAATTCGCAACAGCGTGGTCTTGCCGGAACCATTCCTCCCGGCGAATACCACACACTCACCCGCGGCGATATCGAGCGAAACGCGCCGCAGCGCATAAAGTCCGCCAAACCGTTTATCAATCTTTTCGAAACGGATTCCTGTGGGAGAAAAACTCGGTGATGTCACCTGACGGCCTCGGAGATGGGCAGATCACTCCTGGTCTTCAATGCTCAGCCTCGCACCAGATCGCGCAGCACCTTTTCGGCCCGCGCGCGTTCTTGTGCATATTCTGCTTCGGAGATGGTGCCTGCCTGGTGGCGCAGTTCGAGCCGGAACAGCCGTTCCTTCAGCGCGTCAAGGCTTGTGCCGATGGCCGCGTCAACTTCGGCGAGTGTCGATTCCCCATTTGTGCGAGTGCTCGGCTCCGCCGCCAAAGGTGCCGCAGCTTGGGGCGCAATCGGCGTGGGGGTCTCAATTGCCGCTGGTGCAGCAGAGGTTACACTCGACTTCGCCTTCTTTTGCCGGGGCCCGACAGCATCAGCAGCATGCTCGTGGTCTTCCACCGGAGCGGTTGCAACTTTCTTACGCGAAAGAAGAAAGCCGAGGATCCCGAACCCGACAACAAAGACCCCCGCAATCATCCAAGTCGGAGCGATATCGTTCAGCCGGCCAGGGACCTGCTGGATGGTTACTCCACCGGATTCACCGCCACCCTGTTGGGCATCGCGGCCCTGCTGCCCCTGTTCCGCGGCGGCGTTCGCGTCTGGCGGAGGCGCTGTACCCGAAACGTTCACAGCCACAAGCGTTCCCGCGGGAACATCCTGGCGACCGTAGAGACTCATCCCCTGCTCTTGCCCACCGGGAGCCAAGCCGTCCCCGCTAATCTGCACGCTGGGAGGCGCAGCAACCACCAACCGGCCACCCGGGTAGATTGTGGGGATTTTCACCGTCGCGGAGTTGCCGGTGTACGGCAGTTCGTAGGAGAACCGCACCGAACTATCGCCCGGCCGGAACGCAAACGCGATCGAATAGCGATTCTTCTTCTTGTCGATGGGAAGTTGCACTACGGGCATTCCTGCCGGCCCTGCGGCAGCTACTTGCTGGAGCTGGCCGCCTTCGGGCAGCGCAAAATCGAAACTGCCCTCGGTCTTGTAATAAGCCATAGGAGGCTGCGATTTGTTTTCGATCTGGTATTCTTCGCCGACAATCATCGTCGTGCCGTTCGGCTGAAAGATCACGACGTGGGAAGTAACATTGATCGTCTTAACGTCCTTCGTCGGCTCGTAAATGTCCACCTGCGCGGTATTCGTGCCCGGAGGAACGGCGTGATTGAAATTGACCCCGTGATAGATCGCACGAACCAGCATCGGCTGCGCACCAAGCCCTGGATTGTCAAATGTGAACTCTCCCTGCGCGTCGCTCTTGGAATGCCCGACTTCCTGCATCCCGCCCTGAAGCTGGACGAGGGTAAGTTCAATTCCAGGGGAAGGCTTGCCTGTCGTGCCGTTCACCACCGTGCCGTGAACCGTGCCCGCCTGAGCGATTGCGAGCGGAGCCAGCAGGAAAGTGCCGGCCAGAGCCAGATGCGCGTAGCTGCGCCTCATTGCGCGCTCCCATCCGCGGGGCGAGTTCCCCGCGGCCGGCGCACTTGCGCATCCGTCACCTGATCGATTTCCGCGAGCACCAGCGCTGCTTCATGTTCAAGAGCCGTCTTCATCGCTTCGAAGTCACCTTCCGAGTATTTTCCCGAGCGGTACTCAAATCGCAAATCTCGCAGATTGTCGTAGATCGTGTCGCGGCGCTCCAGCAGTTGATCAAGCTTGGTGCGGTGCGGCGCGAGGTCCGAAGCATCCGGCTGAATGTAAAAGATGAAGAGGCCGACGGCGAGAGCGAGAGCGATGCAAGCTCCCAAGATCGCCCCATCTCCGGAGGCAAACCCAATCATCGCAAGTGAATGCAGAGGAGGTAGCATCTAATCCTGCGTCTCGCGCGACGCCTGTGCCCGGGCGCGCTCCAACAACTCGGCGGAAACAGCCGGAGAGCCGGCAGCGGGCACTGCCTGCTGCACGGGCCGCTTTCTCCAGCGCAAGATCACCAGAATCACCACTCCCGCGCCCACAAAAAGATAAACACTCGGCAGTACCCATGCCACCAGGCTGAACCCCGACTTAGGCGGCTCCGCGTACACTCTCGTCCCGAACTCTTGGACGAACATTTGTGTGATGGCATCCTCGGAATCGCCGCGCGCCAGCGCCACGTTCAATTCCTTCAACATGCTCGCAGAGGTGGTGCAGCCGACGTGATTGCATTCTGTCAGCACCTGGCTGCAGGTGCACATGCACATGAATTTGCCGCCGACCTGCTTCGCGCGGTCGGCAAGTTGCTGGGCACCAAGTGGCGGGATCAGCAGCGGTGTAGCCGCAAAGAACATCAGCAAAGCGAGTGCGGCGATTGCGCGTGCCTTAGTCATGGCCCTCTCTCAAGGTCACGGATGAAGGAAGCCCCTGCGCCACAGGTTGCGCCACCGGCGCCTGGGCACCAGAGAGTACCAACACGGCGCGGCGGTTCGGCAACATCGCCACAAGCGTTCCAAATACCACCACCACTCCGCCAAACCACAGCCACTTCACCAGCGGATTCAGATAAGCGTGGATCACCGGCAGCTGTGTATCCGGATTTATCCCCGCGAAGACCACATACAAATCTTCTTGCAGCGTCGAACGAATCGCCACCATCGTTCCATTCTCTTCTGTGGTGGAGAATTTCCGTTTCTCGGGATACAGCATCATGGTCGGCCTGTTGTCCTGAAGCACTTCAACCAACAGCCGTTGTGCGGTGTAGTTCTTTTCCGGCTTGGTATCGAAGCCTTGCAGAACCAGCGTATATGGCCCAATTTGCAGGCTATCGCCTTGCCGCATATCTTTCTGAATATCGCGATTGAATGCCGCTCCGGCCAGTCCAATAAAGACAAAGACCATTCCCATATGCACGATGTAGCCGCCGTAACGCCGCGTGTTGCGCATCGTCAGGTCCACGGCCGAGGCCAGCAACGAAGCCCCGGATCGCGAGCGAATCACTTTCGCTCCGCGGTAGAACTCCAGCAGCACTGTGGAAGTCACAAACACACACAAGATCAGGCAAAGCCACGAGTAGAAGTGGCGAAAGCCGAAGGCGAAGGCAATCAGCCCCGAGACTACTCCGATCGCCAGCGGCCATCCAAAATTTCGCTTCAGGCTTTCCGTAGAAGTTTTTCGCCACGCCAACAGCGGCCCCACTCCCGTCAAAAACAGCAGCAGCAACCCAACGGGAATCGTCACCTTATTAAAAAACGGGGCTCCCACGCTGATGCGATTACCGGTGATCCACTCGGAAAATACAGGGAACAGCGTTCCGGTGAGCACCGCGACAGTAAACACCAGCAAGAGCAGGTTGTTGAACAAGAAGCTCGACTCGCGAGAAACGATGGAATCGAGCTGATTCTCGCTCTTCAGATAGTCCTTGTTCTTCAGATACGCTCCGAAGCACACCAGAATCACCAGCGAAATGAAGCTCACAAACCATGTGCCAATGCTGGATTGCGCGAAGGCATGCACCGAACTAACCACGCCGCTGCGCGTCAGGAACGTTCCCAGGATGCACAGCAGGAATGTGATGAACACCAGCCACACATTCCACACCTTCATCATGCCGCGCTTTTCCTGCATCATCACGGAGTGCAGAAACGCCGTGCCCGTCAGCCACGGTAGAAAGGACGCATTCTCCACCGGGTCCCAGCCCCAGTAACCGCCCCAGCCCAGCACTGCGTAAGCCCAGTGCGCGCCAAGCAAAATCCCCATGGACTGAAACATCCAGGCAATCATGGTCCACTTGCGGGTCAGGTGAATCCACTTCTCCCCCGGGTAGCGCGCCAGCAGCGCACCAAGTGCAAAAGCGAACGGGATCGTGAACCCGGTGTATCCCGAATAAAGATTCGGCGGGTGAATTACCATCTCCGGGTACTGGAGAAGTGGCGTGAGTCCGTTGCCGTCGGCGCGCGCAACGTAGTGCAGAGCGCCATCCGCTCCCGGTGAGGCGAGCAACTTGAACGGGCTGGCGACAAAATTGTTCAGCATCAGGAAGAAAATCTGCACGCCGGCCATTACCACGCCGACGTAGGGCATCAACTCGCCATTCTTGTTCCGGTAGGTGACCAGCACCGAAAAAACATAGATCGCCAGCAGGAAACTCCAGAACAGCAGCGAGCCCTCCTGCCCGGCCCACAGCGCCGCTATTTTATAAAAGGGAGCAAGGTCGCGATTGCTATGCGCCACAACATAAGCGATGGAAAAATTGTCAGTGAAGAAGAGATATTCGAGGCTGAACGTGGCGAGGAAAATCAGGCAGCAGGCCGCCATACCAGACTGCCGCGTACTTTTGACCAGCAGCGGGTGCCGCGTAATGATCGCCGCGATGCCCCCGCCGAATGCATAGACCGCGCAAATAAATGCTAAGACGAGTGCAAAGGAACCAAATACATCCACGGCAACCCCGCCTATCCCCCGGAGATCCGGGTGCCCTACTACATACTGCTTCGTTCGGCGGGGCTGGGCTTCGCACCACCGGTTCCGCCGGGCGCTGCTTCATACTTGGAAGCGCATTTCGCCTGGACGACTTCGGCGACGAACCGCCCCTCCGGCCCCGGCCGGCCTTCCACGAGAGCCTGCGACTTGTCCACAAACGTATCCGGAAGTGGGTCGGTTCCAATGTAGGTGATCGGAAGCGTCTTCCCTTCGCCTTCCAGCACAAAATCAGTGCGCCCAGTGAGGTGACGGATGCTCCCCGGTGCCACCGTCCCGCCAAGTCGCATCCGTTGGGTTTTCTCGGAGCCCTTTAGCGTCTCAAGCTCGGCGATGGTGTGATAGTACGTCTTGCTTTCGCCATAGCCCAGCCACGCAAGGAACACCATCGAAACGACGATGACTCCGATCCCAACGCCAAATTTTGCTTGTTTCTTCACGGTGGTACTCCTACGGTGCACTTCGCCCGTCAACGAGTTGATTCTAGCACAGTTAAAAAACTCTTCTACCTGCTTCGAGGGCCATTTGCTCTGCGCCTAACGGCCAGTTAACGCCTGTCCGGCAGGTCAGTCCCTCGGGGCCCCCGCGAGAGCCTCTCGCAACCGCTCGATGCCCTTCTCTCCGGCAATATTCGCTAGGTCAAACGGTTTCCCGCAATCCAGCAGTACCGGACAGCCCAAATCAAGCATGACCACATCCTGCACGACGGAATCCAGTGCTTCTGTGACGACCATCACACGCTTTGGTTTAAGTGAACGACGGATCCGCGTTGCCACTGCCGCTAGTCGCAATTTCAAGGCATCTTGCAATTCCGCTGGCTGAGCTCGTTCGCTCTCGATGGGGCACTCAAGAACGTGTGTCAGAAACAATCCGGCACGCTGAAACTCGGCGTGCACGGCGTCCGCGGCTCTTCCCGCGGGGGAAATTCGCACCGCATCCAGTAGCAGCCCTGCCTCCCCGTGAAATTCTCCTCCAGGGCGTACAAAAATTCCTTCTCGTCGCGCGGTGAGAAGGCGCCCAGAAAGAGCGTGCTGATATGCACCGGCCGGTAACGCGTTGTCCATTCCAGCCGCTGCAGTCGCCGTGCAATATGCTCCGCGGACGCCATCTGTCCGCACCCGTCGCACACCAGCGCTCTTGAGCTCGTCATATCCAATTCCGAATGTAGTGGAATACTGCGTTGACCGCAAACCCAATGTAACGGTGTACAAGCCGGACTTCAGCCCGGCTCTCTTTTCTTCAAGTAAAGAATTAGGAAGAAACCGCTGTGTCCGAAGGCAGCTTCGCGCGCAGGCACCACTTCAATTCCTGGCTCATCTCCGTAATTTCCATCCCGGGCATCACAATGAACTTGCAACTCAGCATCTCGTGCGGTTCGTCCTCATCCGGCAGTTGACAGCTCACCCGGCAATACTGGCAATCCTGATTCCAGCAGAAGCGCCCATACGGAATCGTTTCCGGGCTGATGAACTGAAAGCACCTCAAA
>Ga0075030_100003432_pt1 | contig 14363 bp, 14 predicted proteins | sample LitLauG_LLR_2012_FD_71393 | JGI IMG/M metagenome (GOLD analysis project Ga0075030, IMG submission 71393) | Freshwater sediment microbial communities from Pennsylvania, USA - Little Laurel Run_MetaG_LLR_2012 | ecosystem: Environmental > Aquatic > Freshwater > Creek > Sediment | place: USA... | reverse complement strand
ATCGAAAATGGTGGCGACCCGCTCGTTCATCGCACGCCGGTACTGGCGCTCGATCTCGGTTCCGATGGTTTGGGGAAACAAATCCCATTGGGTCTTGCCGAGCAGTTCCGTTTTCGGTTTACCAAGCAACCGCTCGCCGTCACCGTTCAAATAGGTGAATTTGAACTCGGAATCGTAAACGACAAAGCCGTCCGTTGCGTTTTCGAGCATGCTCTCGGCATCTATGGACGGCGCCGGCCTCGCCTTAAGCTGCACCAATTGGCCTTCGAGGTCGGTAAGGCGGGCCCGGAGTTGCTCGATGTCGTTTTGGGGTGGGTCTTCAGCCCGGCCCGGTGTGCTCATATACGGTTTCCCTTACGCTGCCGCCCGATGCCCGCCGTTATGTCGTCAGAGGCGAAATCAGGCCGTTGGACCCTATCTGTAATCGAGGCTGATAAATCTCAATAAAATTCGTTGTCTCGCTATCTGCTCTTATTCAAATATAAGCCTGGGCGCTCGTTATCGAACTGAATTTTCCTGAAATTTCCGAGGCAAGGGACAGTAGTCCCAAGCATCGGCGTTGTTGGACACCAGAAAGAAGACAGAATGTTAATCACCCGGAGGCAGAGTGAAGTAGAATGTCGATCCCGTCCCAGGTGTCGACTCCATCCACATTCGACCGCCATGCCACTCGATCGCCCTCTTGCAGAATGCGAGTCCCAGTCCGTTGCCGGGATGTTCTTTTCCGTGTAGCCGCTGAAATACCCCGAATATGCGGCCTTGGAATGCCGGATCTATACCGGGACCGTTGTCCTGCACGGAGAATACCCAATCGAGATCCACGCGCCCGGATGAAATGTGAACCTGCGGAGAAGGTTTGCCGCAGTATTCGATGGCATTTCTAATCAGATGGTGCAGGACCTTGGTTAGTATTTCGAAGTCTCCGCACACCGGCGGTAAAGGGTCATGCGTAACGACAGCGCTCCGTTCTGTTATCTGCTTGTCCGTCGAGAGGAGCGCCTGGCAGAGCACCGCTTCCATGTCCGTCCGGGAGGATTGCCGGTCGCCGGCGCCCGTGGCCCAGTAGTCCACCACGCCGGCGAGCAGTGACTGCATTCTTGCCGTCCCCTCCTGGATGTGCGTGAGGAATACGCCGAGATCGGAATCGAGGCGGCCGGCATAGGTTTCGGCCATCAGTTGACTGAACGAGGCCACCTCCCGGAGAGACTCGCGCAGGTTGTGAGCCGCTATCGAGACAAACTCTTCAAATTCCGCGTTCGCCCGGTCCAACTGCCTTTGAGTTTCGAGGCATCGCCGCGTTTCCGCGTCGAGCGCCTTGCGTAAGGGCTCGATTTCGTCTTCCGTGCGGTTCTGGTCAGAGTGGCTCATTCTTAGTTCGCGTGCCGGGGCCCGGGCTCTGGGCCGCGAGGGGGGCAATTGTGAACTTGAACGTAGCACCCCGCCCTTTTTCCGATTCCACCCAGATCCGTCCACCCTGGCGCTCGACGATCTTCTTACAAAGCGCCAGGCCGATGCCAGTACCGGGAATTTCGCTTCCATGCAAGCGTTTGAACATGCCGAACACCCGGTCGGTGTCCTGTGGATCGATACCGATTCCGTTGTCGCGTACCGCAAACAGCCACTCCTGCCCGTCCTTCTCCGTCGAGACATGGATTCTCGGTGTTTCCTGGCCTCTGTACTTGATCGAATTGGAAATGAGGTTCTGGAAAAGCTGCTGCAGCATCACCTCTTCGGCTACCACAGTTGGGAGCGGATCGTTGGTTACGATGGCGCCACTCTCGGCGATGGCCGTATGGAGGTTCAACAGCGATTTGGCCAGAACAGCGCCGCAATCGATCGAGGCGAAGCTGTTCTGTTCCCGCTCGGCAACCTCCCAGTAGGCAAGCAGGGCTTTCAGCAGGGCCTCGATCCTCAGTGCTCCCTCTACGGAATAAGATATGAACTTGTCCGCCTCTTCGCCCAGCTTCCCTGCATACTCGCGTCCCAGAAGCTCGGTAAAGTTCACGACCATCCGAAGAGGCTCCTGCAGGTCATGCGTGAGCGCATAAGCAAAATGCTGCAGTTCGGCGTTGGTTGTCCGGAGTGCTGCTTCAGCCTGCTTACGGTCTGTTACGTCCTCAATCGCCAGCAGGATCGTCCGCGCTTGCGCATTCGGATTGAAGATCTCACTCCCGTTGAGCAGCATCACCTTCCGTCCAACTCGCTCAAAGTGGTGGGCCACCTCAAAGTCCCGGAACGTGGAGTGCGCCGGGAGAACGTTCTCCAGCAGCTCGCGTAGTTTAGGGATATTCCATTGTCCGTTGCCGAGATCGTAGATAAGACGCCCCTCTGTCTCCTCTCGCGCGGCCTGGAACGTTGCGTAGAACGCTTTGTTCGCTTTCATGACTTGGAAGTTCTGGCTCAGGATCACCAGAGGCTCCCGCACCGTTTCTACAATCGCTTCGGCGAAGTCAAGACCGCGCTTGGCGGCATCGATATCGATCAACATCAGCACGGCGCCGTCGGTTTTCCCATCCTGTCCTACGGACGGGAGGATGCGGAGCGAATACCAGCGGCCGTGCGCGTCCCGGATATCACGCGGCTGCCGATTGCCGCCCTCCATCGCATCCAACAGCAACCGCCGCAAGTCGGGCAGTTCCATTTGAGGCTGAAGATCCGTGATCGACCGTCCGACATCGGAGGCGATCAGATTCAACATAGGTTCCATGGCGCGGGTAAAGCGGCGAATGCGCAGATCCCGTCCGACCATCACAAGAGGTATGCTGATGCTCTCGAGGAGATTGGTCAAGTCCCGGTTGACCTTGGTGAATTCCACGTTGCTGATCTTCAGCTCTTCGTTCAGCGTGTTCAATTCTTCGTTGGCGGATTCCAGCTCTTCTTGCGCGGTTTCCAGCTCCTCGTTGCCGGCCTGGGCCTCTTCATTCGCGGCCCTGAGATCTTCCAGCGTGGTGGCATGATCTTCGACGATCGATTGCAGATACTCTCTGGTTGCTACCAGTTCGTGCCGCAGCCGGGCGCTTCCCCCATTGTCCTGTATGGCTGGCTTGTGCACCGCCCTCGGGCTACCGTTCGCCTCAGCGTCCTCGAACAGGACCAGGAAGTAGCGTTCTTTGGTAGAGGACGAGCCTCGGAACGGCATTACCTTGATTGTGACGTTTTTTAACTGGCCACTGTCTTCGATCCGGAGGCCGTTTTCTTTGGTTACGGTGTTACTTTCTCTGGCAGTTCGGATCGCCTTACCCAGACCCGCGATTAAGCCTTCACGCGCCATTTTTAGAAGTTTCCGGGTCGGCTCGCCCGCCGAAAGCTCGAGGTACGGAGCTGTGCGGCCCCGGACCTGAACGATGTTCATATCATCGTCAACGATGGCGCCGGGGGGGCCATGTTCGGCCAGCACCAACTGGTCGGCTTCTCGCAGCACGTCCGGCCCGGCTCGGCCCTCGGCAATTCTCTCCCGGTGATCCACCCGGCCTTCGACGCGGCGGCCTTCCCTTACGGGTGGCGCCGGGTTACTCCCGGCTGGCCACAAGCAATAGATCTTGTGGTTCTTCTCCACTTGGCGAAACGACTCGGAAAGCGTGCCGATGCTTTCCGTGGGACCGAGTATCAGGAAGCCCGTGGGCTTGAGGGCGTAATGCAGGATCGACAATACCTTGCGTTGTAATGCGGCTCCCAGGTAGATCAGCACGTTACAGCAACTGATCAGGTCCAGCTTGGAAAAAGGAGGATCCTGCGCCACGTTGTGCCTGGCAAAAACGCACACGTCCCGGATGATCTTCGCGATCTGGTACCCGCGTTCCGTTCTGGTGAAGAACCGCGCCAGTTGCTGCCGCGAGACATGCGCCAACGCGGAGTCCTTGTATGTGGCGGCGCGGGCTTTCTCGATCGCCGTTTCGCTGATATCGGTGGCGAAAATCTCGAACGGAACCCGCACTTTCCTGTCGTCCAGAAATTCCATCAGACAGATGGCGATCGAATAAGCCTCCTCGCCGGTGGCGCACCCAGGCACCCAGATCCGGATCGGATCCTCGGGCCCTCTGCTCTCAACCAGAGCGGGGAACACCTTCTTCTTCAGTTCCTGGAAGACCGCTGGTTCCCGAAAGAAAGCAGTGACTGTGATCAAACAGTTCTCGCACAATGCGTTGACTTCCTCGCGATTGTGCTCGAGATTCCGGCTGTAGTCTTCCAGGTTTTCGAATCCGCGGAGGACCATGCGCCGCTTGATGCGTCGCGCGAGGGTGCTGTGCTTGTAATGCGTGAAGTCCACTCCGGTGATGCTCCGCACCAGCCGGAGTATCTTGGCCAAGTCTGCATCCCCCTGCGGCTCTGTCGCCTCCCCAAGCTCGATCGGAACATGAGAATCGCGGGCGATGGCCGCCAGTTGCCGCGCGATTCCAGCCGGCGGCAGCACAAAATCCACCACACCGGCGGCGATGGCGCTTCGCGGCATGCTGTCGAACTTCGCGGTTGGTATTTCCTGAGCAAAAGTGGTACCGCCCGCCGCCCTGATCGCCTGGAGGCCCAGCGTCCCATCGGATGCGGATCCCGACAGAACCACGCCGAGCGCTTTGCTGCCCCGGTCTGCCGCCAGGGCCCGGAAAAAGGCGTCGATCGGCATGTTGCGGCCACCCGTTGGCCGGGGCGGGGTATGCAGGACTCCCTTGGAGATGCCCAGATTGTATCGTGGCGGAATCACGTAAACATGATTGGCCTCGGCGCGAGTTTCGCCTCTCACTTCCGAGACAGGCATTTTGCTTGCCTTGGAAAGCAGCTCCGTCAGATGGCTCTCGTGGTTCGGATCGAGGTGCTGAATCAGCACGAATGCCATGCCGGTATCGGCCTGCAGATGGCTGAACAGCTCCGTGAATGCCTCCAGTCCGCCGGCGGAGGCCCCGATGCCAACAACAATAGGGACTGAACCGCCTTCGTTGCTTTCCTCCGAGGCTGGCCGCGCGATAGCCACGGCGGATGGTGTTCGTCGCTTTGAGCGGGGTGAGCCAGACGCGCGCTGAGAACGCCCGACGCCGCCCGGCCGACGACTGCCGGTCTTCTTTGCCACGCGATACCATCTCCTTTCTCGCCGCTTGTGTTTACTCTTCGCGTCTGTCGGCCAGCAGACTGACTGAATTGTAGCGCCGTCAGCCGGCTCTGGTACCTGCGAGCAGATTCTTGATGATTTTGCCGATCTCCATGAATTGATCCAGACCGGAAGGCTTGGTGATGAATTCGGCAATGCCGAGGTCCTTGAGCATAGCCTCATCTCGCCGCGACCGGGAAGAACTCCACACGCACACGGGAACGCCACCGAGGTGCCGGGCGCTTCGGATCTCGCGCAAGATGTCTTCGCCGGTATACTTGGACAGGTTCAAGTCCACCAGGATCAGGTTGGGAATTGCCGCATTCGCATAGGCCCCCTGCCTGCGAATGAACGCGAGGGCATCACTCCCGTTGAGCAGGTGAACCAGGTCAAACTGGAGATCTTGCTTATTCAGGACACGCTCCAGCAGGAAGACGTCCGAGCGGTTGTCTTCAATGACAAGGATTCGGGCGGCGTGAACAACCGAAGCGTGCTTCAAGCTCCCTCCCTGCGGCCAACCATTGCCGGCTCTCTTCATCATTCCACAGTTAATCGCGCCAGGGTTTGCGGCGACACCTGCCGGGCCCTTACGACGAACCGCCGGGGCGCGGGTCCGACGTAGAAAAAGGGATAACAAGTCACCAGCGTCAGTTCGTTTTCCTGCGACGGGGCGAGTACCGCAACATTGTCCGGCTCGACGATGATGAGCGATTCGACTACGTACTTGAAATCGCCCCTCAACGTTGAGAATTGAATCTCGTCTTGGATCCTCAAATCCTTCAGCGGGCGAAAGAGTGTGTCCCGGTGCCCGGCGAGGCCCACGTTGCCGGGCTGCCCCGGCAGCGCCGTGCCCGGAATATGTCCGACCACGCGCCGCAGAGTGGTTCTGCCGATTCCTTCGACGACTACCGCGGAAAGGAGGAGACGTGGGATTTTAATACGGCCGATCAGACCATCCGTCGCGGCGGCAGGCGCGCCCTTCGGGGAGTTCTTAAGGAAACCTTGCCGAAAGAGTTGCGGCGCGCCCCCGCTCGCCACCACCCGCTGATCGCGCAGCAGGCGGTCGAAATCCCTGCTCTCGCGCCTCTGGAAAATCCAGGCGTCCGCCAGAGCGAATCCGCAATAGCCCAGAAACAAGACGGCGCAGGCAAAGAGCGCACGCTGGGCCCACTTCAGAATCCGCCCGAGTGGTTCTCTCGCAATTACAAGCCTCATTTGGCATCCTTCTGGTCAAGCCGTAGTTCGCCGCCAGCTATGTAGCCGGTGCGTGTGCGCACGGACAGTCTGTCGTGACCCCTCGCCCGGGCAAGCACCCGAATAGCACGATAAGCGCCGGCACGAGCCGGGTTGGCCGGAACATATCCGATCGTGTATTGATGTCGAATGTCCCGGGCGATGCGCTCGCAGATGGTCACTACTTCGCTGAGCTGATCGGGAAGAAAGGCTTCGCCGCCCGTCGCCTGTGCCAGGCGCTTGAGCACACCGGGGTTCCGGTCTGGATCGTTTTCGTCGAAGATACCTACGGTGTAGATGACGGCGCTGGATTGCTCGGCCAGTTTCATGACTTGGGCCAAGCTGCGCGCGCTCGCGTTGTCACCGCCATCACTGACGACGATGAGCGCTTTCTTATCCCGGCTGCCTGCCTGCAATTCCTCTAACGCCTTGGCGATCGCGTCGTAAAGGGCCGTCTCACCTCCGGCAGGCGCGCGCGTGATCGCGTTTTCCAATTCGGCGGCGCTATCGGTGAATCGGATTGTGCCGGGCAGGCCCAGCGACACCCGCTCGTTGAAGTTGACGACGAACATTTCGTCTTCTCGATTGCTGGACCGCACGAAGGTCCGGGCTGCGGCGGACACCTCCTTAAGCCTCGGCCGCATGGTTGTGCTGTGGTCGACAACCAGTCCCACGGTGACCGGAATATCCTCGTTCTTGAAGAGGCCGAGGCGTTGTCTCACACCGTCCTCATAGACTTCAAAATCCTGCTCGCCCAGATTGGAGACAAAGCCACCTCGCCGGTCGGTTACCGTAGCGTGCAACACCACCAAGGCAACGTCCACCGAGATTCGGAAAGATTCCGAGTCGTGATCTTGTCTTGCCGGTGGAGCCTGCTGTTGGGCATAGCCCACCAGGACAATGAGGAGAAGGGCCGGGAGAGCGATCGCTTTCGCCACGCCGCGCTCTCCCGTCCGCGACAACCCCCTTCTCATAGCTGCTCCCTTTCTGACTTCGCAACGTACAACCTGACAAACCAACCCGGCATCGCGAATGACGCCACAAGCCTGTACTAGCTCTTCATCTTTCCGGCGGCCATGATGCCGGCTCCGCCCAAAATCATCGCTGCACTCACAAAAACCGACACCGTTTTCTCATGCCGGGTTTCCAAACCGACGGACACGCCGGCGACCGTGAATCCTTCCCGCTCGTTGTGCGGAATCGGCACAACGAGCGAAACGATGCCCAGAATCAGCACCACCATTCCAATCCAAAACACAGCTTTCATGGGCTCTCCTCCCAAGCCTGCCGGATGTCCCGCAGCGAGTCACCCGGCCAGAACAAAAGCGTGCGTGTGGTGGACCAACGCCTCACACAACCCGCTTTTGCATCAGTCGGAGGGTAAAGGCCCCTCCCAAAGCGAGGAATCCGAGCAGCGCGATCAGCGGCAGTGGACTTGCCGTGGCCGGGAGCGCCCTGTCGGCAGCTGCTACTTCAGGCTGCGTTGGCGGCGGAGTGACCACCTGGGCGAGTTCCACCTCTTCTCCGGTGGGTTTAATCGCCATTACGGGCGCCTGCTTCAGTTGAACGACCAGCGGTTCGTCGGCCGTTTTGATCGGCTCCTCGACTTCCAGCGGGATCTCAACCGCCGTGTAGAGAACAGGCAGTTTGGCCGCCTTGGCCAGTTCTATTGCTTTGCTCTTCGGATAGACGAATTCTTCGCCCCAATTTCTGCCCGGATAAAACCATGCCCGAAGCGCCTCCGGTTGTCCGGCAGGTCTCTCTCTAAAAGTGACTACCGTCTTGTCAGTCGCTTGCAGGCGGTAATTCGGGATGGCCAGAATCGTGGCGTAAATCATCGTTTCGTCCGCGTTAAAAATCTGGACGATGTGGCGGTCGGAAGACGAGTCCAGGATTTTGAACACATAGGTGCCGGCTGGCAACACCCCCCACCCCTTCAGGTGGACTCCCGGAATCTCCACAGGCCCGCTGAAAGTCATCACGGTTTTTCTGTTCCAATCGTCAGCCCTGGCACATGGTGTGAGTACCGCGCCCATTAGCGCCAGGCCAAACATGGTTGTTGTTACTGTTCTTAAAATACTCATTTGCTTCTTCTCCTTTTGACGTGCTTGCGGCCGGCCCCTCGCTCTGTCGGCAAACATGCTTGCCGAGTTGGCCTGGCTGGTCGCATACGATCAATCAGAAGCACTCCGAGGTCCATCGGCACGCTACTGCGCCAGGTCTGCGGCTGCCGCTTCGTTCCAGGCCGTGCTTGCTGCACCTTCGAGACCACGGCGGAGCGCCAAAGCGGAAACGCTCGGAGCTAGTCTCGCCACTGGATTTATCGGCGCATGCAGTTATTGCCGCAGGGAACACAGGATCTGCTGAAGGAATAACAGGTAAGGCGGAAGTAAGCACTGTGTCGATCATAATAGCCTTCTATAGCCTTCCATGTCCGGTGAGTCATTCCCGCTCAATTTCGCCGGTGAATCCGATCCTTCGAGCTTCCTGACGGATCGCAGCGGAAAACTGCTCCGCAACGACGATGCTCAGGACTTGGCTCCATGGCACCAAGAGACTGACACGCCCCACGGCGGAATTCGTTTTTTGCTGGTCCGCCGTCAATTCGATCCAAACGCCTCTGGCATCCTCGGAATCGAGGACTGTGGCGAACAGTATGTGGCTCTCGTCAACCCCGCGAGTCTCGGTTTGCGGTTTCTCGTGCTGGCGAAGAAACATCCTTACGCCATGCAAGTTCGCCCAAGTCCGGCTGACTATAACCGCCATACTGGCATTTTTATCGATTTGCATTGTATTGACCCGGCCTTTCTATTTCGCTGGTCCCGCAGGTAAGCTCCTTTCGACCACCGCCTACCCGTCGATGATGACCTTGAGTGAATGGGCGCAGTCGTTTTGAAGTGGTGAGTACGTGCTGCGGCGGCAATACTCGCACTTGCCGGTGGGAGCCTTGAGTTCCGGGATGGGGCACTCTTCCAGCACCTTACTTGCCCGGCCTTGATACACGAGAGCCTTCATGAGCGTCATCGTGCGATGGCCAGAGCCGGTGTTACGAACATGGGATCCTCGAATCAACTGCCGTTACCAAGGCGCTATGGGCTTGCGTTTCGGACGGCAATACCATAAGGAGCGGCGTGGCCGTTGAAGGTAATTCCCAGCCCACCCGATGCCGCCGCCCGCACGTCCGGCACTCATACTGGCCGTGCGAGGGCCACATTGGCTCCGTGTGCATCAACTTGCACCAGAGATCTCCGATTCGCGCTTGGGTCGGTTTCATCGATTTCCCCACTCCTTATCTAAATCCGCGATGTCTAAAGGCGGGTGGCAGCGTGGCCTTCGCGCTCCGATTCCTTCAGCGCGCGCGACCATTCGTCGGCCTGCTTCTCGGCCTCCGCTTTCGCTACTCCATACCTCTCCTGAATTCGCCCGATTAACTGATCCTTCTTACCGGAAATCGTTTCCCAGTCATTATCGGTGAGTTTCCCCCAGCGCTCGCGGGCAGAGCCGGTAAACCGCTTCCACTTGCCTTCGATTTGGTCCCAATTCATGTTTTCTCCTGCTCCTTCCGGTTTCCCGGCGCAATCCAGATCTGGCACGTTTGCCGCCGTTTGCATTCGAGAGGCTTGTGAGCCCGGGATTTCGCCCATCCGGTCTCTTCGCTCACCGATATGTGCACGCCCACAGGCAAATTCTGCACCTACGCGGGCTGGCCTACCCCGGCTCTCCGCATCGCGGCGCTCTTTGCCGCATGGCCCGGGTCGTGCACAGACACAAACGCATACTTCTACAAGGAGGAAGACTAAATGCCAAGGAATACATCGGTGATGGGCATCTATCCGGATCACACGACCATTTCGGATGCCATCAACATCCTGCAAAAAGTGGGATATCGAACGGCGGACATCTCGGTCCTGCGGACTGACAACCAAGGATCAAAGGATTTCGCGCACGAGAAACACAGCAAGGCGTTGCAGGGAGCGGCGGCGGGAGCGGCAGCGGGTGCCCTGGTTGGCGCCGCATTGGCCTGGTTCGTTTCCACTCAGCCTGTGACCATAGCGGCTTTAGGGCCGCTCGTGGCGGCTGGACCCGTGCTGGCCGCTTTGGCGGGCGCCGGCGCCGGCGGGGCGCTGGGTTGGATTGCCGGATTACTGGCGGGCCTGCCTCTGACCGAATACGTCGCCAAGCGATATGCGGGCAGAATCAGGCGTGGCGGCATTCTCCTATCCGTTCACTGTGACAGCCCGGAGTGGTGTGACAGGGCGAAGAAAACCTTAAAAGATACCGGAGCCTTGAATATCTCCTCTGCCTCGGAGTCTGCCGCCGACTACGGGACGACGGATAAGCCGACGGAGAGGGCGCCGGCAGCCGTCACCGATCGTGGCGAAGCGCCAGCCCAACAGACCCCAGAATACGTTGTTCACGAAACTAAGAAGTAAAAGGCCGCTGGGCGGCTGCGACGGGGAGTCGATCCAAGGCCGCCATAGGGCGTGAAGTTAAACGAGTCTAAGCACCCTTAGCACATCTCTCGGGAGTAGAACCATATGACATGGATGGATGAAATGTTTGCGGCCATGGAAACGGACAGGGCGGCCGCGTCAGCCAAAAGAAGCGCGGCCAAGGTGAGCCGGACCGTGCACCTGAAAAAGCAGCTCCCGGGCGCACTGGACGCGTGGAACGGGCTGATTTCCTCGATTAAGGATGATGTAAGCTACTTCAACCAGCACAAGAAACGCGCCGGACAGAGCGCGGTGTGCATGGCCCAAAGGGGTTTCCACTGCGAGGTTTACCTGCCTGGAATGCAGGGCAAAAGACTGGTCCTGACCTTACACAACAACGACCTCGAAGTCTCGGTTCACCCTGATTTTCCCAAGCAGCAGTTGACGATCACAATCGAACCGGACAAGGAAAGTCAACGCGGTTTCTGGGTTCTCGGCGAACCCACTAAAGAAGAACCCACCCAAAAGGGCGGACAGCTATCGGTCCAGCAGTTATCCGAGTATCTGCTCAAGCCCATTCTCGTCTTCGCCGATATCAATGCGGAGGCGGCCGAGGCCGTGGAGCATGGTTAGGGCGGACTGGTGGTCTGCGTGCATATTCCATAACGACCTTAACGGAGGCGATTATTATGCAATTCGTTCGAGTTACCAGTACCGCGGCCCTGCTTCTGTTTTTCGGGACGATGGTCCCTGCGTACGCGCAGCGCGACCAGCAGAACGAAAAACAGGGGAAGCCCGAAAGGCAGCAGGGCAGGCAACAGCAAGGTGCGCCGCCCGCGGCGCAACAGCAGCACCCCCAGGGGCAGCCGCAACAGCCGCAGGCACGCGGGCAACAGCAGAACCAACAGCGCGAGCAGCGCGGGCAACCCACTCCACAACCGCAGCAGCAGCAGACTCAGCAACAGCGGCCGCAGCAGCAGCGGGAACAGCAGACTCAGCCACAGCAGCAAAGACAGAGTGCCCAACAGCCCCGGCAGGAGCGGCAGCCACAGCCGCAATTGCAGCAACAGCAACCACCGCAGCGGGTCCAACAGACCCAGCAACAGCCACTACCACAGCAGCGGGTCCAACCGGCGCCGCAACAGCCACCGCAGCGGGTCCAACAGTCCCGGCAACTGCGTCCGCAACCGCAGTCCCAACAGGCCAACCGGCAACAACCACAACCGCAGCGTACGCAGCAGCAGGCAGTCGCGTGGCAACAGCAGCGGGGATGGCAACAGCAGGGCGCCTGGCAGGGGCACAGCACATGGCAACAGAACCGCGCTCAACAGTGGACAAGCCAGCATCGCACTTGGGCGCAGCGTGGGGGCTATGGCGGTTACTACATTCCTCAGGATCGCTTTAGTCTCTATTTCGGGAGTCAGCACTCGTTCCGGATGAACAGCCTCCCCACTATCTATATGGGGTACCCGCGCTTCTTGTACGGCGGCTTTTCGTTCCTGCTCGTGGATCCCTGGCCGGAATACTGGGCAGATAACTGGTACAATGCCGATGACGTTTACATCGATTATGACGACTATGACGACGGCTACTACCTTTACAACCGCAGGTATCCGGACGTTAGACTGGCGATCACTGTCGTACTGTAGCTGCCGAACGTGCGGTCCCTGTCAGAGCAACGCATGCCGGCGATAGAACCAGGTCTTGACGGCCTGCACCAAGATCAGGTACGTCAGGGCAAGTAGCGAAATCGCCGCCAGCAGGGACAGCGGTAATGAGGTAAATCCCAGCAATGCGCCGAGGCCCGTGTACGGCAGCACGGCGCCGGCAACGGAGACGGCAACAACCCCTATCAGCAACCGGCCGCTCGGACGGCTATGGAACGGGTTGCCTGCCGTCCGGATCACAAACACCACCAGCGTCTGCGTAGCGAGCGATTCCACGAACCATCCGGTCCGGAACAGAGGCGCGTTCGCGGAAGCGTGGAACAGCCAGAGGAGCACGCCGAAAGTGAGGAAATCATAGAGGGAGCTGATGGGGCCGATGATCGTCATGAACTGGCGAATGAACGCAATCTGCCACCGCTTCGGTTTGTGCAGCAGGGCCGGATCGACATTATCGCCGGGGACGGCGATCTGCGAAGTGTCATAAAGAAAGTTGTTCAGCAGGATTTGAGTCGGCAGCATGGGCAGGAATGGCAGGAAAAGCGACGCCGCCGCCATGCTGAACATATTGCCGAAGTTGGAGCTGGTGCTCATGATGATGTACTTCATGATGTTGGCGAAGCACCGCCGTCCCTCGACCACCCCCTCGTTCAAGACCGCCAGGTCTTTCTCCAGCAGGATGATCTTTGCGGCATCCTTCGCCACATCCACGCCATTCATTACGGAAATGCCGACGTCCGCGGTGTGCAGTGACGGCGCATCGTTGATGCCGTCACCGATGTACCCGACGACGTGCCCGCGTGCCTTCAGACCGAGGATAACCCGGTTCTTTTGTTCCGGAGACACACGGGCGAAGATGGCGCTGTGCTCCGCCTGGTAAGCCAGGGCGGCATCGTCCATCGTGTCGACCTGGTTGGCGGTGACGATGCGGTCGCTAGCCAGCCCGACATCGTGGGCTACCTTCTGCGTCACGTACTGATTGTCACCGGTCATGATCACCACGGAAACACCGTTCTTGTTCAGCGCCTCGAGAATGGCAGGAATCCCCTCCTTGGGTGGGTCCAGGAAAGCTGCGAACCCGGCGAGCGTCATCTCCTGCTCGACCGCCAACGCATACGCATCCTGCTGCTCTACCTTCCGGACTGCGACTCCCAGCGTGCGGTACCCGTCTGCACTCAACTTCTGGAAGGTCTCCGCCGCCTGGGCTCGCCGGCTTTCGTCGAACGGTTGGGGACCGCCGTCAATGATGACGGTACTGCAGGCGGCAAGAACACTTTCCTCCTCGCCCTTGGTAATGAGGAGGTGCTCGCCGCCGCGGCGCACCACCACGGAAAGGCGCTTGCGGTTGAAGTCAAAGGGAATCTCGTCCACCTTCTCGTACTCCCCGATGGCAGGGTGCTCATGCTTCAGGACCGCGTCGTCCAGCGGGCTCTTGATGCCGGCTTGAAAGTGACTGTTCAGATACACCAGCCGAAGGACGTTTTCGTTGTCCTGCCCGTGAACGTCCACGTGCCGGTCCAGCACGATCTCGCCTTCGGTCAAAGTTCCCGTCTTATCGCTGCAGAGTATCTCCACGCTGCCGAAGTCCTCGATCGCCGAAAGTTGTTTGACCAGAACCTTTTTCCTGGCCATCCGGCGCGCGCCCTGTGCCAGCGTGATCGTGATGATCATCGGCATCATCTCCGGCGTCATGCCGACGGCAAGGGCGACCGAGAACAGGAACGATTCCAGTAGCGGACGATGTAAGACGATGTTCACCAGCAGGACGAAAAGCACCAGCAGCATGATCACTCTCGTGATCATCAACCCGAAGTGGCGTATGCCACGGCCAAATTCGGTCTCCGGCGGACGCATGGCCAGGCGTTGCGCAATCTCCCCGAAAGCTGTGTCTTTGCCTGTGCGAACGATGACCGCGGTGCCGATTCCCGTCTGAACGGCAGTCCCCAGAAAAACGCT
>Ga0075030_100003428_pt1 | contig 14377 bp, 10 predicted proteins | sample LitLauG_LLR_2012_FD_71393 | JGI IMG/M metagenome (GOLD analysis project Ga0075030, IMG submission 71393) | Freshwater sediment microbial communities from Pennsylvania, USA - Little Laurel Run_MetaG_LLR_2012 | ecosystem: Environmental > Aquatic > Freshwater > Creek > Sediment | place: USA... | reverse complement strand
CCGCATGCCCGAATCATATTGATAACACCGCTCAAATCCAGTTACCAACGTACCGAAACGACTCAGCCTTGTGGCGAGAACCAACTACTTCTTTTGATCCATCTTCCGCACCGCCCGCGCGAGCTCCGGCAGTCGCGGCAGAATCGCTGAATACTTCAGCCACAACTTGTGATCCACCGCCGGAGCACCGCTCACCAGCGCTCCGGCAGCGATGTCATTCGCCACTCCACTCTGCGGCGTCACGATCGCGTTGTCGCCGACCTTGCAATGCCCCACAACGCCCACTTGACCGGTCAGAATTACGCGATTGCCAATCTCCGTTGATCCGGCAATGCCGACTTGCGAGCAGAGCAGCGCGTCTTCACCGACGGTTGCACCGTGTCCGACCTGCACGAGGTTATCGACCTTCACGCCGCGCTTGATTCGCGTCTCACCCACGCTCGCCCGGTCGATACAGGAGTTCGCCTGCACCTCGACATCGTCTTCGATGACCACCCGTGCAGGCTGTGGGATCTTGTGCCAATGTCCCTCCGAGGTGCGGGCAAACCCAAACCCATCGCTGCCGATCACTGCACCGTTTTGCAGAAGCACGTTGTTCCCGATCCTGCAGTTCTCACGCACCGTGGCATGCGCATGGGCAAAGAAACCCTCGCCGATCTTCGCACCGCGATAGATCACCACATGCGCGAGCAGCACCGCGTTGGCCCCAATCTCGACGCCCTCGTCGATAACGACGTAGGGCCCGATATGAGCGTTCGCTCCAATCCGCGCGCTGGCATGCACGACTGCGGTTGGATGCACTCCCGGCGCATACCGCAGCGGCGCGTGAAACAGTTCGAGGGCCCGGGCAAAGGAGAGGTACGGATCCTTCGCCCGCAGCATGGCCGCCGGAATGGCAGGGAAGTCCTCGCTGACGATGACGGCCGCTGCCCGCGTGGTCCGCGCCGCCGCCGCATACTTGGGATTAGAGACGAATGTAAGCTCTCCCGGCCCAGCCTGTTCAATCCCGTTAAGCGCGCGGATCTCCGTCTCCGGAGACCCATTCTCAAGACGCACTTCAAGAGCCGCAGCGATAGCAGAGAGTTTCATGGATGTGGGGTGATGACGAGATAAATCGTACACCACTCCACCGATCGGGCAAGATCAGGGCTAGCACTACACTTCTCTACGTGGAAGAAGTGGGATTCTGAGATAACGAAAGGAATTAGTGCTTCTATTTCACTACCAGCGTGAACGTGCTTTGCTGGCTAAGGCTACCAGCTGTCGCGGTCACAGTTATCGTGTAGGTACCAGCAGGCGTCCCCGGATCCTGATGATGCGCGGGACTGCTGCCTCCCCCGCAAGCCGGCATGGTAACGATTACGGCAATCAGCGAACCGAGGGCCAAGCTGCTCCAGCGACGTCGCCGGCGCGCGGCCACGATGAAAATTCCGAACGGCAGGCCGCCGCCTAACAGCACTGCATAGTAAACACGCGGTTCGTTCGCGCGCAGCATGACCGTGTGCGGACCCATGGTAGCCACCGTTATGCTCGCGTTCACAACCGTGATTGGCCCTCGCCCCGTTGCCGGAGTAGCGGAACAGGTCGCCTCCAGCGGCAGGCCGACGCAAGTGAAGCTGATCGCGGTCGTGAAGTTGCTGGATGCGACGAGCCCGACCGCGGTCGTACCCGACATTCCCGGACTGCTGATCGACACATCCGTCGGTCCGGACACGCTGGCAAAGCCGGGCTGGATCGTGAACGTCACCGGCGCGCTGCCGCTGCTCTGACTCGTGTTGAAGCTGGAATCTCCGCCATAGCTGGCCGTGATGCTATGGTTGCCTGCGTCGAAGCTGATAATTCCATCGCCGATGGAAGTGTTCCCACCGCTATTCAGCGGCGAGGGGTTCGGGACCGCGACGGGTGGACTGATCTGCGGATTCAGCGATGGTAACGGGCCAAGCGTATCCGTAAACGTCACCGCTCCTGAGGGCGTACCCTGTCCGGAAGCGCCCACAACATCCGCCCTCACAAAGATGACGCTGCCGAACGGGTACGTGCCACCCGCCAGCGGGGAGCCATTCGGATCGAGGCCCGAAATGCTTGTGGTGCTCACCTCTTTGGTGACGGTAACTGGAATTCCCGCCGAATTGCTCGCAGCGAAGGTACCGTTTCCGGCGTAGCGAGCGGTCACCATGTAACTCCCGCCCGGCAGTAGATTGGTCGTTCCTGCGATTAAGCCACCGCTGCCGAGCGTGAACTCGGCGACACCAGTTTGGGTCGTGAGCGAACCCGAAGGCCCGATCGCCGCCATCAAGGCTACGTCGCCGCTAGGGGCCGCGCTGTTGGAAGTAACACTGCCTCCGACCGCAACGGACGCACCATGAACGACGGTAATCGCTGTAGTACCGCCATTCAGGGTCAGGGTCGTAGTTGTGGCGTTGAACGTTGCGTTGCGCCATTGAGTAACCAGATTTGCGACGTTAACGGAACCGAGGCCAGTCGCAAGGTCATATCCGGCGGCCGCCGCATACATCCCAGTCGGATATCCAACCTCCCCGGGCACGGAATTGTTCCCACTTGTGACATCGTTGAACACGCATGCGCTATTGGGTGGGGTAGTGGTATTGGAGGCATCGCACTTTGTCATGAGCGTTTGCTGCTGCACCGCTAGCGGGTACAGGACGTAGTTCGCAACACCCTGTGGTCCGCCCTGGTTCTGGTCCACTAGCGCCATGATGCTGGCAAAAGAAGGAGCAGCCGCCGAGGTTCCCAGCACCCCGGCAAAGGAGATAAATCCCTGCGAGTCAGGTACACAGGAAGCCTCAAGGCAAAGCAGATAAAAATCATGCCCCGCCGAAGTCAGTGAGATGTCAGGGATATCTCGAGCCGTATCGCCGAATCCCGTTTGCCACGATGGCTTGGGGCCGTCTACGCAACCGGTGCACCAGTAAATGCTGGCGCCGCCGCCACCCGCCGCCAAGGGCGGTTGGCCTGACGCGCATGCGGTCGTGCAGGTTTCGTTCCAAGCATCCTCCGGGATGTAGGCAAGGGCCGATCCCAGCGCACTGTTATTGGCGGTGCTCCAGTAGGTGCCATCCTGGCCGTGTTCATTGAATAGCGTTCCACCCATGGCCACCGTGAATGGATTTGACGCCAGGACATTGACCGAGATTCCATGCGTCGCAGTCGTTTCGCCGAGGTTGTCGCATCCTTCGGCTCCGGTATCTCCGGTGGAAACCATGTAGGTGATTCCTTGGGCGGCAGCCTGCTCCGCCAGTAGAGAAGTCCCCTGGGCGTCTGCGCTGGTGACCGCGGCCTCGCAGGTTCCGAAGCTCTCCGTCATGATGGCGCCCAGATTGTTTTCAATAATGTAGAGCTCGGACAGGTCGGTTCCGTCCGTAGTGTTTGTTGATCCAGAGACGACGAAATCGATATTGGCGCTCGGAGCCAGCGCTCCCGACCAAGATGCATCGAGCGTGGCTTCGAGCTCCTCGTTGCCGCCGATGTCCCCGGGATCGGGCCCGTTCAACACGATAGAGAGTCCATTGCCCCCGCCAGCAACCCCGAATACGTTGCGAAAATCCGACACATCCTGGCCCTGGTTGTAAAGATTGTTTCGGCCAACCACGGCTATCGTGACTCCCAGCCCGGAGACTCCGCTGGGCAGGGCCGCCGGAGTCGCGTTGTAAATCGTGAGGTAATCGCTCGGAGTCAGCGCATGCACTCCTCCAGTTCCGCTGAACTCCGGTCTCGACTTGGAGACGAGCTTTGCGGGAACGTATTTCTCGGCAAGGTGGACCGCCGGTTTCTTCAGGAAGTTGTGCAGCGTTTTTATGCCTGCGACGGCTGGCGTCAGCGCCGCCGGAATGCTGGGATCATTAGCATTGGCCCAATGCTGCTCGCCTTTGACTACGTACTTGTGAATGGTGGTATGGAACGCTTCCTGCACCTGGCTCGCCGAGCCTGAAAACTCCAGCACGGTTCGTCCCTTGGTCGATCCCACCTGGAATCCGTGCGACTGCAGCCACGACGTGATCACCTGCATGTCGGCATCGGTCGGTCCGAATTGCGCTCCAAGCTGCTCGGGTGTGAGCCACCGGTGGTAGTTGGGCGAGTTCTTGTCCTGCTGGTCGTCGAGCAGTTTGCGGAGTGCAGTCTCCTGTTGGTCGCTGCGTTTCAAAACCAGCAGCATGCGCTGCATAGGCAGGGTGGCCGGAGCTGTGCCCAAGTCGAATTCGTTGCGCGCCAGCGGGTGCGTGTTGCCCTTCAGCACCGTCAGCCGCGATTCGTCGAGACCTTCGGTGATCAGTGGCCGCGGAGTTGCCTCAACGGCTTGCGCGTGTTCCTGCGCGGCGGACGGCTGACCGGGCAATATGATCCCGAGTAATACGGCCAAGGTGAAACAAATCGTGAACACAACTGACTTTCCGAATGATGACGCGGGGAGAGCGCTCATGATGACACCTCAACCTGGGATGACACAACGCCCGTCGAGATCGAACAGAACACAGGAAGGAGGAAATTCCGCCCAGTCTCTTTCGGCCCGAGAGCCGTGGACCTGCAACACTACAGCAAGAAACCACCGTTTTTCAAATGGATTCGCGCACTCTCCTATGGCTTGGAAGGCGCACTGGGATGGGGTTCCCGCGTCTAATAACGAGTCTTACGGCCTGCTACTCTTCGAACATCGGTACCTGTCTCTGATCCGCAGCGCGGCGTTGGCGGCGGGCCGCACCAATCACCGCCAGCACCGTCAGCGATTCTAAGGCTGTGCGCGGGACGAAGATGCGCTGGGTGTTCGAGCGCTGGTCGGGAGGGTTCACCAGATATCCCTCGGGCATACTCTGCAGCAGGTCGGCAGGCATCAGGCCTTCGAGCACTTCGCTGTCTTTGAAGCGCAGGCGCACCCACAATCCCTCGGCGCGGGGGCGGGAAGTGAATGTCTTGCGGGTGAGCGATTCGGCCTCTCCGAACTCGCGAACGAAATACACGCCCTTGATCTCGCGCAGGTCGATCGAGATCACCGTCCCGGAAGTGTTCAGAACCTCCACCTTGCCTTCGTTGAGAAATTGGTTTGGCGACACGTATCCTGAGACCGAGTCGCGGTCCATCTTGCGGACAATGACTTTCTTATGAGTGGAAGGCATGGAAAGGCGGCGTCAGGCGTCAGGCTTCAGGCGTCGGGCATCAGCAAAAACAGTACTCAGAATTCAGGACTACAAACCTCTGGTAACGTCAGGTCGCCCTGACCCCTTGGCCAACTCGATTTTCCTGACGCCTGAGGACTGACGCCCGAAGCCTAGCCTTTTTGATTCTCGCACTTTTTGACCGCAAACTCGCGGAATCCCTCTTGGCAGTAGCCAAAATATAAACGTTGTGTTATTTTCTTGAGTTTGCCGGAGAGATTCCATTCTGTATAAGTAGTTGGTATCAGGCCACTTGCGTGCTGGTGGCTCAGGCCCGGATTAGATTGCGTGATCCGGTCTGTGGAAATTTTGTGGAAAACTCGGCAACTCGAGCCCTCCCCCCGGCGATTCGCGTATCGAATCGCGTATGGCCAAGGGCCTGACAACCGCTTGAAAGCCAATGGCTGATTACATTTACACGATGGAACTCCGGCTGACGCCGGATCAATTGAAAGGCGTCGGCCTGGTGCAAGAAGTAGCCCGGGCGGCGGGCATGAATCTGTATCTGACGGGCGGGGCCATCCGCGACATCATCAGCGGATTCACCATCCGCGACCTCGATTTTACTGTCCAGGGCAATCCCCTCAAACTGCAGAAGGACTTCGAAAAAGCCGGTGCCAAGATCACCGCCGTCGAAGAGGACACCCGCACGATCTTTCTTGCCCTGCCCGGCAACGCCCGTGCCGAAGTCAGCATGGCGCGCACCGAGCGCTATGAGAAGACGGGCAAGCCTCCCCTCGTGATGCCCTCGACGATCCACGAGGACCTGCGCCGCCGCGACTTCACCGTCAACGCCATGGCGCTGTCTCTCAATGAAGGTTCGCGCGGGCTGCTGCTTGATCCCTTCAACGGCGTGGCTGACATCGAAGCCAAGCTGATTCGCATTCTGCACAACTACTCGTTCCTGGAAGATCCCTCGCGGATGATTCGCGCCACGCGCTTTGCCGCGCGCTTCCACTGGCCGCTGGAAGAGCGCACCCAGGCCCGCTACGACGCCGCCAAAGAAGGGAAGTACATCGAACACATCTTGAGGTCGTCGATCGGGCACGAGATCGGGGCGCTGGCCCACGAAGACGATCCGCTGCACGTGGTGAAGATGCTCGAGAAGGAAGGCTGGCTGGAGGTGCTCCACGACAAGTGGACCTCGGCTAAGGTCGACACCAGCGGCATTACCGCGCTGATGAAGACCCGGCAGCACATGGTCGATTTGGGATACACCCCCGACGCCGGACCGGCGGTGATGTATTTCCTCACGTCGCACTTCTCCGACAAAGACACCAACGACATTCAGAAGCTGATCCCGCGCAAGGATCTGGTCGAAGCCTGGCGCGACATTGAAGATCACGCCAAGGAACTGGCGAAGCGGTTGATGGGGAAAGAGGCGGCGACGCCTTCGCGCACCTGGCAACTGCTGTCGTCGGCGCGCCCGGAGATGGTGCTGTTCCTCGCGGTCACGGCGAAACAGCAGTCGGTCGAGCAGAAGATCAAGAATTATCTGACGAAGTGGCGGCAGGTGCAGCAGAAGATTCCTTTGCCGGAGATGACGGAGTTGCTGATCACGCCGCAGTTGCCGATCTATCCCAAGCTGGCCCACGACGTTTTCATGCTGCTGCTCGATGGCAAGCTGCGCTCGCGCACCGAGACGCTGAAATTCTTGAAACCGTTCGCGCCGCCTCCGCCGCCTCCGCCTCCGGCGCCACGGCGTGGACGCGCCGCCAAACTTGCGGCTCAGCCGGCTGCTCAGACGGCTGCAGCTCAGCCTGCCGCGAAAGGGAAGAAGGCCAAGGCGGCGGCTCCACCCCCTCCGGCGCCTGCAAAACCGGCGCCGAAAGCACCGGAAAAAGCCAAGCCTGCGAAACCAGCCCCGGCCCCGCCGAAGCCCGCGGCGAAGCTGGCGTTGAAACCTGGAAAGAAACCCGCAGCCAAAGCATCCACGAAAAAACCCAAGAAGAAACGGAAGTAGATCCATCGCAAGGAGCTGTTATGAGCTCGTCGGAGTGTCCCTAGTGAAGTAAAAGAAGTGGAAAAGGGAAAGAGCCGCGGCGCGCGCGTCTTACAAGTCGCGCTGGCTTTCACGTGGGCGATCGGGTCGCTATTTCTCGGGGCTGGCCGTCTCGACTGGCTCAGAGGATGGATCTGCGTCGCGTTATGGGTGATCTCGCTGACCGCGGTTGGAATCCTCACCCAACGCTACAATCCGCAGTTGATGAAAGAGCGGGCGAAGTGGCGGCGCAAGGACACCCAAGGCTTCGACAAAATCTTCCTGCTCGTCTGCTTGCCGATTGTACAGATTCAGCCCGCGCTGGCTGGGATGGATGCGGTCCGGTTCCATTGGTCATCGCTGCCGTTTGCATTCGTATACGTTGGGGCGGTCTTGTATTGCGTGGCGATGGCACTGATCGCCTGGGTCCTGTGCACGAATCCCTACGCCGAGACCAGCGTTCGTATCCAGCACGACCGCGGCCACACAGTTGTGACCACCGGTCCTTACCGGATCGTTCGCCACCCGATGTATGTCGGCACCAGCCTGATGTACCTGGCGACACCTCTGGTTTTGGGTTCGCTATGGGCATTGGCCGTGGGAGGCATCCTCACATTGCTGTTCATTGTGCGCACCGTACTTGAGGACCGAACCCTTCGCCGCGAGCTTCCCGGCTACGAAGAATACACGGCCCAAACGCGCTATCGGTTGTTACCGGGGATCTGGTGAGCTAGCCTTACATCGCGGCCCTTCGCCCCGACAAGGAACCCTGATGCCAGAAGCCACCATCCCATGCAGCTGGGGCGACCTGCCAACCTATCTCGCTCGACCCCGACATTCCGGCCCTTGGCCAGGCGTTGTCGTCATCCACGATGTCGGCGGGATGAAGCCCGACGTGCGCAATCAAGCCGAGTGGCTTGCCAGCGAGGGCTTCCTCGCCGCCGCGCCCGATCTGTTCCACTGGGGCGGCAAGATCCGCTGTCTCCGCCAGATCGCCCGCGACTGCGTGACGCAGCAGGGAAGATCGTTCGACGAGATTGAGGCGGTCCGTTCGTGGCTCGCGAGGCAGGAAGGGTGCAACGGTAAGATCGGAGTGATCGGCTTCTGCATGGGCGGAGGCTTTGCCCTGCTGCTCGCTCCCGGCCACGGATTTTCCGCCTCGAGCATTAACTATGGCGGACCGCTGCCGAAAAATATCGAGGCATTCCTCGCCACTTCCTGTCCGATTGTCGCCAGCTATGGCGCCAAGGACCTGTGGAACCGCGGAGTTGCCAAGCAACTCGAAAAGGTGCTGACTGTGCTCAGCGTTCCGCACGATGTAAAGGAGTACCCTGACGCCGGCCATTCGTTCCTGAACGACCATAAGGATGCGATCTTCCGGCTGTTGAAGATCATCCACATCGGCTACCACGAACCCTCGGCACGGGATGCCCGCCACCGTATCATCTCCTTCTTCAACACGCACCTCAGACCGCAATGATGAGCCAGATCAATGCCGCGGAAGTTCCAGGCCCGGAATGGAGAGGCCTCTGCCGTCTTGGAGGCGCGGCGGCATGGGTGGCGGCAATCGTGTTCCGACGCAACTTGGCGGAAGAGTATCTCTTGTTCAGAGGCCTCGGCATCATTCGCTCTGGGCCCACTGCGTTTCCCGATAACCCAGCGGCGTGGTTCGACCTGCTTCACACTCACAGACTGATCGGCCTCACTTTTCTAAATCTGTTCGACGCCATCAACTACGCTCTCGTCGGACTGATCTTTCTCGGCCTCTACGCCGCCCTGCGGCGCGTGAATAGAAGTTGGATGACACTCGCGATGGCGCTGACCTTCGTGGCGATCGCCACCTATTTCGCTTCCAACCAGGCCTTCGCCATGCTGTCTCTTAGTGATCAATACTCCGCTGCCCCGACTGATGCAGAGCGAGCGGCACTGCTGGCAGCGGCCCAGGCCTTGCTCGCCATGCACAACGCCGGCGCCAACTACGGGAACAGTCTCTACGTCAGCTTCCTTTTCATAAACCTCGCTGGCCTCATCATCGCCACAGTGATGTTGCGGAGTAGCGCCTTCGGCAAGCCGGCCGCAGGGATGGGGATTCTGGCGAACGCATTCGGATTGGGCTATTACGTCACGATGATCCTGGCGCCGGCCCTCAGCTTCATCCCACTTTCCGCCGCCGCGCCCTTCTTGCTGATCTGGTACCTCCTGATCGGCAGAAAACTCTTCCTCCTCTCGTCGCGAACCTGAACGCTGGCGCAATCCAAACAGAAATAAGGCCGAGGATGAGGGGCGTGATTTCGGTCACATGTTCCGGTGATGCAAGACACCGTCTTTTCTCACCCCTCCGCACAGACTGCAATGCAGTGGGTCCGTCTCGCCCAGTTCGTGGCGGACTCACGGCAGGCCGGAGGTGCTGTATGTCCGTAACCGTGCTCACCATCATCGTTGCCGTTCTTGTGCTGGCAGTCGCGCTGTTTGTGTTTCGGGCGACCCCGGGAGTGCGCGCGTATTTCAAATTTCGCGGCAAGCGCCTGGTGACGTGCCCCGAGACGCATGCGCCCGAAGCCGTAGATATTGCCGCCGGCGAAGCGGCACTGGGAGCATTCCTCAACGAGCCCACCCTCCGGCTGCACGAGTGTTCCCGCTGGCCTGAGCGTCAGGACTGCGGCCAAGATTGCCTGTCGCAGATCGAAGCCGACCCGCAGAACTGCCTGGTGTGGAATATCGTGGCCAACTGGTATGAGGGAAAAAGCTGTGTCTTCTGCCACAAGTCATTCGGGCCACTGCATCATCTCGATCACGCCCCCGCGCTGCTGGGCCCCGATTTCAAGACATCGGAATGGAAAGATGTGAATCCGGAGGACCTGCCCAGAATCTTCTCCACGCATCAGCCGGTCTGCTGGAACTGCCACGTGACCGAAACCTTCCGCCGCGTGCATCCCGGGCTGGTGACCGATCGTCCCCTCGAACCCAAGCGCACTGTGTAGTGCTTCTGCGTTGGCATCATCCATGCGCGGCCCCGGACGCGCTTCTACTGCCTTTGAGCGGGGATGCCCGTCTCGCCCTGGGGAGTTTTGCGAATTTTCCTCCGGATGTCAGGCCAGAACTCTTTCACCACCAGCGTCAGCGTGTCGTAGGCATATTGCGTCCCCCAGACTTTGGCGGTATTCGTGAGAGTGCGGTCGGAGGGGATGTAACGCAAAACGCCAGGCGTAGTCGTGGTCACGTGTTGGCCCTTAGGATGATAGCTGTAAGTGGAGATCGCCGCTGCCATCGCCCCGCCCACGACTTCAGAGTAGTTAAAGTCATTCTTCCCCGAATCGACGCGAGTGATCAGGTTGCGGCTTATGGCATAGAAGGTCCGGTGAGTGAAGCTTCCATGACCCGACTGGAAGTAACGCGGATCCTGGTGCAGCAGGGAAGGCAGAATCGCGCCGGTCGTGAAATTTTCAATGGTGCCATCGGCAAAGGCTGCTCCGAAGCGTTTGCCGTACCCCTCCCAGCCTTGCCCATAGCCAGGTTCGCTGTTCTCCGCCTGGCTGATTCCGGACAAAAATGCGTACCAGGGGTACTGGACATAATCGAAACTGCTGCGGAGGACAACCCAGTATTTCTGTTTCGTGGTCAGCGGTGGAACCTGCCCTGCATTCTCAAGCGTCAGGAAGTTCGGCAGCGTGAAGAACAGCCGATCGTTGGATGTTCCCGAGCCCGCGCTTTGGCTTTCAGTCTTGGGATTGTTCTTGTCTTTGTCCCCAGACTGTTGCGTCGAGGCTGATGGCTTGTTGGCTGCGGGAGACTGTGGCTGCGCCGTTGCCGAGGAGTCCGAACTTGGCGGCGTGGTCTGCTGGGCGGAAAGCGAAGAAAAAAAGCTGGTACCCAGCAAGCAGACAACGATTCTTGCGGAAAACTTGATCGACAAATGTCCCCCAATGCTGCTGCATCTGACATAGGTTAGAGAAACAATGCTCTAATTCTATCAATGCCGGAGCACTCCCTCGTCGTGTGGTGTTCCCCTTTTACAATCATTTACGAAGCGATTCTTACAGGGGAGCCACGGGGTTCCAGGCTCTTGAGGTCCCTCGATGCAAGGCTGCAGCTCGAAAAAATCGTCGTTTTCGCTGCTCTGTGCTGTGGTTTTGGTCAGACCTGGAGCACATCGCCGTCGCGGGCAACCATTTCGTACAACACGGGATTGACGAAGAATCCAATGAACAGGCGGGAGATGAGGCCGGCCACGATGACGATTGCGAACGGTTTTTGCGTATCCGATCCGATACCGGTGGAAAGAGCCGCCGGCAGCAATCCCAGACACGCCACGAGTGCCGTCATCATGATTGGCCGGAGTCGCAATAGCGAAGCTTCGCGGGTCGCAGCCCGAATCCCCATGCCTTCCCCGCGTAATTTGTTGATGTAGGAGACCAGAATCACGGCAGTCTCCACCGACACCCCGAGCAACGCCAGCAGGCCCAGAACGGACGAAACGCTGAAAGGAGTATGAGTGACCTTCAGCGCCACCAGCGCACCCACCGGCTCCGTCATGATGACGCCCAAGGCAATGGTGACAGGGAATTTAAAATTTCCATACAGCGCAAACAGGATCATGAAAATCAGCACAACGGCCAGAGGCCCGATCACGTACATCTGGGATCTGGCCTCCAGAAGCTGGCTGTACTCGCCGCCCCATTCCATCCGGTATCCCTGCGGCAGTGACACGGCCTTCTTGACTGCGGCCTGGCCATCTCTTACCGCGGTCTCTAAATCACGGCCCTCAATGCTGTACTGCACGCCGATATAGCGGGAGTTGTTCTCGCGATAAATAAAAGACGCACCACTGCCCTGGCGGATATCGGCAAGTTGGCTGAGCGGTATCTGCTGCCCGTCGGGTGTACCCACCAGCAGATTTCCGATCTCGTGCGCACTGCTGCGGAATTGGGGTTGCATGCGCACCACCAGGTCGAACAGCTTCTCCCCTTGAATCACTTGAGTGACGGCCTGCCCGCCGACTGCAGCCGAAATCACGGCTTCCACGTCCGCAACGTTGATCCCGTAGCGCGCAATCTTGGCGCGATCCACGTCGACCAGCAAGCTCGGCTGCCCCAGTTCGCGCACCACGGTTAGCTCGGTGAAGCCACGCACTTGAGAGAGCGTGTTCTTGATCTGTATGCCTTTGTCCTGCAGAACGTTCAGGTCGTCGCCATAGATTTTGACCGCCAAAGAACTTTTAAGACCGGTGAGCGCTTCGTCGACGGCATCTTCGGCGGGCTGGGTGTAATTGAAAATGATCCCGGGAAAGGCCGTCAGTTTCTCATTAATGGATTCGATGAGCCGCTTTTTCTCGCTGATGTCTCCGTGCCAGGCCTTGTCCTTGTAGGGCTTCAGGCCAACATAGAACTCGCAGTTGAAGAAGCCCGTGGGATCCGTGCCATCGTCGGGCCGCCCCAGCTCCGAACCCACCACCGTGACCTGTGGATACGACAGCAAAATATCCCGTATCTGCGGCGCAATCTTGCTGGCCTCCTCAAAAGAAATGGTATAGGGCATCGTAGCCCGGACCCAGAGGGCACCTTCATCGAGGTGCGGCATAAACTCGCCGCCAATGAAGGGCACCAGCAGCAGCGTCGATCCGAAGATCAGGGCGGCGATCGCAACGGTGGTCTTTGGCCGGTCGAGCGCCCAATCCAGTTGAACCGCGTATTTCCGCTTCATCCACTCGAAGGCGCCATTCGGTTTCTCGTGCACGCCGCTCTTGAACCAGTAGGAGGCGAGCACCGGAATCAGCGTAAGAGTGAGAATGAGCGCGCCCACCAGGGCAAATGACATCGTTTCGGCCATGGGATGGAAGAGTTTTCCCGAGGGGCCCTTGAGCGCGTAGATCGGCAGATACCCGGCCAGGATGACGGCTACCGAATAAAAAATCGGCCGATCCACATCCTTTGCCGCCGCCAGAATGACTTCGGTCAGGTTGTACTTCTGTCCCTCCCGCAGCGCCAGCTCGCGGTAAATGTTTTCGATCATCACCACCGTTCCATCGATGACGATGCCAAAGTCAATCGCGCCGATGGAAAGCAGATTTGCGGCAACGTCGTGCGCGTGCAGCACGATGAAGGCAAACAAAAGCGACAGCGGGATGGTGAGCGCTACAATGACGGCGGCGCGAAAGCTGACCAGGAAGAAAATGAGGACGATCAGGACCAGTACCATGCCGCGAAGCAGGTTCGCCTCGACCGTGTCCGTCGTCAGATCGACCAATTCACTGCGGTCGTAATAAGGATGAATCTTGACGTCCGGCGGCAGGACCTGGCGGTTCAGTTCTTCGGTTTTGGCTTCGACTCCTTTGAGTACGTTCTGCGTCTGCTCCCCACGGAGCATGAGAATCACGCCCTCTACGGAATCGTCATTCTTCTGGAAACCGAATTCGCCCAGGCGCGGCGCGTGTCCGATCGTCACGTCGCCTACATCCCGCACTCGGATGGGTACACCCTTATTGGCGCCAACTACGATGTTGCCGATGTCGTCTGTATTCCGCACCAGCCCGATGCCGCGCACGTAGTAGAACTGTCCGCCCTGCGAATAGAATCCCCCGCCCGCATTCGCGTTGTTGGCCGCTAAAGCAGCTGTCACCTGGGGAATGGTCAGGTGATAGCCATAGATGCGCGCCGGATCGAGCAGCACCTGGTACTGCATCACTGTTCCGCCGAAGCCGGAATCGTCAGCTACGCCGTGAACCGAGCGGTAACCCCGCTCGATCACCCAGTCTTCAATCGTTTTCAGTTCCTGCGGGCTGCGGTCGGGACTCTCCAGCACGTAGCGATACACCAGGCCGCTCGGGCTGAACAGCGGCGCCATGCTCGGAGTCACGCCTGTCGGCAGCGTGGCTTGAGCGAGTCTCTCAAAAACAATCTGTCGCGCGAAATAGTCGTTGGTGTCCTCTTCGAAGGTCAGCCGGAGATCCGACAGCCCGTAGAGCGAGATCGACCGCATCACCATCATGTGCGGGACGCCGTTCATCTGGAGTTCCAGGGGCAGCGTGACCAAGCGCTCGACTTCTTCCGCGGCATGGTCGGGCCACTGGGTGATAATTTCGACCTGCGGAGGCGACAGGTCCGGGTAGGCGTCCACCGGCATACGCTGGAAGGAAAGGATTCCGCCGACCGTGATGAAGGCAGTCAGCATCAGCACCAGGAATCTTTGCCGCAGCGCCGCTTGGACTATTCGGTGGATCATTCAGTTGCTG
>Ga0075030_100003427_pt1 | contig 14379 bp, 13 predicted proteins | sample LitLauG_LLR_2012_FD_71393 | JGI IMG/M metagenome (GOLD analysis project Ga0075030, IMG submission 71393) | Freshwater sediment microbial communities from Pennsylvania, USA - Little Laurel Run_MetaG_LLR_2012 | ecosystem: Environmental > Aquatic > Freshwater > Creek > Sediment | place: USA... | reverse complement strand
AGAATTTGTCCGTAAAGTTCGGCGCCGTACGCTACCCGATAGCGATCATCCCAGCCAATCATGCGCCGATATAACTCCATCTGTGCATTAGCGGCGGCCTGTGTGATGTTCGTGAAGTCATCCGCCAGCAAGGGACGCAGTGTGCCGTTTTGGCAGGCGAACAGCTCTTCGGCGACAACCCTCTCCTGATAGTTCGTCGGCTCCGTAGTCATGCTGCCCATGTGCACGATCTTGACCTGAACCCCGCGCAGCCGCATGACACGCGCGATTCCGGGCATAGGGAGGCGAACATCCGGGGTTGCCCAGGAGTAAAAATCCTCCTGCAGGCCCACCATTTCCTTAAAGACCAGAGCATCGCCGTTGCTGAGAAGGTACGGGCCGTGGTGAAAGACGCCGATGCGCGATTCGCCATTCAAAATGAAAGTGAAGAGTTCGAGCGTGGCCATCATGCGCCGAATCGCGTGTTGTTCGGCAGCGGAGGGTTGACGTAGCGTCGCAGCCACATTTTCTACCTCTGCTCGAGGTAGAACCGGCATGCGGAAGGCCGCGCCGTCCGGGAGGTGAGCTCCCTCCTCGTGGTAGAAGGATGTTATGCGGGCCCAGAAGTCGAGCAGCGCAGCGATTTCCTCAACGTTGTCATTAAGTGGGCGCCCAAGCAAACGCGACTGCTCGCGTCCGTTGAAGTAACCCAGCATGAGCGAATGAATGTTAATCGCGTTCGGCAGACTGCAGGGACGCTTCATGCGCCGCGCAATGTCTTCGGGGTTTTCCTGCGATGTGATGAAGCGCAGCAATCGCCCCAGATTCTCGTAATAGCAGTAGGCGCCGAGCACCATGCGGCCGGGAATATTGAACAGCGGCGATACCATCGAGGAGCGCTGTTGCTCGCGGAAAAAGCGGCGCACGCTCTCGCCGTACTCGCAGAGCCAATGATTCAGCTGCTCGATTTGGCCGGTAGGCGCCATGGTTTCGGGTTCCGCCAGCACGGTCAGGCCTTTCTGGTCTCAAAATTCCCAACCACAGTTGTGGGATCGGGTGAATCTGCTTCGTAAACGTTGGGCCGCAAAGCTTCCGTCAGGAAGGCCCAGTTCATGACGCCGTGTCCCACGGCACTGCCACAGCGATAAGTGCCGAGACTGAAGAGCATGTGGTCGCGGCGATGTTTCCAGCGGTGGGACGTATCGGAAACCCCGATCGGGACACCGGTGAGCTCGAGTCTGCGGCCGAGCCGGTCCTCGAGGTGAATGACAGCATTCTCGACCGTGCGCCAGCGATACGGATGCCATTGCAACTCGACGCGAGCATGCCGCGCGAGCGACCGTTGTCCATTCTGATAGATGTAGCCGCAAAGCCCCTGCGTTCCGTCGGCAAAGTTCTGGATGGACACGTTGGCGACGAAGTCCTCGGAGAAGCCGGCCCACATCACGATGTAACTCGTCCAGTGGCGGCGAGCGCCCCAACCCCACATGCGGTCGCGGAAACCCAAAGCGTTGACCGGATAAGCTTTGCCGGCGGCCCATACGATTCCGGTATAGCGGCCGAATTGATCGAAGTGCTGACTGCGTTGTTCGTGGTCGCTGCTGTTCTCCATGGAGAGGTGGGACTCCGCCCAACTGTAAGGGGCGTGCAGGGCTTCGAACAGGAGGTCGGCACTTACTTCGGCATCGTAGCGAATGCGCCAGCGTTCGAAGGGTTCGATCATCTCTATTTTCATGGGACCGAAATTGAGGCGCTCCTCCATTGGCTCGGCGGGCACGGTAAAGTCCACTTTCATAATTTCGTGCACACGCTGGTCCTCAACAAAAAACGCGGCCGTCAGATCGCCCGAGCCGGCATTGGGAAAAACGCCCTGGTACGCGTGGAACTGGACGCGGCTGGCCGGGTCGTAAACCTCGAAGTACCAGGCCTCGCGCCACATGGGGTCAGCGGTGGCGGGATGGAGCCCGTCACCGGACGGATCCAGCGCGATCAGGGGGAAGCGGGTCATCGGCCGGACTCCTGCGCTGGATTTTGTGTCACGGCTTGGGCGAGCACTTCAGCAATGTCAAGGACGCGCGGCGTTTGACCTGCCGGGGCCACTGTCTTGACTCCATCCTCGATCATGGTCATGCAGAACGGGCAGCCGACAGCAACGGTGTCCGCTCCGGTCGCGAGCAACTGGCGTGACCGATTATGGCTCATGCGCGAGCCGGTCTTCTCTTCCATGAAGGAGAAACCGCCCCCGCCACCGCAGCAGAGGGCATTGCGAGCGTTCCAATCGGGAACTTCTGTGCGCTGGGAGGCGGGGACCGAATCGAGAACCTGGCGGGGCGCGTCGTAGACCTGGTTGTAACGGCCGAGGTAGCAAGGATCGTGGAACACGACTTTGCCGAGCCCAGTGGGTTCCGGCTTGAGACGGCCGCTGGCAACCAGTTCCTGCAGAAACTCGCTGTGGTGGACGACTCTATAGTTTCCGCCGAGTTGCGGGTACTCGTTGCGGATGGTGTTGAAACAGTGCGGGCAGGAAGTCACGATCTTTTTGACGTGGTAGCGCTCGAAAGTCGCGATGTTTTCCTGCGCCAGTTGCTGGAACAAGAACTCGTGGCCAATGCGACGGGCAAGGTCGCCAGTGCATTTTTCTTCGCGCGACAGAATTGCGAACTTGACACCCGCGGTTTTCAGCAATTGCGCCACGGCTCTGGTCACGGATTTGCTGCGATCATTCATGGCGCCGGCACAGCCAACCCAGAGAAGTACATCGAAGGACTGGTCAGGCTTGTCACTGAGAACGTGAACGTCGAGGTCTTTGTGCCAATCGCTGCGCGACGCGCTGGAGCCGGGATACGGGTGACCGCGAGCTTCCAGACTGCGAATGATGCCTTGCAGGTCGTCGGGGAACTCCGCGCGTTCCATGACAAGGTGGCGGCGCATCTGCACAATTTTGGGCACGTGCTCAATCATGACCGGACACTGTTCCATGCACGCGCGGCAGGTGGTGCAGGACCACAGGGTTTCTTCGTGAATTACGGGCCCAACCAGGGGCGAAGCCTCGTCTGCGTTAGCGGCGGGAGCGGATGCTGCTATCTGCGGCGATCGAGAAGCTTTCTGCAGGTCGAGGATCAGCCACTTCGGCGAGAGCGGCTTGGTGGATAAATTGGCGGGACAGTTTACTTCGCAACGGCCGCACTCCGTGCAGGCATCCAGGTCAAAGAGATCTTTCCAGGAGAACTGCTCAAGGCGGCTCGTGCCGAGTGTCTCGGCTTTCTCCATGTCGAGCAACGGCAATGCGCCGCGTGGCTCGAGGTCGCGGAGATAGATGTTGGCCGGAGCAGTGAGCAGGTGCAGCAACTTAGAGTAGGGAATCCAGGCGATGAACCCAAAGACCAGCGCCATGTGAAACCACCACGTGAAGCGGTGGAGCTGCGTCAGTGCGCTGATGCTGAACACTCGTGCGAGCAGGGAACCGGTGACGTTTCCGACCGGAGACCACGCACCCCAAGGATCGCCCGTGATTTGAATGCGTGCGCCTTGAAGAATGAATCCGGTGATCAGAATCGTTAGAAGGAGAACCAGAATGATGCCGTCCTGCCACTGGTCAGGTTTAAGTCGGGAGGGGCGTGCAGCGTAACGTTGGAATAAGGCAGCCAGCAGAGCCACCAGGAACAAGGCACCGAATACATTCAGAGTGAGACTCTGAAAATACAGGTAGAACGCCCCCTGCATGATGTGGATGCCAAGGTCGTTGTGGATAAAAACGACCGTGGTGCCAGCCGTCAGGATCACCATCCCCCAGAAAAAGAGGAGATGAAAAAATCCCGCGCTCCGGTAACGCTTGAGCAAGCGGTCGTGAGCGGCAGTCTGGCGCAACAAGCCTTGCAGTCGTTGCCAGGGACGATCGGTGCGGTTGGCAGGCAGGCCGCGAGTCCAGCGCTGCCAGTGCTGGTAAAAGCCATGAAAGAAAATCGCGAGCGTCACGGCGAAGAGGGCATACATCACCCAAACGTGCCGGATATTGAAGAAGACCTCGCGTGTCGGTGTCATGAGGACCCGTCAGGAATTCCTGGCTTTGTGTTCTTTCAGCGCGTCGGACAGTTTCGGAAGCAAGGCTTGCCATTCGTCCACCACGCCGAGAGCTGCAACCTGAAAAATTGGAGCCTTCGCATCTTTATTAATAGCGACGATATGCCGAGCTCCTGCAATACCAACCAGATGCTGGCTGGCGCCGGAAATCCCAACCGCCAGATACAGGTCTGGGGCGACCTTTTTGCCGGTCTGGCCAATCTGCAAAGTAGCCGGCACCCAGCCCTGATCGCACGCAGCACGAGAAGCTCCGACAGAGCCTCCCAGAATCCGAGCCAGTTCCTCCAGGTGAACAAAGTTCTCCTTGTTGCCGAGGCCACGTCCGCCGCTGACAATGATTCGGGCGTCTTCGAGCTTGGGCCCGCTGCCGGCATCTTCGGTCTGATGCTCCAGTATTTGCGTTCTTGGGCTGAGTGTCGGAGCCGGGATCGTACGAATCTCGCCAGTTGCTCCGTCCTGTTTTTCTCCGGGGGCGACCGAACGCATCCGCATGGCGATGACAACGGGACCATGCCGCGCGACCAGTTCGGAGTTTGCCTTTCCACCGTAGACAGGCTTGGTGATCGTGAGATTGCCAGACGAATCGCCCTCGAGGCGCACGCAATCGAGGATGACCGATGCACCCAGCCGGTAGCCGAGGCCAGGGGCGATCTCCAAACCGTAGGTAGTACTGGGAAACAGGATGACGTCGGCGGCCGCGGCTGCCTGCTGAGCCGCAATGGAATAAGTTTCACTCTGGTAGCCAGCCAGTCCCTCCACCCGGATGACGGACTTAGCGCCGAAGGCAAAGGACTCGCGAGCGAAGGAGTCGTCCGAGGGACCCAGAATCGCTGCGGTCAACTCTGCCCCGAACTGGCTGGCAAGGCGACGGCCCGCGCTGAGAATTTCCGCTTCAGTACGGCTGAAGGCGCCGGCGGGGATGACGATGGCAAGTACGTTCCGCATTAGATCACCTGCAATGCCGCCAAACGTTCGACGAGTTGACGGGCCCTCGATTCGGAGGTGTCACCGCCTACCATCTCACACTTGCGGTCAACCACGGGGATGTAGAGGCGGGCTTGCTCCAGCCTTGAGTTTGGTCCGGCAACGCTGGCGGGGGTGAGGCCCAAGTCGCTTGCCGTCCACATCGGCACCTGTTTGCGGAAGGCCATCATGTTGTCTTTGACCTTGGGAATGCGGGGGAGATTGTGGTCATCGTTGGTGACGGTGATGACTGCCGGGGCGGTGGAGCGAACGACTTCCCATCCGTCGTCGGTCTGACGGCGCAGGTGAAAATGATCGCCCTGTTTGGTCACGCCGGCTACGAAATTGGTGTAGGGACGGTCGAGTTCGGCGGCAAGGAAAGCGCCCACCAGGCCGCCGTTCCAATCGCCGGTCTCGCGGCCACACAACACCAGGTCGGCCGGCGGCAGCCTGCGAATGGCGGCCGCGAGAGCGCGGGCGGCACCGTGGGCGTCCATACCCGGAAAGTCTTCGTCGCGGATGAGGATGGCCTCATCGGCGCGCATGGAAAGGGCCTTGCGGAGCGCGTCCACGGCCGTGGGCGGCCCCAGGGAGAGGGCCGTAATCTTTGCTTCGCCAACGCTTTCCCGCAGCTGCAGGGCGACTTCGAGGGCGTTCTCGTCAAAGATGCTGACGACGAGGGAGCCGCATGCGGCCGCGCGCTGAGCCGCTGGGTCGAGTTTGAAGTCAGCGGGCGGAATTTCCGGATCGAGGATCTGTTTAAGGCAAACGACGAGATGGAACATGGGCGATTTCCAGGCAGCACCAAACGTTTGTTTGGTCACGCTCCCGTACAATAGAGGGCTCGGGGTGTCCTTGTCAACCGGAGATAATCGTCCCCACGATCGGTGACGGGAAAAGTACCGCGTCACGCGGCGGCGGTCAAGTACGCAACGTTCGTTTCTTCGGCAAAAGAAAAGAATCCGTTTGACCATGCGCTGGTTTTGGTGTAATACCAAACGAGCGTTTGTTTTTACCCCTTTTATGAGTTCGCCTGTGAAACTTCCGGAACTGGGGAAACTCAATCATATCGCGGTCGTCGTCCGGGACCTGGCGAAAGCCGTCGAGAAGTTCCAGTCCATGGGCGGCAGGCTGCTGGAGAGCGAACATCTTCCGGAGTCCGGGGCGGACGTGGCCGTGGTAGAAGTAGGAGGGGCGCACCTCGAGTTCCTCAGTACGCGCCAACCGGACTCGAAAGTGGGCCAGCTGCTGGAGCGGCAAGGCGAGGGCATTCATCACTTGTCCTTCCAGGTGGCGGATCTCGAAGCCGCGCTCACGGAAGCGAAACAGGCGGGCCTGCGGTTACGCGACCAGATGCCTCGGGCCGGACTGCATGGCCGACGCATCGCATTCCTGGATCCGGCGGACACCTGCGGGATCCTGATTGAATTAGTGGAAGAAAACGAATCCAGACAATGAAGGACGGACCGCTCATGAAGGGCGCAATTGACGTTTGGTGCAATCCATTCACTCCCGAAGGAATCAAGCATCTCTTTATTGACAACGAAGAAGTCCACTTTATGATGGGCACGCAGTGGGGCCGCACGCACCACATGGTGGGCTACAGCGTCCAAGATTTCGTCAAGCAGATGGACGATCTCGGCATCGAGAAAGTTTGCATTCCGGCGCTCAAGCAGGCTTTCTATCGAAAGAACAAGATGGGCGGGGACTTTAAGTACCAGGAAATCGCGAAGGTGTGTGCCGAAGCCCCCGAGCGCGTGATTGGCTTTTTTGGGATCAATCCTTTTGACCGTATGCAGGGTGTCCGCGACCTGGAGCGCGCCGTCAAGGAGTTCAATTTTCAAGGGGCACACGTACATCCGTTCGGCTTCGGGCTGCCGATCAACGCCGCCGAGTGGTTTCCGTTCTACGCCAAGTGCGCGGAACTGGATATCCCAGTGGTTTTCCAAGTTGGTCACTCTGCGGAATTCATGCCGAGCGCGTGTGGCCGGCCCATTCTGCTGGACGATATCGCGCTCTACTTTCCGGAACTCAAGCTCATCGGAGGTCATACGGGCTGGCCGTGGGTCGAAGAGTTGATCGCGATGGCATGGAAACACCCGAATGTCTACATCTGTTGCAGCGGGCACGCGCCCAAGTACTGGGACAAAAAACTGGTGCACTTCCTGAACAGCCGGGGCAAAGGGAAAGTAGTTTGGGGCACTGATTATCCCCTTATCCTGCACAAGGAGAGTTTGCACCAGATCGAAGGGCTCAACCTGAAACCCGAAGCCAAACAGGCATTGCTGCGCGGCACGGCCGCAAAAATCTTCAAGTGGGACTCGAAGCCAGCGACCGGAAAAAAGGCCGCCCAGGCGAACAAATAGATGGCATACCAGTTTTTCAAACTTGAGCGGGAAGGGAACGTGACCAGCGTGTTTATCGACAAGTCGCCGATGAACACGCTGGACAAGGACCTGTATCCGGAGCTCCACGCCTTGTGTGATGAACTCGATGCCGACAGCGGCACTCGGGCCGTCGTGTTCGCAAGTCGAAATCCCAAAGTGTTTATTGCTGGCGCCGACATCAAGGAGATGACCACCTACCGTTTCGAGGAAGAGTGGATCGAGAACCGCATCTCGACCGTGCACAAGGCGCTCAACCGGGTGGAGGACCTGAAAAAGCCAACCGTCGCGGCGATCGCGGGGCATGCTCTTGGGGGCGGGTGCGAATTCTCGCTCTGCTGCGACTTTCGTTTCATGTCTCGCGGGAAGTGGCTGATCGGGTTGCCTGAGATCGCTCTCGGCATTATCCCCGGTGGCGGCGGCACGTTACGCCTGCCGCGCGTGGTGGGATATGGGAAAGCTTCCGAGATCATTCTCACGGGCGGGAAGATGGGTGCCGACGAAGCTGAGCGGATCGGGTTGATCCATCGTGCCTGCGATGAAGGCAAAACCCTCGCGTCTGCTCAGGAATTTGCGCAGCTGCTCGCAGCTCAGGCTCCGGTGGCGGCTTCGTTGGCCAAGCAGTGTTTGCACAAGACTTGGGGGGCGGGCCGCGAGGAGGGGCTCAAGGAAGAGAAAGAGCACTGTCGGCGCGCGGTGCTGAGCGCCGATGCCCGTGAAGGCTTCTCCGCCTTCCTCGAAAAGCGCAAGGCGAACTGGAAGGGACAATGACGAGCGGAGTCGCGATTGTCGGCGTAGCGCAGACCCGCTACGAAGCAGCCAAGGATCATCTGGCCTATAACGAACTGGTTTACGAAGTTGTGGCGCAGTTGCTGCGCGAGACGGGTATGAAGATGGCGGATATTCAGAGCCAGGTCACCGCCTCGCAGGACATGTTCGACGGCAAAACTATCTCTTCGATGTCGGTCAACGAAGTGGTGGGTGGATATCTAAAGTCCGAGGCCAAAGTGGCGGCGGATGGCTTGCAAGCTGTGCTTTATGGCGCCGCGCGCATCCTGTCGGGGAGTTTCGAGTACACACTGATCACGGCTCATGCGAAAGAGTCAGAGAGCCGTCGGCCGGCCGTCACGGTTTCAATGTTTGACCCTTTTACGCAGCGATTGCTCGGACTGCACGATGCGATCTCTTCCGGCTTGCAGGCGCAGCGCTATCTGCACATGAGTGGTCTGACGGCGGAGGACCTCGCTGAACTGTCCCGGCGCCGGCATCTTGATGCCAAGAAGAATCCTCTGGCGCAGCGCGCTGGGGACTTCTCGATACAGCAAATCATGGAATCACCCCACGTCGCCGGACCTTTGCGCGAGATGATGGTGAGTCCAAGCTCGGACGGCGCCTGTGCGGTGTTGCTGACGGGCGCCGAAAAAGCGAGCGCTTTTGGCAGGCGCGCGGTTTGGATTGCCGGAATGGGAAACTGTACGGATGCTTACTGGACGGAGCGTGACTTGGCGGCTGCCCGCGCGCTCGAACTAGCTGGAGCGACAGCCTACCAAGCCGCCGGAATCAGCGATCCCGCAAGACAGTTGGATGTCGCGGAGGTCTCAGCGCGCTGCGCGCATGAGGAGCCGCTGTTCGCAGGAGCCCTACGATTGTTCGACGGCGACGCGCGCAAGTGGATGAAGGAGCCTTGGAAGGGCGAGGGTGTTGCGGTGAATCCATCGGGCGGAGCGATTACGGGCAATCCGACGTCGGTCGCGGGCCTGACCAGGTTGGCGGAGGCCTACCTGCAGCTGAGCGGACAAGCTGGTGAACATCAAGTGATGGGCGCTCGTACGGCTCTGGCGCATGCTGCGGACGGAATTTGCGGGCAAGGACATTCCGTCGTCATCCTGCGCGCCAATTCTGGGAACTGATCATGCCGAAGAAAGTTGCCATCATCGGGACGGGACAGACCAAGCACACGGCCAGGCGCACGGACGTGAATATCCGGGAACTGGTCAACGAGGCAGTGACGCGGGCTCTGTCCGATGCCGATGTCAGGCTCGAAGAGATTGATGCCATCATGATCGGGAACATGGAACCCTTCGAGGGATTCATGTTCCCGGAACACTGGAGCGTAGAGGGGTGGGGAGGCTACCTCAAGCCCAGCGTGAAGTTCAACACGGGCGGCACGGTCGGAACAACGACCATCGCCGCTTCCTACTACTACATTGCTGCTGGCATCTATGACACCGTGCTAGCCATTGGATTCGAAAAGCAATCTGACGGACATACGCAAACCGCCATTACGACGGTCGGTGATCCGGTATGGGAGCGCACGATGATGGCAGGCGCCGTCGGCAACTTCGCACTCATGGCGAGTACGTTCATCGCGGAAGGTGGAGTGACGGATGAGCATGCGGCCAAGGTTGCAGTGAAAGCCCGGCACAACGGCGCCCGCAACGTGAACGCCCACCTGCAGATGCCGGAGCTTAAGGTGGATGACGTCATGAAGTCCGAGTTGCTCTCATGGCCGGTGCGGAAGCTGGATATGTGTCCACAGTCGGACGGCGCGGTGGCGGTGGTTCTGACGGCGGACCATCTCGCTAAGAAACGTTGTCCGAGACCGGCGTGGATTCGGGCAGTGACCACCGCCCACGAGCAGCAGTACATGGGGGACAGCCCCAAGCGGCTGGCCGTCATGCGCAGTCAGATGGTCGCTTCCCGCCGGTTATACAAGGTGGTGGGCATCACAAATCCGCGGAAGGAGCTCGATGTCGCGGAGATTTACGAGGTGGCGAGTTGGGCGGAACTCGCCATGTACCAGAACCTCGGCTTCTGCGAGCCGGGCGAAGCGGGAAAGCTGATTGATGAAGGCGTGACGCTGATGGGTGGAGAACTTCCGGTGAACCCCTCGGGCGGCGTGCTCTGCACGAACCCGATCGGCGCCACTGCCATGATCCGTGTGGCCGAAGCAGCGTTGCAGGTAATGGGAAAGGCGGGAGCGCATCAGGTTCCAAATGTGAAAACCGCACTCGCGACGGGATATGGCGGCAACGCCTGGACGGACGCGATGATCTTGACCGCAAGCACAAACTAAGGAGCAGTTTCGTGGCAAAACCGGACGACGTCATTCGCGTCCCCTTCCTGATGAAAATGGAATACCGCTACGCGCTGGGCGCGTATGCCAGCCGTTTTTTCCAGGAGTTGAAGGACCACGGGCGCTTGATCGGCATACGGTGCCCGGAGTGCCAGCGCGTGTACATTCCACCACGGCCGGTGTGTGGGATCTGCTTCGCCGAAACCGGCGACTGGGTCCCGGTCAGCAACGAAGGCGTGCTGGTGGGGGCGACGGTAGTGCGACTGCCATTCATTGATCCGATGACCGGGGAGAGGCGCCCGGTGCCCTATGGTATGGGCATCATCCGGCTGGATGGGGCATCAACCGCCATGTATCACTTCGTGGACGAAACCGATGACGCCAAGCTGAAAGTGGGCCGGCGGGTGAAGGCGCGAATCCGGGCGAACCGGCAGGGGAACATGCGCGACATCGAATGCTTTGAACTGGTGGACTGAGATGAGTACGAGCACGAATCCGAATTCCGTGGATCCGATCGTCGAGCAAAAGATTCAGATTCCGTATTCCTACGTCGCGGGGCCGGCGGTCAGCCGATTCCTGACCGGCCTGAGAGATCGTGTGTTCTACGCCAGCGAGTGTCCGGCGTGCGGCCGGAAGACCGTGCCGCCGCTTTCCTTCTGCGGACGGTGCTGGACACCGATCCGCCAATTCGTCCCGGTAGGCCCCCAAGGTGTGCTGGAGAGCTTCGCCGACACGCCGGATGGCAGCAGCCCTGGCCATCTGTACGCTCTGATTCGCCTGCACGGAGCCGATACCTGTCTTGCGCACTTGCTCGAGCTGGCGCCCGGCCAGACAGCGCAGATTGGAGCCGAAGTGGAACCGGACTGGAAGGAAGAACGCGAGGGAGGGGTGCTCGATATCCGCTGTTTTCGCCTGAAACGAAACCGCTAGGGGCGGCTGATTTTTTCCCTTTGACGCGCGGGGTGTTTTTGTATAGACTGACGCACGCATACCAAACGATTGTTTGGTATGCCGGTTTGTTTGGTAAGTCGCGAAAGGATCTCCCACCCGTGGATTTCAGCTGGACCGAAGAGCAGGAGCAAATCCGGAACACGGCGCGAACCTTCGCCAATCAGGAGATTGCTCCCTTCGTGGCCGGGTACGACGCAGCGGAACGATTCCCCAAAGAGATCGTGCAAAAGGCTGCCATGCTCGGTTTTATGGGCGGAGTCATTCCGGCGAAGTACGGCGGCTCCGAACTGGACTTCGTCAGCTTCACAATCATTCTGGAAGAGATTTCAAAGGTCTGTCACGCCGTAGCGTGCGCGCTGTCGTTCCCGAGTGGCCTGGCGGGCTCGTCGATCCTGCGCTTTGGGACGGAAGAGCAGAAAGAGAAATACCTCAAGCCCCTGGCGGAGGGAACGGTATTCGCCGCCACCGGGCTGACCGAGCCGCACTCCGGAACGGACGTTGCGTCCATGGAAACATTCGCGCGCAAGGACGGAGATCGCTACATCCTGAATGGCAGCAAAGCCTGGATCAGCTTTCTCGAGGTCGCCGACTGGATCCTGACATTCGCAGCGCTGGACCGCGCGAATCCGCGCAAGAGCATCTGCGCGTTTGTGATTGATCGCGATACTCCTGGCCTTCGCTTCAAACCTTACAAGGAGAAGTTGGGCTTCCGCCCGCTTTCGACCGGAGACGTTTTCCTGGATGAGTGCGTGGTCCCGGCGAAGAACCGAATCGGCGCCGAAGGCGAAGGTCTGAAAGTTGCCATGAGCGCCGTAGAGAACGGACGATTGGGTGTTGCGGCACGTGCGCTGGGCCTGGCTCAGGCCTGTTTGGATGCGGCTACTAAGTACGCCCAGGAGCGGATCGTCTTCAAGCAGCCGATTGGGCGTTTTCAACTGGTGCAGTCGATGATTACGGACATGATCACCGGCATTGAAGGAGCGCGAGCCGCCACCTACCGGCTGGCATGGCTTAAGAATCAGGGGGCAGTGCAAGCGCGCAAGGAAGCGAGCATCGCGAAGATGATGGCCTCCGACGCTGCGTTCATGGCAGCAACGCACGCCGTACAGATCCACGGTGCTTACGGCTGCTCGGGCGAATCGCCGGTGAGCCGCTATTTCCGCGATGCTAAAGTTTTTCAGATCGTGGAAGGGCAAAACCAGTTACACAGAAGCTTGATTGCGGAGACGCATCTGGGGTTCCGCGACTAAGAACGGGCAATATCACCGATTGATGAGGTGACTACGGTGGGCAAATACGACGTAGTAGTGCTGGGAGCGGGAGCCGCAGGATTGACGGCAGGCGCTCTTCTCGCCAAGCAAGGTAAGAAAGTGCTCGTGATGGACCGGGACAAATACTTAGGCGGACGCGCCATGGCAGTCCCATTTGAGGGGTACCGGCTCAGTCTCGGTGGACACCTGCTCGAAGACGGTGGTTCCGGCATCACGAAGATTATCAGCTACCTTGGAGACGAACTCAAACACGGCCTGACCAGCAAGGGCATGCCGGTGTGGGTGGACAACCGTTGGCAAAGCATCCAGGCCCTCTACAACACGGATAAGAACGAGCTGAAGAAGGTCATCAAGATCCTCTGCGAAACGGACTGGAAGGAACTGGATAAATGGGACAGCCGCCCACTTCGCGACTGGATCCTGCAATACACGAGCAGCGAAGGTGTGATCGCGCTCTTTGAATATATCGCTGTCGCCGAGTGCCTGACGGAAAAATGGTGGGACCATTCTGCCAGCGACAATCTCTACACGCGCAAGATGCACTACATGGAGCGCCGGGTCGCAGGTTATTCCTGTTGGCCGGAAGGCGGCTGGCATGGCATCTTCGACAAGCTGGCCGGCGCCATGAAGAAATATGGCGGCGAGCTGTGGACTGAGACCGCCGCACAGAAAGTCATCATTGAGAACGGGAGGGTCAAAGGAGTCGCGTTCGAGAAAGGTCCGCGCGCGATGGCGACAGAGGGTTTCAATTGGGAGACCGTCGAGGCAGACGCCGTGATCTCGACTCTGCCGGTTTGGAATGTTCTCGACGTTGTTCCGCCCAAGCACCTGCCTGACTGGTATGTAACGCAGATTCGGACTCTGGCGGACCCGAAATACAAAATTTGCTGGCTGGGATACTACATCGCGACCAACGAGCCGATGTACACCGGCCTCGATCCAACGGAACTGGCAATCTGGTATGAGTCCGCGCACAGCAATCTGCCCGGGTGGGCCTTCCTGGCGACCGGATACGATCCTTCAGTCGCACCACCGGGCAAGCACCTTTTCAATTGCGGCTTCGCCTATCAGGGCGCTCGGGATCGCGAATGGATCGAGAACAAGTTCGACTTGATTGACAAGGATCTGGCGGTGTTCTATCCGACCACGTTTACGGCGAAGAACATCATCTGGAAACGGCGTCACGTGGTGCAGCAGCCGGCGTTTGGAGTATTTCAGAAACCAGGACTTGTGGGAGTGTACCGGCCCAACTACACGGCGCCCAGCGTTGAAGGACTCTGGTTCGCTTCCGAGACATTCCGTTCGCGTGGAATCGGTGTGGATCGGGCTTCTCGTGCTGCCCTGACCTGTGTGGAGCAGATCCTCGGCACGCGTATTCCGGAATTCAAAGAGTCTTGGCACGACTAGCCATGCTGGCCTCTGAACGCAAATCGCTGGTCATTGATCTCGACAGCGCCGCAGCGAGCGTGCGCGACGGCATGACGATCGCGATCGGTGGCTTCATCAACTCCAGCCACCCCATGGCTCTGGTGCGCCAGATCATCCGGCGCGGGGTCAAGAATCTCACAGTGGTGGGTGCCGCTTCCGGGGGGTTGGATCTGGACCTTCTGATTGCGGCCGGATGCGTGAAGAAGTTGGTGACTGCCTACATGGGCGGCGAGCACTACTGCCCAGT
>Ga0075030_100003426_pt1 | contig 14381 bp, 10 predicted proteins | sample LitLauG_LLR_2012_FD_71393 | JGI IMG/M metagenome (GOLD analysis project Ga0075030, IMG submission 71393) | Freshwater sediment microbial communities from Pennsylvania, USA - Little Laurel Run_MetaG_LLR_2012 | ecosystem: Environmental > Aquatic > Freshwater > Creek > Sediment | place: USA... | reverse complement strand
GGCTTCCGCGTACAGGGCCAAACCAGCCCTACGAATCCGCGGCAGAAGGATCTTTTTGTCTACAACCCCAATAAGCTCGATTTGTCTCTGTTTTCCAGTCAATCGGGGATCGCGGTTCATCAGCTCAACCCGGATGAATTCTGCGGCGATTGCGACTCAGACAACTCGAACCACAATGTCTTGAATGCGGCATCCAAGGGCAGCAGCCGGCGACTCGGCGACGTTCACGTCATCGTCATCAGGAAGGGTTCAGCGGGCGAAGGTGGCGGAGGAATTTCCGGATGCACCGGTTGTTCGCCAAAGGACTGTTCTGAAATCAGGATTGACACGGCCCAAACCGCCGGCTTGGGAGCCGCGCAAGAGAAGATGGATGTCGCCCACGAACTAGCCCACTGCTCTAACGTGCACCACCACGGCGACACGGACTACTACGCAGCCGACGTAAGGTACGTTGCCGACAACCGGCCCGTTACCAACAAAGAACTCCATATTCCGCAAGACGCACGAATCCTGGTAGCAGCACCCCATGGAGAGGAAAGCGGGGTGCAGGAATGCATCATGCGCTACAACCGAGCCTCCATTCTTTACGAACACACCGGAGGCGCCATCAAATGGAGAAGGCTGTCTCCCAATGGGCGGGAAAGTCTCGAGTACATGGTTGGGGACAAACTTCCCTTCGATAAGCCTGGAACGCTGTTCTGCACCCGGAAGGACAATGCCAAGCCTTCTAACAATAAGAGCGCGCTGGAGGCGAGCCGGGGAAACTGCGCTGGCCAGTTCTGCGTGAATGATGTGAAAGGTTGTCGGAAATTCTAGCTCTTGAGTTCCATGTTCTGCGCCTGCGCCGACGGAGATCGCCACTGCGACAGCCAAACGGGTGTGAGAACTCGATCATGAAGACCAAAGCAGGCATCACCACAATCCGGCGACGCAAAGCGCTGAAGAGTTCACCATCACGGAGGCAACTATGCATTTTGTACGAAACATCTCAATCACCCTGTCGGTCCTCGTGCCGTTCGCGACCGCCTCACTCGTCCTTGCTCAAGACGTTCAAGGCGGCAAGGATCATCCCCTTATCTCGCGCGATCCCGGTTCGACCATCGTCGAATATCGCCAGAAGGCGTTCGACGAGTTCGAACTCCCGTTAAGCCCCGTGGCCGAAGGAAAATATGAGAAAACCCAGCACCTGGAAGGAAAGGTTACAGGCATTTACTACACGACGCCCGAGGGCCGCAGCGCCCTGGAGGTTTCCCACAACTACGAATCAGCCCTGAAAAACGCCGGCTTCGAAACGCTGTTCAACTGCGCCAAGACCTGCGGCGATGCACCTCCGATGGGATCCGTGCCTTTGGACGAATGCTGCGGAAACTACGGCAACGCGCGCTATCTTGCCGCCAAGCTCTCCCGCGCCAGCGGCGACGCCTATGTCGCCCTATGGGTGTATGACGGCGGGTCCGACATCAAGACATTTCTTGTCGTGACCGAGATCAAGCCCATGGAGACGGGCCTGGTCACGGTGAACGCCGCATCTCTCGCCAGAGATATTACCCGCACCGGCCACGCCTCCGTGTACGGCATCTACTTCGATACCGGGAAAGCCGACGTCAAGCCCGAATCGGACGGGACCCTCAAGGAAATCGCCAAGCTCCTGCAACAGGATCCGAAACTCAAGCTCTACGTGGTGGGCCACACCGATGACGTCGGAACTCTGGCCAGCAACATGGACCTCTCGAAGCGACGCGGAGACGCTGTCGTCGCAGTGCTGTCAACAAAATACAGCGTTGCGGCCGCGCGCCTCACGTCAGCCGGAGACGGACCCACCGCCCCAGTGGCGTCCAACGACAGCGAAGACGGGCGCGGCAAGAATCGCCGCGTGGAACTGGTCAAGCAATAGCGGAGTCCCCTGCGTCGAGGGCGCCCCGAGTGGCCGCTGTGGTCCGGCAGCGTGGGGCGCCCAGCTTGCTTTTGCGTCTTTCTCAACTCCCGGCCGTTCACAACTCCAGGCTTGACATCGCCGGCTTCTCGCGAGAACATTTGCTAGCTCCAACCTCAGCCTGTCCCGGGTTGAGGCCCCCCGCTGAAGTCTGAAACGTCCGTGAATTCCCGCAGGGTATGGATGGGTTCATTCCCCTTTACACCCACAACTCAACTCTCCTCGAAGGTTGGCGGAGACTGGAATGAGGATGTTGGCTCGGTCGTCGAAGGAGGTTTCCATGAACCGCGTTATCGCGCCGTTTTTCGCCACGGCATTTCTATGTCTTTCGGCGGTCCCGGGCTGGGCGCAAGCGCCAACGGGCGTCGTTCCGCAGCGGCGCACACCCCGTTACAAGGTCATGCACATGAAAAGCGATCCGGCCATGATCCGCGCCATCCGGCAACAGGCCAGTACTGGTGCTACCGTTCCCCTGTGGAACTACAGCCTGGTTTCCCCCTTCGACAGTAATACCTATGCGGGCCAAATGGTGGGCCGCAGCCCCTTCTATCACGGCTTTCGCTCGACGACCATCCAGAGCTATCTGATCCCGGTCAAGCTGACTTTTTCCGACGGAACGGTACTCGATCCCACCACCACCAACTCCTGCCTCGGGGACACCACGCTCCACGTAGTTCAAAATTCCCCGATCTTTCAGGCGAGCGACTGGGTCATGAACGGCGTTGATGTCGGCACGGCTCAATATACCGACGCTTTTCAAAGGGCAAACTTCTGGAGCAACGTTTCGCTGGCCGGCAACAGCTATCACACCAGCCTAGCGCTGACGACGGCGGCGACGGTGAGCGTGAGCGTCCCGGCGGCGGACGGCGCAGCCTCCGCCTTTTTCTGCAATGAAGGCCAGATCGACATCGACTGGTGGGATACATACGTCGAGAATACGCTGCTGCCTTCGTTAGTCTCCAAGGGGATTGGGCCGACCAGTGTGCCCATCTTCCTGTTTGACAGCGTGGAAATGTGCCAGCCATTCTCGACGTTATCTTGTGGCATCCTGGGATACCACAATGCTTACACTCCCAAAGGCGTGCTCCAGACGTACTCAGTAAGCGACTTCGACAACTCCGGACTCTATGGCGGCGATGTCTCCGTCCTCACCCACGAGGTCGGCGAGTGGATGGATGATCCCCTGACCACCAATCCGACCCCGGCGTGGGGAAACATCGGACAAGTGGTCGGGTGTCAGAACAACCTCGAAGTGGGCGATCCGCTGACGGGCACATATTTCCCTCCCGTCACTCTGGGCAACTTCGTTTATGACCCTCAGGAACTCGTCTTCTTTTCCTGGTTCTTCCGGCAGTCGCCTTCGATCGGCGCGGGCGGCGCGTTTTCCAACAACAGCGCATTCATCACCAGCCCCCCGTCGTGTCCTTAGCCACGGCTGGAAGAATCGAGCCATCACCTAGCGGTTGGCCGCAAGGTGAAACGCGAAACATAAGAGAACGGCTGTGACGGAGGGTACCATGTTGGATCGAGCTCAACTCTTTCGGCGGTGCTGCCCGGTAGTTGTGTTGTTTCTCGTGACGGCCGCTTGGTCGGACACGATGACCGGCGTCACCAGCAAGACCGGCCAGGGATCCAACGACTCCGTTCTCTGGTCGCAACTCGGAGCCGACGGCACGGTTCTGCCGGCCAGTGTCAGCGTGAAGTCGGGAACCGGCGTTGCCGTCAGTGTAGGCTTCGCGGGACCAAACAGCCTGGCCTCCGCCGTCTGTGCAGCCACTCCGGCCTGCAGTTGGTCGGGAACCGGCTTCACCGCGGGCGATCACGTTCTCTGGACTTCCGATGCCTCTGCCGGAGGGACCGGCCCGGTCACCCTGACCTTCGGCACGAACGTTTCGGGGGCAGGCGCTTTGATTCAAGCGGACGAGCCCGGAAAGTTTGTCGCACAGATTCAGGCCTTCAACGGCTCGACCCTGCTGGGGTCATTTTCGGTCACCAGCAACGCGAATGGCGACGCGGTTTATATCGGCATTGTGGATCAGACCGGTGCCAACATCTCCTCCGTGACTTTCAGCCTGACCTCCTGCGGTTCGGCAGACGCACTTTGTGTGCTCGCGGATTTTGGGCTCGATACGGTCTTCCTGAATCTTGCTTCCAGCGGCGGCAGCCCGGCCGTCACTTTGACTCCTTCCAGTTTGAGTTTTGGCGATGTAGGAGTGGGAGTCACCAGCCCGGTGAAGAGCGTAACCATGAAGAACACCGGCACCGCTGCGCTTTTGATCACCAGCATTGCGATCGCTGGAACCAACAGCACCGACTTCCTCAAGACCGCCACCACCTGCGGTGCTTCCCTGGCGGCCACCGCCACTTGTACCATCAGCGTGGATTTCAAGCCCTCCGCCACGGGAGCACGCTCAGCGGCAATCAGCATTTCCGACAATGCAAGCGGCAGCCCGCAGCAGGTATCCCTCAGCGGAACCGGCACCACCGCCAAGTTCGCGCCGCTGAGTCTGGGGTTTGGTGATATGGCCGTGGGAGTCACAAGTCCTGCCAAGACGATAACCCTGACCAACATCGGAACTAGCACCCTGAGCATCACTGCCATTGCGATCACCGGGACCAACGCCGGCGACTTCGCCCAGACTCACACCTGCGTTGCGATGCTGGCTGCAGCCGCAAGCTGCACCTTCAGCGTCACCTTCAGACCAGGAGCCACCGGGGCGCGCAGCGCATCCTTGAGCGTCACCGACAGCGCCGTTGGGAGCCCGCAACTGGTCCCGCTCACCGGCTTTGGCACCACTCTGAAGTTCTCTCCTCCCAACCTGGGCTTCGGGTCGGTGGCCGTCGGGGTCACGACTGCGGCAAAGACCGTCACCCTGACGAATTCCGGGACTGCCACTCTGAACATCACTGCTATCGCCATTACGGGCGCGAACGCAACAGACTTTGCCCAGACCCACACGTGTGGCGCGACCCTGGCAGTGGCGGCGAGTTGCACATTCAGCGTGACCTTCAAGCCCGCTGCGACGGGCACGCGCTCGGCATCGATCAGCGTCACCGACAACTCGGGTGGCAGCCCGCAACTCGTGCCGCTGACCGGCGTTGGCACGACCGCGAAGCTTTCTCCGACCAGCGTCAGCTTCGGTTCGGTAACTGTGGGGACCACCAGCACCGTTCATACCATCACTCTCGCCAACATCGGCACATCTGCCTTCTCCATCACTTCCATCACCATCACAGGCACCAACGCCGGAGATTTCCTGCAGTCGCACAGTTGCGGGACTTCCTTAGCCGCAGGGGCCACTTGCACGATCAGCGTGCAGTTCAAGGCCACAGTAAAAGGGGTTCGTAACGCCGCGGTCAGTGTCAGCGACACCGCCTCCGGCAGCCCGCAAGTAGTGACGCTGTCCGGGACGGGGGCCTAGCGCATTTTAGAAAATCGTTTAAACATTCCCCGAATTTGTCATCCTGAGCGAAGCGAAGGCCTGCCCTGAGCTTGTCGAAGGGACCCATGCACTCTGCCGATACCAGCAAGAATGCATAGGTCCTTCGCGGCAAAGGACGCCGCTCAGGATGACAATACTTTGGGGCACAGTAAAACCTGAAATGCACTAGTTTTCAGGCCGATCATTTGCAGGTCGATCCGATTGCTCGCCGATGAACTGGGGTTGGTCTGGCGCATTTCACGTGAGGCTGCGATCCAGATGCACGTATCCGCCATCTGGAAAAATGTGCTGACCCGTGGTGTGCCCCGATTGGGCAGATAGTAGAAAAACAATGACGGCCGCGATTTCCTCCGGGGTTGTCATCCTCTTGCCCAGGGGAATCCTGGAAACGATGCCCTGCCGCTTCTCCTCCGGGTTCGGAAACGTGGCCAGCCACTGGCGGTACATCGGCGTCATGACCTCTCCCGGGACGACCGCGTTGACCCGAACACCGTAAGAAGCGAGTTCCACGGCCCATTCCCTTGTAAGGGCGAGAATCGCTCCTTTGGAACCAGCATAGCCCGAAGTGCCCCCCTGCCCGGTCACAGCGGTCTTGGAGGCGATATTTACGATGGAACCCTGGGAGCGCTTCAAATGCGGCAGCGCATAGTGCGCCATGCAGTAGTAGTGCAGAAGGTTCAACTTCAGTGAGCCGAGAAAACGATCGGGATCGCCGTCTTCCAGGCCGACGCGGTCGTTAACGCCTGCATTGTTGACCAGCGCATCGATCTTCCCGCATTCCTCCACGGCCCGCTCTACGGCTCGCGCGCAATCGGGAACCGAGCAAAGATCCGCATGGATCACCGAACATGCGGCGCCAGCGCCCTTTAGCTCTTCTCCAAACTTCTCGGCCGCCTCAACGTCGCGGTCCACAATGACCGGGATGCCGCCTTCCCGCGCGATCATTCGCGAGGTGGCCGCGCCAATTCCCTTTGCGCCACCGGTGATGACAACGACTTTCTTTTGCAAGTGCAGATCCATGGTCTACTTGCTCAGAGCGTAAAAACTTTCAGCATTCCTGCCGAAGACTTTCTCCTGTTCATTAGCCGACATCGCATGAACGTAGTCCGACACCAGATTTCTTACATCCCGATAGGTTCCCGCTACCAGGCACACCGGCCAGTCGGATCCGAACATGATCCGGTCGACTCCGAACGCTTCAAATATCACATCGAGGTAGGGCGTGAAATCGTCCTTCCGCCATGCTTTCCAGTCCGCCTCGGTGGTCATGCCCGATAGCTTACACCACACATTCGGTTTCTCGGCCAACCGCCGAATCTGCTGCGCCCAGGGCTCCATCGTTCGATTCCGAATTTCTGGCTTGGCCAGATGATCGAGCACAAAGCGCTGGTGGGGCAGTTGTTCGACCAGCCGGTTCGCCGCAGGCAGGTGGCGGGGATAAATGAGGATGTCGTAAGTGAAATCGAATGGCCGCAGTTGCCGGATTCCGGCCACAAAATTCTCGCGCTCAAGGAACCGGTCGTCCGGTTCGGACTGTGCGATATGCCGGAATCCGCGGAGCTTCGCAAACTGAGAATAGTATTCCAGCCGTTCCATCAGATTGGCCGCTCGCAGGTCGACCCAGCCGACCACGCCTCGGATCTGCTCACGGTCCTGCGCCAGCTCGAGCAGGAATTGCGTCTCAGCCTCCGACTGGTCCGCTTGCACTGCGACACAGCCATCCATCCGGTTGGCCTGCAACTCCGGCAACAGATCGTCCGGCAGGAAATCCCGCCGGATCACGCGCATTTCCTCGGTGATCCAGGCGTCGCGCCGGGCGTCAAAGCGCCAGAAGTGCTGGTGGGAATCGATACGCATGCGAACCGGACTCACCCGTGCAGGTTCAGGAAGCCTCCGTCGATGGGATAGTCGACCCCAGTGATGAAGGCGGCCTCGTCGGAGCAGAGAAACAAGGCCAATGCCGCCACTTCCTCGGGCTTCGCCATCCGCCCGATCGGCTGGGTCTGCGACAGGCGTTCGAACATTTCCTTTTCCCGCCCCGGATAGTTCTGCTGCAGATAGCCATCGACAAACGGGGTATGCACCCGCGCGGGCGAAATGCTGTTACAGCGAATACCAAAGGCTAGATAATCGCGGGCCACGGAAAGCGTCATCGCCACCACCGCGCCCTTGCTCATGGAGTAGGCAAAGCGGTCGCTCAGTCCAACCCAGGCCGCCACCGACGCCATGTTCAGGATGACTCCGCCACCACTTGCCTTCATGGGCTCGATGACCGCGATCATGCAGTTATAGATGCCCTTGATATTCACCTGGTAAACCCGGTCGAAGTCTGCTTCCGGCGTGCTTTCCAGCTTGCCGACGTGAGCAATCCCGGCGTTGTTGACCAGAATGTGAATCCGCTGTTGCTCAAAAATCGTCGCACATGCGGCTCGGACCTGCGCCTGATCCGTGACATCGCATGGATACACCCGCGCTGCGCCGCCGGCTTCGATGATCCGCTGGGCGACTGCTTCCCCTTGCTCCCGATTCCGGTCCAGCAGGCAAACCATCGCTCCGCTCGCCGCGAATCGTTCCGCGATGGCTTGGCCGATCCCGCTCGCGCCGCCGGTCACGATCGCCGCTTTCCCATCCAGACGAAAAACATCGGTTGAATTTTTCAGAGGGACACTCCCCTCTTCCAGGGGATGAAATCATCCTGGCCCAGCGTTTCCGCCTTGGTCCGCACTTCACCGCTCGCGACGCGGATCGCGAAGTGCAGGATCGCATCCCCCATCTGCTCCACAGTCTTGTCGCCTGTGATGATCGGGCCGGTGTCAACGTCGATGATGTCGGGCATCTTTTCCGCGAGCGCGGTGTTGGTGGAGATCTTGATCACGGGCGCAATAGGATTGCCGGTCGGCGTGCCCAGACCGGTGGTGAACACCACGAGGCTGGCGCCGGCGCCGACTTGCGCCGTCACGCATTCGACGTCATTGCCGGGTGTGCACTGAAGATGCAACCCCGATTCGCGGGAGTACTCGGGATAGTCCAGCACCGCTGTGACCGGCGATGTCCCGCCCTTCCTGGCTGCCCCGGCAGACTTCATGGCATCGGTAATGAGGCCATCGCGAATGTTACCCGGGGAAGGATTCATTTCAAATCCCGACCGAACGGCTTTCGCCCGCGCCGCATAGTCGCGCATGAGGTGGGCGAACCGATCCGCTACCTCGTCACCGACCGAGCGATTGATCAGTTCCTGCTCGACACCGCAAAGTTCCGGAAATTCCGAAAGGATGGTCCTTCCCTCGAGAGTCACCAGCGTATCGGACAGGTTTCCGATGGCCGGGTTCGCCGAAAGGCCGGAGAATCCGTCCGAACCGCCGCACTTTAGGCCCACGCACAACTTCGAAAGCGGGGCCGGAGCGCGACGGGCTTTGTTGGCCTCGATCAAACCGGCAAACGTGGCCTGGATCGCTTCCGAGAGCATGTCAAATTCTGAGCCGCTTTTTTGCTGCTCAAAAACCAGCAGCGGTTTGTTGAAATGAGGATCGCGGTGCTGCAGTTGCTCGCGGAGCGTTGCGATTTGCGAGTGCTGGCACCCGAGGCTGAGGACTGTCGCCCCGGCCACGTTCGGATGGTGGATATACCCGGCGATCAGTCCACAAAGGTTATTCGAGTCTTCCCGTGTCCCGCCGCATCCGCCTTCATGCAGCAGGAACTTAATGCCGTCGAGATTTTCAAACACTCTGGACCCCGGCAGGTCTCGCGGCATTTCCGGCGAACGCGAAGTCTCAGGACCAACGGGCGCTCCCTCGCGATATCGTCGCACAAGGTCGGCCACCTGCCGGCGATATACCTTGGGCTGGGCCAGACCCAATTCCTCCTCGAACGCCTGCTTCAAGGCATCGATATTCCGGTTCTCGCAAAAAACGAGCGGCGCGACCAGCCAGTAGTTCCGCGTGCCGACTTGCCCGTCAGAACGGTGGTAGCCGAGGAACGTACGGTCGCGCCAGGCGCTGACATCCGGCGCCGTCCATTCGCACCCTGCACTCCGTCCACCGAAACCCGATGTCTCGTGGACCGTGTTGCGGGTCGTCACCCGCTCGCCTGCGGCAATGGCCTCGCGGGCCTTCCCGATCAGAACGCCGTACATCACCACACCTTGGCCGGGAGCAACCGCCTCAGTCATGAATTTGTGTTTGGCGGGAATGTCCGAGGCGAGGACGACAACGTGATTGGCGAGGCGGATTTCTTCTCCCTTGCCCAGGTCGCGCAGGGCAATCAGCACGTTGTCTCGCGGATCGAGTTTCAGAACGCTGGTTCGCATAGTCCCAGTATGCTAGCGGAATCGAAGCAAACATCGCCAGATTGGCAAATCCGGTGGTGCCTCAGTATGAATTTCAGCCCTACCTGGTGCGTCATCCCGAAGGCCCGCGTTTTCTCCAGCGGGCCGAGGGATCTCCCCCGCAACCGATGCTTGCCGGGAGATCCTTCGCTCCGCCTGAAGAGCGGCCACGCTCAGGATGACCCCTCACAGCATGAGCTTCAGCCTGAAACATTGCCGACAATCCTGCCATAACGCGGCTTCGTTGACAGGACCGCACCAATTGTATAGTTTGAACGCGCTCCGGAATCGACGATCTTCGGTGCGGCCAGCGCGTGGCCGGCATCTGCTGCAGGATCGAGGCATGGCATGAGTGTCGAAAACTCGGGAAGCCCTGCGCCGTCGGCTTCTGCTCCGCACCCCCCGTCCTTATTTCCCTCCGGGCACCTCGTTCCGTTCATTCTGGTGACGGTGCTGTTCTTCCTATGGGGAATCCCTAACAATCTCAATGATGTTCTGATCCGTCAGTTCATGAAGTCATTTGCCATCACTCGCTTCAAGGCGGGATTGGTGCAGTCTGCGTTCTACATGGGTTACTTTGTGTTGGCGATGCCCGCCGCACTACTCATGCGCAAAGCCGGATACAAATCCGGATTCGTGATCGGATTGTTGCTTTACGGAGCAGGCTGCTTCCTGTTCTGGCCCGCAGCCCTGCAGGCGAGCTACGGATTCTTCTTATTTGCCCTGTTCGTGATCGCCAGCGGTCTGTCCTTTCTGGAGACGGCTTCCAACCCGTTTATCGCGCAGCTTGGCGATCCTTCAACGTCCGAACGCCGGCTGAATTTCTCGCAAGCTTTCAATCCATTTGGCTCGATTACCGGAGCGTTGATGGGGACGGTCTTCATTTTCTCGGGCATCGAACTCTCCCCGGACGAGATCGCGCTCCGCAAGGCCCAGGGGCTGTACGAAGCCTACCTGCGAACCGAGACTCTGCGCGTCATCAAGCCCTACCTCGCACTCGGCGCCGTCGCCATCCTGTGGGCGCTGCTGATCGCGCGCACGAAGTTCCCCACCATCCAGAGCGAACATGAGAACAGCCGCGAAGACCATGGTCACTTCCGCGAACTGTTTCGCTATCCACATTTCCTGTGGGCGGTCGTCGCCCAGTTTCTTTATGTCGGCGCGCAAGTCGGCACATGGAGTTACTTCATTCAGTACGTACAGGAATCCACCCACCAGCCCGAGAAAATCGCCGGCTACTTCCTGACGGGCACCCTGGCGGCGTTTGGAGTGGGACGCTTTCTGTCGGCATACCTGATGCGCACGATTGCTCCCAGCCGGCTCATGGGCGCTTACAGCCTCGCAAACATTGCGCTGGTTTCTGCCGGAATTCTGTTTCCGGGTTGGTTCGGGTTGTGGTGTGTTTTCCTGACGAGTTTCTTCATGTCTCTGATGTTTCCAACAATTTTCGCCCTGGGACTGAAGGAACTGGGGCCGAATACGAAGATTGGCGGCTCGTTGCTGGTGATGGCGATCGTGGGAGGAGCAGTTCTTACCCCCATGATGGGTCTGATTGCGGAGGCAACTCATCGCATCGCGATCGCGTACTGCGTGCCTCTGGTCGCTTACGTGGTCATCGCGTTCTATTCGTATTTCGGATCCCACGTTCGCGCGACCAGCAAAGCAGCCTGACGAAGGAGCCTCGCTTTGATCAAGAGTGGAATTCTCAATCCCGCTGTCAATTCCCTGCTGAGCCGCGTCCGTCACACCAACACTCTCGTGATTGCAGACCGCGGATTTCCCTACTGGCCGCAGATTGAAACCGTCGACATTTCCCTGGTGGATGACATCCCCAGCGTGCTGGACGTGCTGCGGGCGATTCAATCGAACTTTGTGATTGGCAAATTCATCATGGCGGGAGAATTTCGACGGGTCAACACTCCGGAAACAATCAGCAGCTTCGAACGCTGCTTCGGAGCGGTTCCCGCAGTGTTTGAGCCACACCAGCAGTTCAAGCTAAGAGTCCCGCAAGCCATCGGTTTGATCCGAACCGGCGATACGATCCAGTACGCCAACATGATCCTGGAGTCGGCCTGAACTCCGCCACGTGCACAGAAGTGGGCGCCTTTCAGTAAGTCTCTATCGAATTGCGAAAGAACGAACGATTCGTATCAGGCTACGCCTGAAGGATGTGGTGAGTACAATGTGTAAAGGATGTCATGAGACTGAACACCTTCAGGCGTAGCGTAAGTGTTCAATAACTCACCGCGCCTTGAGGCGTTGCGCATAGTGTTGCAAAGACTTGCACCGGCAGGGCACCAAATGCCCCGACACCGCCCGGAATTGTGAGTCGAATCACGGCCCTGTGGGAGGCCAATCACCGTACCGGCAACGATCTGGGGACAAGATGACGGCGTGTCGGCCCCGAGGGTTGTTCCTCGCCTGCTTCCCGGCACACTCACGGCTCAGCCGGACTCGTTCCGCAGGAGGATCGCATGGCGCTGCTCGACTCTCGCACCGGAAAGCTTCTTCGCGACTATTCGCTCGAAGAGTTAATCGACTCCGCCAACATGATGCGCGGCTACGACCTGGTCGCGCTGTGCGCGGCAGGGTCGGGTCACGCCGGCGGAACCCTGTCCATCATGGATATCGCGGCGGCTCTTTATCTGAAAGTCGCCACCCATGATCCGCGGAACCCGGACTGGGCCGATCGCGACCGGATAATCTGGTCCGGCGGCCACAAAGCGCCCAGCCTCTATCTCGGTCTCGGTTTCGCGGGATTCTGCAAGCTGCAGGATGTGGTGCTGCTCCGCAAACTCGGATCTCCATTCCAAGGCCATCCGCATCGGCTCAAGCTGCCCGGCGTCGAGGTCTCCACCGGGTCGCTCGGACAAGGCCTCAGCATCGCCGTCGGTGTTGCCCTCGCCGGCAAGCTTGCCAACAAGACTTTCCGGACCTTCTGCATCATGGGCGACGGGGAGCAGCAGGAAGGACAGATCTGGGAAGCCGCCATGGAGGCGGCGCATTACAAACTCGAGAACCTCACCGGCATTGTCGACTGCAACCGATTGCAGATCGATGGCCCGGTTGCCGAGGTCATGAACATCGATCCGCTGGAAGATAAGTACAAGAGCTTTGGCTGGGACGTCGCGCGGATCGACGGGCACGACATGCGGCAGGTCCTCGACGCTGTCTCCACCGACCGTCCGAGAAAGCAGAAGCCGCTGCTGATTCTCGCCGAAACGGTCAAGGGAAAAGGCATCAGCTTCATGGAGAACGTGGCGGGATGGCATGGAAAAGCCCCGAATCACGAAGAAATGATCCGCGGGTTGCGCGAACTCGGACTCGCCGAGCGAATCCCTTACGCCAGTCTGCTGGAAAATGCCGACCGATACCAGCAGCAGGCAACCCGCGAACTGAACGACAAGCAGCCGCGTTTCAGTCGTGACTACTGGTGGAACAGCTCCATCGTGATGAATGCGAAGATGGAGCCAACCCGCCTCGGCTTCGGCCGGGCCCTGGCCCAGCACGGAGACGATGAGCGCGTCGTCTGCCTCGGCCTCGACATCTCAGGTTCAATCACCATCAGCGAGTTCTATGCCGGCAAGCCGGAGCGTAAGAAGCGCTGGATCAGCATGGGAATCGCCGAGCAGTCCGCGACCGCCGTTGCCGCCGGGCTCGCCAAAGAAGGCAAGTTGCCGGTGTTCGGAACCTACGCCACTTTTGCCGCCGCCCGCAATCTCGACCAGATTCGAACCTCGATTTGCTATGGAAATTTCAACGTGCTGATCGCCGGAGCGCACGGCGGAGTCTCGGTCGGCCCCGACGGTGCTACCCATCAGGCGCTCGAAGATCTCTTCACGATGTGCGCCCTGCCCAACATGTCTGTGGTGGTCCCCTGCGACTCCATGGAGACCCGAAAAGCCACCAGTTATCTCCTGTTGCACCATTTTGGCCCCAAGTACATTCGCTTCGCGCGCGAAGCAACTCCCGTGGTCACGAAAGAAGGGACTCCGTTTACCTTCGGGAAAGCCAACGTCATCCGGCTTCGCCGCACCGCCAACGACTTCGCCGATGCGTTTGAGACGGTCCTCGCCTCCGACTACGCCAACGAATCTGAAGACCTGACCATCATCGCCTGCGGGCCAATGGTCGCCGAGGCCATGCGGGCCGCCTACATTCTCCACCACGAACTCGGATGGGAAACGCGCGTCCTCAACATGCACACGCTCAAACCCATCGATGAGGACGCAGTGGTGCGCGCCGCGAAAGAAACCGGGCTCATCGTCACCGCGGAAGAACATCAGATCGGCGCCCTGGCCTGGCACGTCAGCGGGATCATCACCGCCTCCCCAACTCTCTACGGTGTGCCGGTGATTACCGGGGCGGTCGGCATCGACGACCGTTTTGGCGAATCCGGCGCACCCTGGGAACTCATCAAGGAGTTCGGCGTCAGCGCCGAGCATATCGCCCGCAAAGCATTGGAAGTAGCAAAAGTGCGTCCTAGCTGCGCTCCTCACGAGCGAATCGCACGCTGAGGCAGATTGAAGACTCTGTGTGACGTTCTGGCGTAAGTTAAGAGTGGTGAGCGCGGAAGGAATCGAACCTTCAACCTACTGATTAAGAGTCAGTTGCTCTGCCAATTGAGCTACGCGCCCGTGATTCGATCACCGGAACCAAACAGTTGGCATCAGGATTGTGC
>Ga0075030_100003425_pt1 | contig 14385 bp, 11 predicted proteins | sample LitLauG_LLR_2012_FD_71393 | JGI IMG/M metagenome (GOLD analysis project Ga0075030, IMG submission 71393) | Freshwater sediment microbial communities from Pennsylvania, USA - Little Laurel Run_MetaG_LLR_2012 | ecosystem: Environmental > Aquatic > Freshwater > Creek > Sediment | place: USA... | reverse complement strand
GGCGCAACCCGGTCGGCGGGCGCCGGGTGAGCACGACGATCTCCGTCAGGTTGACGGTTCGGCCGGCGACCACGACGTCGGCGCGGAAGGGGGCGACCGCGTAGACGATGCTCCCCTTGGTCCCCGACACGGTCCGGTCCTCGAGCAGCTCCTGGGGGTCGACGTCGCCGATCGTGAGGCCGCTCGGCAAGGTGGGCGTGGCCGCCGGCGCATCCACGTCGAAGATCCGGCCGTCGGGGCCGATGGCGTAGACAGCCTCGCCCTCGAGGCTGAGGGGCGCCCGCAGTGCGGTGAGCAACGCCCGAAGTGATTGCCCGGGTCGGGCCGTCGGGCGGGCTGCGGCCTCGTCGCGCACTGCGGTGGCGAGGGCCTGCGCCTGCCCGATCAGCTCCCGACGGGTGTCCTGGCGGGCGCCTCTGATCGTGAGCAGCAGCGTGAAGAGCCCCGCCACCACCAAGGAGGCGGCGACCATGAGGATCATGGCGATCGTCAGGCGGCGGCGCATGTCAGCTCACCCGAGCCGGTACCCGACGCCCCACACGGTGGCGAGGGGCAGGCCGTCACCGAGCTTCTTGCGCAGCTGACGGACATGGACGTCGACGGTCCGCTCGTCGCCGAACCACCCCTGCCCCCAGACCCCGTCGAGCAGCTGCTGGCGGGACAGGGCGAGGCCGATGTTGTCGGCGAGGAAGTGGAGCAGGTCGAACTCGCGCGTCGCCAACGCCACCACCTCCCCGTCGACGCGGACCTCCCGTCTGCCGGTGTCGATCTCGACCTCCCCGACGCGCAACGGCCCGAGCTGCTCGCGTGGGGGGCCGTCGGCACGGCGCAGGATGGCCCGGATCCGTGCGACGAGCTCTCGGGGGGAGAAGGGCTTGGTCACGTAGTCGTCCGCGCCCAGCTCGAGGCCGAGGATGCGGTCGATCTCCCCGTCGCGGGCGGTCAGCATCAGGACGGGGAGTTGACTGTGCGCCCGGATCTGCCGGCACACCTCCAGCCCGTCGAGCTCACCGGGGAGCCCGACGTCGAGGATGACGAGCCGCGGGTGCTCGCGCTCCACCGCGTCCAGTCCGGCGCGGCCGTCGGGGGCCAGGATGGGCCGATACCCCTCTCGGCGCAGGTACATGTCGACGAGGTCGGCGATGTTGGGGTCGTCCTCGATCACGACGATCGTGCCCGGTTCGGTTCGCACCGCCCGCCAGCATGTCATCGAGATGTGAGGGAGGTGTGATCATCGGGCACCGATAGGCTTCGGAGCAGCCATGGCCACCTACCTCGACCGGATCCTCATCGCCCACCGGGCCGCGGCTGCGGTGGACGCCCGCTCCCTGGACGGCCTGTTCGAGGCGGCGCGGGCTGTGCGGCTCCCGGCCCGTGGCTTCCGGGACGCGCTGGCGGCGGCGAGCGGTCGGTTGGGCGGGCGCCGCCTCGAGGTCGCCGTCATCGCCGAGGTCAAGCGGCGGTCTCCGTCCAAGGGCGATCTGGCTCCCGACCTCGACGCCGAGGTGCTGGCCAAGGCCTACGCCGCCGGTGGCGCCGCGTGCGTGTCGGTGCTCACGGACGCGGAGTTCTTCGGTGGGAGCCCTGAGGATCTCACCGCCGCTCGGGCGGCGTGCGGCTTGCCGGTCCTGCGCAAGGACTTCACCGTCGCCGAGGCGGACCTCTGCGACGCCCGCCTGATGGGCGCCGATGCCGTGCTCCTGATCGTGGCGGCGCTGCGGGCCCCCCAACTCGCCCACTACCTCCGGGTGACGGCCGAGCTCGGATTGGATGCCCTCGTCGAGGTGCACGACGAAGCCGAGCTGGAGGTGGCGATCGGCGCAGGGGCGGACCTGATCGGCGTCAACCAGCGGGATCTGGTCACCTTCGAGGTCGATACGGCGCGTGCGGAGCGGGTCGTCGGGGCGATGCCCGCCGGTGTCGTGCGGGTCGCCGAGTCCGGCATCGGCGGGCCCGGGGACGCGGCGCGCCTCGCGGACGCGGGCTTCGATGCCGTGCTGGTCGGCGAGTCCCTCGTGCGCGCCGTTGACCCGGCCCTGGCGACGGCAGCCCTCCGAGGGGTCTGAGTGTTCGTCAAGATCTGCGGCATGACCAACGAGGAGGACGCCCTGCTGGCGGTGGCGATGGGCGCCGACGCCGTCGGCTTCGTCTTTGCCCCCTCGGTCCGCCAGGTGGCGCCGACCCTCGCCCGGGACATCGCGCGCCGGCTCCCGCCGGAGATCCTCACGATCGGTGTCTTCCGGGACGAGGCGCCCAAGCGGGTGCTCGAGATCACCGAGCTCGCGGGGCTCCGGGGAGTCCAGCTGCACGGCCGCGAACCGCCGGAGCAGGCCCGATGGCTGCGCCAGCGCACCCGATTCGTCATGCAGGGCTTCCCGGCGGCCGATCCGGCCGTCGCCAAGGCCAAGGACTACGGGGTCGACGCGGTGCTCCTCGACAACCCCACGCCCGGCTCGGGCCGCGTCTTCGACTGGGCGCTGGCGTCGGAGGTCCCTTCGGGTGTGCGCCTGGTCATCGCCGGCGGTCTGACGCCCGACAACGTCGGCGACGCGGTCTCCGCGGTCCAACCGTGGGGCGTCGACGTGGCCACCGGGGTCGAGCGCGAGCCGGGTCGCAAGGACCCGGTCAAGCTGCGGACCTTCATCGCTGCGGCCCGCGGCGCCGAGCGGGCCCCCTACGAGGGCAGCGACGACATGCCTTACGACTGGCAGGAGGACCTATGACCCCGGCCGAGGTGCGCATGGCGGAGCCGAGCGCCGACGGCCGCTTCGGCGATTTCGGGGGCCGCTTCGTGCCCGAGTCCCTGGTGCCCGCGTGCGCGGAGCTCGAAGCCGCGTTCCGCCACGCGTGGGGGGACGCGGCGTTCCGGAGCCGCTACGGCGACCTCCTGCGTGACTACGCCGGTCGCCCCACACCGGTGACCGAGTGCCGGCGGCTCTCGGAGCGCCTCGGGATCCGGCTCCTGCTCAAACGGGAGGACCTCACCCACACCGGGTCGCACAAGATCAACAACGTGATCGGCCAGGGTCTGCTCACCCTGGGGATGGGCAAGCGGCGCCTGATCGCCGAGACCGGCGCCGGCCAGCACGGCGTGGCCACCGCGACGGCCGCCGCGCTCTTCGGGCTCGAGTGCGTCGTCTACATGGGCGAGGTGGACACCGAGCGCCAGGCGCTCAACGTGTTCCGCATGCGCCTGCTCGGCGCGGAGGTCCGGCCGGTGCGATCGGGGAGCCGGACGCTGAAGGACGCGGTCAACGAGGCGATGCGGGACTGGGTGGCGTCGGTGGCCGACACCCACTACTGCATCGGCTCGGTGATGGGGCCGCACCCGTACCCGTGGATGGTGCGCGAGTTCCAACGGGTGGTGGGGGACGAGGCCCGGGCGCAGTGCCGGGCGCTCCTCGGTGGCGAGGACCCCGATGTCGTCGTCGCCTGCGTCGGGGGAGGGTCCAACGCGGCCGGCACCTTTGCCGGCTTCGTCGACACCCGCGCCGAGCTGATCGGCGTGGAGGCGGCGGGGGGTGCCGCGATCGGGCGGGGGGTGCCCGGCATCGTGCACGGCATGAAGTCCTTCCTCCTCCAGGACGAGTACGGCCAGGTGTCGGAGGCCCACTCGATCTCGGCGGGCCTGGACTACCCCGGCGTCGGACCCGAGCACGCGTTCTTGGCGGACGCGGGCCGGGCGCGCTACGTGCCGGCCGGCGACAGCGAGGTGCTCGACGCCCTGCAACTCCTCGCCCGCAGCGAGGGCATCATCCCGGCGCTGGAGCCGGCACACGCGCTGGCGTGGATCGTGCGCGCTGCGTCGAGCGGCGAGCTCGCGCCCGGGATGGTGGTGCTCATGACGCTGTCGGGAAGGGGCGACAAGGACGCCGAGCAGGTGATGGGGTTGCTCGGATGAAGGGTGTCGATGTCGAGGCCACGCTGCGCTCCGGGCGGGCGCGGGGCCGCAAGTTGCTCGTGCCGTACGTGACCGGGGGGCTCGGACCCGACTGGGTGGCGGTGCTCCAGGCGATGGTGGTCGCGGGCGCCGACGCCGTCGAGGTCGGGATCCCCTTCTCCGATCCCGTCATGGACGGGCCCACGATCCAGGAGGCATCCGAGCGCGCCCTGCGCTACGGGGCCACGCCCGCCGGGATCCTCGACGAGCTACGCGGCATCGACGTCGCCGTGCCACTCGTCGCCATGACCTACTACAACATCGCCTTCCGGGCCGGGCACCGCCGCTTCGCAAACGCGCTGGTCGAAGCGGGGGTCCGGGGGGCGATCCTTCCGGACGTCCCGCTCGAGGAGCTCGGGGACTGGCTGCCGGCGGCGGAGCTGTCGGGCGTCGAGACCGTCATGCTGGCCGCGCCGATCACGCCCGACGACCGGCTGGTGCGGCTCTGCGAGCGCGCCAAGGGCTTCGTCTACGGCGTCAACGTGATGGGTGTGACCGGCGAGCGGTCCAGCCTGGCGGAGTCCGCGGCGATCCTCGCCAAGCGGCTCAAGGCGGTGACGGACCTGCCGGTCATCATGGGATTCGGCATCTCGACGCCGTCACAGGCGGTCGAGGCGGCTGTGTCGGCCGACGGGGTGGTGGTCGCCTCGGCGCTGATGCGCATCCTGCTCGACGGGGGCGGGCCCGACGATGTCGGGGAGGCCGTCGGCCGGCTCCGTGACGCGCTCGACCGCGGGTAGCGGGCGGCACCGCCACGTGCTCGGCCCAGGTGCGCCGAGACGTCCCCCGCCGAGATGATCCGCAGCGTCATCGTGTGAAATCGAGGATGACCTTCACGTCGTCGGGCTGACGGGCGTAGGCGTCCCGCCACTGGGACAAGGGCACCCGTCGGCTGACCACCCGCTCGAGCCAGCCGCGCTCGGCGCGGGCGAGCGCCGCCGCGCCCGCCTCGTAGTGGCGGCGGTTGGCGTTTACGGTCCCGAAGACCACGTCGTTGTCGAGCACCATGCCCCGGTTGAGCTGGCCCGCGTCGACGTCGAACTTGCGTCCCCCGCTCGAGACGCCGGTGAGGCAGACGATGCCGTTGGGCGCGTTGTGCATCATCGTCTCGAGCGCGATCTGCGCCACGCCGGTGCACTCGATGACCACATCGGCACCGTCGGCGGCCTCCTCGACCGTGCCGTGGTGGTAGGTGGCGCCGAGGTCGGCGACCAACTGCGGCTTCGGCCCGTCGACGACCTGGTCGAGGACGTGCACATCGAGGCCGCGCTGGATGCCGAGCAGCGCGGCCAGCAGGCCGATCGGTCCGGCTCCGGTGACGAGCACCTTGCCGGGCTTCCAGGTGGCCCGGCTGCCGATGCGTTCGATGTGCTCCCAGGCCTTGGCCACGACGGTCGTCGGCTCGAGGAGGACGCCGATCATCCCGAGTGAGGCGTCGACCTTGACGGCGAAGTCCGGGGTGATGCGGTAGCGCTCCGACGCGTAACCGTGGTGCTCCTTGATGCCCCGCTCGGTGTACTGCCCGTTGCGGCACATGTCCCACTCCCCGTCGGCACAGTTGGTGCAGGGGACCGGATCCGGGCGCCGGACGATCCCGACGACGAGGTCGCCCGGCGCCAGGCCGCTGCCGTCGGGCGCTTCGACCACGCGCCCGATCGACTCATGGCCGATCGTGAGCCTCGCTTCGCCCGGCGGCGCCCAGCCGTAATCGCCTCGCACGATCTCCTGATCCGTGCCGCACACCCCGACGCCGAGCGTCTCGACGAGCACCTCCCCGTCGCTCCGCGGAGGATCGGGCATCTCGGTGAGGTCGACGGTGTCCTTCTGGAGGGGGACCACGGTCACGGCGCGCATGGCGCCACCGTAGTGCCGCGCCAGGCCGCTATGATCCGAACACATGTTCGCATCCGTGACCGAGCTCAACGACCACCAACGAGCCGCGGTGGTCCACCGCGGCTCGCCGCTGATGGTGCTTGCCGGTGCCGGCACCGGCAAGACGGGCACATTGGCGTGCCGGGTCGCCCACCTGATCGACGAGGGCGTCGAACCGTCCCGGATCTGCCTGCTCACCTTCAGCCGGCGCGCCGCCCAGGAGATGCTGGCCCGGGCGGCGGGCATGAGCAGCCAGGAGGCGGCCAGCCGGGTGTGGGGCGGCACGTTCCACGCGGTCGCCAGCCGGGTCCTGCGCATCCACGGCGGCCACATCGGCCTCGACGCCGGGTTCAGCGTCATGGACCAGGCCGACGCCGGAGAGCTCATGGGCCTGGTGCGACACGACGTGCTCGCCCTCGAGGGGCGTGAGCGCGGCACGGGCCGTCGTTTCCCCCGTTCGGGCACCCTCGTCAGCATCTACTCGCGCGTGGTCAACTCCGGCCTGCGGCTGCGCGACGTCGTGGCGACCGGGTTCGGGTGGTGTGCCGAGGAGCACGACGCCATCGGTGCCATCTTCGAGGGGTACACGGTGCGCAAGCGCGAGCAGCGCCTCCTCGACTTCGAGGACCTGTTGCTGTGCTGGCGGGCCCTGGCCATCGCGCCGGGTGCCAGCGGCGTGGTCGCCGGTTCGTGGGATCACGTCCTCGTCGACGAGTACCAGGACGTCAACGCCATCCAGGCCGACATCCTGAGCGCGCTGTGCCCCGACGGGATGGGCCTCACCGTGGTGGGCGACGACGCCCAGGCGATCTACGGGTTTCGCGCGGCCACGTCGAAGAACCTGATCGAGTTCCCGGCCCGGTTCCCGACCGCCACGGTGGTGCGCCTCGAGCGCAACTACCGCTCGACCCCGGCGATCCTCGCAGTCGCCAACGCGGTGATGGCGGCGGCGCCGCCCGGCAGCGTCGTGCCCAAGACGTTGTGGTCGACGGCCGAGGGTCGCCACCGGCCGCTGCTGCGCACCTGTGTGGACGAGGCGACCCAGGCAACGGCGGTGTGCGACTCGGTCCTCGCCCATCGCGAGGAGGGCGTCGACCTGCGCCGCCAGGCGGTGCTCTACCGGGCGGGGCACCACGCCGACCTGGTCGAGCTCGAGCTCGTCCGGCGCAAGGTCCCCTATGTCAAGTACGGCGGCCTGCGCTTCCTCGAAGCCGCCCATGTCAAGGACCTGCTGGCGCTGCTGCGCCTCCTCGACAACCCGTGGGACGAGCCGGCGTGGTTCCGGGTGCTGCAGCTGCTCGACGGCGTCGGCCCCGCGACGGCCCGGCGGATCATGGAGACCTTGGCCGTGCGCCGCGCCGGGGGTGAGGCCCGGGGTCCCGACTCCGTCGTCACGCCGATCGCCCGCCTGCTGGCGGCACCGCCGGCGGTGCCCAAGGCGGCTGCCGAGGACCTCGCCGGCCTGCGCGCCGCGCTCGGCGAGCTCTGCGAGGGCGACGGCGTCCCGCCCGCGGCAGAGGTCGACCGGCTCCGGCGCTGGCTCACCCCGGTGGTCGAGCGTCGCTACGACGCAGCCGCGGCGCGCCTCGCCGACCTGGACCAGCTGGCTTCGGCGGCCGGGGCCTCGGGCAGCCGGAGCCGCTTCGTGGCCGAGCTGACCCTCGACCCGCCGGTGTCGACCGGCGACCTCGCCGGGCCGCCGCTGGTGGACGAGGATTGGCTGGTCCTGTCGACGGTGCACTCGGCCAAGGGTGGTGAGTGGGATGTCGTGCACGTGCTGCACGCAGCCGACGGCATGTTCCCCTCCGACCTCGCCACGGGGGACCCCGAGGGGGTGGAGGAGGAACGGCGCCTCTTCTACGTGGCGATCACCCGAGCCCGCCGCGTGCTCGAGATCAACGTGCCGTTCCGTTACCACCACCGCGGGCCTTCACCGGGCGACGGGCACAGCTACGCGCAGATGTCGCGCTTCCTGACCGAGGAGGTGCGGGCCGCGATGGACACCCAGCACGCCGGACCCCCCTGCGGTCCCCGGCTCGAGGTGGGTCCCGTCACCGCCGGATCGGCCGGCCTGGCGTCCGTCGACCGCTGGCTCACCGGGCTGTGGTCGTGATCCGGGTGCTGGCCTCCCGGTAGCATCCCGACGGTGATGTCGGTGGGGCAGGGCGCGCCCGGGTCGGCCGGGGGAGCGGGCGTCGAGGGGGGTCCGCCCCGGCGCCGGGCGGTGTGGATCTACGGTCCGGGCCCGGACCTGCTCATCGCGCTGTGCTGGTTGCCGTTGTTCGCGGTGGGACACGTGCTCTCCGCCGGGCACGGGGCGCACGACGACGACCTCCTGCGCCGCGCCCTCGCCGCGGCCTTCCTGCTGAGCTTCCTGCACCAGCCGCTCACCCTCGGGCTGGTCTACGGCGACCGCGAGCAGTTCCGCCAGCGCCGGTCGCTGTTCATCGCCGCGCCGGTGGCGACGGTGGCCGTCGTGTGCGTGGCCGTCCTGGCCCACCTGTGGATCGTGATCCCGATCGCCGCGGTGTGGAACACCGTGCACACCCTCCAGGAGCGCTACGGCTTGTCGCGCATCTACGCCCGCAAGGCGGGCTACGGGTCGGCGTCGCTGGACCGGTGGATCCTCTACGCCTGGATGGCCGTCGTCGCCCTCGTGGTCGCCGCCGATCCGGCCACCCCGCGCCTGGTGACCCGGGTCAGCCTGGACGGCGTCAACGCCGCGGGTGTGGGCCTGCTCACCGACGCGCGTCCGGCTGCGCTCGCCCTGCTCGTTCCTGCTTTCGTGGTCGCCGTCGGCCTGACCGCCGCCCTCCTCCGCCAGGAGCGCCACCCCGAACGCCACGCGGGGAGCGCCGCCAACCCGGCCAAGTGGATGTACCAGGGGTCGTCGCTCCTGCTGATCGCGTCCATCGCCGTCGACCCCGCGGCGGGTTTCATCGCCTACGTGGGGGCCCATGCCATCGAGTACTTCGTCGTGGTCTACAAGACCAGCGAGCGCCGCTACGCCGGCAGGCGCGACACCCGGGGCGCGTTCGCTCGCGCCTCACGCTCGTGGCCCGGTCGGGTCGCGGCCGTGGGCGCGATCGTCGCACTGGCGCTGCTCGCCCACGCTCGGCTCCACGGAGATCTCTTCGACGGGGTCCTGTACACCGTCGGCGTGCTCCACTTCCTCTACGACGGCGTGATCTGGAAGCTGCGCACCCCTGCGGTGGCCGCTGACTTCTCGATCCGGGCCGGGACGTGAAGGTCGACGGCTGCGAGCTGTGCGAGGCGGCCCGCATGACCACCTGGTACCACAGCGACGACGTGTGCTGGGTCGCCGACTGCGAGATCTGCGACGTCCCCATGGTGGTCTGGAACGACCACGGCGCCGATCCGCCCGAGGTCGACCGAGGCCACATGGTCGAGACCCTCACCCGGGTGGCGACCGAGCGCTTCGGCCCGGACGCTTTTTCGATCGACCGAGTCATGCGCCAGATCCCGGACCACTTCCACGCCCACGCACGCGATTCGGGGTGGTGGCTGCGCCGCTACGGCCGTCGGGTGTGAGCCCGGGCATCGGTGAGATCATGGAGTCATGGCCGAGGTGTCGCTCAAGGGCCGGCTGCTCGTGGCCAACCCGACACTGTCGGATCCGAACTTCGACCGCACGGTCGTCTACGTCCTCGCGCACGAGCCCGAGGGTGCGCTCGGCCTGGTCCTGAACCGCCCGAGCGGCATGGAGCTGGAGGAGCCGCTCCCGCGTTGGGAGCGGCTCGCGGCCGCACCGGCCGTGGTCTTCGTCGGCGGTCCCGTCTCGCCCAGCTCGGCGATCTGCCTGGCCCAGGTGCCGGCGGGCCCGGCCGACGAGGTCGAGGGCTTCGCCCGCCTGACGGGCACGCTCGGCACCGTCGACCTCGAGCACGACCCCGACGATCTCGAGGTCGAGATCGATGCGGTGCGAGTCTTCGCCGGGCACGCCGGCTGGGCGGCGCGCCAGCTCGACGACGAGATCCGCGCCGGGGGCTGGTTCGTGGTCCCGGCGCTCCCCGGCGATGTCATGTCCGCCGATCCGGCGCAGCTGTGGAAGCACGTGCTGCGCCGTCAGGTGGGCCGCATGGCGCTGGTGGCGGGCTACCCCCCGGACCCGGAGCTCAACTGAGCATGCGCCCGCGATGAGCAGCCACGAGGTCCGAAACCAACCCCCGCCGCTCGAAGGCCACGACGTCTACGGCACCGACGTCGCGCTGGTGGAGGCGGTCGAGCGGGAGGGCGCGGGGTGGGCGGCGCCGCAGCTGCACCGGCTCGGATGCCTGGCCGGCTCGGCGGAGGCCATCACCTGGGGTTTCGAGGCCAACGCCTCCCCGCCCGTGCTGCGCACCCACGACCGCTTCGGGCACCGCATCGACCGCGTCGACCACCACCCCTCGTATCACCGGCTCATGACGGTCGCGGTGGGCTACGGCCTGCACGCGGCGCCGTGGAGCGCGCCCCGCGCCGGGGGGCACGTGGCCCGGGCGGCCGGCTTCGCGGTGTGGAGCCAGGTGGACGCCGGGCACGGCTGCCCGATCTCCATGACCTACTCCGTGGTGCCCGCGCTCGGTGCCGCGCCGGCGCTGCTCGCCGAGTGGCAGCCGCTGCTGGCCTCCACGACCTACGACCCCTCGTTCGGGCCGGTGCGGGCCAAGCACGGTGCGCTGGCCGGGATGGCGATGACCGAGAAGCAAGGCGGCAGCGACCTACGGGCCAACATGACCGTGGCGGTCCGGGTCGGAAGTGACGACACCTACTCCCTCACCGGCCACAAGTGGTTCTGCTCGGCGCCGATGTCGGACCTCTTCTTGGTGCTGGCCCAGGCCCCGGGCGGCCTGACCTGCTTCGTGGTGCCGCGGTGGCGCCCCGATGGCGAGCCGAACGCCATCGCGCTGCAGCGCCTCAAGGACAAGCTCGGCAACCGCTCCAACGCGTCGAGCGAGATCGAGCTCGACGGTGCGCTCGGCTGGATGCTCGGTGAGGAGGGCCGAGGTGTCCCGACGATCATCGAGATGGTCACCCACACCCGCCTCGATTGCGTCATCGGCTCGGCGTCGGGGATGCGCCAGGCCGTGGCGCAGGCGACCCACCACGCCGCGCACCGGCACGCGTTCGGGGCCCGCCTGGCGGACCAACCCCTGATGGGTGCGGTCCTCGCCGACCTCGCGGTCGAGTCGGAAGCCGCCACGCTGACCATGGCGCGGCTGGCGGGTGCGTATGACCGGGCCGCGGGCGACGAGCACGAGCGGGCGCTGCGCCGACTGGCCACGGCCGTGGCCAAGTACTGGATCTGCAAGCGCCAGCCTGTGGTCGTGGCCGAGGCGCTCGAGTGCCTGGGCGGCAACGGCTACGTCGAGGAGTCGATCCTCCCCCGGCTCTTCCGGGAGAGCCCCCTCAACGGCATCTGGGAGGGATCGGGCAACGTGCTGTGCCTCGACGTGCTGCGGACGCTGGCCCGCCAGCCGGAGTCCGCGGCCGCGTTCCTCGCCGAGCTCGAGCGCGGGCGCGGTGGCGACCGAAGGCTCGATCGGGCCATCGACGCGCTGCGGGCTGTGCTCGCGCCCGGGATCGCGCCCGACCAGGCCCGGCGCGTGGTCGAATCGATGGCGTTGGCCCTGCAGGGCAGCCTGGTCGTGCGGTTCGCACCCGCGGAGGTCGCCGACGTGTTCTGCGCCACCCGGCTGGGTGGCGAGGGCGGGCGCGCGTTGGGGACCCTTCCCCCGCGGGCGCCGAGCGCTCGCATCGTGGCGCGGGCCACGCCAGTCCCTCACTGAGCCATACAGTTCGATCACCCAAGGTGAGCTTTCGAGCAGAAAGGATGGCTCATCTGGCAAAGCGGTCGGACGCGGTCGGATCCTGTCGTACGGTCCGTGGTGCCGATGTGTGCCGGCAGGAGGATCACATGAACCGGGGCAGGCTCTCTGCAGGGGCGCGGCGCGCGCTGTCGGGCGGCCGCGTGCTGGCGGTCGTGACGGTCATGCTCGGCTGGCTGCTCGTCGCCGTGCCGACAGCGCACGCGGCCACCCTGCTCGGCGACACCGCCGTCGAAGCGAGCCCCGACTACAACCCCTCAGGCACCGCGGAGGCCTTCGCGGCGACCGCCGGCACCAGCGGCACCCTGTCCACGCTGTCGGTCTACGTCGACGGCGGATCGACGGCGACCAAGCTCGAAGCCGGCATCTACGCCAACGGCTCGGGTGCACCCGGCGCGCTCCTCGCCCAGGGCAGCGCGGCCAACCCGATCCCGGGGCAGTGGAACACCGTCGGGATCCCTGCGGTCCCGGTGACCGCCGGCACCACGTACTGGCTCGCCATCCTCACGCCCACGGGCTCGGGCCAGCTCGACTACCGGGACAAGGGCAGCGGCGGGGTGGCCACCTTATCGGCCAACCAGGCGGGGGACGGCACGCTGCCCACCAGCTGGGCGACGACGTCGAGCTTCAACGAGGGGCCCATCTCGATCTACGGCTCCGACGGCGGGAGCGTGAGCGGACCGGTCATCACTGCGGTCCAGGCGACCGGCACGACCGCGTCGAGCACGACGGTGACCTGGACGACCGACGTGCCGTCGACCTCCCAGGTGGCGTACGGGACCTCGACCACCTACGGGTCGACGACGACCAAGGACGCCACGCTGGTGACCTCGCACAGCCAGACGTTGAGCGGGTTGGCGAGCGGGACGCTCTACGACTTCGAGGTCACGAGCACCGACGGCGGTGGGCACACCACCACCTCGCCCAACTTCACCTTCAGCACGACCGGCGGTAGCGCGTCGACGACGGGCCAGTGGGCGCCGGTGCTCAGCTGGCCGCTCGTCGCGGTGCACAGCAACCTGCTCTACAACGGCAAGATGCTGCTCTGGGACGGTTGGCAGACCCCGACGCCCGCCGTCGTCTTCGACCCCGGGGCGCAGACCTTCACGTCAGTGACCAACGCGTCGGGCCTGTTCTGCTCGGGCGTGGTGCAGCTCGCCGACGGGCGCATCATGGTGGCGGGCGGCCACAACCAGTCGACGGGCTTCATCGAGACCGGTGTGCCCGACACCAACATCTTCAACCCGGCCACCAACACCTGGACCAAGGTGGCCAGCATGCACTTCGCCCGGTGGTACCCCAGCCTGACGCTGCTCTCCGACGGCCGGGTGCTGGTCCTGAGCGGCGAGTCGACCCCCGGCGTCTACGTGGACACCCCGGAGATCTACGACCCGACGGCCAACACCTGGACCCTGCTCAACTCGGTGTCGACCTCCGCCGTGCACGAGCCCGAGTACCCCTTGACGTTTCAGCTGCCGAGCGGCAAGGTCCTGGTGATCGCGGCGAGCACCGGCGGCACCTTCCTGCTCGACGTCAACGCGCAGACGTGGACGCCTCTCGGGTCGAGCTCCGTGCTCAACGGGTCCGCCGCCATGTACGCCCCGGGCAAGATCCTCTACAGCGGCGGCGGCAACATCTCCGCCGACACCAACCCGGCCTCGGCCACTGCCCAGGTGCTCGACACCACCGTCGCCAACCCGGCGTGGGCGTCGGCGACGGCCATGAACTACGCCCGCTACGAGCCGACCATGGTCAACCTGCCCGACGGGACCGTCTTCGCCATGGGCGGCGCGGCCCAGACGAGCCAGACCACGACCAACGACGTGCTCCCGACGGAGAGCTGGAACCCGGCATCGGGCACCTGGACGACCCTCGCCTCGCAGGCGGAGGGGCGCATCTACCACTCGACCGCGGTGCTCCAGCCGGACGGCCGCGTCCTCATCGCCGGGGGTGGGCGCTACAACTCGGCGGTCGATCACCTCAGCGCGCAGTACTTCTCGCCGCCGTACCTGTTCAAGGGGTCCCGGCCGACGATCACGTCGTCGCCGCCGAGCGGCTCGTACGCCTCGTCGATCACGGTGCAGACCCCCGATGCGGCGTCGATCGCCTCGGCCTACCTGATCGACCTGGGGACCGACACCCACACCCAGGACCAGAGCCAGCGGCGGGTCCCCCTGTCCTTCACGGCGGGGTCCGGGTCGCTGTCGGTGCAGCTCCCGGCATCGAGCGCCTCTGCTCCTCCCGGGTACTACATGCTCTTCATCACCAACAGCTCCGGCGTGCCGTCGGTGGCGCCCATGATCCAGCTGAGCGGCTCCTCGGTCCCGGACACGACGCCGCCGTCGGTGTCGGTGACGGCGCCGTTGGCGAATGCGACGGTGTCGGGTTCGTCGGTGGTGTTGTCGGCGTCGGCGTCGGACAACGTGGCGGTGGCGGGTGTGCAGTTCTTGGTGGATGGGGTGGCGTATGGGTCGTCGGTGACGGTGGCGCCGTATCAGGTGTCGTGGGATTCGACGAAGGTGGCCAATGGGGTGCATGCGTTGTCGGCGCGGGCGACGGATACCTCGGGCAACCAGGCGACGTCGTCTTCGGTGTCGGTGACGGTGTCGAATGTGGCACCGGCGGGGGTGTCGGTGGATGCGCAGGTGTCGGTGCACGGGCGTTCGACGGTGACGACGCCGGGGTTGTCGACCAAGGCGGCGGGGGAGTGGTTGGTGGCGTTGGTGTCCTCGGATGGGGCGGGGC
>Ga0075030_100003424_pt1 | contig 14387 bp, 9 predicted proteins | sample LitLauG_LLR_2012_FD_71393 | JGI IMG/M metagenome (GOLD analysis project Ga0075030, IMG submission 71393) | Freshwater sediment microbial communities from Pennsylvania, USA - Little Laurel Run_MetaG_LLR_2012 | ecosystem: Environmental > Aquatic > Freshwater > Creek > Sediment | place: USA... | reverse complement strand
GCCACACAAGCGTGTGCCCGCGCACCTTCATGCCGTGCCGGGCGGCGAAATCAACCAGGGCGTCCGCCTGAGAGAAGTCGAACGACTGCGGATCCGGCCGCAACACCTCCCACTTCATAGCGTCTTCGGGTTCGAGCAGGTTGAATTCGCGAGCCAGGGTTGCGGTATAAGCCAACTCCGTAAGGTGTGCTGGCCGCGCCGCTGTGCCGATCAGCGTTCCCGATCGTTGCGCGGCTGCACGCAGGGTTTGAGAGGATGCCGTCCCGAGTCTCAGGCAGAATACTGCCAGCGCCAAAGCCAGAGTGCGTCCCTTGAGAGTGCGATGCATGCTGCCTCACTGTGACCCCGGAAGAAACTCTTGCAAAGGGCACAGCTCACAGCTAGGTTGTGACTTTTTGCAGTAGTTCTTACCTACGCCCACAATCAAGCCGTGCATTTCGTTAAACACCTGCGCGGTGGGAATGCGAGCTGCCGTGCTCATGGGAGATGGAAGATGTGACGAGCCGCGTGTCCCGGCCGCAGCCACAGGCGGTTCCCCTGCGCGGTTGGTATCCAGAGAGACCTGCGCCCCGGTCGGAAGTGCCTGTTCGAACAGTTGCCGGATGTCGTCGTAGCTCGCCTTGGGTGTGATCAGCCCGTGCCGCTCCAGGATCCGTCTGGTATAGGCATCAACGACGAAGACGGGATGATTGCCCGCATAGAGCAGGATTGAATCTGCCGTTTCCGGGCCCACTCCGTTCAGGGCAAGCAGTTCCTTGCGTAGTGTTACAGTCGGTTGTCGGAACATCCGTGCCAGCGACCCGCGATAGTGTTCATCCAGGAAGCGCACGAAAGTTTTCAGACGCTGCGCTTTCTGCCGAAAGTAACCAGACGAACGAATCAGCTTTTCCAGCCTTGGAATAGGCGTGCGCCGGATCCCGGCAACACTCACAAGTCTCGCCTTCCTCAGGCTGGCAAGCACCCTCTCTACGTTGGTCCAGGAAGTGTTCTGCGTGAGATAGGCGCCGACGATGACCTCAAACGGCGACCGAGCGGGCCACCAGTGTTGGCGCCCCCACGCGTCGTAGAGCGTCTGGAAGTAGGCGCGGATGTGCTGTTCAGGCTCCACGGTTGCACAAAAGACGCGCCCCGTCGCGGGTCGCTCCGCTAGGGCCTGCGTCACGTCATTTCTACACCGAAGAACATGGTCCGAAGCGTCCAATTTACTTCTAATGCGAGGATTTTCTGGCACCAACTGCTGTTCTCCGAATTGTCGCCTCTTACCTCGGCGCTCGGTACAGGTACCAAGGTTACTTTTTCAGAATTCCCATTGGGTTGACAATTTGTGTCAGTGCGAAACACTCCCGTTGAATCCCCCCGGAAATCAGCGGTTTCGCATACCCCGAGTGTGCGGGATACAGGAGAGATATGTCTCAGCGGCTGGGCGACCTGCTCGTAAAAGAAAAGGTCATCACCCCAGAGCAGTTGGAACAGGCAACCAAGCTTCAGAAGGAGTCCCATTGCCGTCTGGCCTCCGCTCTGGTGAAGCTCGGCTTCCTGTCGGATGAAGATGTCACTAATTTCCTCTCGCGCCAGTATGGCGTACCTGCAATCAATCTCTCATATTTTGAAATCGATCCGGCCGTCGTCAAGCTAATCCCGTACGAAACCGCGAAGCGCTACCAGATTCTCCCGCTCAGCCGTGTGGGCGCATCGCTCACCATCGCCATGGTCGATCCGACCAACGTCTTCGCCATGGACGATATCAAGTTCATGACCGGCTTCAACATCGAGCCGGTCGTCGCGTCGGAAAGTTCCATCGTCGAGGGCATCGACAAGGCCTACGGCACTTCCAAAGAGGAAGAGCTCGAGCAGGTGATGCAGTCGATGAACGAATTCGGCGAAGGAGCCGACATCGAACTGCAGTCTGATGAGCAGGAGATGGAGCTGAAGGAGCTGGAAAAAGCGGCCGACGAAGCTCCCATCGTCAAGCTCGTGAACCTGGTGCTCACCGACGCGGTCAAGCGCGGCGCCAGCGACATTCACATGGAGCCGTACGAAAAAGAGTTCCGTGTGCGCTTCCGCATTGACGGCGTCCTGCAATCGATCATGAATCCGCCGCTGAAGCTGAAAGACGCCATCACCTCGCGCCTCAAGATCATGGCCAAGCTCGACATCAGCGAAAAGCGGCTGCCGCAAGACGGCCGCATCATGCTGAAGATGCAGATCGCCGGCAAGAAGAAACAGCTCGATTTTCGCGTCTCAACCTTGCCAACTCTCTGGGGCGAGAAGATCGTGCTCCGGCTGCTGGACAAAGAGAATCTGCGCCTCGACATGACTAAACTGGGCTTCGAGTCCGAGTCGCTGGTCAAGTTTGAGAAGGCCATCCTCAAGCCCTACGGCATGGTGCTGGTGACGGGGCCGACCGGATCGGGCAAGACCAACACTCTGTATTCGTCGATTTCGCGGTTGAACCAGCCCGACACCAACATCATGACCGCTGAAGATCCGGTCGAATTCCAGTTGGGCGGCGTCAACCAGGTGCAAATGAAAGAGCAGATCGGCCTGAACTTTGCTGCCGCGCTGCGCGCCTTTCTGCGGCAGGATCCCAACATCATTCTGGTGGGCGAAATCCGAGACTTCGAAACCGCCGAAATCGCCATCAAGGCCGCGCTCACCGGCCACCTGGTTTTGTCGACCCTGCACACCAACGGCGCGCCCGAAACCATCACGCGTCTCATGAACATGGGCATTGAGCCCTTCTTGGTAGCGACCTCGGTCCACCTGATTTGCGCCCAGCGACTGGTACGACGGATCTGCAAGGACTGCGCCGAGCCCGTCGAAGTGCCGGCACAGGCACTGATCGAGGAAGGCTACACACCGGAAGAAGCCAAGACGGTACAGATCATGAAGGGCAAAGGTTGCGCTACTTGCAACAAGACGGGCTACAAGGGCCGGACGGGCTTGTACGAAGTGATGGAAGTCGACGATGAGATCAAGGAACTGGTACTGGTGGGCGCTTCGGCGCTCGAACTCAAGAAAAAAGCGATTGAACGCGGCATGATCACCCTGCGACGCAGCGGTTTGATGAAGGTTGCGCAAGGCTGGACCACGCTCGAAGAAGTGGCTCGCGAAACGATCCACTAGAACGGGAGAGGGAAAAGAAGACTATGGCGCTCTCACTAAGCGATCTGCTCCGGCGCATGTTGGAAATGAGCGGAAGCGATCTGCATATCACCACCAATTCTCCGCCGCAAATCCGTGTCCACGGGCATCTGGTGCCGCTAGATCTGCCGCAGTTGACGCCGGCCGAGACCAAGCAACTCGCCTACAGCGTGATGACCGACTCGCAGAAGCACCGGCTGGAAGAGAGCCTCGAACTGGACTTTTCGTTTGGCCTAAAAGGACTGGCCCGCTTCCGCGCCAACGTCTTCAATCAGCGCGGCGCCTCGGCCGCGGTTTTCCGTCTGATTCCCTTTGAGATCAAGTCCTTCCATCAGCTGGGCCTGCCTCCGGTGGTCAGCAAGATGTGCGACAAGCCGCGCGGGCTGGTGCTGGTTACCGGGCCGACGGGCTCGGGCAAGTCCACCACCCTGGCCGCCATGATCGACAAGATCAACACCGAGCGCCACGATCACATCCTCACCATCGAGGACCCGATCGAATTCGTGCACATGAACAAGAACTGCGTGGTCAACCAGCGCGAATTGCACTCCGATACCAAGAGTTTTACCGACGCCTTGCGCGCCGCGCTTCGTGAAGACCCGGACGTGGTGCTGATCGGCGAAATGCGCGATCTGGAAACCATCGAGTCGGCGCTGCGCATCGCGGAAACCGGCCACCTCACTTTCGGCACATTGCACACCAACTCCGCGTCCTCCACCATCAACCGCATCATCGACGTGTTCCCGGCGCATCAGCAGCCCCAGATCCGCGCCCAGCTGTCGCTCGTGCTGGAAGGCATTATGTGCCAAAGCCTGCTGCCTCGCGCCGACAACAAGGGACGCGCCATGTGCATGGAAATTCTGGTGCCGAACGCGGCCGTCCGCAACCTGATCCGCGAAGACAAGATTCACCAGATCTACTCGGCCATGCAGTCGGGCCAGGAAAAGTTTGGCATGCAGACCTTTAACCAGGCGCTTGCGACCGCGTATTTCCAGAAGCAGATCAGCATGGAAACAGCGATTTCCCGCTCCAGCAACCAGGATGAATTGCAGGAGATGATCGCGCGCGGTGCGAGTCTTTTGAGCCGGCCGAGTTCGAGTCCGGTGGGGGGAAGGGCCGCCATGCCCCTCAAGAAGTGAGCCGCTGCAGGGGGTATGCAGGGGAAAAAGAAATAGATAGAGACAGGACAGACATTCGAATCAATCAGCAAAGCGCACCAGCGCGTTAAGGAGAAATGAACCATGCCGGTTTTCACATTTTCAGGAAAGACTGCCTCGGGCGAAAAGGTCCAGGGAGAGCGGGTGGCTTCCACCAAAGAGATGCTGGCCACCCAGCTCCGACGGGAACGCATTCAGCCCGCCTCCATTCGGGAGAAGGGCAAGGAATTTTCCATGCCCACGTTTGGCAGCGGCAAAATCAAGGTCAAGGAAGTCGCCGTATTCTTCCGGCAGTTCTCGGTCATGATCGATGCCGGCCTGCCGCTGGTGCAGTGTCTGGAAATTCTGGCCGCTAACCAGGAGAATCCAAACTTCCAGAAGACGCTCACCGGCGTTCGGACCACGCTCGAAGGCGGTTCGACTCTGGCCAACGCCATGCGCCAGTATCCGAAGGTGTTCGACGACCTGACCACCAACATGATCGAGGCTGGTGAAACCGGCGGTATTCTCGACATCATCCTGCAGCGACTGGCGACCTATGTAGAAAAGGCCGTCAAGCTGCGTTCGGCCATCAAGTCGGCGTTGATCTACCCGGTCGCGGTCGTCTCCATCGCCATTCTCATTGTGGGCGCGCTGCTCAAGTGGGTGGTGCCCATCTTCGCCAATCTCTTTGTCGGACTGGGAGTCTCGCTGCCCCTGCCTACCCGCATCGTGGTTGGCCTGAGCGCCTTTGTGGGCCATTTCTGGTGGTTCTTCATCTTCGGCGCGGTCGCCGGGGTGTTCGGAATCAAGCAGATTATCAAGCATCCGCGAGGCCGCTATTACTTCGACTCGATGCTGCTCAAGCTGCCGATCATCGGCCTGCTGCTGCGCAAGATCGCCGTGGCCCGCTTCACCCGGACTCTGGGCACGTTGATCACTTCGGGTGTGCCGATTCTGGAAGGTCTGTCCATCACCGCGCGCACCTCTGGCAACGCCGTGCTGGAAGAAGCGTTGATGAAAGTTCGGAAGGCGATCGAGGAAGGCCGCACTATTGTCGATCCGCTGCGCGAATGCGGAGTCTTCCCCAATATGGTCACCCAGATGATCGGCGTCGGCGAAGCGACCGGCGCCATGGACGCCATGCTGCAGAAGATCGCCGATTTCTATGAAGACGAAGTCGACTCGGCCACCAAGGACATGCTGGCGATGTTGGAACCGGTCATCATCGGCATCCTCGGTCTGACCATCGGCGGCATCGTGATCTCGCTGTATATGCCGCTGTTCGCAATGATTTCGAAACTGGCAGGGTAGCAAACCCGCGGCTCGTAGTTCGTAGCTCGTAGTTCGCAAAACCTCCGCGAGCTGCAAAGCACGAACTACGAGCCCCGAACTGCGAACTACTGACTTCATGCACTCCATCACTGATGACCGCAACTGGCTGACCTGGCTGGTCAAGGTTCGCATCCTGATCCTGACCGTACTGCTCGCCATCGAACTGGCCGTCATCCGCCTGACCCCCAGCCCGCTGCCCGTCATGCCGTTCCTGACGGGCATGGTGCTGTGGTTCGTGTTCTCACTCTTCTTTCTCTTCCTGGTTTCGGTCTGGCAGGAACACCGTCTGCAGGCCATGTTGCAGGTCCTCAGCGACCTGGCCATGGTCACGCTGGTGGTGCATCTCACCGGGAACATCGACAGTTCGTTGAACTTCCTCTATCCGCTCGTCATCATCGTGGCCTGCATGCTCCTGCCGCGCGCCTGGGGTTACCTAAGCGCAGCCCTGGCCTTCATCTTCTTTGGGACCATCCTCGAACTTGATTATTACGGAGTGATCCCTTCGTTCGCGAATTCACATCCCAAGCTGAAGGCTTTGCAAGTCGTAATTTTCGTCAATCTGTTTGCCTATTTCGCCATCGCTCATCTGGCCGGGCTGCTCGTGTCCAAGCTCCGGCAAGTTGATGTGCAGCTGAAGGATGCCAGCGGAGCGCTCCAGAATCTGCAGGCGCTGCACGAGAATATTGTGCAGTCGATGAGTGAAGGTGTCATCACCACCGGTCTCGACGGGCGCATCACACTCGTGAACCGGGCAGCCCAGCAGTTGCTCGAGATCTCCGAGGCGGAATTGCGTGGCCGCTCCGTGGCGGACATTTTTCAGGATCCGCTTCCCGCCTTCGGATCGGGACGGGGCGATGCCGAGGTTCGTTACATTGCCGCGAATGGTTTTCGCAAGACGTTCCGTGTCATGGTGTCTGCGCTGAATGTGAATGTGCCAGGCGGCCTGGGTTTCGTGTATACGTTCGACGATCTGACCGAAATCCGCCGGCTGGAACGCGAAGTCCGCATGCAGGACCGGCTGGCGGCAGTTGGCCGTCTGGCCGCCGCGATCGCGCACGAAATCCGCAATCCGCTGACCTCGATTGCCGGATCGGTCAGCATGCTGTCGGACGCGCCGGCCCTGAGCCAGGAGGAACGGCATCTGCTCGAGATCGTGACCCGCGAGTCGGAGCGCCTGAACGGCATCATCACTGACTTTCTGGCCTATTCCCGCGGCAAACAGTATCGCTTCGAACGGGTGAGCCTGGCGCCGCTGCTCGAGGACACGCTTACCCTGCTCGAACATCGCCTCGCGGTCGAGGGAACGGGCATCCGCCTCGAACGCAGCCTGCCCAAATCCGATGCCCTCGTTCTGGCCGATGGCGACAAACTGAAACAGGTGTTCTGGAACTTCTGTGAAAATGCGGTGCGCGCCATGAAAAAGACGGGCGGCAAATTGACCGTCGGTCTCACCGAACGCGGCCCTGACTGGGAGATGAGCTTTACCGATACCGGTCCGGGCATCAGCCCGCAACAGTCGGAAAAGATTTTCGAGCCTTTCCAGTCGAATTTCGAAGGTGGAACCGGCCTCGGGCTGGCCATTGTTTACCAGATCGTCCAGGCTCATGACGGCAAGGTTTGGGTGCGCTCGGAAGTAGGGAAGGGCACCAGCTTTGTTTTGCGCCTGCGGCGTTTGGACGAAGGCGTCACGGCTTTGTCCCCCTCCGCGTCGAAATCCGCGGCGCCCAAATTGACCGAGAAGTCGCTGGCGGCATCGGGAGGAGGACCTCGTGGGTAACATCCTCGTGACCGATGACGAGCGCTCAATCTGCGAACTGCTCGACATCGCCCTGCGGCGCGACGGTCACAAGGTGGAGACCGTCACCAGCGGCGAAGCGGCCAAGCGCAAAATCGAGAGCGCTCTGTTCGATGTAATTGTCACCGATATCAAGATGCCGGGCGTGGATGGGGTCGAAGTACTGCGCCATGCGCACAAAATCTCGCCCGAGACCGCCGTGATTCTGATGACCGCGGTGGACGACTATGAAGCGGCAGTTCAGGCCGTCAAAGCCGGCGGCGCCACCGATTACATTCGCAAGAGCCCGGGGCTGGTCGACGATATCAAACTGGGCATCGCGCGCGCCCTCGAACGAGTCTCGCTCAGCCGGCAGAATTTCGCCCTGCGCCGGGATGCCGCTACGCGCAACTCGCTCGACAATATTGTCGGTATCAGTCCCGCGCTTGAAAAACTCAAGCAAACCATTCGCACCGTGGCTTCCACCAACAGCACCATTCTGGTCTACGGCGAAAGCGGCACGGGCAAGGAACTCGTCGCCCGCGCCGTGCACACTTGTTCGCCGCGCGCTGCCGAAGGGTTTGTCTCCGTCAACTGCGGCGCCTTTCCGGAAACTCTTCTGGAAAGCGAGCTTTTTGGCTATGTCAAGGGCGCGTTCACGGGGGCCAACCAGAACAGGCGCGGACTCTTTGAAGTGGCGGATCATGGCACCATCTTTCTCGACGAGATTGGCGACATGACCATGCCTATGCAGGTCAAGTTGCTGCGCGTGCTGCAGGAGAGAACGGTGCGTCCGGTGGGCGGCACGAGCGAGATCGCCGTCGATGTGCGCGTCATCGCCGCCACCAATCGCGATCTCGACAAGCAGGTTGCCGAGGGCACCTTCCGGGAGGACCTCTACTATCGCCTGAGCGTGATACCCATCCGCGTACCCGCTCTGCGCGAGCGCAAGGGAGATATCCCGCTGCTGGCGAATCATTTTCTGAAAAAGTACGGACCGGCGGCGGGAAAGAGCATTCACGCCGTGACCGCAGCTTCGCTCGAGGCGCTTTCCGGCTATGAGTGGCCGGGCAATGTCCGCCAGCTGGAGAACGCGATCGAACGAGCCGTAGCCATGGAACTCGGCAGCGAGGTAACCGTCGAACTGCCCGTGGAACGCTCCAAGGCGCGCGCCGTAGCCGCCGGAGCGGAGACTGCTTTCGGCGTATCCGCGGGCTCCGTATTACCGGAAGGCGTGAATATGGAAAACTACGTCGCGCAGATCGAGCGATCCCTGCTGCAATCGGCCCTTGGACAAACCCACGGAGTCCAGATCAAGGCCTCCGAACTGCTGGGCATCTCCTACCGCTCGTTCCGCCACCTGATGAAGAAGTACGAGCTCTAACTCCGAGACCAGGAACCAACCTGTTTTGAGAAGAAGCTGTTGGAGCCGGGTAGCTCGGCCACTCATTGCTCAGGTTGGGATTTGATGCTTACCAAGTCTTCGGAACATTCACGTAAGAAGAGTCCAGGGCCGCCACCGAAGGGCATCCGAGCAGTCTCAGCGTACGCTCCAGGTCGGTGCGTAGGATCTCGATCGCACGAGCGACTCCAGCCTCGCCGGCCGCGGTGAGGCCATAGGCATAGGCGCGTCCACTTAGAACAGCACGGGCTCCCAGGCAGATTGCTTTGGCGATGTCCGTACCGCGTCGAATGCCTCCATCCATCCAGACTTCCACCTGTTTTCCCACGGCTTCGACAACCTCGGGCAACGCTCGCAGAGCGGACGGAACGCAGTCGAGTTGCCGGCCGCCATGGTTCGATACCGAAATGGCCGCGGCCCCTTCGTCCGCGGCACGGCGCGCGTCATCAGCGGTCAGAATGCCTTTGATGACAATCGGCCCCTGCCAGTGATCACGGATCCATCGCAGGTCCGCCCAGGACACGGCCGATTGGGCCAGTGCGGCGGCGACGTCGATCAGTGGCATCGGGCCCTGGCCTGGGATGACCACGTTCGGCAGGGTGCGCAGACCGCCATCAAGCAGAAAATCAATCAGCCATCCTGGCCGGGAGAGAACTTGAAAGACGAACGGAAACTTCTCCAGCAGGCTGCCGCTGATGAGTTCTTTCATCCCGTTGCGGTAGTCACGTTCGCGCATGCCTGACACGGGTGTGTCGATGGTGACGACGAGCGCGCCGAATCCCGCCGCCCGCGCCCGGGCAATCGCTGCTTCCGCTGCGCCGCGGCCACCCATCACGTAAAGCTGGTATAACACTGGTCGCGAGGACGCTGCTCTGACATCCTCTAACTTGTGCCCTGAGATAGTAGAGAGAATGTATGCTGTGCCCGCCTTCCCGGCGGCTCGGGCGGCAGCCACCTCGCCGCTGGGATGCATCATCCGGCTGTATCCGACTGGTGCGAGCAGGAAGGGAAGAGCGAGCTCAAATCCCAGAATGCGGGTGTGCAGGTCGCAGTCGGAGGAAGCGACTGCGTAACGCGGCCGGAAGGTGACATCCTCGTAGACACGGCAATTTTCGCGCAGCGTAACCTCGGCCTCGGCTCCGCCATCCAGGTAGTCGAACACCGCTTTCGGCACCCTTCGGCGCGCGATCGTCCGCAGGTCTTCGACGCAGACAACCCGGGGGGATGCAACGGTGCGGGAAGCTCTGGTTGCTTCGGTCATGGCAAGAGAGCGCGCCCTCGCAAAACGCATGAGTCGGACACTACGTCGGAAGTCTAAACCGCGCGGTCCGCCAATGGAAGGACAGCTGACGCCGAACGAACGCAGTGTCGAGGAGAGGAGAAAACGCCGCCCGATTGCTAAGATAGGTCGTGCTCGTAAGCGCCTGACAGCAGTCTCGCTGCGTGCCGTTCCGAGGGATAGAGGCCACCGCAATGTGCCGGAATATCAAGATCCTGTTCAACTTCGATCCGCCAGTTACCGAAGAAGAGGTCCGGGCGGCTTCGCTTCAGTTCGTGAGAAAGATCAGCGGTTTCAATAAACCGTCGAAAGCCAACGAAAGCGCGTTCCTGGCAGCGATCGACGAAATCGCCGGAGTTTCGACTCGTCTCCTGCGCTCGCTCGAAACGACCGCGCCTCCGAGGAATCGGGAAGAAGAGGCCGCCAAGGCGAAGGCTCGGGCGGCTGAGAGATTCGGGGCCTGACAGGGCCGGGGATCGTTTCTAACAACTGAACAAATTCGAGGTGCGTGCGTCACATTCCTGGGAGCCGCTCTTTGATATAGCTTGCGTAGGGTTTCTGGAATCCCCTCCGATTCCGAAGTCTCGGGTACGAGGGGGTTCGTATGTGTCGCCGCCACCGGCCATTCCTGGCTACGCTTCGCAATTTTCTTTCTATTGTCATCTTCTTTCTGTTGACGACTGTCCTTTGGGGACAGGACGCCGCTACTGGAGCGCTGCGCGGGGTGGTCCTGGATGCGCAAGGAGCGCGCGTGACCGGTGCGGACATTGTGGCGATCCGGATGGAAAATGGGATCCGGTATCACGCCGCAACGGATTCAGCAGGACGATTTCTGCTGGATTTGCTGCCGCCGGGGGACTATTCGGCGCGCGCGGAGGCGGAGGGGATGTCTCCCCAGGTTTCCCCGGTCGTCCGGGTGGAGGTGGGCGGCGCAGCGCAACTGGCCTTCAAGTTAAGTGTGGCGGGCGCGAAGGAGACGGTCACGGTTTCGGAGTCGGCGCATATCGTGGAGACGAATCCGACGGCGGTTTCGGCACTCGTCGATGAGCGGGCGATTGCGGATTTACCGCTGAACGGGCGGCGGTTCACCGATCTGCTGCTGCTGACGCCGGGGGTGACGCAGGATCCACGGGGGCTGACTTCCGAATCAAACGGGGATCTTTCGTACGGCGGTCTTCGGGGCTACCAGTCCAGCTACCTGGTGGATGGACTGGACAACAATAACGGATTCTTCGCGCAGGCACGGGGTCGTTATCGCGCGCCCTACCAGTTTTCGAATGAGGTGGTGCGGGAGTTTCGGGTGTCGTCGAACAGTTATGGAGCGGAGTCGGGGCGCGCGGGAGGGGCGATCGTCAACGTGGTGACTAAGTCGGGGACGAATCAATGGCACGGGACGGGATTTTATTATCTGAAAGACAGTTCGCTGGGCGCGGCTCCTGCGTTTGTAGGATTCAAGCCGGCGAGTCAGCAGCATCAATTTGGCGGGACTCTGGGCGGGCCGATCCAGAGGAACCGAACGTTTTTCTTTGCAGGATATGACCAACACATTTTTCATGTGCCCGCAGTCGTGGAGTTTATGAATGGAAGCACGGTGGTAACGCCGCAGGCGGGGACCCTGGTGGCTCCGGGGGATTATGAAGACTGCGATGCCAGTGTGGGAGGGATTGCCTGTGACAAGACCAGGGTGTTGGCGTCGGCGGTGCAACTTTCGACGATCGGAGGGACGTTTCAAGCAAAGTTATTGGGGAACACCGGGTTCATGAAGGTGGATCATGCGCTGACAGCGCATCAGTATCTTTCGGCGCGGTTGAGCACTTCGCGGTATTACGGGACGAACAACGTGTTTCTGGATCCTGCAAGCCCGGTTACCAATAATGCGATCAGCGCGAATGGGGAAGAGGAGGTCACGACCGAAAGCGCATCGCTCAGCTTGTTAAGCAGTATTACGCAGCGGTTGACGAGCCATCTGCGGGCGCAGTTTTCGCGTGACCTGCAACAGTCGTTTCCGAATGGAGCGGGAGTGCGCACGCGGATCTACGATGTGATCGACAGTTTCGGGGGCTCGTCGATTTTGCCGCGGCGGACGCGGGAACACCGCCTGCATGCGGCGGAGACGCTGAGCCTGAGTGCAGGCCGCAACGAGTGGAAGTTTGGCGGCGATGCGATGTTCACCTGGGACGATAACTACTTTCCGTCGCTCTTTGGGGGTGAATACATCTACGACAACCTGCCAGTGGACCCGTGGACGTTCACCCCGATGCATGGCGGGCTCGAACTGACGCCGCTGCGGGCCTGGGCGCATAACCTGCCACGCTACTACGTGCAGAATTTGGGGAATCCGGTTTCGCATCCGGACAGCAATGACTATGCAGCCTTCGTGCAGGACACCTTGCGGCTGACGCGACGTTTCGCATTGAGCCTGGGGGTGCGCTACGACTTGCAAACGTTTGGGACACGGGGACTGATCCGCAATCCGTTGTGGCCGGCGGCGGGAAAGATGCCATCGAGCGCGGACAATTTCGCGCCTCGGGTAGGACTGGCTTATGCGATTGGCGACCAGCGGCCTCTAATGGTACGCGCGGGGTTCGGGATCTTCTACACGCGCATTCCGCAGATATACCAGTCGGCGGTGATCAACAGCAACGGGCTGAACGTGACGCATCTTCAACTGGACAACATGGATTTCTACGAGCGTCAGTTATTTCCAGCGTATCCCAGTGCGGCCGTGAATTGTCCCAAGGGACCGGTGGTGTGTACGTTGCCCGATGAGTTGAAACCATACGCCACGAGCGAGGTTTCGGCATTCGCCCCCGGGTTTGACACGCCGAGGGTGCGCCAGGGGAGTTTGAACTTGGAGCGGGAACTGGCGGACGGGTTCACGGCCGGGCTTTCTTATTTGTATGTGCACGGCATCGACCTGATTCGCGCGCGGGATGTGAACCTGCCTCCGCCGACTTACTACAGCTATCCTATCTACGACTCGAGTGGAAGCAATCTTCAGAACTCTTTTTACAACGTGGAATCGTTCAGCACGTGGCAAACCACGCGGAGCATGAGTTGCCCTTATCCGCCCTGCATTAACGATGTGGCGCGTCCGGTGGCACAACTCGGGGCGATCGACCAGTTTGAGAGCGCAGCGTCGAGTTGGTATCAGGGCATGACCGTGTCGCTGCGCAAGCGGATGTCGCACGGGATCTATTTCCGGGTCGCGTACACTTGGGCGCATGCCATTGACGACGGGCAGGATGCGCTGGTAGCAGGGCAACCGGCCACCGTGCAGAACTCCTATTCGGTAAAAAATGAGCGCGGCCCAAGTGTGACCGACCAGCGGCATCGGTTGTCGGTTTCATGGATTACGGAACCACGGCCGTTCGATCCGGGACGGGGTGCACTGGCAGCGATCTTCGATCACTGGAGGCTATCGGGCGTCATGACATACGGCAGCGGGCGCCCGGCGCAAGCGCGCGTATATGGCGATCCGAATCAGGATGGAAACACCAGCAACGACCGGTTGCCCGGATTCGGAAACAATGCGTTCGTGGGCCCGGACTACGCAACCATGAACCTGCGCTTGGCACGGAAAATCAATCTCGGGGGTCACTACCGTCTGGAATTGACGGCGGAGTCGTTCAACCTGTTCAACCGGGACAACAAGCGGTTTGGGGTTGGGGACAACGGCTTCTGGAATTCAGCCGGGCAGTTTGTCGTGTACTCCAAGCGGGCGGGTGGTATTTACTATCCTGCTTATTATCAACAGCCTGCGGCCTTCATGCGGGCGGCGAGCGCGTATGCTCCGCGCCAGATCCAGATGTCGATGCGATTCCTGTTCTGAGAGTCAAGTGCAGTTTTTTTTACAATCCACTTGACTTGGCGACGGAGGCTTGCCATAACTAACAGGTCCAGTTAGGGCAGGGGTACAGTTCCCTTGGCGGAGGTCCGAATTTCAAGAGGGGGATCCCTCGAAAAACGTGCTTGCCGCGTTGGCGGAGGGTACGGCAGTGAAGATATCGTCAAGGAAGTGAAGCGCCACTCCTTTTCGCTAGCGAAGCCGCACGCAAGAAACAGGACTAAAACAACATCCGGCCGTTTTCTGTGGGGACAGACGGCCCGATCCTCTCTTCTTAGCATTTTCATAGGTTTGGGATTTTTCTGTACGCAGTGACCATGCGACACACGCATGGCGGGCCGAATCCAGGGTGATTATGAGGGGGATGTAAATCCCCTGCCCACGATGTGAGCCGGATCCTTTCCCGTTCGGGTCTCCCGTTGTCGAGCAGGGCGGAATGGGAGCGCCTCTTCAATGGAATTCCAGGACAA
>Ga0075030_100003423_pt1 | contig 14388 bp, 9 predicted proteins | sample LitLauG_LLR_2012_FD_71393 | JGI IMG/M metagenome (GOLD analysis project Ga0075030, IMG submission 71393) | Freshwater sediment microbial communities from Pennsylvania, USA - Little Laurel Run_MetaG_LLR_2012 | ecosystem: Environmental > Aquatic > Freshwater > Creek > Sediment | place: USA... | reverse complement strand
CTTCTGGTCGCTGCCCTATTACCTGGTAGGGGCGGCGATAGCCGGGGTCATGACGGCGACCTTGCGGACGGCGGACTGGCCGGCCTCGCTGCTGGTTCTGCCGCTGATGGGGCTGGTGTACGTCTCCTACCGCGTGCATGTGCGGCAAGCAGTCGGCAGGATCAGGCAGGCGGCGGTGTAATCCGGGACGATCCTATGACCTGTCCCACCCGAGCGGATCTTCGGCGGCCGTTCCGCAAAGCGCGGCGCAAACGATCCTGCAACTGTGTCTGTCAGACATGTGACAACGCCCTGTGGGGAGGGTGAACCGTACTGAGCGGCCAGGTTCGCCAGGACTTACCCACCCTGTCCCACATTGACTCCATCGCCAATTGGTCCTCCACGCACTAAACTAAGCGGCGTGGCCCCGTTTCTATCATTTACCTTGCAGTCGCGGGATCCTTGCGCTGGGCGGACTGCTGACCCTTGGCGGAACCTGCTTTGGTCAGGTCCTCTCGGACGAGCTGCCGGTTTCGACGCGGTCTCGGCCTTGGGCGGGACCCTGGCGACCGTTTCGAACGTGAAATACGCCACGCCGGACCCCGTGCTCCAGCAAAGCATGGAATTGGCGCGGCCGGCGATCCACGCCCAGATCGCCCAGCAGTATGGCTGGGACGGCAGCGGCATTGCCGTCATCGACGTGGCCGGCATCATCGCCGGTAATGGCGCCTGCGCCGTCCCTGCCGCAACCAGAAGGTGAACTTCCGCGGGTGGCCCTACCACATTCGAGTGCTCAACCTGTCCCTGGGCCGCGCGATCCTGGAAGGCGGGCATCGTGGTGGTCACCCGCCGCGGGGAATCTCGGCCGCGATCGTTTCTTACCCTTGCCAGCACATCGGCGGCCTTGGCGCGGCGATTCCCGCCTACCTTCAGTTGAGCGGCACCAGCATGGCGGCGCCAATGGTGACTGGGGCCGTCCAGCGTCATCGTGGACCCTTCGACCGGAGCCACCTACCAGGTTTACAACGACCTCTTTTACGGTGGGCGCGGGTTATCTGAATATCCGGGTGGCGCTGAACAACAACGACAGCACGAATGGCAGCGGCCACCGCGCTTTCCCCTACTGTGGTTCGGGACAGCACTACCGGCAAGGTGACGCTTTCGGGCGGGGCGGACATGGGAGGCCAGTGACGGCACGATGAGCAGCCTCCCGGCTGAGCGCACAGGCCGATTCCTGGGCGCTCGAGGCGGCGGCGTCATCGGGGACAATCCGATGATCACTGGTCCAAGCAGAGCGGATGTTTGGCGGCCGCTCCGCAAACCGCGGCGCCAACGATCCCGCAATGGTGTCTGTCAGACATGCGGCAACGCCCTCTGAGGAAGGTGAACCGTCTTCCAAAAGCGGCATAACATTGCGCTCATTCGTCAGGCGCCCGGAGCGGTCAACGGGACAAAGTGTCCTCGCCCCTGGCCCAAGGGACAAGTTGTCCTCGGAGCGCGACACTGGTCGCCCGAATCTTCAATAACTTACGGGGCCTCCGCTGCGGCACGCCGGTTGCATCTCTTAACGCGACGGCGGCGATTCGGCTGCCTGGAAACGAGGAGTTTTCGCAATGAAAAGAGTTCTACCTCTTTTATTAGTGGTTTCGGCCATCGGCGGCTTCGCCCAAATGCCGGGCCAGGCGCCGGCCGGCCCCCAACGGTATATCGTCCGTATCAAGGACAGCGTGCATGCCAGACGTGATGTGGAGCCTCTGCCTGGGATCCGCAAACATCAACGCATGGAGAACCTCCCGATCGTAACCGTCGATGTCACTCCGGAGGAACTGAAACAACTGCGTTCCCATCCGGATGTGGAATATGTCGTACCGGACCGGCCGGTCGCCGCCAGCAGCAGCATCATTGCCGACACCATCCATGCCCCGGTGGCGTGGGGCATCGGGCAAAACGGCACCGGCATTGGCGTAGCCGTGATCGACAGCGGAATCAAAGCGGATTTTCACGACCTTGGCGACGCCTACGGAAACACCGGCGTCTCCCCCACCGGCGTGCAACTGGGCCGCGTGGTCTACCAGGAGAACTTCCTCGTCCCGGCAAAGAAGGACGATGGCTCGGTCAACCCGGATCGCTACAAGACACACGATCAATACGGCCACGGCACGCACATCGCCGGCATCATCGCGGGCAACGGCTTCATCTCGCAGCAGCTTGGCTCCATCCGGTCGCTTTCGGGAATCGCGCCCAACGCAAAGCTGATCGATCTCCAGGTGCTGGACCAGAACGGCCAGGGCACCGACAGCAATGTGATTGCCGCCATCAACCAGGCCATTGCCCTGAAGGGCAAGTACAACATTCGCGTCATCAACCTGTCTTTGGGACGCCGCGTCTACACGCCGTTCGCAAAGGATCCGCTCTGCCTGGCCGTGGAACAAGCATGGCGGAAGGGTATTGTCGTGGTGGTCGCCGCCGGCAATGAAGGCCGGAATAACGATTACGGCACGTACGGCTATGGCACGATTCAGGCGCCGGGCAATGATCCCCTGGTGATCACGGTGGGTGCGATGCGCACCGCCGGCACGTCCGACCGCGGCGACGACGAAATCACTACTTACAGCTCGCGCGGTCCGACCACGATCGACCACATCGTCAAGCCCGACCTGGTGGCGCCGGGGAACCTGATCGACTCGGCGATGGCCGACGCGTACCTCTCGAAGACGTATCCGCAGAACGAGGTGGATCCTCTGAGTGTCTTCAACCCGAGTGCGATCGCCAAGTACGTGCAGAGCGGCAAGCCGAGCGATCTGCCGGACTACTACCGCCATCAGAACTACCTCACGTTGAGCGGCACCAGCATGGCCGCCGCGGTGACCAGCGGGGCCGTGGCCCTGCTGTTGGACTCGGAGTCGAACCTGACCCCCAACCAGGTGAAGGCCCGGCTGATGCGCACGGCCAGCAAGAGCTTCACCAACTTCGGGCCCTTCTACTTCGACTATTCGGTGAAGGCCGCCCGCTACGATCAGGAAGCCCAGGACATCCAGGTGTTCGAAATACCAGCCGATCAGCAGGACATAACGGATGCCCAAAGCAAAATGGCCGACCCAACCACGAAACTACAGCAGGCCCAAACCGCCCTGGCGCAGGCCACGGCAGCCGTGCCGGCCGCGCAAGCCGCGGTGGATTCCGCTACCGCCCCTGCGGCTTCGGCTCAGACTGCGTACACCAACGCTCAGAATCTGGATACGAGCATGAAGGCGCAGGTGACCCAGGATCAGGCCACCCTGAAGGCCGACCAGACGGCCCAGTCGACAGCCAATACCAATCTGCAGAATCTGCAGCACTCGCTGCAAACGGCGCAGAGCAACGCCCAACACGACCAGCAGAACGCCCAGAACGACTACGCGAATATGCAAAAAGATCTGGCCAACAACAACACCGGCGCATATAACAACGACCTGGCCAAGTACAACACAGATACGGCTAAGTACAACGCAGACCTCGCCCAGATCGCTTCCCTGCAGCCGCAGGTGACTGCCGCGCAGACTCTATACAACACCCTCACTGTCCAGGTGGCCACGGATCAGACCACCCTGACCAACGACCAGAACAGCCAGAAGGCGCAGGACCAGGTGGTAAGCACGGCGCAACAGACGTACAACAACGCCAATAACGCATTGAAAACGGCCCAGGATAATCTTTCCAAAGCTAACAGCACCCTCACGCAAGCCAATCAGAATTTGGCCCAGGCCCAGAGCACACTGGCGGCGGCACAGGCCGTCGTCGACGCCGCTCAGGCCGCACTGGACGCCGACAACGCCCAGATCGCCAACCTGCATGATCAAGCCGCGGCCCTGCGCGCCCAAAACGCGATTCCGCAAACGCCGTATATCAGCAACTACGACTTGTTCACGGTGGGAGCCGGCTATCTGGATATCGGCGCCGCGGTGCAGGACCATTCGGTTCTGGACTCGAAGATCACCATGGAATCGCCCATCGCCTTCTACGACCTGAACACGAACTCCATCGTGATGACCGGCGACTACCAGTCGATGTGCACCGTGTATGGCTACAACGCCCTGTGGGGTTCCAGCGTGTGCGGCAACAACGCGCTCTGGGGCTCCAACGCCTTGTGGGGCTCGACCGCCGTGTGGGGTACCAACGCCTTGTGGGGATCTAACGCCCTGTGGGGCTCCAGCGTGCTGGGCAGCAACGCCTTGTGGGGCTCGACCGCCGTGTGGGGCACCAACGCCTTGTGGGGATCCAACGCCCTGTGGGGCAGCAATGGAACGGTCGCCTTCAACGCCTTGTGGGGTTCCAACGCTTTGTGGGGCTCCAATGCGCTGTGGGGATCGAGCACGGATTACGCCGCCTCGTCCATCAGCGTTCTGATCGATGGAGATCTCAAGCAATGAGGTACGAAATCCCAGGACGAATTACCAGAGAGGCTTGAATCCAATGACCAAATTAAGAACACTCACATTACTCCTTTTGGCTTCGACGCTGGTCTCTGCCAGGAATCCCAAGATCGCCCAAGACCTGGACGGCGCCGATCCGTCGTCCACCGTGGATGTGATCGTGCAGTTCAAGACGCCCCCGACCAAGGACGACTTGAAACAACTCGGGCCGTATGGCCAGATGAAGAAGATCTTCGATGGCATCAATGCCGTCCTGATCCCCTTGCCGGTCAGCACGCTCGCGGCGATTGCCGACAATCCAAACATTACCTTCATGTCGCCGGATCGTCTCCTGACCGTTTCCGGGACCACTCTGACACCCGATTACAAACTGCCAGCCGTGAACGCGGACCTGGCCCAAAAGTATGGCTGGAACGGCACGGGAATCGGCGTGGCCATAATTGACAGCGGCATCCAGGATAAACCCGACCTGCACAACGCGAAGGGATACAATGTCGTCTACGCCGAGAATTTCCGTCAGAGCGGATCGGCCGTCGACGTCTACGGCCACGGCAGCCATGTGGCCGGCATCGTGGCTGGAAACGGCGGGCAGTCGCAGGGGCTCTATGCCGGCATCGCTCCCAACGCCAACCTCATCAACCTGCTGGTCCTCGACAAGACCGGCGCCGGGACGGACAGCGCCGTCATCTCGGCCATCCAGCGCGCCGTCCAGTTGAAATCCCAGTACAACATCCGGGTGATCAACCTGTCGCTCGGCCGTCCCGTGTTTGAAAGCTATACGTTAGACCCGCTGTGCAAGGCGGTGGAAGCCGCCTGGAAGGCGGGCATCGTGGTGGTGGTAGCGGCGGGCAACGAAGGCCGCAACAATTCCGCCAATACCTCGGGCTACGCGACCATCACCGCTCCCGGCAACGATCCCTACGTGATCACCGTGGGCGCGATGAAGACCGAGAGCACCGCCGCGCGGTCCGACGACTACGTCGCCAGCTACAGTTCCAAAGGGCCGACGCTGTTCGACCACATCGTGAAGCCCGACATCGTGGCCCCCGGCAATCGGATTGTCTCCATCCTGGGCAACAATACCATCGCCCAACAGTTCCCGGCGAACCTTGTGAGCGGCGCCTACTTCATTTTGAGCGGGACCAGCATGGCGGCGCCGATGGTGAGCGGGGCGGCGGCGCTGTTGCTGCAGCAGAATCCCAACCTCACGCCGGACCAGGTGAAAGCGCGGCTGATGAAGACGGCCTACAAGAGTTTCCCGGCCACCAGCATCGCCACCGACCCCACAACCGGGTCCATCTACACTAGCCAGTACGATATCTTCACTATCGGGGCAGGCTACCTGGATATTTGGGCGGCGCTCAACAGTGCCGACGTGGCCACCGCTGGCAAGGCAGCTCTCTCGCCGACGGCCCAATACAATGCCACGACGGGCAAGGTCAGCGTGGTTCTCGGCACCAACATCGTGTGGGGCGATTCGGGGATATGGGGCAGCAACGTAGTGTGGGGCACGAATGTCCTGTTGAGCGGGACCAACGTGGTATGGGGCACCAACGTGGTATGGGGCACGAGCCAAACCGCGGGATTCAACGTGGTCTGGGGCACCAACGGGGTCTGGGGCACCAGCAGCAGCCCGGCAACCGAAAGTACCAAGGTCGCCATCAACGGAGAGAACTGAGTTCGCGAGGGTCACTCCCCGGACAGCCAACTACTCCGACGCGTATCCAAGGGAATCCGGACACCAGGTAAACGGCGCCAGCAAGTTTGGCGGAGCGTCCGGGTTTTCGCGTCTGAGCGTGCATTTCCAAACCCTATGTAAGAGTATTAAGAGTAAACCAGCCGATCCACGCATGACCTGTCGACTCCCCGAACAGATGGATTCTCCAACCGCCAGAGCATAATCCGTCCAAAATTCTGAACGCCTCGAAAGTTTCCCCATCGACATTTTGTGACTCCACCAGTTGGGTTGTTCCATATTATTGGGCAAACCAGGCCCTGGCGGCCGACCGGGAAACGAACTGGGGTGGCATGGCCGGCTCAGGCTTCACGCGGCCGACGTGCAGTGGCACTCCGTCCCAACCGCCGTGGGCACGTGTCGGACATCCTCCACGCCATGCCAGAAAGTAAGTGACAACTTGTCCTCGCGGGTTGGACGAGTTGTCCTCAAAAGGAATTAGAGACCCGCTTCAATCATTTATATTCAACGTCTTACTCCACTGGGTTTTTGGGTGGTGGCGTGCAATGTATCGGCTGGCGGCAATGACATCGAGATTCGGCCGCCAATTGAGAAACAAGGAGCAATCGAAGTGAGTTCGCTTAAATTGGTTGCGGTATCGCTGCTGGCGACCTGTTTGGCTTTCGGCCGGCACCCGAAGGTCGCCAAGGCCCTGGAATCGGCCGATCCGGGCGAGACGGTGAATGTGATCGTTCAGTTCCGGGACACGCCTACGGAAGAGCATCATGAGAGGGTACGGACCCACGGCGGGCGCCACAAGCTTACCCTGGGCCTGGTCCGCGGCGCCGCCTACTCCATCCCGGCCAGTGCGATTGAATCACTGGCCTCAGACCCGGATGTCGAATTTGTCTACCCCGACCGGCCGATGGCCGCTTCGCTGAACTACGTGACCGCTGCAGTGGGCGCCGATGTAGCCCGCCAGCAGTACGGCTTCACCGGGAAGGGTGTCGGCGTCGCCCTGATCGACAGCGGGATCGACCCCAACACCAAGGACCTGATGGATGCCGCCGGCAAGGTCTCCCGAGTCGTATACAGCAAGGACTTCACGGCCGAGAAAACCAGCAACGGTCAGGACAACTTCGGACATGGCACGCACATCGCGGGCATCATCGCCGGCAACGGGCACAACGCGCGCTCCACCGACGCCAACAAACCCAGCCGGGCCAGCCTGGCCGGGATGGCACCGGAGGCCAACCTGATCAACCTGAAAGTCTTGGACAAGAACGGCGTGGGAACGGAGAGCCTGGCGATCAGCGCTTTGCAGACGGCCATTAGCTTAAAGTCGATCTACAACATTCGAGTCATCAATATGTCCTTGGGGGCCTATGTCTCGTCCAGCTTCACCACGGACCCGCTCTGTCAGGCCGCGGAAGCCGCCTGGAAGGCCGGCATGGTCGTCGTCACTGCCGCCGGCAACTTCGGTCGAGTGGACACCTATGGCAACCAGGGGTACGGGACCATTACCGCGCCCGGCAACGATCCGTTTGTGATCACAGTGGGAGCGATGAAGACCAACGGCACAAAGCTGCCCTCCGACGACACCATTGCGAGTTACAGCTCCAAGGGGCCGACCCTGATCGACCATGTCATCAAACCGGATTTGGTCGCCCCCGGCAACCAGGTGATTTCGATCCTGGACACCCACGGGAACAAACTCTATGCCAGCCTTTCTAACGAGGTACCCCAGAGCTATTGGCTCGCCGGCGGCAACACCCAGGTTCAGTTCACACCGTACTACCGGATCAGCGGCACGAGTATGGCGGCCGGCGTGGTGAGCGGCGCGGCAGCCCTCCTGATCCAGCAGAATCCAGCCATTACTCCAGACCTGGTGAAGGCGCGTCTGATGAAGAGCGCTTCGAAGACGTTCCCGGCCTACTCTGTGGCGACCGATTCCAGTGTCACGCCGCACCAGGTCTTCACCAGCTACTACGATATCTTCACGGTGGGCGCCGGATATCTGAACATTCCCGCCGCGCTGGCGAGTCAGGACGTGTTGCCTTCTGCCGGCAATGCTCTGTCTCCGGCAGCTATGTTCGACCCGGCATCGGGGAACGTTTATCTGATCACCGACTACTCCAAACTCCCAGGGGACTTGGGAACCTGGGGGAGTAACGCCCTTTGGGGCACCAATGCCCTTTGGGGGACTAACGCTCTGTGGGGGAGCACCGCTGTTTGGGGCACCAGTATGTTCACCGGCGCAAGCAACGCGCTTTGGGGGACCAACGCTCTCTGGGGCAGCAACGCGCTTTGGGGGAGCAACGCGATCTGGTCCACGAGCACGCTGCAAGGCTTCAATGCGTTATGGGGCAGCAATGCGCTATGGGGCACGAGCACGCAGACCGGCGCGGAGTCCTCGGCGGTGGCCATAAACGGAGACGATGAGCCCGTGCACCAATGAGGACAGAAGCCACGCAGCCCTACGAGCAGAATGCCGGACGGATTGCGGGCCTCCAATGATTAGGTGATTCCAATGACTAACTTAAAAACTCTTATCTTATCTCTGCTGGCCTCGGTGCTGGCCTTCGCGCAACATCCGAAATTGGCCAGGGATCTGGACGGCTCCGATCCCAACGCCACGGTGAACGTCATCGTGCGCTACAAACATACGCCTACCGAAGCTCAGCACCAGAAGGTGCGCGCCCGGGGCGGCATCCATCACGCCAGCCTCGATCTGGTAAGAAGCGGCGCCTACCGCATCCCGGCGGCCCGCCTGCGCGAACTGGCCGACGACCCCGAGGTCGAACACATCTCGCCGGACCGTCCCGTGATGGCTGCCGGGACGACCTACGCGTCGGACTACAAGCTGCCCGCCGTCAACGCCGATATCGCCCAACAGTACGGCTGGACCGGCACCGGAATCGGCATCGCCGTCATTGATAGCGGCATCTCCGACAAACCCGACCTGCACGGTAAGTCGGGAAACCGCATCGTCTATTCGCAGAACTTCCTGACGGGCGGCACCGGCAACGATGTGTATGGCCATGGCACCCACGTGGCCGGAATCGCCGCGGGCAACGGCAGCAATTCGCAGGGCGTCTATGCTGGGGTGGCGACTAACGCCAACCTCATCAACTTTTTGGTTCTAGACCAGAACGGCTTGTCGGCCGACAGCATTATCATCGCCGCCATCCAACGTGCCATTCAGTTGAAATCCCAGTACAACATCCGGGTGATCAACCTCTCGCTCGGCCGTCCCGTGTTTGAAAGCTACACCGTGGACCCACTGTGCCAGGCGGTGGAAGCTGCCTGGAATGCCGGCATCGTGGTGGTGGTGGCGGCCGGCAACCAGGGCCGCAACAATTCGGCCAATACCGGCGGCTATTCCACCATCACCGCTCCCGGCAACGATCCCTACGTGATCACCGTAGGCGCCATGAAGACGGAGAACACCTCCGCGCGCTCCGACGATTACATCGCCAGCTACAGCTCGAAGGGGCCGACGCTGTTCGACCACGTGGTCAAGCCCGACCTGGTGGCGCCCGGCAACCGCATCGTCTCGGTACTCGGCAACAACACGCTGTCCCAGCAGTTCCCGGGGAATACCCGCAATGGCGCCTACTTCATCTTGAGCGGGACCAGCATGGCCGCACCCATGGTGAGCGGCGCAGCGGCGCTGTTGTTCCAGCAAAACCCCAACCTGACACCGGACCAAGTGAAGGCGCGGCTGATGAAGACGGCCAACAAGAGTTTCCCGGCCAGCAGCATCGCCACCGACCCCAGCACGGGGACCAGTTACACCAGCCAGTACGACATCTTCACCATCGGGGCGGGGTATCTGGACATCTGGGCGGCGCTGAACAACTCCGACTTATCCGACACCGGCAAATCGGCCCTGTCTCCAGTGGCGCAGTACGATTCCACGACGGGCCAGGTCAGCGTGCTATTCGGCAGCAACATCGTGTGGGGCGATTCGGGGATATGGGGCACCAACGTGGTGTGGGGAACCAACGTGGTGTGGGGGACGAACGTGGTCTGGGGCACTAACGTGGTCTGGGGAACGAGCACGATGCAAGGCTTCAACGTGGTGTGGGGCACCTCGGGGATCTGGGGCACCAGCAACGCCTCCTCGCCCGAAACTACGAGCGTCGCCATCAACGGAGAGAACTAACGTGACAAAGACAGCCCAAGTTCGAAAGGAGGATGCCCGGAATTTGGCTGAAACCAGCGACTCTGGCCGGAGCCGAAGTAGGCTCCGGCCAGTGGTTCCGTGAAAGGAGAGTCGCAGTAAAAACGAACATACCAAATCGGCAAGCAACGCGCCAGGCAGCAATTCCGGAAGGACGGTGCTGGCGCCAATGAGGAACAGATACAATTCGCGCTTCCGTTGCCGGACGTGGTGGGCTTTGTCCAACGCGCACCGATGACCCTGGGTGGGCGCTCCGGGTTGCTTGATTCCTCGGTCCCCACCACGCGCTGGAAAGCCCCTGGAGCGATTCTTTCGAGCAGCGGTAAGGGTCTAACGCCCCCCTCTTTCGCCTTTGGAGCCGGCCGGAAAAGTCGCCAGGTAAGCCTTGATTTGGTCGCGAACTTGCCGAAAGGCAGCCAGCCGCTCTTGCTCCGAGCCTTGCACCGCCGCCGGATCTTCAAAACTGTGGTGAAGCCGGTTGGTGTGGCCAGGGTAGATCGGACAGCTCTGCTTGGCGTTGTCGCAGACCGTCAGGACGTAATCGAAGGCCTCACCGGCAAACTCATCGACGTGCTTCGAACGATTGCCGGAAATGTCAATCCCGAGCTCTTGCATGACAGCGACCGCTTCCGGCCGGACAAAGCTCGGCTTGGTACCGGCCGAGCGGACCGCAAAGCGATCACCGGCCAAATGACGAAGGAGGCCTTCGGCCATTTGGCTTCGGGCGGAATTACCCGTGCACAGGATAAGGACTTTGTCCATGTGGCAATTCCTCCGAGGTCCAAGACCAGCGCCGCCGGAACCAAAGCGCCACGTTTACGAGCGCGATGAGCGCAGGAACCTCGACCAGCGGCCCGATCACCGCGGCAAACGCGGCGCCAGACTGGATGCCGAACACCGCCACGGCGACGGCAATGGCGAGCTCAAAATTATTGCTCGCGGCCGTGAACGAAAGCGTCGCGGTCTTCGCGTAGTCCGCTCCGAGCTTGTGCCCCATCCAGAAGGACACCAGGAACATTACGACGAAGTAGATGAGCAGCGGTACCGCGATACGAAGCACGTCTAACGGAAGACGAATGATGTAGCCGCCCTTGAGCGAGAACATCACCACAATCGTAAAAAGCAGCGCGATCAGGGTCAGCGGGCTTATGCGCGGAATGAAGCGCTTTTCGTACCACTCCTGGCCGCGGAGCCGTAGGAGGCTGAACCTAGTGATGATGCCCGCGAGGAATGGAATCCCCAGGTAGATGAAAACGCTTCGGGCGATCTCGGCGATCGAAATGTCAACGACGGTTCCCTGAAGACCGAACCAGCCGGGAAGGACAGTTACGAACACCCACGCGTAGACCGAATAGAAGAGCACTTGAAAAACCGAGTTGAACGCGACGAGGCCGGCAGCGTATTCGGTGTTCCCCTTTGCAAGCTCGTTCCAGACAATCACCATTGCGATGCAACGGGCGAGGCCGATCATGATGAGGCCCGCCATGTATTCCGGATACCCACGGAGGAAGATGAGGGCCAGAGCGAACATCAGGGCCGGCCCGATGATCCAATTCTGAACCAGGGAGAGCAGCAGGATCTTGCGGTTACGGAAGACGGCCCCCATCTCTTCGTAGCGGACCTTGGCCAGAGGCGGGTACATCATCAGGATTAACCCGACCGCGATGGGAATGGAAGTTGTTCCGACCTGAAAGCCGGTGACCACCCGGATGAGGCCGGGGAGGGCGTATCCCGCGCCTACCCCGAGGACCATCGCAGCGAAAATCCACAGCGTGAGGTAACGGTCTAGAAACGAGAGTCTTCGCCCCAGATGTTCCATGCCGGTTTCCTCAGGCGCAGCACGCCGGCCCACAACAGGGTTTCGCAGTGAGCGGCTTCTGAGCGCGAACGAAGGCGCTCATGAACTTGCCGTCGACCAGCGGGCCGATCTTCTGCACATCAACGCCCTTGTCCATCAGGAACGATAAGGCGTCTTCGGTTCGGTAGACCCGGGTCGGCTCAATCCCGATGCTTTCGAAGCCGGCGCTCGCCAGTTTTGCCTGGTATTCGTTCTCTTCCAGAGCCCCGGCAACACAGCCAACCCACAGAAGGATGTTCTTTCGAATCTCCTCGGGGATTTCACCGCGCGTCACAACGTCCGACACGGCAAAGCGCCCGCCTGGTTTAAGGACCCGGAACGCTTCGCGCAGGACGCGGCCCTTATCCGCGGACAGATTGATGACGCAGTTGGAAATGATCACATCGACCGAGTTGTCCGGGAGAGGAATGTTCTCGATTTCGCCTTTCAAGAACTCGACATTCTGAACGCCCGCCTTCTCCCGGTTGGAGCGAGCGAGGGCGAGCATTTCGTCCGTCATGTCCAAGCCGTAGGCTTTGCCACCGGGGAAGACGCGCTTCGCCGAGAGTAGAACATCGATGCCGCCTCCGCTTCCCAGGTCCAAAACCACTTCGCCGGGCTTGAGCTCAGCGAGCGCAGTCGGATTGCCACAGCCGAGGGAAGCCAGCACCGCGGCTTCAGGCAGTTCATCTTTTTGGAGTTGATCGTAAAGATCGGATGTAATTGGGTCGCCGCCGGAACAGCAGGACGAAGGGCTACTTCCGCAGCAGGCGTTTCCTTCGCCTGAGGCGACGCGCAGCGCCGCTTGCCCGTATTTCTCTTTCACGACTTCTTTAATGGCGCTCATGTCTCTTTCTCCTTATTTGCAACAGACTATTTTCTGGGGCTCTACCGCTTTGTTACGGGTGCAACACTCCGCATACAAGAACCCGAGAAGCTCTTCGAGCGCGGCCGTATTCGCCGAATACCTGAGGAACGTACCTTCGCGCCGAACGCGAACCAGATCCTCGTTCTTGAGCTTTTCCAAATGATGGGAGAGGGTGCTCGGGGTGACCTCTAGTTCCGTGCCAATATCGCCCACGACCATGCCTTCCGGATGTGCCGACAGCAGGAGCCGCATAATCCGGAGCCGCGGCTCGCTGCCCATCGCTGCGAACATGTCTGCGTAGCGGCTGACCTCTTCGTGGGTGATTGTCATGGCCGTGTTTCCTATTCTTTGATATTTCTATTATTATCGAATTATCGGAGGATGTCAAGGCCCGGTCTGGCGTTTCGGCTGCCTGGAAACGAGGAGTATTCGGAATGAAAAGAGCTTTAGCTCTCTTATTGGTGGTTTCGGCCATCAGCGGCTTCGCCCAGACGGCCGCCCGCGCCTACCCAGCCTGTTTCCGGCGAGCAGGGCGCGAGGACAATTTGTCCTCGACCGCGCCCACGGGGACAGATTGTCCCCTGGCCCGGCGGCGGCGTGAACCGCAAGTGACTCAGTCGAAAAGCCTGGACAGATTCGGGGTACTTGGTCCGGTAAGTGCATTTGGAAGGGCGGCGGATACCGCCAACAAAGGTTGATGACTCAAATGAAAAAGACATTCGCTTTCCTGCTCTCCACGTTCCTGGCAGGCGCATCGTTCGCCGGCAACGGCAAGCTCGCCAAAGAGCTGGAATCGCTCGATCCCGCCTCGAATGTGGATGTGATTGTGCAGTTCAAACAGGCGCCCACCGAGGCGCATCATCAGAAAGTGCGCAACAGGGGCGGCGTACACAAGAAGAGCCTGGACCTGGTCAAGGGCTCGCTCTATTCCGTGCCGGCCGGCAAGCTGAAGGAACTCGCCGGCGACCCGGATGTAGCCTACATCTCGCCCGACCGGGAAGTGCGGGGCGCGCTGGATCTCACCGCCGCGGCGGTGAACGCCGGCGCGGCAGCCACCTACAAGCTGGACGGAAGCGGCATCGGTATCGCCGTCCTGGACAGCGGCGTCAACTATTCGGATGACCTCAGTAACCCGAAACAGCCAGTCAGTTTCCAGAACCAGAGGGTCGTGTACAGCCAGGATTTTACAGGCGAGGGACGGACTGACGATCCCTACGGGCACGGCACTCACGTTACCGGCGCGGTCGCGGGCAACGGGTATGACAGCACCTTCGCCAAGATCTCCACTCGCACCTTCAAAGGAATTGCTTCGAACGCCAATATCATCAATCTCCGGGTGCTGAACAGCCTGGGCAGTGGCTCCGACAGCGCCGTGATCGCGGCGATTCAGCAAGCCATCGCGCTGAAGTCGACATACAATATCCGGGTCCT